>Ga0137306_100141_pt1 | contig 115994 bp, 102 predicted proteins | sample Inofroosms_March_FD_97187 | JGI IMG/M metagenome (GOLD analysis project Ga0137306, IMG submission 97187) | Mouse cecal microbial communities from Vienna, Austria - N-Acetylneuraminic and N-Acetylglucosamine D2O microcosms_March | ecosystem: Host-associated > Mammals > Digestive system > Large... | reverse complement strand
TTTTAATTCGATATTCATCCAGCTTGAATCCTCTTAAACAATCTTCTGTTTTCATTCTTTTCTTCCCGGAAAACTGCACCTCTTCCAGACGAATTCGTCCGTTTGAAACACCCACTTCCCATACTCTACCATCCGTATATATTTCCCCCGATACTCCTTCCAACTTTTTCACACCTTTGCAAACTGAAGTAATTTTCACTGTCAACACCTCCCCTGTCTCTATATGCTCCAATTCTGTCCAAGCTGCCGGATAGGGAGCCAATCCCCGTATATGATTATATACAGTTTCAACATCTGTAGTCCAATCAATTTTCATATCTTCTCTGAAAATCTTTGGTGCCATTTTAGGTTCTCGTCCACCTAATAAATAAGACTGTTCTACTAACGGATAGTCATTCCTTTCCACAGCATCCACCGTTTTTACCAGCAATTCTGCACCTCTTTCCATCAACAAATCATGCAAATCTCCGGCAGTCATCTCTTCTAGGATAGCCACCTTCTCTTGAAAAATAACTTTTCCTGTATCTATTTCATGACTCAGCAAAAAAGTAGATACCCCCGAACAAGTTTCCCCATTCATTACAGCCCAGTTTATCGGAGCAGCACCTCGATAGTCCGGTAAAAGAGAGGCATGCAAATTAATGGTTCCTAAAGGAGGCATCGCCCAAACCACTTCCGGCAGCATTTTGAAAGCAACAACCAATTGCAAATCTGCCTTCCAAGCCGCCAGATTCTGCAAAAAAACTTCATCCCGGAATTTCTCCGGCTGTAACAAAGGAATACCTTGCTCCAAAGCATATTTTTTCACAGAAGACGCCTGTATCTTCTGACCCCGCCCGGCAGGTTTATCCGGATTGGTGACAACACCCACTACATCAAACCCAGCCTCAACGATTTTCTTTAACGGAAGAACAGCAAAATCAGGCGTCCCCATATATACAATTCTCAATCTATGCTTTTGCATTCTGTTTCTTTTTTAAAAGGGCGCCTATTTTCTTAAAGAAATTCACATAAGCCTCTCCATTCATAATTTCCGAATCAGTCACAGACTTATAAGTTAGCAATACCCCCAACGGCAGTAATATCAAAGAAGACAACCAACTCCCGAACCACATCGGAAGCACCGCTTCCTTCGCCGCCCTCTGCCCCATCATAGATATCACATAATAAATAATAAAAAGCAATATAGAGACAACGACTGGCATTCCCAACCCTCCTTTTCTAATAATCCCTCCCAAAGGCGCACCGATAAAAAAGAAAATCAGACAAGCAAACGGCAAAGTAAATTTCTTATGCCACTCCAACTGATTCTTCCGGATCTGGTCACCCTGCCTCTTATAAAAATTCATATCCTTTACCATATTGGTACTCACATCCCTGGCATATTGTAAGGCATTTTCCATAGCCCTTTTCCTCTCTTCTGGTTCCAACTCCCGATACAAAGAATCCGCATTTCCTTTCATTCCAAGCGTCTCCAAGCGCAAAAGACTATCCCGCTGAGGATTGGAACTACGGTTCTTTTCGTAATTCACTTTCAACATATGCGTTGTTTCTTCTCTTTTCCGGGTATCCAGTTTGTTCTGCAAAGAATCAATGGTATAATTAAGCTGTTTCAGATTCAACATTATGGCCGTAATAAAATCTTCATCCCGCCGTTTAAATTCATTACCAGGAAGCTCTATCAACACTGATTGTCTGTCAAATTTCAGACGTCTGAAAGGAAACGTTCTTCTGCCATTAGGCTTCATACTTTCATCCGTATACGTATTACCATTAAACAATACCAACTCCATATACGTACTATTCGGATTATTAACCATCATACCAGAATCCGCTCGGGTCACCTCATAATTTCCAGGGACATCTCTATGATTATAAATCAGCATATTATACATCATCCCCGTATTTTTATCAATCCTGTCAATCTTTATACTATAACCCTCCAGATCATTGGTAAACACCCCTTCTTTAAAAGACAATTCCGGCTTATGCCTTTTTATATCATACAACAGATTACCGGCACGCATATTAGCAATGGGAAGAATGTTATTCGAAAAAAAGAAAGTGAAAACAGACAAACAGACAATCAATACAATCAAAGGATACATAATACGGTACAAAGAAATTCCCGCAGACTTTAAGGCGATCAATTCATAATTCTCCCCTAACGTACCAAAAGTCATGATGGAAGAAAGCAATACTGCCAACGGAAGAGCCATCGGAACCAAAGAAAGAGAGAAATAAAATAACAACTCCACAATGACTGAAAAATCAAGTCCCTTTCCCACCAGTTCATCAATATACCGCCATAACATCTGCATGAGTAATACGAACATACTGATAAAAAATGTAGCGATAAATGGCCCGGCAAAGCTTTTCAACATGAAAATATATAGTTTTTTCATCTGCAAACCATCTTATTAAACCGCCACAAATGTAGATAAAAAGTCGGGAAAGTCAAAGCAGTCAAAGCTTAGCTACCACTTCAGTATGTGTTTCCTTCAGGCTCCCAAAGTGCGGTGTAACATATCCATTTGCTTATTCCACAACTCCACCGAATCCTCTTCATCCTCCTCATCAGTAAAATCTGTGATAATCAGGGCTACATCCTGAGTCAGCGGTTCAACACGAATGTTAAACTCAAAATATTCATCTTCATGTAGACGGTCTTCCCATTGGAAACGGACAAAAGAATTGGATTTACTGTCTTTCAAGATTGCTGTATGCTCCGTAGCATTCCATACAAATACAAAATGATTCTCTTTTTGAAATACATCATCCGCAAACCACTCAGACAAACCGGCAGGTGTACTCAATCTGGAAAAAAGAACTTTTACGGATGATGAAAAAATATACTCTAACTCTATTTTTTTCCGCATAATACAATCTAATTTGAGTCCAATATACTTACATTATTCCTAATAATCAAAAAATAAACTTACGCCCCTCCGACTTTAACTTACAGAATTAAGCAAACTTATCGTGACCGAACTCCTTTTCTATAGCATCTGCATACCGCCTTCCCCAACCTTTTTCCATTTGAGTATCCACATTGGCCAAACGGTTGATAACATCCGCCATTGATAACTGATGTAAATCCCTTAAAGGTAAATACACAATATCATCATCCTCTCTCCATCCTGCTAACACCGACTTCTCCACCAGTTCATGAAGCACAATCTGCAATTTACTTGTACTTATTTTCAGCTTCTTACTGATTTGTCCCAAAGTTACCCCTCCTTTATTCTGCATATATTCATCCGAAATATACTTCAATATTTTTACCGCTTGCCCCACATTCTCAATCCAGCGGCTTTCACGATCCAGCGAATTCAGATACATACAATGACGATTCCGGAAAATATAACACAATTCCGTTCCCCACAAAACAATACTCCAACTCAATTGCAACCAAACAAGCAAAAGCGGCAAAGCAGCCAAACTCCCATAAATTGCATTATACGAACTCACCCCTATCTGAAAGCGGATATAAAACCATTGCATCACCTGGTAAACCGTTCCTGCTATAATCCCCGCCAATATGGCATACTTAAATTTGACAGGTGTAGCTGGCATATACATATAAAGAAAAACAAACAAAAACCACACCAACAAATAAGGTAGAACATTCACCAGCCAGATGATTAACGAACTGGCGTAACGCAAAAAACCTTCTTCCACTGCTATTGTCTGTAAATTAGAGGTCAGAAATACATTTATACCGCTAATCAGAGTCAGCAAGATCGGAGCAATAAACATAACAGAAAGATAATCTGAAAATTTTCGGGTCAATTTCCGGCCTCTTTTGATACCCCATATCCGATTCATCGCCAACTCCGTATTACCTAACACTTTGATAACAGACCAAAGCAAAATCATGATTCCCAAACCTGTAATAAGTCCGCCTTTCGTATTTTCCAACGCATGATTGGCAAATTGTACAACAAAATCCATAACCTGCGGATCGGTAAAAGTCTGTTCACGAATCTGTTGTTCCAAAACTTTCCCCACGCCAAAACCTTTAGCTATTCCTAAAACCAAAGCAACTATCGGGATAAAAGACAAAACTGAATAAAACGTCAAAGCTGAAGCCGAAACCATACAAGCATCCCCAACAAACCGATTTACAGAAATCACAAGTATTGCCATTCCCCGGAGAAGCAAACCGCGAAATAAAGCCACCCCCCGCCAATCTTTCCTAAGAATAGCATAATAATACCCCAGAGAAAAAAACTTTTTCAATTTATACAATTTCGACATAATCATTTTCTTCCAAATTACCTGTTTATACGTAGAAAAAGTTTACAAATATACATCAATGCCCTAAAAAAAATAAAAGGCGCATCGTTTGACACACCTTTTCATTCCTTTTATCTAAATCTATTAAAACAAATCAGTTATCACCTTTTTTATCAAATCCGGTTCCGCATCAATAGGAAAAATATAATCCGGATCTTTGTACACCAGTCTATTTTCATTCCTGAACCGTTGAACCCCTCCTCCGGTGATATTCAACATAATGACAGAATTCTTGGCTACTTTCCCCTCCTTCACTGCTTGAATCAAAGATGCAGTAGTCACTCCGGCTGCCGGTTCTATATCCGAGCCTTCCAGACGGCAAAACAAGTCTGCTGCCGCTTTAGCCTCCTCATTCGTCACCGCCAATACATCTCCGCGGGTTTCCATTAAAGCATCAAAAAGCCCGCCCTTTACAGAATATGGCGGTTTACGATTAGAAAGCACTTTCGCACAAATCTCTTCGGCCTGCTTGCGTGCCACATCGGCATTACACGGCAACAACTCCCGGGAATGAGCTCTCCAAGCATCATATATTGGAGTAAAAGGAATATTTTGCGACACCATCAACTTCATCAGATGTTCCCCGTAACGTCCATCCGCCAAAAAACGCTTATTTGCCTCCCAAGCTGCAATAGCTCCGGTCCCGCTTCCCACTGCCTGGAAATAATAATCGGGAATCCGTCCGATTGTCGTTACTGCCGACAACACCGTCGTCCCCATACCATCCCGGCGGGCTACATTCTTCGCTCCGCCTTCCGGGTAGAATTTCTCCAATTCACAAATGATATTAGAAAGCCGTATCGCATCGAAATAATCGCTGCCGGTAGCTGTTGCCACCACCTTCACACAGGCATCCAGAGGTTCTGCCGACCACATGGCGTCCATACAATCCTCCGGAATACAAAGCAAAAGGGGAATCTTATTCTTCGAGCAAACCCGTGCAAAAGCCCTTGCCGTATTGCCTGCCGAAGCCACCACCATGACCTTGTTTTCGTTCTGATTCACACGGGCACACACGGAATAGGCTTCACACTCCTTAAAGGCGCCGGTCATCATCAGAGCCCCCTTTTCAGGCCAATAACCATTGAACGTAATGTAGAGATTCTTTAAACCCAATTCCCGCGCCAACCCGACACTCTTATACGTTACGGGCGCCCCGGAGCCTTCCAGCATCCGACAGACAGGCAACCAGTCCGAAAATTTATACAATCCGGGCAAATACTCTTTCACTTCCAGTTGCTGCTTGGCATACCGGGCAAAAATCAACGCAGCACCATCTTTCTTCGGGCAATCCAGCGCCCAGTCGCCATCCTTAAACTTTGTCCCGCAGCAACGGGATTCCAGAACATAATCGGTCATTTCAAAGGTCTTCAATTCAACACATTACTTAACAACATGCAAAATTAAAGTATTTCGGCATACCAAAATTGGGTATAAATACCACTTTTGTCCCTGCATTTTCTTCAACGCCACCAAAGCCTCATTCGCTTTATTCTGACACTCCAGTTCAAACGCCCGAAAATCGTCTTCCATCAACCACTAAATGAAGAAAGACATCGGAAATCAGTCCACCATCAAGGCATCGTTCATTCCTTCTATCAAAACAAGCTATGTATCAATCGATAACGATAAACCTACACATTACCCCAAATAGCATAATCCCAATCCTTGGAACACTTTTCGTATAAGCACATCAACACAAGCATTCTTATTGCCAAATACTTTGATACATAAATGGACAACACCACATTTAACATCATCTGCTTCCCTACAAAAAGGTACATTTCACTTTCTAAAACTTTTTGGATATCCCACCCCAACATCCGATTCACTCCCATGCATTCTGCCGTTCTGTCATAAAACATGACATTTCACCAATTCTCCTGAGAAAAAATCCGCCATTTTTACAAAAAAATACCCTGCTTCAGAAGATGGCACACCATTTGATAAAAGATAAACGTGTTTGGCAGAAAACTTTCAGACAGCAGAAAACGAATAATATAAACGAAATAAAATATAAAACATTATGGGAAAAATAATTGGAATTGATTTAGGAACCACAAACTCTTGTGTAGCCGTTATGGAAGGCAACGAGCCCGTGGTAATACCAAACAGTGAAGGACGGCGTACCACGCCCTCCATTGTTGCATTTGTAGAAAACGGCGAACGGAAAGTCGGCGATCCGGCAAAACGTCAGGCCATCACAAACCCGAAAAAAACCATTTACTCCATCAAGCGTTTCATGGGTGAAACTTTTGATCAGGTAAGTAACGAAATAAAACGCGTCCCCTATGAAGTAGTCAAAGGAGACAATAATACCCCCCGTGTAGTAATTGACGACCGCAAATATTCTCCGCAGGAAATCTCTGCCATGATACTTCAAAAGATGAAAAAAACCGCAGAAGATTACCTGGGACAAGAAGTTTCCGAAGCTGTCATCACCGTTCCGGCTTATTTTAACGATTCCCAGCGTCAGGCGACTAAAGAAGCCGGAGAAATTGCCGGGTTAACAGTGAAGCGAATAATCAACGAACCGACAGCTGCCGCTTTGGCATACGGATTGGATAAAAAAGACAGAGACATGAAAATCGCTGTCTTCGACTTGGGTGGAGGTACGTTTGATATATCCATCCTGGAATTGGGCGACGGCGTATTTGAAGTAAAATCCACCAATGGAGATACTCATTTAGGAGGGGACGACTTCGACGACGTAATCATCAACTGGCTCGCCGACGAATTCCAAAAAGACGAAGGCGTGGATATCCGTCAAGACGCTATGGCACATCAACGGTTGAAAGAGGCTGCTGAAAAAGCCAAAATCGAACTATCCAGCTCTACAACAACCGAAATCAACCTGCCGTACATCTTCCCCGTAAACGGTATTCCCAAACACTTGGTACGCACCTTAACCAAAGCCCAGTTTGACCAACTGACCTACCACTTGGTGGAAAGAACCATCGAACCTTGCAGAAAAGCTTTGCAAGATGCCAACCTACAGGCTTCACAGATTGACGAAGTAATCTTAGTAGGAGGCTCTACCCGTATTCCAGCTGTTCAGAAAAAAGTAGAAGAATTCTTTGGCAAAACTCCTTCTAAGGGAGTAAACCCGGATGAAGTAGTTGCTATCGGTGCTGCTATTCAAGGCGGTGTCTTAACAGGAGAAGTAAAAGACGTACTATTGCTGGACGTAACACCACTATCCCTAGGTATCGAAACCTTAGGAGGTGTCATGACCAAACTAATTGAATCCAACACGACTATCCCGACCAAAAAATCGGAAGTCTTCTCAACCGCTGCGGACAACCAGCCTTCTGTTGAAATCCACATCTTACAAGGCGAGCGTCCTATGGCAAGAGACAATAAGACCATCGGTCGTTTCCATTTAGACAGCATTCCACCTGCCCCACGTGGAGTTCCCCAGATTGAAGTAACTTTCGACATCGATGCCAACGGTATTCTGAACGTATCGGCTAAAGACAAAGCCACCGGTAAAGAACAATCCATCCGAATCGAAGCTTCTTCTGGTCTTTCAGATGCTGACATCAAGCGGATGAAAGATGAAGCAACCGCCAACGCAGAAGCCGACAGAAAAGAAAAAGAACGGATCGACACCATCAACAAAGCCGACTCCATGATTTTCCAGACAGAAAAACAACTGAAAGAATTCGGCGACAAACTACCTGCTGACAAAAAACAGCCTATTGAAGCCGCTTTACAGGAACTGAAAGAAGCACATAAAGCCCAGGAAGTTGAACGAATCAACAGTGCCATCGACAAGCTGAACAGCGTATTTCAGGCAGCTTCACAGGAAATGTACAACGCCCAAGCACAACAACAGCAAGGCGGTACACAGCAAGGCCCCCAAGGTACTCCGAATACCGGACAACCCAACGGAAGCAAAGACCAGGAAGTAACCGATGTTGATTTCGAGGAAGTAAAATAAAATTCTTTACCAGAATTGAAAAGAGTGCTCAAAAATCGGGCACTCTTTTTTTATACTTCATCAAACAAGCGTGGCAAGAAAACTACCGATTCTTTTTTGAAGCAGCACAGGAGAACAGATAAAATGATTAATAAGCACAGTAAAAACAAGCACTTCACCATTCTTCTTTGTGAGATAACCGGACAAACAGCGCACTCCGGTAAAAGAGCCTGTCTTAGCCCGCAACTTATTTTTTAATACCGGATCGGCGGCAAGATAAGCATTCAGACCAGCATCGGTACCAGCCAAAGGTAAAGAAGCAACAAAATCCCATCCCAACTCTTTATAAGCCCAAAGTAAAAGATCACTAAACACAGCAGCTGGGACAGTATTCACAACCGACAATCCACAAGCATCCCGCAACACGATTCCGGACGTATCCATACCTATTTCATGCAGCATAGAACAACAACGAACAGGGAAATCCCCTACTGTTACCAAATTTCCTAACGCTTCCGCAAACAAATTGACACTCTTTTTGTTGGTTATCCGCACAATCTCTTTCAACTCCGGCGAAGTAAAAACAGCCAATTCCTTCTCCTCAGCCACAGGCAGCAATTCCTTCTCCAGCACAATATCACACTTTTTCAACTTCTCCTCCAGCTCTTTCAAAAAACATGACACTGGATGATGCATCGCTCCTTTAATACGATAAAGTTGTCGTTTCTTAGGCAAACTCCCCACCACATTCATCACTCGGCTATATGGTCCCCCAAATATCCAGGCATCATCCACATTTCCTGTTCCGGCAACCACCTCACTCACAAAACTGATACCCGGCTGTTCCGGCTCCACAAACAACAACTCGGCCTTTTCTCCGGCTTGTCCTGTACGGAAACCTAGATAATACGCATTATCCCTATAATTGAATGGGAAATAAGCAGCACCGTAATAATTAGAAATATCCTCCCACAACCAAGAACCTGGCACCACAGCACGTTCTCCACCTTCAACCCTTATGCACCCTTGTATCTTCCGAATGCCCCGCTGCCGGATAATTTCTACCAAACGGTCCAAAAAAACATACTCACGGAAATAACGGGAATCCGGACATGGATCACCTTGAGACCGGATAACAACATCACCCTGTAAAATTCCATCCTCAATCTTCCCCGTAGTCATAACCTTCGTTATATAACGAAAATCGCTCCCTTTCGTCTTCAATGCCAATGCCGTCGGCAGTATTTTACACACAGAAGCAGGCTGTAAAGATTTATCACCCTCATACTCCACAATTGTTCGGCCATCCTTCACCGATTTCACAGAAATCCCTACCACCGCATGCTTCAATTCCGAACACTGTAACAATTGCTGCAAAGAGACATTCGGCTGTGCCCACACATCTGCAACAATGCCCCATAAACAACAAGCACACAATATCAGCCCCTCCCTCATAAACTACTCCTCCTCCATCGTTTTCAGAATATTCTCCACTTCCTCCTCCGTATCGTGCAACTTCGCTTTACAAAAAGCAAGCAACTCAGACACCCGCTTCACTTTCACCCCCAATTCATCCACATCCAGCTTGTTTTCTTCCAAAGAAGCTACAACTTGCTCTATTTCAGCCATAGCCTCCTTATAACTCAATTTCTCTTTCATTCCGATCTATCTTTATTGAAACACTTATAATTTTCCTTTTCGACCACACTCCTCACCCAACCGTCAACCAGCGACGTCTCCAGCACATCCCCCACTTTCACTGACTCTATCGAACGTACCGCCTTGCCGTTCAAGCGGGTAATGGAATACCCTCTTTCCAGCACATTCTTCGGATCAACATATTTCACCTTCGTTTCCGCCAACTCCAAAACATGCAGATCTTTTTCAAACAGAATCCTACACTGCCGTTTTATCCTTTCTACATATCCCTGCATTGCCAAACTACTCCGATTAAATCCCGACTCCACCCCGTTCTTCAACCGGACACCAATAGCACCAAACCTTCCCTGATAGTTCAACACAAACAACCGGGCGGCCTGCCCCGACTTATGGGAATACAATCGCAATCGGTTGATGTGATTATCCAACATTCGCTGAGTCATACGTTTCACCTCAACAGCCAACATCTGCTGACGGTTCTTTGCCCGCACAACCAACACATCAGCTCCCGCCCAAAAGTCCTCCTTCAACTCATCGATACGCGCTTCAAAATCCTGAAATCTCTCTATGAGAAAAGCTGCTGCCGCCGTGGGTGTTTTCACCCGCACAAACGCCACCCTGTCAACAATCGTTTCATCCCGTTCATGCCCGATACCAGCAATCACCGGCAGCGGGAACTGCGCCACATTGGCTGCCATGTCGTACGAATCAAAACTTCCCAGATCCGCCTGTCCTCCCCCACCCCGGATAATCACTACCACATCAAACAATTCCTCATACTCATAAATCCGGTCCAAAGCAGCAATCACAGACTCCGTCGTCTTCTCTCCCTGCATCACTGCGGGAAACAACTTTACATGAAACTTATATCCATAGGAATTATTATGCAACTGGTCAAGAAAATCCCCCAATCCGGCTGCTGTCGGAGAAGAAATGACCGCAACATTTTTAGGCAATAGAGGCATCTCCAGATTCTGGTTCATATCAATGATTCCCTCCTGCTCCAGCTGCTCTATAATCTCCCGCCTTGTCCGCTCAATATCCCCGATAGTAAACGTCGGGTCAATATCCTTTATATTCAGTGAAAAACCATACAACTCATGAAACACCACCTCCGCCTGTATCAGCACCTTCATGCCTTTTTCCAGTCGTCTGCCCGTCGTAGTCTCAAAATAAGGCTTTAACATCCGATAAGTAAACGCCCAGATTGTCCCCTTCGCTACAGCTACAGGATTCTCTTCCTCCTCACACTTATCCACCAACTCCAGATAACAATGTCCCGATCGGTTTTCCAGCACGGAGGCAATCTCTGCTGTAATCCAAAGCGGTTCGGCAAACTGGTCTTTCAACACCCGCCGCACCCGGTTATTTAAGTCAAACAAAGAAATAAAATCCATAATCCCGTCAATTGTCTATGATCTGAAGATACACTTCCGGCTCGTCTGTAAAATTAGCCGGGTCAACAATTTTTTTCACATCATTCTCCAACTGCCGTATCTGCTCATTCTCCTCCAAATCATCCTCCTGCTGACGCTCCGAAACACCCTCCTTATACAGACGTTCCCGCATCAATTTACCTTCACCATCATAATACCGCCACACACCTTCCTTTACATTATTCCGGTACTCCCCTTCCACACTCTTTTTCCCTTCATAACTGTACGCCCTCAAAGGTCCCTGCAATTGGCCTGCAACAAACACCGTCTCAAACTTCAACTGTCCGTTATCATAAAACACCTTCCACTCTCCGGACAACACCCCCGCAGACCAAGTCTTTTTTTCCGCGACCTTCCCATTGGCATAATATTTAAACGATGTCCCGCTCAACTTATCTTCGCAATATTCCTCCTGTGTCAGCAACCGTTCCCCTTTTCGGTACTCCCACACCCCCGTTTTCTTCCGGTTCAAGTACTTCCCCGAAGAGGTAAACTCCCCGTTTTTACTATAAATTATGGCCGTCATCTCCTCTCCGTCATAATTGAGCCGGGCTTTCATTTGCCCCGAGGGATAATACTGCGTCACTTCCCCGACAGGCTGCTTCCCAACAAAATAGCCCTTATAGCGCAGCTTTCCATCCGGATAATAACTTTCTTTCCATTCTCTCTGCTGGGCTTGAGCCACTAAACAGCAACACACCAAGACAACCGACAACCATCCGCATACATCCAGTCGCATAACCCACCTCCTATATCTGAACCGTATGATTCAATTCGTCAATATAATCCAACACTTCTTCCCGACCAAGCCGCTTTTCGGAAGAAGTCACAAAAGCCAATGGGGTCGTCTCCCAACTATCCAGCATCACCCGGTGATAATCATCAATACATTTGGCCCGCTGCGTCGCCGTCAGTTTGTCTGCCTTCGTAAACACCATCACAAAAGGCACCCCGTTCTCACCCAGCCACTCCATAAACTCCAGGTCTATCTGCAACGGCTCATGCCGGCTGTCCACCAGCACAAACAAACAAATCAAATTCTCCCGTTTCAGAATATAATCCCGTATCAGCTTTTCAAATGTCCCTCGCGACGACTTCGAAGTCCGGGCATAACCATACCCCGGCAAATCCACCATATACCACTCCCCGTTCATCAAAAAATGGTTTATCAACTGGGTTTTTCCCGGCTTAGCCGCCGTCTTTGCCAAATCCTTCCGGTTGGCAAGCATATTGATCAACGATGACTTACCGACATTCGACCGACCGATAAACGCATACTCATGCCGGTCTGGCGCCGGACACTTCTTCACATCCGGACTACTTATAACAAATTCCGCTTTCTTTACCTCCATCCTCTTGCATTTTGAAATTACCACTCACAAAGATAAAAGATTCATCCAGTTAAACAAAACACAAATATATCCGTTTCCCAAGCACGTTTTAAAGAGATTTTACCAATCCCCCCCCTTGTATCTTTCTAAAATCAGACTCATTTAATAACTCCGAAGGAATCAACTTAGCTTCAAATATAAAAAAATCCACTCTTCAAAGAGTGGATTTTCATATAAGTTAAAATCTGTTATTTTCTGCGCTTTTTACCGCCGTCGCCCTTTTTCTTTTCGCCGAAACGGGCCCTGCCGCCGCCTTCGCTTTTACGCCAGCGGTTATTAGCCGTGGAATTGCGTTTCTTGCCATTGGAATTACGACTATAACGGTCTTTCACTTCCGTCACCGTAAAAGGCAATCCGTTGAAACTGATATTGCGGAAACAACCGGCAAAACCGTTCAGACCGCGAACGTCCACTTCAAACTTCGTATTGCTCTCAAATATCCGGATACTTCCGATTTCCAAGCCCTTACGAGGTGCATTTTCATTGATAATTGTCATGAGGTCACGGGGGGTAAAACCATCCTCCTTGCCTACATTCACACTAAACGTCGTAAACTCATGCTCCGACTCCTCCGAACGTCCGCCCCGACGGCCTTCCCCTCCTCCCTGACGGCGTTCATCCTCCGTCAGATTGAGATCCGCCACTCCTGCATATTTTTTCAGCAACCGCCCAAACTCGTATGAAACCATCTTCTGTATCAACTCCTCCTTCGTCAGCTCCCGGAACTTTTCAAACAATTCCTGCTGATACGGTTCAAGCGTCTCCTTTTGTTCCGCCGCTAAAATCTTATCAGCATAATAGAGCAACTGAGCACGACACACCTCGTTACCTCCCGGCACCTCTTTATACTCAAACTTCTTCTTCAACACCCCTTCTATGCGGCGCAGTTTTCCTTTCTCTTTCGAATTGATAATCGCCACCGACACGCCCTCACGTCCGGCACGTCCCGTTCGTCCGCTCCGATGCGTATAGCTCTCCACATCTTCAGGCAGATTAAAATTAATCACATGCGTCAGATTATCCACATCCAATCCCCGCGCCGCCACATCCGTCGCCACCAACACCTTCAACCTCTTCGAGCGGAAACGTGCCATCACCTCATCCCGCTGGTTCTGCCCCAAATCACCGTGCAAAGCGTCACAGTCGATACCGTCCTTCTGCAACTTATGGGCAATATCACGCGCATCCATCTTCGTGCGCGTAAAAATAATGGCATACATATCGGGAGCGCAGTCAATCACCCGGTGCAACGTTTCATAACAATCCTTCGCTTTCACCAGATAATACTCATGCCGCACCGTATCGGCTCCCTGATTCTTCTTTCCGGCAGCAATCTCCTTGGGAGAATGCAGGTAATTGCGGGCAATACGCTCCACTTCCCGGGGCATCGTAGCCGAAAACAGATACGTATTACGGGTTTCAGGCGTCTCATCAAGGATAAAATTCAAATCCTCCTTAAATCCCATATTCAGCATCTCGTCCGCCTCGTCGAGCACCACCCCCTTCACCGCATCAATATCCACAGCCCCCCGCTTAATCAAATCGCACAAACGTCCCGGCGTAGCCACCAAAATATGCACTCCCTTTTCCAATTCCCGGATCTGTTTCCGGATATCCGTTCCTCCATACACACAAGCAATCCGCACTGCAGGACAATATTTCGAATAATTTTTCAAATCATTCCCGATCTGCACACACAACTCACGGGTCGGACTCAGTATCAGCACCTGTATTTTATTCATCCCCGTCTCCAACTTCTGCAACAAAGGCAAACCGAAGGCCGCCGTTTTTCCTGTCCCTGTTTGCGCCAAAGCGACCAAATCGCTCTCTTCACTCAAAATCACAGGGATCACCTTCTCCTGTATCGGACTCGGCGTTTCAAAACCCAAATCGGCTATTCCTTTCAGAATCTCCCCATCTAAACCTAATTCTTTAAATTTTTCCATTCAATTTTATTCATTAATTGTGTCGTTACACCCGCCTTTCCACTTTGCACAAACAAAATGCCACCGGCATGGATTACTTCTTCCGGAGGCACTTCCCATTATTTACCACAAACAGTCAGCCAACGCACCCGACACGTACACTTTTTAAACTATTCTTACATTCCGCCTTCTTTCAAACGCCGGCGTCCTCATCAGCTCTTCAATCTCTGCAGGCGTCAGTTCCGGCTTCACCACCACCTCCTCCGCACTCAGCAACAAACCATTTTCTTCATTTCTCACAGCAGGCTGATCCAATATTTCAATATCATCCTTCGGGAAGCCCGTAGCAATAATCGTCACGGAAATCGCATCACCCAACGCCTCATCCGTTCCCACCCCCCAAATCACTGCCGCCGTATCCCCCACTCGGTGAATGATAATAGAGGTAATCTCCGTCATCTCGTTCATCGTCACCTCATCCGTACCGGAAGTAATATTCAGCAATATATTTTTAGCGCCGCGAATGTCATTATTATTCAACAACGGACTGTCCAACGCTTCAGTTATAGCCCGTCGTGCCCGGTCCTCTCCGGAAGCCTGAGCAGCACCCATAATTGCCACACCGCTATCGGTCATCACCGTCTTCACATCGGCAAAATCCACATTGATATATCCAGGCAACGTAATCACCTCCGCTATTCCCTTCGCAGCAATATTCAACACATCATTCGCCTTGGCAAATGCCGCGGAAATAGTTTGCGAACCATATATCCGCTTGATTTTTTCATTGTCAATCACAATCAGGCAATCCACATGATCCTTCAACTGTCTCAAGCCTTCCCGAGCCTGATTCAACCGCTTCGGACCTTCAAAGCGCGCCGGAATAGACACAATACCCACGGTCAATATCCCCATTCCTTTAGCCAACTTAGCAATCACCGGAGCAGCGCCCGTGCCCGTGCCACCCCCCATCGCAGCCGTTATAAACGCCATCCGGGTATTCTTTTTCAGCATCCGGGTAATCTCGTCCAAACTCTCCTCCGCCGACTTTGCACCGATTTCCGGATTATTCCCGGCCCCATGTCCCTCCGTCAGTTCCACGCCCAACTGGATTTTCACAGGCACCGGACTATTCTCCAAAATCTGGGCATCCGTATTGCATACCACAAAATCCACATCACAAATCCCCTTCGAATACATATACTCCACAGCATTACCACCGCCACCGCCGACACCAATCACCTTGATAATCGTAGGAGAAACCTCGTCCAAATTAAAATTTACCAATCCGTCTATCATAACCGACTTATTATAACGTTGAGGAACCGATTTTATTTCATTTCCGTATCCCAGGACTCTTCATTAAAGATATTGCCCAATTTGCGTTTAAACCAACTGTCCGTATCCGGAATATCATTCACGCCCTTACGCTTCTTCTCCGGCATTTCTTCCGACTGCCGCTCCTCCCGTTGCTGTTTCCGGAGCTTCTGCTCCTCCTGTTTCTGACGCTTCTGACGCGCCTGCTCTTCCAACTCGGCTGAACTCACCGTCACCATCTCCAACTCCTCCGGCATCTCTTCCACCTTAAACACAACCTCCGGCTTCACAGGTTTCGCCACCATCTTGTCCATAGGGACAGTAGTATGGGTTCCGGCACTGCTATTACGGTTAAAGCCCACCGCAATAACCGCAACCCGCAACTTATCCTCCAACGTCTCATCCTTCCCCGCTCCCCAAATCACATTCACATCGCCGCCAACCCGCTCCTGCAAACTCTCCGTAATCAGCGTGATTTCATCCATCGTCACCTCCTTGGTACCATAAAGCATGTTTAACAAGATATTGGAAGCACCACGGATATCGTGGCTGTTGAGTAAGGGAGAGACCAACGCCTCCTCTAAAGCCAGCATCGCCCGGTTTTCACCGGCAGCTTCCGCCGCCCCCATCAAAGCCACACCGCTATTGCGCATCACCCCGTCCACATCGGCAAAATCCACATTCACATATCCCTTAAATGTAATGATTTCGGCAATACTCTTGGCAGCAATCGTCAGCACATTATCCGCCATAGCGAAAGCCTCCGACAATTTCAAATCGCCATATATATCTTTCAACTTATCATTTTTGATAATCAGCAAAGCATCCACATACTGTTCCAACTCGTCTATGCCGTCCATTGCCTGCTCCATTTTCCGCCTGCCTTCAAAACTGAACGGGAGGGTCACAATTCCGATCGTCAATATTCCCAGTTCTTTTGCCTGGCGGGCAATTTCGGGAGCTGCTCCCGTTCCGGTTCCTCCCCCCATTCCGGCGGTAATAAATGCCATTTTCGTCTTATGTGACAACAAATTCCGGATAAAATCCATACTCTCTACCGCCGACTGCCGTCCACGTTCAGGCACACACCCCGCTCCGCGCCCCTCCGTCAGCTCCTTACCGAGCTGTATTCTGTTCTTTACCGGACTCAGCCGCAACGCCTGAATGTCTGTATTGCAAACCACAAACTCCACCCCGTGAATCCCCTGACGACACATGTGGTTCACGGCATTACTGCCACCGCCGCCGACTCCTATCACCTTAATAATGGATTCCTGCTGTACAGGCAACTTCAGTGCTAACAATTCATCATTATTGTCCATAAATCTATAACCTTTACCTTTCCCATAAATTACACCGGAAAACGAAAACCGCTGTCCTACTTAAACAAACCGCACAACCACCCCATCAAACCGCCCTTCTCCTCCTCCGGTTCAGAATGTTCACACAACAGCAACCCCAAAGCCACCAAACAAGCCGGAACCTGCAAAATTTCCTCATCCGGAGCCTGTACCCCTTTTGCTTTGGCATATCCGGTCTGCTGTCCGGACAACTTGGCCAACAACACATCCGTCCCCGGAATGCGGCTTCCCCCTCCGCAAAGCAGAATCTCATTCCCGCTATCCGTAAAACGCCACTGTTGAAGCTGGTACAAAGCCCCTTCCAGCAACTCCTCCAGACGACACTGTATCACTTTTGCCAAGTCCCGTCTTTCAATCTGTTTATTGGAATCCGGAATCTGCACCTTTCCGCTCTTACAAGCCGAACGGACAGCCATTCCGTAAGTATGTTTCATCTTCTTAGCCTGTTGCATCCCTTCCAAACGGAAAGCACATTGTATATCATGCTCTATGGACGCACTTCCCAACGGCAGAATCACTTCATGCTCCAGCATACCGTTACGGAACAGCATCACGCCCGTATGAGCAGCACCTAAATCTATCAAAGCAAAACGCTGCTTCGAACCATACACATCCAAAGCTTCCATACATGCCCGGACGGCAGGAAAAAACTCCACCTCTCCGACTCCACACTCCTCCATCAACTGCCGCAACTCTTTCAGATAGTGCGGATCCGAAGTATAAACCCGGTAACGCACCTCCAATGTCTTGCCTGCCATCCCCACGGGATTAGCCGTATACTCGCCCCGATCCACCGTATAAACCACAGGAATGACGTCCACCACCTCTTCCCCCTTCGCACTCACCAGCTCGATACACTTATTTTCCGCCCGCACCAAATCAGCCTCTTTCACCGTTTTACGCTGCAAAGAAACACTCACCCTCTGCTCCCCCATCCGCAGAGCCTTCCCCGACAACGACACATTCAGGACATCCACCTGCTTGTCCCGGACTAATTCCCTCAACAGATACTGAACATACGATTTCACTTTCGCCTTATCGGTAATCACCCCCTCCTTCACCCCCTGCGAAGCGATCATCTTTATTCCGGTCAAATGACAATCTCCCCGGTTATCCACACCGGCAACAGCCATCGCCATTTTTTCAGAACCTATATCCAAAGATGCAGTCAATCCCATAATATCTGTCATTTATTTATTTCTTAACACAAACAATCTGCCTGCCGAACTTCAAATTGATCTCCTTATACAAATTCCATCCCTTCCGGGCAATCCCTTTTTTCAGAAACAAACGCAGCTTCTCCATTTTCTGCTCATATCCCTTCATCCCGCCTAAAACAATTCTGAAATTTCCCACCTTGGGAATCAATATCACCTCTTTCTTTCCGTCCACAACAATCTGTTCCACATAAGCATCCCAGAACTCATCATTCCTCAATGCCATGACAAACGGATACAACTCTTCGCAAGCAAATTTTCTGGATACATTTCCGGTTGCTACCACAACCCTGGAAGTATATTTGTGAGACAACGGCATAATTCTACCGTCTTCATCCACATAGTAACCATCATCATTCAATACCCTGAGTACAGGTTTACGCTGTCTGATTTCTATGTGTAAATAACCGTCTAAACTGTAGTAAACCTGAGCCGATTTGACAACCGACCTTCCCACAAGCAGCCGTTCGATGCTGTCCTTGTCTATTTCCGTAATGCCTCTGCCTGCCACATCCCCGTAACGCTCCTTCACAACCCTCACCACATCTCCCTCATCGGCAAAAGCATTGACCACCGCATCCGCTACGGTAACCCGCATTCCCTTACACTCCACTTCATCCCGCTTTACGGACACAAAGGTAAGCACAATTATCAGGTATGCAAACAAACCGATAAATAATATGTAAGGCCTTGCTTTCTGCATATATTCCTATTCTCCTTCCAACGAATACAACGGGTTTTAGTTCATGCCTTTCTTAAAAATATTTGTCAGCGCGGGAACAAAACGATCAATATCCCCGGCCCCCAGTGTGACAAAAACACCGCCTTTTACCTTCTCCTCCACAAATTTAAGAAACCTTTCTTTCGACACAATCGCAGAGGGTTTCACCACATCCTTCCGTATAATCTCGGAAGTGACCCCCGGTAAAGGCAACTCCCGCGCCGGATAAATATCCAGCAAAATCACCTCATCCGCAATATTCAGGCTCCGGGCAAACCAATCGTGAAAATCACTTGTCCGGGAATAAAGATGCGGCTGAAAAGCCACTGTCAACCTCCTGTCTGGCCAAATCTCCCGGATAGCCTGCAACACAGCCTCTATCTCACGCGGATGATGTGCATAATCATCCACATAAATCGTACGTCCGGCAGCGTGGATATTAAAACGACGCAACACCCCCCTAAAACCGGGCAGCGCCTCTTTTATCTCCTCCGGCGTCACTCCTGCCTCCAAAGCAAGCGTAATCGCCAATGTAGCATTCTCCACATTCATACGCCCCGGGACGCCCAATTTCAAATCCTTGATCTCCGCTCTCTCACCGTGGTAATCAAACACGGAACACACTCCTTCAACCCGCAGGTTGTCCGAATAGCAATCAGCCGGCTCATCCACAGCATAATACCCCGACACTTCCGCCTTATTCAGCTCCAGTCCCTTCTTTACAAACAACTTTCCGCCATTCCTCACCTTGCCTCCAAACTCTTCAAACGCATCAACCAGATTCTTGCGGTTGCCGTAAATGTCCAAATGGTCTTCGTCCATTGCCGTAATTGCCGCCATTTCCGGCGTCAGATGCAAAAAAGAACGGTCATACTCATCCGCCTCAATAACAATATAAGGCGAATGGGCATCCAACAGCAGGTTCGTCCCGAAATTCATGGAAATGCCCCCTAAAAAAGCATTGCATCCCACCGACGAACAATGCAACAGATACGCCAAAAGTGTCGTCGTTGTCGTCTTGCCGTGCGTACCGCCGATACACAACGCCTTACCCTCACGCGACAACAAGCCCAGCACCTCCGAACGCTTATGCAGATCAAACCCTTCCCGCTGAAAAAACAGCAATTGTGCATTATCCTGCGGTATGGCGGGAGTATACACCACCAACGTACGCGCCTTGTCCCGGAACTCCATTCCGATTTCCTCCTCCGCATCCCGGTAGTTCACAGGAATCGCCTCCTCCGCACTCAACTTCTCCGTCAATGCCGAAGGCGTACGGTCATACCCTGCTACCCGGTAACCGTTAGCCTTAAAATAGCGTGCCAAAGCACTCATCCCAATCCCCCCGATACCGACAAAATAAACACCTTCAATCTCTTCTGATATATTTTTCATCTTTTCTTACATTTACCTCCGCAAATCCGCCTTACCGAATCAACTTCAAGATTTCGGCAGCTATTTTTTCATCCGAATCCCGGATAGCAAGACGGGCAATATTCTCCGACAAGCCCCTGCACACTCCTTCCTCTTCCAACAACCCAGACAGAACTGGCATAAAACGTTCAACGGCTTCCGCATCCTTAATCATCAGAGCCGCCTGCTTATTCACCAAAGCCATTGCATTTTTAGTCTGGTGATCCTCCGCGACATTCGGGGAAGGAACCAGTATCGCGGCTTTCTCCAGCAGACACAACTCCGAAATCGTTCCGGCTCCGGCTCTTGCCACCACAATATCGGCACAGGCATACGCCAGGTCCATCCGTTTCAGAAACGCCAACAACTTCACACAAGAAGGCAAGCATTCGCCCAACTCCCGACTCAGTTGGTCATAATAATACCCGCCGCATTGCCACAACACCTGTATATCTTCCCGTTCACCCAACGCAGACAGGTGTGCTTTAACCATCTTATTCAACGTACCCGCACCCAAACTTCCACCGGTCACCAAAACCGTCTTTTTCTTCGGGTCCAGACCATAATAAGCATATCCTTCCTTCCGCTTTTCCTCCTCACCCAGCAACTCCTTACGCACCGGATTCCCGGTAAAAACAATCTTGGACGGCTCAAAAAAACGCTCCATCCCTTCATACGCCACACACACCTTTTTCGCCTTCTTTGCCAACAACTTATTAGTCACACCTGCATAAGAATTCTGTTCCTGCAACACCAAAGGGATGCCCGCATTCGCAGCTACCCGCCCGATCGGGCCACTGGCATAACCTCCTACCCCGACTACCACATCGGGACGGAAACGCCGGATAATCTTCTTCGCCTTCCGCAGACTCTTCCACAAATTAATCAGCACCTTCACATTCTCCAGTGTCAACCTCCGCTGCAAACCTCTGACCGGCAGTCCTTCGATCGGGAAACCCGCTTCCGGCACCTTCTCCATCTCCATTTTCCCCTCTGCCCCTACAAACAGAATCTCCACATCCTTATCCATTCGCTTCAAAGCATTGGCAATCGACAACGCCGGGAAAATATGCCCGCCGGTTCCTCCTCCGCTTACAATAATCCGTTTCATATCGTCTTTTTTATAATCAAGAATAATAGCGTTCATTTTCTTCCCGCTCAACCCCCGGAACCTCTTCCCCCGTTTCCGATTCCGATTCCTCCTCCTCTTCCCCTTCCGCACCGTCAGCCGGAACTTCCTCACCCTTCATAAACGTATGACTGACACTCAATATCATACCCAAAGCCGCACTGGTAAACAACAACGATGTCCCTCCCATACTGACCAGCGGCAACGGTTGTCCCGTCACCGGAAAAACACCCACACAAACCCCCATATTCACAAAAGCCTGGAAAACAATACTCAATCCCAAACCCGTGACCAACAAAGCGGGAAAAGTACGTGTACACCGCCTCACAATCACCCCCACCCGGAACAACACCGTCAGATAAAGCAACAACATCACACCGCCGCCAATCAAGCCATACTCCTCTATGATAATCGCAAAAATAAAATCAGAATAAGGATGGGGCAAAAAATTCCGTTGCTCACTGTTTCCAGGCCCCACTCCTAAAAAGCCTCCCTTCGCAACAGCTATCTTAGCCTGATCCGACTGATAGGAATAGCCTTCCCGCTGTCCGCCGGCAAAAAACTCCGTCACACGCCCCTTGATTGTCGCCACACGCCCCACCTTCTCAAACTGAGGCACCGTAAAAGCCAGCACAAGAATCATGACCACCACGCCAATCAATGCTCCGACCGACATCGCCATGAGTTTCAAACGCAACCGTCCGACAAACAACATCGTCATACAAATCAACCCCATCAGCAACGAAGTCGAAAAGTTATCCATAAATATCATAAAAATCACAGGCCCGACATACAGCAACACACTCTTCAAAGCCTCATCACTGCAATTCCGTTCCGTCTGATAATATGTGATAATCCTTGCCGTATAAAGGATAATGCCTATTTTTGCCAGCTCCGACGGCTGGAAAGTAAACCCAATCAACGGAATCGTAATCCACCGGTCGGCATCATTCAGATTCGTCCCCGCAAACTTCGCCCACAACAAAAAAACAAACGCCATTCCCAAAATAACCTTGGAAAACTTAAACAGGTATTTATAATGGACGGACTGTAACCCCAAAATCACGACAAAACATCCCGCCATAAGGAAAAGCTGCTTCATCAGATAAAAACTCGTATTCCCGTCTTTCACCCGATACGCCAGCCGCCCGGTGGAAGAATAAACCACCATCACGGAAGCAATCATCAACCCGATAATCACATACCAGAGCACCTTGTCCCCCTTAAACCTTATTTTATCCTTCCAATTAAACATAACCGCCTATCCTATAATCCTCCTGCCTAATCCGGAATGGCTCTCACCTTTTCCTTAAAAAGCTCCCCCCGCTGTTCATAATTCTTAAACAAATCAAAGCTGGCGCAACACGGCGACAAAAGTACAGCATCACCGGGCACTGCATGCTCGCGGCACGCCTCTATCGCTTCATCCAGACTGTGGGTATCCACCACTTCACAAAGCGGCGAAAAAGCCTCCATCAACTTCCGGTTATCCACCCCCATACAAACCAACACTTTCACCTTTTCTTTCACCAACGGAAGCAGGACACTGTAATCGTTTCCCTTATCCGTTCCTCCGGCAATCCAGACCACAGGAGCCGTCATGCTGTCCAAAGCATACCAGGCCGAATCCACATTCGTCGCCTTGGAATCATTGATATACACAACCCCCTGCTTCTCCGCTACCGTCTCCAATCGGTGCTCCACCTGAGGAAAACTCTTCAATCCCCGGCGGATAGCATCATCAGTCAGTCCCATCCGCATACAAGCCAGAATAGCCGCCATAGCATTGTATACATTATGCCTGCCCTTGATGCTGATGTCCGCCTTGTCTACAGAAAAGCGCCTGCCTTCCCACTGCACTACCACCATATCCCCCTCCATGTGTGCCCCATCCTTCAACAAGTGCGGTCCATACGTAAAACCCGCACATTGCGGAGCCGGCTGCATAGCGTCCACTCTCTCCCGTACCACATCACAATCCCTGCCATATATAAACATCCCGTCGGCATCCATATTCTGCAAAATCCGGAACTTGGCATCGGCATAATTTTCAAACTTATGGTCATAGCGGTCCAGGTGGTCAGGCGTGATATTGGTAATCACCGCCACATCCGCTTTAAAACGGGACATGCCGTCCAACTGGAAACTCGACAACTCCACCACATACACCGGATGTGCATTCTCCGCCACCTGTGCAGCCAAACTCTTTCCGACATTCCCTGCCAACCCGGCATCCACCCCTGCCTGCGACAAAATATGATGCGTGAGCAAAGTCGTCGTCGTTTTCCCGTTACTTCCGGTAATACAAACCATCCGGGCACCGGTATACCTCCCGGCAAACTCAATCTCCGAAATCACCTCCGTACCGCTTTCCCTTAACTGCACAACCATCGGCACCGTATCGGGAATACCCGGACTTTTCACCACAACATCCGCCTCTAAAATCCGGCTTTCCGTATGTCGTCCCTCCTCAAAATCAATCCCCGCTTCTTGCAGAACAGCCTTATACCCCGGTTCTATCCGTCCTTTATCCGACAAAAAAACATCATACCCCAACTTCTTTCCCAACAAAGCCGCCCCCGTTCCGCTTTCCTTTCCGCCTAAAACAACCAGCCGTTTCATCGTATATATACCTGTTTAATACTCTATCTTATTTTTAAAGTCACTATCGTAAGCACCGCCAAGATAATCCCTACAATCCAGAAACGGGTGACAATCTTCGGTTCCGGAATCCCCTTTTTCTGGAAATGATGATGCAACGGCGCCATCAGGAAAATCCGGCATCCTTCCCCGAACTTCTTTTTCGTATATTTAAAATAACTCACCTGCATCACCACCGACAGGTTCTCCATAAGGAAAATACCACAAAGAATCGGAATCAGTAACTCTTTATGAATCATAATGGCAAACACGGCAATAATACCGCCCAAAGACAAACTGCCCGTATCTCCCATGAAAACCTGGGCCGGGAACGAATTATACCACAAAAATCCGATTGTAGCCCCGATAAAGGCAGCACCAAAAACAACCAACTCCCCGGAATGAGGAATATACATGATATTCAGATAATCCGCATACATCATATTCCCCGACACATACGCCAGAATCCCCAACGTCGCGCCGGCAATGGCAGAGGTCCCGGTAGCCAGGCCGTCCAGACCGTCCGTCAGATTGGCACCATTCGATACCGCCGTCACAATCAGGATGGTGATAACAACAAACAGCACCCAACCCAAACCTTCCGAATATTTTCCCGCCCAGGAAGTAAACCAGGCATAATCAAACTCATTATTTTTGAAAAAAGGAATGGTCGTCTTCGTTGATTTCACATCCCTCGTCAATGCCTTCGGCACATTCTCCCCTTCAAACCCTTCATCCACCATACTTGTCACCTGTCCGATTTCAGATATAGTTGCCCGCTCCCGGATCACGACATCGTCGCTGATATACAGCGTAATACCGACGATCAATCCCAACCCCACCTGTCCGATAACCTTAAAGCGCCCTTTCAAACCCTCCTTATGTTTACGAAACACCTTTATATAATCATCGGCAAAACCGATGGCCCCCAACCAGAGGGTAGAAATAATCATCAACTGAACATAAATATTATCCAAACGGGCAAACAGCAACACCGGAATCAGTATCGACAACAGGATAATAATCCCCCCCATCGTCGGCGTTCCTTTTTTCTGCATCTGCCCCTCCAAGCCCAAATCCCGGATCTCTTCACCGATTTGCTGCTTCTGCAAAATCCGGATTACCCTCTTACCTATAATCGTCGCCAACAACAAAGAGAGAATAATAGCACAAGCCGAACGGAATGTAATGTAATGAAACATGCCCGCTCCCGGAAAATCCAACTCATCCAGATACTTAAAAAGATAATACAACATACCTGTTAAAATTAATTGAAGATACTACATATTAAAAACCTCATTCACCACCTCTTTATCATCGAAATGATGTTTCACGCCTTTTATTTCCTGATAATTTTCATGTCCCTTTCCGGCAATCAGCACAATATCCCCCTTGGAAGCAAACATCAGCGCCGTACGGATAGCCTCCCGGCGGTCAGTAATCGACAACACCTTACTCTTATCCTCCTCCTTCACTCCCGTCCGCATATCTGCCAGAATAGCTTCCGGCTCTTCGCTACGGGGATTATCGGACGTCAGAATCACCCGGTCGCTATACCGGCAGGCAGCATCCGCCATCTCCGGACGTTTCGTCTTGTCCCGGTCCCCACCGGCACCGACCACCGTAATGACCACATTATTTTTGCCCTTCAAGCCTTTAATAGTCGAAAGCACATTTTCCACCGCATCGGGCGTATGGGCGTAATCCACCACAGCCACTACCCCCTCCCTCGAAACAATCGTCTCAAAACGCCCCGACACCGGAACCAACAGGCTCATACACCGCAACACCTCCTCTTTATCCAACCCCAGCAGACATGCCGAAGAATAGACCGCCAACAAATTATAGGCATTAAAATCGCCCGTAAACTTAGTCCACACCTCTTTACCGTCCAGATGCAACAACGTACCGTCCAGATGCTTTTCTATCACCTTGGCATTAAAATCCGCCAACGTCCGGCAAGAATAGGTAAAACGCCGTGCCGCCGTATTCTGCAACATCACCATTCCATTCTTATCGTCGGCATTCGTCAAGGCAAACGCATCCTTCTTCAATCCGTCAAAAAAAGCCTTTTTCGCCTCAATATAAGCCTTGAACGTTTTATGATAATCCAAATGATCGTGGGTAATGTTTGAAAAAACAGCCCCGTCAAAATCCAGTCCGGCAATCCGTTTCTGATGGATGGAATGCGAACTCACCTCCATAAAACAATACTCACACCCCGCATCCGCCATCCTTTTCAAATACCCGTTCAACTCCACGGCATCGGGCGTCGTGTGGGTAGAAGGACACCTCTCCTCATCCACATAATTACAAACGGTAGAAAGCAGTCCCGCCTTCCTGCCCATCAGGCGCACAAGCTCGTATAATAAAGTCGCGGTAGTGGTTTTCCCGTTCGTACCCGTCACTCCAACCAATTTCATTTTCCGCGAAGGGTTTCCGTAAAAATTGGCAATCATCATCCCCAACGCTTCCGAAGAATCCGCCACTTTCACATAACACACCCCCTCTGCCATCACTCCGGGCAACTCCTCACAAACCACCGCCGTAACCCCGGCTTCTATCGCTTTTGGTATAAAAGCATGTCCGTCAACACTCACTCCGCGCTGAGCCACAAACACATCGTCCTTCCCGACTTTCCGGGAATCAAAATGAACCGCATTCACCAGAACTTCCGCATCCCCGTGAACCGATTCACAAACTACTCCTTTTAATAAATCCTTTAATTTTTCCATTACAGGTCATCTATATTTAAACCCCTTTTTATGGTCTCGTATTCTCTACCGCAACTCGATCTGGATATAGCCGCCTTCCCTTACATCTTGTCCCGGCGCCAACGACTGACGCTGCACCATCCCCGCACCTACAACCCCCACCTTCAATCCCGCATTCTCCAGCACAAACAAAGCATCACGCAACCCCATCCCTTTCACATTAGGCACCACGGAATTATTAATCCGCCGGGGTTTCAACACCACATTTTCCCCTTCCCCGCTCGACGTAATCACCCAATCATTCTCTTCCACTTCGGCCTTCCCGTCCAACTCCAAACCCAAACCGTCAAATATTTTCCGGAAATCGGTCTTCAAACCGTTTTTACTCACCGGCACTGTTTTTTCCGCCACCCGCTGCTGCTCCCCATACTGCATATAGGCAATAGAATATACCTTATCGGCAATCTCCCGGAAAACCGGACTGGACACCTGCGCCGCATAAAAACCTTTCGACAAAGAAGGATTATCAATAACCACAATACAGGAATAAAGCGGTGCTTCCGCCGGGAAAAAACCGACAAAACTTGCCCGGTATTTCCGGATACCATATCCTTTCGTTCCTGTAGCAATACGGGCTGTCCCCGTCTTCCCGGCAATCCGGTACTTATCGGTCCGGATATTCCGGGCCGTCCCGTTTTCCACGACACCCTCCAACATCTCCTGTATTTTTTTCAACGTACTGCGACTGCATAGCCTTCCCCCCACCTCCTCCGGCTCAAACGACTCGACAATCCGCCCCCGGTTACGGATCTCCTTCACAAACCGGGGTCGCATACGCTGTCCGTCATTCGCAATGGCATTATAAAAAGCCAGCACCTGCAAAGGCGTAATCTTCAACTCATAACCGATACTCATCCACGGCAAAGTAATCCCGGTCCACTCCTTCTCCCCCGGATGCTTAATATAAGGCTCTCCCTCCCCTTTCAATCTCACGCCCAAACTCTTATCCAAACCCAACCCGCACCAACGGTTCACAAAACGCTCCGGCTGCTTCCTGTAATGGTCATACACAATCTTGGCAATACCATTGGACGACGTCTCAAAAACGTGCCGGATACTAATCTTTCCCGGTTTCTTATTATCAGAATCTGTCAAATAATTCTCATAAAACTGATACCTCCCGGTTCCCCCCAAATCCACCGTATCATCCGGCTCAACATAACCATCCTCCAACAAAGCAATCATGGTCGCAGCCTTTATCACGGAACCGGGTTCTCCGGCATCTCCGATGGCATAATTCATACTCTCCCGGTAAGTGCCCCCCGTCGTGCGGGTTAAATTTGCAATTGCCTTGACATCTCCCGTTTTCACCTCCATCAATACCGCACACCCTTTATCCGCTTCAAACTTCTCCATCTGACGCAACAGCGCATGTTGCACAATATCCTGATAATCCACATCGATCGTCGTAATCACATCATTCCCGTCCTCCGGCTCTTCCACCGTGACAGGCACCCACGTCCCGGACATCATCTGTTTCACACTCCGCCCCGGAATACCTTTCAACTCGTTCTCAAAAGCCCCCTCAATACCAACCCGTCCCTCAAAACTTCCGTCCTCCGCCTCATTCAGATACCCTATCGTCCGGCTCGCCAGATTCACATGCGGTTGCAAACGGGTACTACTCATCACCTCGATCAGCCCGCCTTTATTTTTTCCCAACCGGAAAATCGGAAACTCCCGGATTTTTTTCAGCTCATTGTACGAAACCTTACGCTTGTTCAGCAAATAATAACGCTTTTTCTGACTCTTCGCCGTTCCGAGGCGTTTACGGTAATACGCCGGACTCTCATCACCAAAAAAACGGGACAGACACAAAGCCAGACTGTCCGCATTCGCCCGGAACACATCGTTCGCCACCACGGCACCGTCAAAACGCAACTCATAATAAGGCACCGAACTCGCCAGCTTCCGTCCGTCACAAGCACAAATATCCCCCCGGTTGGGCGCCACCTCAAAATCCTTTACCCGCACCGAGCCGGATTTACTTCTCCACTTCTCACCTTCCCACATCTGCACATGAAGGGCCTTCACCACGATTAACGCGGCAACCAGCATCATCAGGATGTAAACCATCCCGATACGCCATACGATTTCACCCTTCATCGACATAACCTTACCTCTTATATATTTTTACGGGAGGTTCCTTGCTCTCCTCCAATTCCAACCCCTCTTCATTCACCCGCCTTTTCACCTCCGACTGTTTACTGATAAACATTAACTGGGCGGCAGTCGTGATGGACTCAAAGCGCAAATCCCTCACTTCCCGTTCCATGGCCACCTTTTTTTTATATAACTTCTCCGTACTGTATCCGTTTGCAATGTAAAAAATACCCAAAAACGTCAGAAACAGGATAAACATGATATTCCGCCGAATCACCTTGTCCGCCAGGATACGACCGTCAAGCAACTCTTTCACCGAAGTCCCGACCGTCTCTTTCAACTCCTCCTTGGGAGAAATAAATTCCTTCGTTTTATCAAACAACCCCATAATTCTCTGTCATTTTCAGTTTTCCAACCTGCGGGCAATACGCAACTTCGCACTTCTTGCCCGGGGATTCCTCTCTGTCTCCTCCTCCGACGGCACAATGATTTTCCGGTTCACCAACTCAAAATCATTGGCGACATGCCCGTATATCAGATCCTTCTCCTCTTTCCCCTCTGCATTTCCGGTTTTGAAAAAATTCTTCACAATCCGGTCCTCCAAAGAGTGATACGTAATCACCACCAAACGCCCTCCGGGCTTCAACACCTGCACCGCCTGCTCCAGCATCTCCTTTAAAGCGTCCAGTTCGCCGTTTACCTCTATCCGCAAGGCCTGATACACCTTTGCCAAGTACTTCTTCTCCTTCATCTTCGGCACACACGGCAAAATCGCCCGGTACAAATCGTCCGAAGAAACAATCTCTCCCGCCTGGCGGGCTTTCAGTATCAGACCGACCAACCTCCCGGCATTTTCAACCTCCCCATAATTCCGGAACAAACTCACAAGCTCCTCTTCCGGATAACCATTCAGCACATCCGAAGCCTTCAGGCGGCTCCTGCGATTCATACGCATATCCAATTCCGCATCAAAACGGAACGAAAATCCCCTTTCCGCTTCATCAAATTCGTGAGAAGAAACCCCCAAATCCGCTAAAATCCCATCCACCTTGCCCCAACCGTGATAGCGCACAAAGTTCCGCAAATACCTGAAATTATGATTCACAAAAACAAACCGGTCATCACCCGGCACATTCGCCAAAGCATCCTCATCCTGGTCAAATCCCATCAGCCTTCCTGTTTTCAGATGCCTCAATATTTCCCGCGAATGCCCCCCTCCGCCGAACGTCAGATCCAAATAATCCCCATCCGGCCTGATGGCCAAACCCTCTATCGACTCCTTCAACAAAACCGGCACATGATATTCCGCCATACCCCCACTGATTTATTTTTGTACATTAAAAACATCCTGCGTCAACTTCGCAAAATCCTCCCCTCCCATTTTCATATTATCGTACTTCTTAACGTCCCAAATCTCAATTTTCGCATCCTGTCCCGCCAACACAAGCTCCTTATCAATCCCCACCTCTTCCAGCATCCGTTTCGGAAGCAATATGCGCCCATTTGCATCCATCTCCACCTCCTGCACCCCCCGGTACAACTCCCTCATAAAAGCAGCATGCCTGCGGTCAAACAGATTCAACCTGGCCCGCAACGACTCCACCAACGCCTCCCACTCCTTATACGGATACATATCCAGCGAATCTTCAAACACATTCCGCCGCACCACAAAGGTCTCCTGCTGCATCTCCGCCATCACTTTCCGGAAAGACACAGGCACCATAATCCGGCATTTGCTGTCCGCTTTACACGAATAATCCCCAATAAAAGACGCCATCGAATTTCATCCTTTTACACTAAAACACTGTCTAACAAAATCTTATCAAACAACTCCTTTCCCAACAAGACAGTTCTTTCAAAAGGTAAAATTAAATAAAATTCCCATCTTCTACCACTTTCTCCCACTTTTTTACACAAACCCTCGGATTTTAACAAATACAACGCTTCTTTCCCCCCGCAAAATCTGAATTTGAAAATTAAATCGTATTTTTGTCGCATGATGAACAAGAAAGAACTGAATTTCTGGTTTAACCGCATCATCCGTCTTTTACTCCACCCTTCCCAAGAGTGGGACAAAATCCGGGAAGAACCGACCGAAAAAAACACCCTTTTCCGGAAGTTCTTCATACCCTTTTGCGTAACCGTGGCCGTAGCCGTATGGTTCATCAGTTTGCTGTGGCTGAATTTCTTTTATGCCTTAGGGTATGCGCTCATCCATTTAGCCTCCAATCTGCTGGGGACCTATGTCGTTGTCCTCCTCATCAGTGAATATCTGAACGGAAAAAGCCTTGATGCCGAAAACACGGCGCTAAACCTGACTGTATTCAGTGCGGCCATCTTTCTGTTTTTCCACAGCCTGTCCGGGGCATTCGGAAACAACTTCATGGGTCAGCTAACCGACCTGCTCAGTCTGATTTTTCTGAGAACGTTGTATACAGGCATTTACGCAACCACAGAATTAACCACCAATCAAAAAACCAATTTATTTATCATCAACAGTTTAGCCATCATTTTTATTCCGGTCATTCTTCACAAACTGCTGATGCTCCTGTTTCACATTCCGGCACTTAACGTATAAAAAAAATGGCACAGAACGAAATCAACATAAAAAACCGGCGCGCCTCCTTCGACTATGAATTTATCGAAGAATACAACGCAGGCATCATCCTTACCGGAACAGAAATAAAATCCGTAAGAGCCGGAAAAGCCAGTCTGGTCGATTCCTATTGCTACTTCGACAAAGGAGAGCTTTGGGTGAAAGGCATCCACATCGCCGAATACAGACTGGGCACCTATTACAACCACGAAGAAAAGCGGGAGCGCAAACTGCTGCTCACCCGCAAGGAACTGCGCAAATTGGAGCGCAATGTCAAAGAAACCGGACTCACCATCGTCCCGACCAAAATGTTCCTGACCGAAAAAGGCTGGGTAAAACTGCGCATCGCCTTAGCCCGGGGAAAAAAGGAATACGACAAACGGGAATCCCTCAAACTCAAAGATGCCAAGAAAGACATGGACAGGGCCATGAAAAGGTAAGGGCTTCCCTCCCTGTTCAAACGAGCCATCTTACTCATATTTCAACAAAAGAAAAGCCGGAACCTACTGAAAAAAAGACTTTAAAAAAAATATTTTTTTATTGCTGTCCCCCAATAATCACCCTCCAACATCCCGGATTACTTTTCGACACAACGCACAAAACAGGCATCGCTGCCATTATCCGCATCAAACAAATTCGATGCGGAAATATAATTAAAGTCAAAAGTAAAATAATTGATATCCCATCCTATTGCATCCTCCTTACTCCCCCGCACATTCGCCTCGCCCCGCTGCAACCAATAAATGGCTCCCGGACGCATATAAAGGTCATAAAACAACGGTCTGTAATTCACATAATCTCCCGATGAAGGATTCGTTTTGTCCAAAGGGGCAGTCCTAGCGGCATACCTCAACACCGCCCTGCCATTGGTCTCAGAACGTTTCCGACGGCCATATCCGGAAGCGCCTATTGGAAAAAACAAATTATCACCGGTAGCGCTATTATACACAAAAATTCCCCTCATACCATACCCGCCGCCGCTTACTTTATGCTTATCATAGCGATGACCATATACCTCCTCCAACTTTGTCAAAGTTTCCGTAGCATCATTACCATACATCACCCCATAAGCATTTTCAATATCAGCGTCCATCCAAAGCTCGTCAAAATCATTAAAAGAAGCAACGGAAACGGTTTTACCAGGGAAAAAAGGAGAAATACCAGGTGCGGTAAATACCGCACTCTTACCCTTAGAATCAATTTGCGACCACAACTTAGATTCACCGCTTCCCACAATAGTAAACAGAGTCGTGGCATGATTTTTGAAATCCGAGGCCTTCACATCCGCCCACGGTGATTTATCATTTACATTATTAATAGCATCTATCGGCTGAGCCCAATTACCATATCTGAATAACGACCCCTCATCCAACGGGCAGCCGGTTTCAGCATTCCCGGCACGCATATTATTAGTATGCCAGAAAGTTCCCTTACCGACCAAATCAAGAGGAGCACTTCCCTGCCGGACAAATATCAAATGAAAACAACTATAATCATGATACTCCACCCGAACAATTGCACAACGGTTTTCCGTTGAAGCACACGTACCATTAAAATGAATCGTAAAGTCAATCGGAGTACCCGTACTGCCTCTCACCGTATCATTTTGTCCGTCAAGTTTAATCAAATTCGTCCTGTCAAGAATCGGATACGCCCTCCACTTTCCTTCCGACGTAAACTCCTCGAATGAAGTAGCCGCCTCCCTCGGCAATCGCTTCAAAACAACATGAAAATCCTTGACATTATTGTGTTTTCGCCAGACGCCCTTAGGATTAACAATTCGCCGCACTTGCATAATCCTTGCATTCTTTTCTATACGCAGTCCCCCATCCAAAACAGCAACAAACTTAACAGTTGCCTTCCGCTGATATGCAACATAAGGATTATTACCTGTATAAGCAGATTTTACCAGTAATTGCTTAGCCCTCGTGTACATCGGTATCAAAAAATTCATCTCTCCATCCTCATCGGCAGACACATAATATTTTCCGTCACCATCATCCGAATCGTATTCCCCCGCTGTCACGGAATAATCCCGCACACCGCGTCTGGTTTCATTCCAATACTCCATATTCAACTTATTCAGATTTTGAATTACGTCATCACCCGGCCTAGTTATCACGGTCTCTCTCGTTCTCCGCAAAGACAAAAATCCATTCCAAGGATTAAGATTTACCCCTTTCGTCACATTGGGATCCCCTTCCCTATAATAATCCAATACAGGAGCATTATAAGGCGCCCATGAATTAGTGTCTATACTTGCCGTAAAACTTAACAGTGCTTTCCCTCCCGTATTCACCTTTACCGGAAGCATCATTTTATGATTATACAAATAAGAAATATAATAAGGCTCGGGCACCTGGATACTGGGTTCAGGCTCGTCATAATCAATATGCCAATCCGCATCATTGGCAAAATTCCTGAATTTCAATGTCAGTTTATAATGGTGATTGCGCTCCGCATTATAATCTGTCGTAACATTCTTTCCAAGCATAAAACGGTATTTAATATTACCGTTCCCCAAACGCTCTTCATTAACAGAGCGGTAATAGGCATCCACCTCAATATAAGTTCCATAAGGCACACCGTCCTTCGGCAGATATTTGTCAGTAGGCTTTTGGCTATTGCCGGGGTGGTCGAGCACCTGATCTCCATTCGCATCCTGCCGTTTATCCTTATCCTCATGTACCCCCTGCATATTCTCATAAAAGAAAAGTGCCCGCTCCGTTTCGGTATGAAACTTTTTTTCATAGCCGTCACCGTGCGGATAATAAGGACGTCCCTTCGTCACTCGCGCAGCATAACTCTCGTCAAAAATAGTCTGCGTACCATATTTAATCGTGTCGCCCTCATGAATCAGATCGCTTTCATTTTCAGGCTTATTGTATCTCTTACGTTTCACTCCGCTTCCATCATCCACCGACGGCACCCCCAATGAACACACTTTCGGAATATCCATAATCCGCACCGACTTGATATAGACAAACACCCCTTCTTTCAGTGCCGACCCATCAAATGCCAGCGTCACTTTGGATACTACCCGCCGGATACCAGCCCGCACCTCCATATTTTTGCGGTTAATCGTCAAAACATAATCATCGTCATCACTGTACACCCCTTTTTCGGTAAAATATCCAAACATCTGATTGTTTTTCGCCACATCGTCCCGCCAAGTCAGAGAAATCCCTTTCAACTCATCCACGGTCTCAAAATCATATCCGCTAAGATCCCCCATATTGGCAACGGCATAAATATGATAACGTCCATACGGAAGTTTTAAATTAAATCGGGCATAAGGCGTCTTCGACTCGGCTATTATATCCCCTTCCGGTTTATCTTTGCGAGGCATTTCTCCCTCGGTATAGCCGGAGACTGCAGTGGTACCATTTTTTATTACATGCTTACTTATCAACTTGTTGTCCAACCCATATACTAATATACACAAACTTTCGATACTTTTAATTGCATCTCCTGCCACAGCACGAGTTTCCAACGCCGGCGTCAAGGGATTGAACTCAATCGTGGCACTCACTGTCGTTTCACCTTCCGGTATCTCATCGAAAGGACGTATTTCATCATCCACACAGGCTGTCAGTCCCAGCAACAGCATACAAACCAAACTGTATAAAAAACTGCGTTTCATAATTTTACAAACTTTTCATTACAAACCGAAATCCGGTTCAAGAGGCACACTGATGTAAGGATGCACATGCACCTCCCATTTTATCTCCAAATCGCGCTGAATCGTGGCATGAACAACGACATGCGTATTACGCGGCAACTCCGGCAGGTCCGGGAAATATTCAAAAGTCGTGCTCCACGGTTTCTCTCCGAATTCATCCCGTTGCAACAAAAGCGCCATCTTATAATTCCACGTCTCGTCTTTCCCCTCCGTTTTGTCCACATACTTTCCCTCCAGCAGATAAATAGGCGGCTCACCTGCTTCCTTCAACAAATCAACCTCCGCCGGCGATTTAGGCGCTAAAACCACCGCTTTGGCAAACGTGTGGCGGAACTTATAATAGTCATTATTATCCACCGAAGGAACCGTATACCCATCATTAAATCCCCGTGGCAGGTAATAGGAATACCGTGCCATTTTCTCCATTTCCAAACCGACCGCTTTAAACTCTTTTTCGCTTTCATTCGTCACATAACAGGTAAACTTCACGGCGGCACGCCTGACCGTAAGATGGCACTCTATCTCGCGTTCCGTTCCGTCAGGCACGACAGGGGCTATATCTACCCGGTGTACATCGCTCATAGGCAACGGGCCTGCCAACCTTTCCGTATCGCTATTCACACAAAAAGTCAGAGCATACATCTCATTCAAAGGAAACACGGTCCCGGCCTTAATTTTTGAAAAATCATAAGGAACAACCTTTTTAACAATGCCATCTTCTGTCTTTTCAGTATTCTCATTTACAATCAGATAAACACGTTTGGTCTCCCCGCTGACAATCGTATCAAACTTCCAGACTTGCAACGTTGCAGGATTATCCAACTGAATATATTTAACCCGTTCCACCCGACCGTCTGGCCGTACAACGATGATACGCAACGTGTGCATTTTCTCCGCATCGTTCGCTGCCTCAGAAGTCTCATCGGCCCTCGTTTGAGACAATATATCGGACACATCCACGCCGATTTTCAATGTCACGCTTCCGGGTCTCTCTTCCATCCCCCCATATTCCCCCCTGTCACACCCAGCCATTAGCCCCAATGCGGCAAACAAGAGTACAATACAACCTATCGACTTATTCATTTTCAAAGACTCGTTTCGTTAATCACCACTTTCCAATCATTGATTTTGATATAGGTCTTTACCCAACGTTTCTGACTGTCCAAAAGGAAAAGCAGCGTCCAACGGCTCTGGCGGTCAAGAAATTCCTGTTCCCCCATACCGGCTGTTTCATAAAGCATACTTTTGTACAGCCTCAGGTAATTCAACAAAGGAATATCTATCACGTCCTCTCCCGTGTCCGTACTTTTCACCCGTAATACCGGGGAACGCTTTGCCATCAGGCGTGACACAGACAATTCGGCATAAGCACCGATTACTTCCGTGCCGGCAGTATTAAGCCCGACAATGGCATCCCCCTGCGCCCAAGGCATATAGGTAACCTCCCCATTCTCCAACAACTCATTATCCGCCCCAAACAGCGTATTATCGTCCGTAATCGAAAACGTAAAATCTTTTCCATACACCGGTTGTTGAGTATTAACATCCTGTAACACAACGCGGATATTGTTTGTATTCTTCATCATTTTCACCGTACCTTCTCCGTAAAGATCAGCTGTCTCCACTTCCGTCTCCCCCCAATACAAACCGTGAAGATTCTCTCGCACCGTATCCGACCGGCGGTAAGCGTCCATCAATACCCGAAGGCTCTCCCAACGGGAAGTATCGGCAGGCTCCCCTACCAGCGAAAAAGAACTCTTTGTACAAGCAAGTCCCCCATACGCCACAAAACGATAACGTCCCTCCGGCAATTCCAGCCGCATACGCCAATTCTCATCCGACAACAAAGAATCAGCCGTCACCACATGCGTCACCACATGGCGGTTTTCATCATCATACACACAGAGCGTCAGACAATCCACCTGTTTGGGGAAAGCATTGGCATATTCCATGTTATAATCATACACGAAACGCAGGGCTACCCCATGCGGACACGCCTCCAAATCATCATAAATCTTCTCACACGAAGACAGGGAGACGAGCATCAGTACAGCCCATGCTGTGCCGGCTAACCGTAAAATCAAATCCCGCTTCATCCCTTGAATAATTTTAGAAAATGATATTATTCACCCTCACCGTCCAAGGCAACACCTCCACATTGACAGTAAAGTACAACTTTCCCTCTTCATCGGGTTTATCGGGTGTCGGATTATCCGGGTCATTACCGGAAATACGCGGATGTCCCAACTGGCTGATATGAGTAACCGACAACTTATAAACATTATTGCGTACCACAGCAAACTCCATCGGTCCCATCACCCCGTTTCTGCCATTATTATTATGACGGTTCCAATAAAAATAGTAAAAATAAAAACCGGGGCCTTCCCCCTCCTTCTGCATATCGGGATTATAATCCGCCGAATCATCGCTTGCCTGATACATGGTAAAACCATTGGCCGTAACAGCGGCACGGAAAATATTCAAAGCCTCCTTCACCTGGAAATTCTCCGCATCTTTCCCATTGGCCTTATAAACCTTTACCAAATTCTGATACCACTCGTCTACAGTCTTCGTCACACCCTTGTACGCATAATCGGAATGAGCGGCATTATACATCGGCTGTCCGTTGTAGTCCTCAGAAATAAAGCGTTTCACCTGATCATTCCAACCGACATATATATTATTTTCAAACACAAACAGAATCGGATAAGTTTTCCCGTCAACCTGATAAATATATCCGTCATCACCGGGCAAACTATATTCCCCGTGAACAGCTTTCCGAAGCGTTTCATTCACAGCCTCATTATTTCTGTCTATCAACAACTTGCCTTTAAACACAATACCGGTAGAGACGGCATGCGTCTGATACTCGTCATGCGATATCGTATTTTCCGTTACATAACGCCAAATATGATAACCCGATTTGTCAACCGAACCCGGTACGTCCGTCCACTTATCCCCGTTCCCAAGTATACCGTTATCACCTCCTATCACATCATCAATACGATAATTATTCCACCTCTTACGGGTATTCTCATCGATAGAACCGTCTTCATTGAACAGACAGAAATTAAAATAATCGGACAACTGCAAATCCCGGGGTGTCATTCCCTCAATAGACTCATGTTTATGCTTTTTTTCCGCATCGGTATCCACAATATGATTCTTATCCGTCTCCGCCCCGCAAAGAACAGGACTTGAATGCCCGTCGCTCTTATCGGAAACACGTTTCAGATAATAAAAATGTTTACTCATATTCACCAATGCCATGCGTACCAATTTGACCTGCAAAGCCCCGCCGTTCATACCGGCAACATCCACATCATAAGTATTCTCTCCCGGGGATCCGTCTTTGAAATCGAAACGGGCAACGGAACGCTCCACCGGCACCGGTTTTTCACTTAAAAGAAGCGGACGGTCCACCGTGGCATAATCCAACAACCATTCATCAAAAGTCGGCGGGATAGTCACCAACACCGTTTCCGAGCTCGACATCAAAAACGAATTCTTTGCCCAAATTGAACGGTTGGAACCGTCCGTCATTCCGGTATTGTCCGGATTATTGCTTCCAATCACCTCACATGCCGCATTAAACCAGGTAGTCCTTAATTCTTCATTGGCCGGCAGATCCTTATTGAAAACATCCAATAAATCCTGAGGGGGATTACAAAAAGCAAACACCTGTATCTTTTGTCTCTCCTCCGGAATTTCCGTAATTCTATTCACAGCATACTTTTCATAATAACCGGACAACGTCGTTTGGGTGATAGCAGCCGTCGTCGTAACGATACCGTCTTGCTGTTGTACGGCACCGGCCAAACCATGAGCGATATAAGTAAAAGGGGAATCCCCGTCGCCCCGCTCGGCAAGCACCAGTAAAACATTGCCCACTTTATTTTCATAATCCTGCCCCTCCTCCTTGCCGCCGTCAGAAGTACCGTCCTCTCCGGTTTGACTGCGGGTGCCGGGCGCCACCGGCAACAGCACCTTGGCATTCACATAAAACGCATCTTTTTCCTCTATACCTTCCAGCCAATCTTTGTGTATCTCTTCCCCATGCTTGCTGCATCCTGCCAACAAGCCAATCAGCAAAACACCCGTCAAAAAATTAATCAAGACTTTCATATCCTACCGTATTATTATTTATTTCATTATTTTTTAATCTCCTCCAATTGTTTCAACGCATCAGCCGCTTCGGCAATACCTCTTTGCCGCGCCCCGTCAAACAACCTGGCCGCCATATCATAGTCCGTATTCAACGCTGCATAAACAGCACGGGCGTATGCAGCCTCCGCACTATCTCCGGCCTTCTCCAAATAACGGAGCGCATTTTTCAAATCCCCCATGCCCATCGCCGTATTGGCGGCATTCAAATTGGCCGTTTCATCATTCGGAAACATGCGCACTGCAATCTCAAACACCTCGTTATACTCATCACTGCCCGTTACACAATCCTGTGCCACAAGGAACAATTCCTGCAAACTCAATTTCTGCGGTTCCGTTTTCATCAACCGCCGGATCTCGGCAACGTCCGTATAAGTACGCACATGATAGCGCACGGCATAATCCGAATGGCGCAAACCCGGATAGACCTTCCGATACAAATAGGCATAATCCGCCGGATAACGTTTCTTCAGTTCCTGCTCCCTGGCATCCGGTTCCATATCATTGTCTATCACCTCCATAACTCCCGTTTTATGGGGTAAACCGGAAGTTTCCACATAACGTCGCAACCCCTCCCAGTCCTCCGGCTCATAAGCTGTCGACATCAAACTGTCGGGAAATTCATACAATTTGCGAACATACTCCTTCAGGGTCTGCGTACGCTCTTTCGCCAAGCGCGAATTATTGGCATACGAACCTTCGGGCGAAGCAAACCCTTTGATAAATACGGAAATTATATAAGTATCGCTATCATTACGCACAACATCAATGGTATTCCGTATTTTCTGCAATTCCACATAATTGTCACGGTAATGCTCATTAATATCAGTACGGTTGACAAGAAAATCGATATAAGCGGACCCGCTCACCTCCCGGATCTTCTCCGGTTCCGCCTGCGGCGCCAAATAGACGAACACAGGTTTGAAAACCTTCGGTTTGAAATCCAACGCCGCCAACCTCTCTCCGTCAGACATTAACACCTCACAACGACACCCGCATTCCCCCTCATCCATCATGAGCAGAGCTTCCGCCATCCAATCCTTATAAGCCACGGTGGCGCGATAACCGATAACAGTATCCTTTGGGGTACGCCGTACCAACACATTATCCGTCAAAGAATCATTGCGTTGATGATAAAAATAACGGTTACGTCCGGCAACAATAATTGCGGGCAAACGCAAAGAATCCGTACCGTTACGCAAAACAGGCGTCAGCACCATCTCCCGATTCATTTTCAACACCAGCCCCGCCACATTTACATCCATCGACACAAACAAATTCCCCTCCGTCCGGGCTACATCCAAATGGCTGACCGTCACTTGTCCATCCAATAAGATTTGAGCCTGTAATACCCTGACCGTAATCCATAACAACAGGCATACCATATATATTCTCGTCATCATAGCTATCCGTTAAAAAGTATATACTAAATTCACCGCCGCTTTCGTCGGACCTACATAATTATGCGTCTTACCTTCAGACAATTTCTTACCGCAACCGGCACACGGGAACGAATCATAGCGCGTATAAATCCACCCTAATCCGATTTCACCCTCCACATTCCAATGTCTCCCTAAAATCCAGTCATAGCCGTATGCCATCCCGGCCCCCGTCATCCAGCCCTGGTAACGCCTGCTTCCGACCTTTGAAAAATCACTTCCCCAAAAACGAATGTGATTTTTCACGCCACCGACATTAAACTGTCCGCCCAAAAGATGTCCTCCGACAAAATGTCCTGCAAAACGGTCACAAAACCAATAACGCACTTCCGGCTGCAAAAGCCAATGCTTCCATCTCCTCCCGTGGGAAAGTGTCCAACCGTTATAATTCGCCGATACATCCAATGTCCAACGGGGTGCCCAACCGAATTCCACCCCCGCATTGGCTGTCAATGCAGGAAGATCATAAAGCAAATTTGTCTTGACTGCGATTTTCTGGCACTTCCCTTCCGTAAAGGGAAAAAATCCCACAAACAAGACAACATAAAATTTTAAAATCCGTTTTAGCATATTATGTATTCATTAATTATATCACAGAAACCTCCGTCTCTTCATAAGAGACGGATTTTATTTTAAATAAACCGACAAAACAGTGTAACACAATGAATTGTAATTTCATGAAAAAATCAACTCCATCAACATTTCTCATTTTTGTTTATCAAAACCTCCTCTCCGACCTCTTGAAACACATTGATAAACCTCTATTTTTCAATTCCATTTCCGTCTCTTATGAAGAGATTTTTCTCCTATGACGTTGCAGAATTTGTATAAATATGTAAATTTGCAATTGTAATACTTCTGTCTCTTATGAAGAGATGATTGGAAAGTCGTCAAATCAAGGTGTACAACATTTTTCTTTTTTTGCTGCTGAAATTGAAAAGAAACCGATTTTCTTGATGCAAAACATACGAAAATGATGACATCAAAAGTATCCATTAAAGTAAAATTCCGCCCCTCCTCCCTATCTGGAAAAGAAGGAGTACTCGTTTATCGAATCATCTACCAACGGCTCGTCCGGCAACTCGGAACAAACTACAAACTCTTCCCGGCAGAATGGGATGATAAGGCTGAAAAAGTAATTACCGTCGACTGCGACAATCAACGGGCGCACCATCTCCTGGCCATACAGGAAAAACTTACACAGGAAAAACTGCATTTTGAAAAAATCATCCGTTGCCTGTCACATCAAGACAAAAAATACACAACCGATGATATCGTAAAAGCCTTCCGGCAACCGCCCCAGGAACACACACTCTTCGGCTTCATGCACAATGTTATCCGGCAACTGAAACAACTCAACAAAGAAAGAAGTGCCGAAAGCTACATGACCACACTACAAAGTTTCATGCAATTCCGTCAAAAACAAGACATTCCGCTACAGGACATCGACACAGAGCTGATTCAAGCATACGAAGCCCATCTGAAAGCAAAAGGATTGACCCCCAACACCATCTCTTTTTACATGCGCATCCTCAGGGCCGTATATAACCGGGCTGTAGACAAACAACTCACCGAACAACGCCCCCTTTTCAAACACGTCTATACAGGGATAGAAAAAACCATGAAGCGCGCCATCTCCCTGGAATCCATCCGCCAAATAAAAACCCTTGACCTAAGGCAGCAAAAGACGCTGGAATTTGCCCGGGATATGTTTCTTTTCAGTTTTTACACCCGCGGCATGTCCTTCGTTGACATGGCTTATCTGAAAAAGAAAAACTTACAATGCGGCATTCTTTCATACCGCCGCCGGAAAACCAACCAGCAACTCTTCATCAAAATGGAACCGTGCATACAAGCCATCATCAACAAATACAAAGCCCAGACCAATGATTTTCTGCTACCCATCATCCGACGGGAAGGAAAGGAACGCAAACAATACCAAAACAGACTCCGCCAGGTGAACCACCACCTCAAAAAAATCGCCGCACGCATCCACCTTTCCTTTCCGCTCTCCATGTATGTAGCGCGCCACTCCTGGGCAAGTATTGCCAGAAGCAAAAACATTCCCCTATCTGTCATCAGCGAAGGAATGGGACATGACTCGGAACTCACCACACAGATTTATTTAGCATCACTCGACTGCTCCGTCGTTGACAAAGCGAACGCCTCCATCTTAATGGAACTCTGAAGCTCCGAAAAAGCACTACCCTAAAAATCACTTTTTATTCCTTCCTTTTTCTACTTTTAATTATTACCTTCGCACACGTTTGAAAAGCAATTATTTAATCATAAATAACAGGACTATGTATCAAGGAATAAAGACAGTATCATTTGAAGAGGCTGTAAAAGTGGTTAAATCGGGCGACCGCATCCACCTTCACAGCGTGGCATGTGCTCCCCAGGGATTAATCCAGGCCTTGTGTGCCAGAGGACGCGCCGGAGAACTGAAAAACATCAAACTTCAACACCTGCACACCGAAGGATGCGCTCCGTATGCGGAACAGGAATTTGAAGGGGTTTTCTCCCTGGAATCCTTCTTTGTCGGCCACAACGTACGCAAAGCCACCCAGGAGGGCTGGGCGGATTACATTCCGGTTCATTTGAGCGAAACACAGAAACTCATCCGCATGGGCTACACCCCGGTGGATGTCGCAATGATACAGGTATGTCCCCCGGACAAACACGGGTATGTATCTATGGGTACCTCCGTAGACGCCACGTTAGCCGCCGTACAGCATGCCAAAACCGTTATTGCCGTCATCAACCCGAATGTGCCGAGAGCTTTCGGCGACGCTATCATCAAACTGTCAGACATCGATATTTTCTGCGAAGACAACACACCGTTGATTGAGGCCAAACCCGCCACTCCTTCGGAACAGGATATAAAAATCGGCAAAAACTGCGCAGCCCTCATTGAAGACGGCGCTTGTCTGCAAATGGGTATCGGTGCCATCCCGAACGCCGTATTGTCCCAGTTGGGCAACCACAAAAACTTGGGTATCCACACGGAAATGTTCGCCGACGGCGTACTTCCCCTTTATTACAAAGGAGTCATCAACAACCTGAATAAAAAACACGACAGAGGAAAAATCGTATCCACCTTCCTGATGGGTTCCAAAGAGGTCTACGACTTCATCGACGACAACCCCGCAGTAGCCATGATGGACGTAGGCTACACCAACGACCCGTGCATCATTGCCCAGCAACCGAAAATGACAGCCATCAACTCAGCCCTGTCCATCGACATCACCGGACAGGTCAATGCCGACTCCTTAGGCTGTAAATTTTACAGCGGATGCGGCGGTCAGCTGGACTTCATCCGGGGAGCTGCTGCCAGCGAAGGCGGAAAACCCATCATTGCCATGCCCTCGGTAACGGCCAAAGGCATGAGCAAAATCAGCCCGACCTTATTGAATGGTGCCGGAGTGGTGACAACCCGTTTCGATGTTCACTACGTGGTAACTGAATTCGGTGCCGTAGACCTGTACGGAAAAACCATGCAGGACCGCGCCAAAGCATTGATTTCAATTGCCCACCCCGACCACCAGGAAGAACTGGACAAAGCCGCCTTTGAACGCTTCGGCAGCCACTTCCACTTCGTAACCAAATAAAACGGAGCATTGAACCGTTCGGGCTTTAACTTTCACTAAGCCCGGATATAGAAAAAGAAACCCTAAAAGTTATGTAAAAACTTTTAGGGTTTAGTTTAATTAGACCTATTATATAGAGATCGATAGATATAACAAATCAGCTTAAGGAAATATTTGTAAATTTTATATTTTCATTCCAAATAAGGTCTTCGGTAACATTTACATCCGGTAAGAGAAAATCTTCCTTATTTGGATGTTGTTCCAAAATTTGCTCATCTGAAACAGATAAACGGGCTCGGATTTTCTTAAAGAATTTCACTTCAGAATATTCAATACGACTATCAGCCTCAATCATCTTTATAGAGAGTGCAATTAATAGTAATTGTTCCTCCTCTGTTAATTCTTCTTTTGACAATTCCTTCAAATATTTTTTTAGAAATAAGACACCATCTTTATTTATTTCTGAAATATAAATATTTAACATAGCTTCTATCTCAATTCCTCTCATTTCAGGTAGTTGGGTTGCTATAACTTTAATCGTATTTACTTCTTCCGGTGCAATATCTCCGTCGCAAGCTATACAACAGAACATTGTTTTTAGGTACAAATCTTTATTTATCATGATTAGTTATTTTTGTATAAATCCAATACGCGGTCTTTGGTCGATTTTGTTTGATATTCTTCCCTCCATTTGTGCTTTAATTTTATCATAACGTTTTAATTCTTCTTCATCTAAAGATGGATGAGTATTTTGAATGGCTGCAATCAAAAAATTCATGGTGATTTTACTATGTGCTTTTAATGCACTTCTTGCTGCATCATTAACAATTAATTGGATATCTGCCGAAACATAATTATTTGTTAGCATTGCAAGTTGCCCATAATCAATACCAAAATCATAGGGACGTTTTTCGAGATATAGCTTAAATAAGGATATTCTCGCTTCAGTATCAGGAACTCCTATAAAATATTTTTTATCAAGCCGTCCGGCTCTGAGGATTGCAGGATCAATAGTATGTGGATAATTAGTCGCACCAATAATAAATATTCCACGCGCACCAGTTCTATCCATTTGTGCTAACATTTCGTTTACAGCACTTCGGGACATTTCATGCACGTCACTTTCCCGGTTTGGAACAAGTTCGTTCATTTCATCAATAAAGATGATGGTTGGTGCTTTTTCCTCTGCCTCTTTAAACATTTGGGCAATATTTTCTTGTGTAGCATTAACATAGCGACTTTTAAGCGTTGCAGGCGTTACACACATGAAATTAAAACCTACTTCTTCTGCAAAATGTTTGGCAAAGAAAGTCTTTCCACATCCCGGAGGTCCATACAATAACATACCATTAGGAATAGTTACACCATACCGTTCATATTCCTCTGGATTATGAAGAGGATCTATAACTTCTTCTCTAAGCTGTTCTTTCAGTTCATCCATTCCAGCAATGGCTGCAAACCCTTCCCCCCTTTTCGGGGAACGTACTTTTATTATCGTAGAGGGAATTGTAGCATCAATGGAAAAAATTTTCCGTTTGGTAGATTGACGTCCTATGATGACATCCCCGTCAATAGCTTTGATAAAATCCTCCGCTGTTTGAAAACGGTCTTCCACATCATAGCTCAATGCTTTTGCTATACAATTTATCAATTGGGAATCTAATTCGTATTTTTCTATTTTAGGTAAATCCAATTCCTTGTCGCGCTCTGCCAAAATCGCATCGACCCTATTCGTGTCTTTTATCCTCGACACATCAATGAACCAAGGTTGTTTTCCATAAAGCAACTGATACATCATTGCACCTACTGCATACAAATCTGATTGTACCTGACAAACTCCAGAAAATCTCTCCGGCGCAAGATAAAAAGGATTCAACTCATTTAGATTCGGTTTAACCGGCTTTTGATTGCCATAACAAGCATGACCAAAATCTATGAGTTTCAAATCTTCAAATCCTTCTACAAGATTAAGCAGGATATTCTGAATAGTTACTTCTCCATGGATAATTGGTATGGGCTGCTGATGTAAATAGGACAAAGCGGACAATACGGCTTTGGCTATTTGCTTAATTTCATATACACTCACCCCTCCCTCCCTCATAATTTTCTGAGCCAATGTCTCTCCGCTAACATATTCAGTAACTAAATATGCACATTGCCCACCATGCAGCATCAAATTTCCCGAATCTATGTATTTACAAAGATTCCGGTGATTAAGCCGCTTGCTTATTTCCACTTCAATGAGACAACCATTATCATCAATTTGATTACGGTTCAACTTGCTATAATTGATTAATTTCAAGAAATACGTCTTACCTGTTATATCTTTCACTCGATAGGTTTCTGCATGAGAGCCTTGCTTATGCGGAAAAATTATTGTGTATTGCCCTATTTTATCATTTTTCGCAAATCTCATGATTTATAGATATTTTCAAACAACATCATAAATGCTTGACGGTTACCTAAATCAGAAAGAGGAATAAAACTTATATTACCCTTTTCAATCAATCCGAGAAATTTTTTCGAATGATTTTTATGTTCTACCACTAACTGACCTTCAGAAAAATAAATTCTTTTGGTATTATCTTGATTATATTTAACACCACAAATATCAATGGATTCAAAGCTGACTATAATTGCATCATTATAGAGATTATCATCTTTAAGGAGTGGAAATGATACGACTTGCTCTGTTTTATGCTCATTAAAAAAATACAGCGTCCATTTTTTCTCTACTTCCTTCATAAAACAATACTCTGGCTCTGCTCCATCTGGATTCATTGGATCTTTGGGCGATTTGTCTGAATATGAACCTGTTGTTGTATATGCTACATCGTATATTTTACTAATAGGATTAAGTTTCTTGTAAAACGTAAAGTAATAATCTGTTCCTGTATATGAGAAATTTACTTTATTAATCCTTTCTCCTGTAAATAAATATGATAAATCTTTAAATAACCAAACATTCTTATTGGTAACATTATCACGTGTACGAGAAAATTTTACAATGGAAAAGCCATCCTCTCCAACAAAATAATCTATACCTGAAAAAGATGTATCACATACAATTATTGTTACAATAAATACAATTACTGTAATAATAATACCCCAAATATAGTGTTCATAAAGAAATCCCCAATACAAAGAAAGACTCATTATGCAAAAAAGTACACCCATAAATTTCTTATTTTGGGCTTGCTTAGGTGTTAACGGACATTCTCTTGGTTCTGTCGTATCACAATATAACACATTCCCAATATCACTAGGGACATATTTGTATATAGAATCGCCCAAACGTAATTTTTCAAGTTGTGATATTTTCCAATCTTTATCCATAATACCAAAATCTATTTTAATAGTTTATTTGTATTCGCAGCTTCTCCAACAGGCATTAAATCTATCAAGCCACAAACAATCGGATGCAGTTTTTCCACTGTAGGTTGGTTATTAATCTCTTCCAAGCCTTGATTAATTAATTGCCGGGCACGGGAAGCATCCTTCCAATGTATTGAGCCAAAGCGGTTTTGGCAATCACGGATAAGTCCCATACATTGGTAGACCATTGTCAGATGAACAAAGAGACTGCTGATTTGCTCCAACGTTTCACGCCCCATACAAACATCCTTTTTGCGTATCACTTGGTCTGTTTGTGAGCGTAAATGATCAACAAGTTGAGCTGTTTTTTCATTGCCAAGATCATTCTGTGCTTTTTCAAGACGGTCAAACTCTTCGCGCAGTTCCGCTTCCAACCGCTGCCATTCTGTACTTTCATCAAGACTTTCTATTTTCCTAAGCACCTCTTTCAAATGTTGTAACACAGCTTTCTTTTCAGAACTGTTTTGAAACTCTTCTTTCACCGTGTTAAGCTCAGATTGTATTACTTCTGTAGAGATATCTGAGATTTTTAATCTATCAAGACTCTCTTGTGCTTCTGTCAATTGTTTCTTGATGACATTTTCTGCTTCTTCCACTGATTGCTTCTTACTGGTATCGAGTTTCTTCTCTACCGTGATGTCTGAGACAAGAAAATGCACCTCTAAAGTCATCTGTTCCGAAGTATCGACTTTCAACGTCACGTCTACAGGACTATCTGCGGGGACAAGGGATTCTATATCGTCACCTGTTATAAGTACATCCGCAACGTATTCGTACAACGATGCGGAACGTCCCTCGGCTCCTGAAAAATCATCGACCTGATAAATCGGAATAGTCAGTACATCACTTTCAACACCCGGACGGAGCTGACAAGAGGTTTTCAAATCATTGACAATGCCTGTCGCTGGAACAGGTTTGTTCTTCTCTAATCCTTTCGCCATACGGAACACTCCCCGTTTTTTAACATCACTCCATGTAGCAATGCCTATATTATAAGGTAAGGGCGCAGCTCCTACTTTCGTTCCCTGAATAATGGTAAACTCAGAAGGGAAACAAGGGCGGATGTTACCTTTCTCATCATAAGCCATCACATTAAACGAATTGGGCTTCGATTCTAAAAGGCTAACCTCTATAACATTTCCTGTAGCATCTATTTCTACCTTTCCACTTGACCATGCTTTATCATTGCGTACAAATTCTACCCACACCTTCATTAAAGGTGATTTATCCATCAATTTAATACTTATCCACTCCGTTATTTCTACTGATGTCGATTCGTAACCTATATCAAAATGGATGGTACCTACTTCGATATCTCCTTCATTCACTTCCGCATCCATTGTAGAGGCATAGAGTGCCGCACCTGTTGCAACGGCTGTCATTGGATCGATACTTGTATCAACATGTGACGTTATTTGTTCTTTTAGCATCTGACGAATAAGTGGGCTATGTGTAGGACCTCCAACCAATATCAGCTTGTTAATTTGAGCTCCGGACAAGTGATTACGCTGCAGTAAATTCTTGCAAATATCAACTGCTTTTTGGAAATAAGGTTGCATGACGTTAAATACTTCTTCTTGTGTCACGGTAAGGTCAAGTTCTATTTCCTCCCCATTTTCATCTTCGCCCAATTCTCCAAGATTAGACAGAATATCCTCTTTCTCTTTAAATGAAAGTTGATTCTTAACTTCTTCGGCGTACGTTTTCATTGCATCCCGCAATACATCTTTCTTGTCTACATCAGCAATTGTACCACTAAGATTAAAGTTCTCCGTGAGATAGGGAATAATAATGTTATCCACAATGGCATAATCAAGATTCTTACCTCCCAAGTAATTATCTCCCTCTGTATCAAAAACCTGTATGATACCATCCTCCACTTTTAGGAGTGCAGCATCAAATGTGCCCCCACCGAAGTCGAACACCATCCATATTCCATTCTTACTATCAGCAGTCAAACCGTATGCCATAGCAGCAGCAATAGGTTCTTGCAAGAGCTCACATCGATTGAAACCGGCTAATTTGGCAGCTTCCATTGTAGCTGTCTTCTGATTCACTGTAAACTTCGCAGGAACAGTAATGACAACAGAAGAAAAATTTTCGTCCGTAACAAATGATTTCAAAGTTTTCAGTACTTCTGCGGACAACTCTTCAGAGGTATAATCTCTTTCCATGAAAGAACTGTGATAACGGGTGTCTGTCGCCATTGTGCGTTTGAACTCCACATAGGCATTGGAAACACCTTTCTTACCCGCCTTTGACGCACGGCGTTTGTCGCTTTTCATATCATTGAATGCAGAATCACCGGCTTTTACACTTTTTCGTTTCGTAAACGAAACGCACGATGGCATTGTGTCTTTCAACACATCGGTTTTTATCACAACTGCTTCACCCTTTTCCATGCGGCATATTGCGGAATTAGTTGTTCCGAGATCAATGCCATAATCTATTTTTATTCTTGTCATAATTTATAATTTTTTGTTTATTCCGGTTGACTTACCTCTATTTGAGCAGCTTGTATCATTTGTTGCTGATAGTTTATCTGAGGCTTTATAATCTTTGTTATAATCTGCTGCCCATGTTCAAGATTCTCATCTATTATAAAAGTAACAGCTGCTTTTATTCCAGCTACGTATGGTTTACCTAACATATCCACAATCTCATAACCATTAGCATTAAAATTATCCTTTATTCGTTGAACCGCCTTTATCAACTGTTTATACCCCTTAATGGAAGCATCCATTCGAGACAGATTCATTTCAATTCTCACAATCTCATCCGCCACTTTTAATACTAATGAGTGATCTATTTGTGTCCCCATCGCTGTTATAGAAGCAGACACCATTTGTCTCTCAAACAATTCCATCATCCGATGATCCAGTTTAACAGCCTCTTCTTGCATCTTTAAGTAAGCTGTCTGTAAAGCATCCTGTGCCTTGTGAACCTTGTCAATAGAGGAATTTCCTTGTTTAAGGCGTTTCGTCACAAAATAAAAACTAACAAATAATGCAGATAAAATAGCAATAAGTATTAGCCCTACCCAAATCGTACGACTTTTTAAAGAAACTTGCTGGGAACTTAAAGAATTGTTCGTATTTTTTATTTGCTCCCGAAAATTTTCCCTATCAGATGATAATAAAGAGTTTAACTTTTTACATTCATCTTGCAAATTTTTAATACGAATATAAAGGGAATCGTGAGTTTTGGACAAAAATTTCAGATTATGGCTATTCTCTTTTGTTCTTTGAGATAACTTATTGATAGAATTTTCGATTTGAGTTTGCCTGGTATATAGGTTATTTATAAAGGTATGAAGTGTATCACAAGTTTTTAATAAAATTTGCAAACATCGGATATTTCCTTCTGTTTTTTGAGACAGCATTTGTACATCATATTCAATATTTATTTGTCTTTCACGCAACTCCTCGTATTTTTTCTCTGAAATATACTCATTCGGAATTAATTGCGCTATTAAAGATTGCATCCCTAAAATTATAAATGTCAGTAATAGAATAAAATTTTTCATACAATCTACAATTTGTTAATATTACATATCGAACAAAGGAATCCCCTCATATCTATTATATGAATTCCCATATTCACTATATTCTCCATCTATTGTTCCTAACTTTGCTAAAAGTATTTCTATGAATTCTTCTAAACACGAAACAGGTTTACTAATTTTATCATTTAAAATAAAAGAAGAATACCCCATCATATCCCGAGAACTTGTTATAACGCAATCCTTTTTTAAAAGAAATTCGTATTGAGGTTTAAGACCAATGATAGCCTCAGGTAATTCATAGTAGTTGCTATAGTCATATATACCTACTCCCGTATATACTTCTTCTAAATTTTCATTATTTTCAATAGAAAAATTATTAGAAAAGAAATACTTTTTTAAAGTTTGGACAGAAGGTGAATTATATATAAATAAATATTTGTCTTTTATTCCCATGTCATGAAGTAAAGAAAAGTCCTTAAGAGTTTTCTGAAATTGCTTTTTCCCAATACTTGTTTTTATTTCAATAACTGCAATAACAGAGTTTACAGGAAGTACAACCAAAGATTCTGTTTTAAATAAAGGAGCAAAATTTTGACTATCATATATGATTATATCACATTGAGGAGAACATCGCTGACCATCTGTAATAAAACCTTGTGATACACTTACTTTTTGAGGCAATAACATCTTTAATGAATCACGTAATAAATCTTCCGCAAACATTCCTATTGTCAAATTATGCCTTATATTGAACTGTTTAATTTGCAATAATTTATTATGCAGTTCTTCAGCTCGTAGTCGGTAATATTCTGTTTTCATTCTTCATCAATTAAGCGACCTACAACCGAAGATAAAGCTAGTAGGGCAACAATAATGGCAAGAATCATTGACCATTCTAAAATTATAAATAATGAAATAACGGTACTTGGAATCAAGACACAAAGTATCCATATCAATATGACTTTATTTTTTTTCTTAATAATATCTTTTGCTTCTGATACATTTTTTCCATTAGGGTATTTGCGGATATAGCTCTTCAATTTTTTGATTGATTTATAATGTTCAAAAATCAAACGATCAAGATCGCTTTTAATATCATCGATATACCAACCATTAGGATATGTCTTTATATACAATTTACATCCCGCAATATTTTTATGGTGTTCTTGATATTGTTCATATTCATGTTGAGATGTATTTTTGAATTGTTTTACTTGCTCAACAAATTTTCCATTAGGAAATTTTTCAAGATAATAGCGACAACTATCTAATAGATAGCGTTTTCTTTGAAAAACGTTGTCAAACTCATTTTTACATATATTAAAATAATCCTCTTCTGTACTAAGATTTATAAATCCATCATCAAATTCATACCCAGACATGAAATTTTCAGTGAGTTGCATATTAGATATATGCATGGAATAACGTTCCGAAATGAACATTGCTGCGAGCCAATCTGTTTCGCGTCCTCTATAATAATGGCTTTTAAATTTTTGTGCCAGATCTCCTCCCAAATCTGACTCCATTCTATTGTTTGGGAAGCGACAGTCTAATTGCGAAATAAACTTCCCAATAAGCTCTTTATTAGGTTCAAATCTTTTCTTTATAAAATCGGCAGAAGTATCTAATTTTTCTATATTTAAGATTATATTCCAGGAAGAACGCAACATCCACATTAATCTAAGTAAAGTTTGTTCTTTATTTATTTTAATATTAGATTTCAATGTTTCATTTACCTGTTGATTATATTGCTCTATAACAAAACTTAATAATATGTTGGCAATAGAAGTAGATAGTTTTATGTAAAATTGATTTTCGACTCCAAGTTTACTTTTTATGGCAACAAGATAGGGTTCACAACTAAAAAGAAAATTTTTACATCCTTTGAAATGATAATTCTCATTATGGAATTGTTGTATCAAATTATTGATAGCTTTGTTTTCTTCAAAAACTTCAATAGGAGGAAGTTCATCAATGATTTTTTGTAAAATATCCACATTCTCCTGGCAGCGGTCTTTAGCCATCTTTCCAACAACGACAGATAAGGCATAAGTCTGTAGTTTCATAGCCTTATAAGCTGCATCTGCAACTTCAGAGCCATTATAATAGTCAATGCCACATTGAAGAATTTCCAAGCCAAGTTTGTCTGCAATCAATTGATATTGCAAATCGGCATCTGTAAGCAACATTTGGAGTTGGGCAAGAGCAGCCTTTGTGTCATTCATTAATTTGACTCCAGCATTATAACGTGCAGTAATTCCCTTGCCTTTCGATGATTTTGCGGTATCAATCGCCGTCTGTAGAGTGTCAACTATGGGCTTGACTGATTGGTTTTCAATATATTGCTTCCAATTATTGTTTAATATATAAGGTAAAATTATATTTGCACCAATTGCAGAACAAAGTTCGTCCAGGAAGCAATACTCTAATTTTTCTGTGTTTATTGTATGATTTTTCCCTAAAACGATATTTACAAAATCGGCTGAATAAAGAGAATAGAGTTTATCCGCACAAACGAATGTCTCTGTGTAATTGTTTTGAATCAATGCACATACGATACGATTTTGCAAAGATGAAACATTTTCTTTCTTTTCCCATATTGATAATGCACCGTCGATGTCTCCGGCAATTAAATGATTTAGGGCAATTTCATCCAATGGTGTTGCTTTAATGAACCAAAATTGGGCATAACGAAGCTGTTCATTAGGTAATGTCAATTTTGCATCTGCTTCTGAAACGATTTCTACAGTACGATTGATAGGTGGCAATAATAAAGGTAAATCCAATTGAAATGAAACAGCTTTCCCCACCTTAAGGAAGGCTTTTAGCCTATTATAATTTGCCACCCGCTCTTTCGTAAGCGAGTTTGCATAGATACCTAAAAGATGATAAGGATTAGTTTGTATAATATCTAACATTTGGGCTATACATTTTTATTAGCATTTGACACCTTTGCTGACTTTTTTTGTTAAAACCTTCCTGAGAACCGTTCAAGCCAAAGAGGGTGCTCAAAATCCTCAAAGAGACATGTTTTATTTTAGAGTTTAAGAAACTTGTTGTACCCCTTCTTTCCGATGGAAATCCATCGGAAAGAGGGTTGCTTTATCAGTATTAGTCAATAACTTTCCAACCCTTATTTTCTGCAATACTTTTGTCACAATCTTCAGTTCCGGGGTTGCTCCGTATTTCAATTGTTGATTGCATCTCGCGTTCATTGCCGTTATCTTTCTCTGTCCATGTTTTTCCTTGTGGTAAATCTTCAAATATCTGGTTTAATGCTGAAGAGGTTAATTCATTGCCGAAACAATCCAAGTATGTCAATGCAGTGCATCCACTTACATCCAATGAGGTTAATTCATTGTAGCTACAATCCAATACTACTAATTTTTCGCACCCATTTGCATTAAGTGTTTCCAAGTGAGCATCAATGATTTTTAAATATTTTAATTCTGTAAAACCTGCAACATCCAATGAACGGAGCTCCACCTCATACATATCTATTCCCACTAAACTATTGCATCTTTTTAAATCAATAGCCGTGATGTCGTCATAACCCGAGGAAAACCATTTTAGGTCTTTGGCACTGATTACGATGTTGTATTTCCCAGAAATTTCATACTTATGGGTATTCGAGGAGGTCACGCTTCCGTCTCCCCAGTCGACGCTCAGATCTTTAGGAAATGGGCATTTGCCCACAGAAATTTCTGGATAATCACGATCATACCATTTCTCATTGTCTAATGTAAATTCTACTGTGCTATATGTATCAACAGTTAATGTGATTGTCCGGACGATATTGGGATCATTGGGATCTTCTGTGGGGAAATCTTTGTTTTTGTCGTCATCGTCATCAGAGCAGGAGACACAACACAGAGTAGCAAAAGCTACCAGCAATAACATGAATAGTTTTGTCATCGTTTTTGTATTTAGCACCTCAGATTCCCGGAAAAGGTAAGTTTGTAAAATAAAGAAAGCGTGGGAATCGCAGTTTATCTGATTGAGGTATCGCCAAACACCCGTATAGAAATAAACAGTCACCCACGCTCGACCATGTATATGGAACGCATATATACGGCAAGCTAAACGTCTGTACTGTTATCCTTCTATACTAAAATTTTGGCGAATTTCAATCAAGGATAAGCTGAACGCTTTTAATATGTCCGTTGCTACGGATTATTCCGTACAACGTAACAAATGTAAATAAATTTAAACATAGTACAAACGTAGTGGGTGACTATTTTTTATTGCCTATCGGTTACTTTTTCCCCATATCCTTTAAAGGAATATAATAAACCGTTTGCGTCGGGGTATAGATACCACATGTAAACACAGTAACCAATTGGTTCAGGAAACTTTGGTTGGTTTTCACAACATAGTTGGGACGGTCGCCTACATATTCGCCTGCTTGCATTTTAGCATTATTAAGAGGCACAAGCCCGGCAATCAAATGATGGTTCCACACCCTGTTAACTTCGGTAAGGGGTTCGTTGGGTTTTACATCCCCGACCAAAATTCTTGTGTTATAACAAGAACTCAATGCTATCATGCAGACAGCTAAAACCAATAATTTTTTCATAGCTTTTTTTTTATTTAGCACCTCAGATTCCCGAAAAGGTAAGTTTGTAAAACAAAGGAAGCGTGGGAATCATAGTTTATCTGTTGAGGGTATCGCCAAACACCCGAATAGAAATAAACAAGTACCCACGCTCAACCGGATATATACAGCGTGTATATATGGCAAGCATGAAGGTTTATACTGTTTATCCTTCTATTCAAAAATTTTGGCGATTTTTCAACAAGGATAAGCTAAACGCTTCAAATTTTAATATTTCGTTGCAGACTCCTGCGAGTTGCAGAGCAAATGTAAATAAATTTTTAATTCAGTACAAGCTAAAACAATAAAAAAGAAAAACGGAGCTATTCGGCTCCGTTTATATGAAGATAATTGTTCCTATTTTTATTTCCGGACATTTCCTTTTTTATTCCCAGCATCATTCGTCCTCACAAAAATAGAGGCAATAGAGATTAAGGCTCCACCTCCTAATATCCCGGCAAACCAAGGTTTATCTAAATAAAGGGCATATCCTATCAATCCTGTCATAACAGCAATAGACCCAAAAGCGAAAAACATACCCCACCAATTGATTCTAAATTCTCTTTTACTTTCCCTTTTGAGTATTAACATTTTATCTTTATCCATCCGATGACGATGGTCTTGCTCTTTTTCTGATGATGTTATGAGATAATCAATGATTCGTGGGTCAATTTGTTGATATGCTAATAATTCACTCGGCGAAGGCAAACTATTATCATCTACAGTATAAATTCGTTCCAATTCTTTCCCTACCCCATTTCCTGTCGCTACTTGTGTCTCTCGTTGTTTAATCTCTTGTTTTGCCATTATAGTTCAAGACAAATTTTGTTAAAAGCTTTCCGGACATCACTTTCAACCCGCTTACGATCTTCTGTCAATCTTTTTCTGTCATCCGACCGTTCTTTCTCAGTATCAATCATTTCCTTGCGGAGTTCAGACATTCTTTCTGAATGGTTCCTGTATTCACCTAATGAAGCTGATTGAAAAACAGTAGCTCCATTTTGAACAAACTCAGCTACGCTTTTTAATATGTTCATAAAAACTCCCATATAAATCCTCTTTGCAAATATATAAATAAAACGAGGATAAAAACAAATTTGTTTGTCCAAAAACGAATTGGCAGAGCCAAGGTAATAGTTCCTGTCCTAATTAATTTATTGTGGTTACCTAGGAAGGAATTGGGAACAATCTCCGGGGTATCTGCGGCTTTCAGCCGTATATAAGCTGGATGTAAGCTATGTTTTTACTATCTGAGCATAGAGAAAACATAGCTAATATATAGGTATGATATAGCTAAAAGCCCCAGATGGTACGGAGATGCTACCCGGATGGTACGGAGATATTCTATATAGATTGTTTATTTCAACAATTTACGATCATTGGGGGCTTCGCTTTCCAACACGCCCATTTGATGTATGGCTATTTGGTTTAATTTTATGAGACGTTCGCTTTGCGCTAATCCTTGCCCAATGAAAACCGCATTCAGATTCTCCATGTTTGACAAGCAAATCAGTTCATTGATGGTGGCATAGTCCCGGATATTTCCTTTTAGTTCCGGATTGCTTTCTCGCCAATGCTTTGCTGTCATACCGAACATCGCTACGTTCAGCACATCAGCTTCGTTGGCATATATGATATTTGCTTGTGCTTTCGTAATTTTTGCCGGGATAAGGTTCTGTTTAATGGCATCTGTATGGATACGGTAGTTGATTTTCGACAATTCCCGTTTTGCCGACCAACCGAGTAGTTGCTGCTCCTCTATTTTTAGCCGTTGAAATTCCTTGACAATGTAAATCTTAAATTCCGGACTGATCCACATAGCAAATTCAAAAGCTATATCCTGGTGTGCGTATGTGCCACCATATTTCCCTGCTTTTGCTTGAATGGAAACTGCGTTCGTACGGGCAACAAACTCTTTGACGCTTATTTTGAAGCTATTTAGCCCCGATTGATTTCTAATTGTGGCGAATTCGCCATAATTAAAGTCGGGATTATATATTTTCTCCCAAATGCCAATATATTCAAGAGTATTACGGTTGCGCAGCCAGTCTGTAATGAAAAAGTCGCCGTCTTTAGCGCGTAGCATATCCGTCAAACAGATATAGTCCTCGCCATTGGCTTTGACAATATTGATTTCAGTGTTTTGTACGGTAATTTTTGCCATGTTGCAGATTGCTTGACGGTTTATGATATAAAAGTAATAAAATTTTGATATATGAATTGTTCTGACTCATGTAAAACTTTTAAATTGCTAAAATAGGCTGATGAAATGTGTGTTTAATGTTTTGATATATAGTTATATATGATATTTGCAGACTTTGAGTTATAAGTTTTTTTCCTAAAAAATGTTTGCCAGTAAAATAAAAAGTATTACTTTGCATTTACATCTCCATGTTTTCGAGAGATGATAAAGTTAAGAGTACTACTAAAGAATGTGGAGAAGCGGCGGGAGAGGGCGCAGGAGGAGGAAAAGACGTTCATGGATATGGTGGAGAAGGAAAAGGAGAGTCCGGAAATACTAATACTAAATATAGAATAGATGTTAATGAATGAGATGTTGAAACAGAAGTTTATAATGATATTGGTTAAATAAATTTTAATATAGCTTGAAATGATTATCGATAATAATAATTTTAATATAGGAAAAATAAAAGGAAAAGCCGGTGGTTGTACGGTGTATAAACGTTTGGGAAAAACTTGCGTACGGAGTTGTCCTGATAGTCGAAAACTTACAAGTGCCGGACAAGTTGCCCAACAGCATAGAATAGCTTCGGTTGCCATACTGTATAAAGCAGTGAGGGCAGCAGGACTTGACGTATGTTGGAAAGCAGCGGATAAACCCGCGGGTTGGACGGGTTATAATTTGTTTGTTACTAAGAATCTTCCTGCATTTGCTCCTAACGGTTTTATAGGAGATGCTGGAAAAGTCCGTTTGACTGTCGGAACAGGTATTTATCTGCCTGATGAAATCGCGATTCGTCAGGCAGGAGAAAATACCTGGGCTCTGAGCTGGAAAAACACGACTTGCTATCCGGGCTGTCATGCGGAAGATCGTGTTGTACTCGCTTTTATGCGAGGCGGGAAGTACTTTGCAATAAAAATACTCAATGAATTTGGCATTGCCTGTCGTAAAGACGGGTGTGCTGAATTTAAATTACCAACCGAATGGTTGGGATATTCTAATGTGTACTGTTTCATGCGCTCTAAAACAGGTGCAGTTTCCGATAGCAAGCATTTTTTGCTTTGATGTCGGTGTGTTCTAATAAGGTCTGGAGCGCTCATTGTGAGCTCAATGTCAGATCAAAGAGAAAATAAACATTTTTAATTAAATTAATTTAAATTTTATGAATTTAACAAAACAAAAACCGCATACTGCGACACAAGGTGTCGGTAGTGTGCAAACAGAGTTAGATAATTTAGTATTAACATCTAAAATTGAAGAATATGAGTATAATTAAAATGCCTTTTATCCACAGGATTAGAAAATCGATGGCAGAAAATACGTATTACCGCAGCCGCGGTCAAAATGTGCTAAAAACGAAAATTGATAAGAATGCTTCAAACACACTTCCGCAACAGATGCAACGCTTGAAGATGAAAGAGTTGACTTCGTTGTGTAAAGCGTTTAACTCGACGATTGAAGTTGGGTTCCCAGGGCGTCCTGTAACCAATACCCCGTGGAATGCTTTTTGCAGTGCTAACCAGAATGCCGTGAATGTGAATGAAAAATTGGTGGTCACGGTGGATTACGAGAAACTTGTGGTCGCCAAGGGTAGCCGGGAAGTGGTGGAGGATATGACGGTCATGATGAATGAAGCGGACCATGAATTGACATTTACCCATGATGTCGGAGATTTCGGGTATGGAGCGGATCCGACGGATGTGGTGTATGTGGTGGTTCTTGAGAAGGAGCGGATGCGCAGCAAGTTGTTTCGTCTGAATACCCGCAATGACGATAGTTCCACGACAGTAACCTTACCGACGACGTGGAATATGAAGCAGTTGGCAGGGTATGTGTTTGTTCTGGCTGAAAACGGAACGTCTGCCTCTGACTCGGTATATTTACCGATACCTGTCAGTTAAAAGACAACCTACTGAAAGGAAAGGGAAGTTGGGATGCCAGCTTCCCTTTCGCATTTTTCCGGCAGCTTTGAATTTCGGTATTTTAATCCTATTTTTGTTTGCTAATACGATATTGCTATGATGGATTGGAATAAACTTTTATCGGCACACCGGTATCACCCGGGAGCTACGACCTCCCTGTTTCATTCACACGACCGTTCCCAGTTCCAGCGGGATTACGACCGGTTGATTTTTTCTTCTCCATTCCGGCGATTACAGAATAAGACACAGGTATTTCCGTTGCCCGGCAACATATTCGTACACAACCGGCTTACACACAGTCTGGAAGTTGCCAGTGTGGGACGCTCTTTGGGCAACAAGGTAAGCCAATACCTCAAACAGAATAAAATCGAACTGGAAAATCCCGACTTAGTGGAAGAAATCGGGACCATTGTCAGCACGGCATGTTTAGCCCACGATTTGGGCAACCCGCCTTTCGGACATTCGGGCGAAGAAGCCATTTCCTATTTTTTCAGCGAAGGGGAAGGACTGTACCTGAAGAAGCTGCTTTCGGACGAGGAATGGGCGGATCTGAGCCATTTTGAAGGCAATGCGAACGCTTTCCGGCTGCTTACGCACAGTTTCAAAGGCAGGCGTCCGGGAGGCTACACCATGACCTATACCACCCTGGCATCCATCGTCAAATATCCCTTTGAATCCAAAGCCTCCAGCAAAGGCTACAAATACGGCTTTTTCCAGAGTGAAAAAGAAATCTACCGGCAGGTGGCGGAAGAATTAGGACTAAAGCAGGTCAGCAACAACCCGCTCCAATACGTCAGACATCCGCTGGTGTATCTGGTGGAAGCCGCCGATGATATCTGCTATCAGATCATGGACATCGAAGACTCGCATAAACTGCGCATCCTTTCATACGACGAAACGACAAACATTCTTGAAAACTTCTACGACAGGAATGAAGACAAAGAAGACCTGAAAGTCATCGCCCGGACCTTCAAAATCGTTACGGACAAAAATGAACGGATTGCCTTTTTGAGGGCAGGCATCATCAACAAACTCATCAATGCTTGTGCGGATGTATTCTGCAGCAACTACGAAGCCATCATGAAAGGAGAGTTCAACAGCACCCTGATTAAAAACCTCAGCGGCACCAACAAAAAAGCCTATGACGACTGTACGGACCTGGCTTATAAACGCATCTACCACACCAACATCGTCACCCAGATACAAATCGCCGGTTTTAAAATCTTGGGAACAATTCTGAAAGAATACACCGATGCCATCCTGAAACCGGAAACCTATTATGCCCGCAACATACTTTCCATCATGCCGGAACAATACCAGGTAAACAAAGAAGACTCCATGTATACCAAAATACAGACCGTCATCGACTATGTTTCCGGCATGACCGATTCCTATGCATTAAACCTGTACCGGAAAATCAAGGGAATTGAGGTGCCGGAAATTAAGTAGAAAAGTTGAAAAGGAGCACCCCTTTCAACCTTTCAACTTTTTAACTCTTTAACTTTTTAACTTAAAAGACTTTTCACCTTTTCGGAAATGGCTTTCCCGTCGGCTTTCCCGGACAACTGTTTCGTTGCCACCCCCATCACTTTCCCCATATCCTTGGGAGAAGTAGCCCCTACGGAAGCAATAATCTCTTTCAAAGCAGCCGTCAGTTCCTCATCCGTCAACGGTTTGGGCAGAAAAGCATTCAACACCTGTAACTGTCCGTTTTCTTCCTCATACAGGTCCATCCGTCCCTGCTCCTTGTAAATAGCTGCCGACTCCGTACTCTGTTTTGCCAATTTCTGGATAATCTTCAAGCACTCGGCATCGTCAATTCCATCCCCCGCTCCCGGCTTGGTTTTCGCCTCCAGAATCACCTTCTTTATGTTCCGGAAAGCTTCAAGCCTCACTTTGTCCTGAGCCTTCATCGACTCCTTAATCCCTTGGTTTACTTGTTCTTCAATAGTCATATCTTTCAATTTTAAAACAACATGCCTGTCCGTTTCACAACGTACGAAAATAATGCTTTTTTACCATTTTTCCTTCCCTTGCCATTTTTATCGTATCTTTACCTCCGAATCTGAAACAACCTGTTCGTATGACATCCATCAGTAACAAAACCATCTGGAACATCGCCTACCCGATTATCTTCGGCAACCTGGCGCAGACCTTAATCGCACTGACCGACACGGCATTTCTGGGGCGGGTTAGCGCCATCGCCCTGGGCGCCGCCATGATGGCAAGCATATATTACTACGTCTTTTCCACCCTGGCATGGGGGTTCAGCATCGGGGTCCAAATCATCATTGCCCGGCGGCTGGGAGAAAACAAACTGGAACGAATCGGCGTCGTGTTCGAACACGGGCTGGTTTTCGTACTCCTCTTGTCCACGGGACTATTTCTGATACAGCACTTCTGCACGGAATATCTGCTGAGCCGGGTTATCCAGTCCCCCAACATCTACGCGGCAGCGATGGAATACATGAACTACAGGCACTACGGCATTATCTTCGTATGCTTCAATTTCCTTTTCCGGGCATTATACATCGGACTTTCCAACACAAAAGTCATCAGCTTCTCCACCCTGCTGATGGCTGTCGTCAATATATTTTTGGACTATGTCCTTATTTTCGGGAAATGGGGCTTCCCCCACATGGGTGTCGGCGGCGCTGCATTCGCCTCCGTCTGTGCAGAAATATCCGCACTGATATTCTTTTTCCTATACACCTTTGCCAAACTCCCGTTAAAGAAATACGCCCTCTTTGCCTTCCACAAACTGGAAGGCTGGCTTATCAAAGCAGTACTGAAACTGGCCTTTCCGACCATGCTCCAGAAACTGCTTTCTTTCGGGACATGGTTCATCTTCTTCGTTATGGTTGAACGGATGGGCGAAGAACCTATCGCCATATCGGGCATTGTCAGAAGTGTATACATGCTGATTATGATTCCCGTATTTGCCTTCGGTGCCACAGCCAACACCTTAACAAGCCGCCAAATCGGTGCCGGCCAGCAACAGGAAGTCCGCTCCACCTTAGTCAAAATACTCCGGCTGAGCCTCGTCAGCATCCTGCCCGTGCTCACCTTCTGCGTCCTCTTTCCGACCCTGTTACTGTCGGTCTATACCAATGACGCACTCCTGGCATCGGCTTCTGTTCCCTCCCTATATGTCATTTGCATCGCAGCCATTGCCATGAGTTTCGGCATGACCTACTTTGAGGCCGTTTCCGGCACAGGCAACACCATTCATGCCTTGTGGCTGGAAGTGATAGTCCTCTTTGCCTACAGCGGTTCCGTGTGGTTCTTCGCAAAAGTAATCCGCTCCGATGTAGCCTGGGTATGGACCAGTGAAATCACTTATGGCGCCCTTATCGGCGTCACCTCCCTGCTATACCTGTATTTTGCCGGCTGGCACAAAAAAACGATTTAAAAGTATATCGCATCCGGACTAATCTTTTTCTGCATTATTACGTATCTTTGCATAGGACGGGCAGCGTGTTGCACCGTGTACGGACAACCCCGGCACTGTCGCCGCCTGCACATCCTTTGCAACCCACAAAAACAACGAAGTACGACATGAAAAAAGACGGTTCTATCCTATACCTTATCCTTGTTTTTTCCCTCGTCAACCTCATAGCCCTACTTTTCAGTTCCCAAGACAACCGCCACTCCCGCCAACAAGCTGCCGCGGAACAGAAAAGCAGGTCCTTACCGAAACCGGCAGTCACAACCGATGTTTATCTTCCTTCGGCCATGACTTTCGCCGGAGAAACCGTTCCGCTACATCGGCTGGACGTCCGGGAAGCGTTGCAAAAAGAATTGATTGTCAATACATATCTGCATTCACACACCATCCAGTTATTGAAAAACGCCCCCCGGATATTTGCTGTCATCGAACCCATTCTGAAAGAAGCGGGGATTCCGGACGATTTCAAATACCTGGCAGTCATAGAAAGCAATCTGAACCCCTCCGCCGTATCTCCGGCAAAAGCCGTGGGGCTATGGCAATTTATGGAAGGAACCGGCAGAGAATACGGACTGGAAATAAACAAAGAGGTCGACGAACGTTACCACATCCAAAAATCAACCGAAGCCGCCGCACGCTACTTACAGAAAGCCCACGACCGTTTCGGCTCCTGGACAACCGGGGCCGCTTCATACAATGCGGGAACGACCATGCTGCTCACCCAAATGGCCATTCAGAAAGAATCGGACTATTACAACCTGCTCCTCGGAGAAGAAACCGAACGCTACCTATTCCGCATCCTGGCGCTGAAACAGATCATGACCCACCCGGAACTATATAATTTCGACATAAAAAACACCCATCCCATTGAAAAAACCACCACGGTAAAAATCCAGGGACCGATAAAAGACTGGGCGGAATTTGCACAGGAACACAATATCTCCTATAAGACACTGAAACGCTTCAATCCCTGGTTGCGCAAATCCAGCCTTCTGAATCCCAAACACAAAACATACGAAATTACAATACCCGTCCACCCCGGAGATTACCAATAAACCGGAGCCCGCGGCCTGAAATTCCGGATTTTTCTCCGTTTTGGAGAAATACGGAACACTTTTTGCTCTTTTTTTCCTACATTTAGAAAATAAATCCGAGCATCATGGAACAAGTTGAAATTTTTTGTGAGAATACAGGAAAAAGTTATCCGATAGAAATCGGCAGTACTTTAAGAGAGGTGAAAAAAGTCATCTTTCCACAAAACCATAACCACATCCTGGGAGCCTTGGTCAATAATGAACTGCAAGACTTACAATATATCATCATGAACCCCAAACAGGTGAACTTCATTGATGTGAGCAGCCTGGACGGTTACAGCATCTACACCCGTTCGCTGCTGTTCGTTCTCTACAAAGCAGTCAACCGCCTGTTTCAGCACCAGCCGATGGTTGCGGAATACCATATTTCCAACGGCATTTTTTGCCGGATGACAGACAAAGACCTGCCGCTGACCGCCGAAACCATCGGAAAGATCCGCTCCACCATGCAGGAAATCATACAGCAAGACCTTCCCATTGTACGGAAAGAAATACCTACGGCACAAGCCATCCCCCTCTTTCAGCAAGCAGGACTGGAAGACAAGAGGAAACTGCTGGAAACCCGGGGACGCCTGTACACCTCCGTATACTATATTGAAAATACACCGGATTATTTCTACGGTACCCTCGCCCCGTCAACCGGAAGCCTGAAAATATTCGGACTGGAACCCTACAAAGACGGCATGTTGTTACGTCTCCCCGACCGCAAAAATCCGTCCGAACTGCTGCCGCTTATCCCCCAGGACAAACTTTTCCAAGTGTTTAACGAATACAAACACTGGGGGAAAATCATGGAAATCAACGACATCGGAACACTCAACAAAATCGTTGACAACAAATATGCCGGCGTCATGATAAAAATCAGCGAAGCGCTGCACGAAAAAAAGATTTCCCTCATTGCCGACCAGATCAGTTCCCAAAGAGACAAAATAAAAGTCATCCTGATTGCCGGCCCCTCCTCGTCCGGTAAAACCACATTCAGCAAACGCCTCAGCGTACAACTCATGGTCAACGGGCTCAAACCCGTCAACCTGTCGCTCGACAATTACTTTGTCAACCGGGAAGACACCCCCAGGGACGAAAACGGGGAATACGACTACGAATCCATCGATGCGCTGGACATCGTCACCTTTACAGACAACATGCTCCGCCTCATGAGAGGAGAAGAAGTGGAGCCCCCCAAGTTCTCCTTTGAAACCGGGCAACGGTTTTACTCCGGAGAAAAACTGAAAATCAACGCCAACAATGTCATCATTGTCGAAGGCATTCACGGACTGAATCCCCGGCTCACCAGCCTGCTGCCCGAAGAGAGCCTGTTCAAAATATTTGTTTCGGCACTGACCTCCATATCCATCGACAACCACAACATCATCAATCCGGCAGACAACCGCCTGCTCCGCCGCATGGTCAGGGACTACAAATACCGCAATTACTCGGCGCTGGATACCTTAAAACGCTGGGAAAGCGTGCTGAAAGGCGAAGAAAAACACATCGTACCTTATCAGGAAGAGGCCGACATCATGTTCAATTCCGCCCTGATTTACGAATTAGGCGCACTCAAACAACAAGCAGAACCCCTGCTGAGAGAAGTCATGGAACTATATCCGGAACACTCCAAAGCCCTGCGCCTGTTGAAATTCCTATCCTACATCAAAGTAGTACCGGCACGCGACATTCCCAACACCTCCATTCTGAGGGAATTCCTGGGAGGCAGCAGCTTCAAATATTAAGCTGCATCCACAAAAGCGAAGATTTCAGCCAAACAAACGAAATAATGTTATTATTTCGTTTGTTTCCGGAAGAACCCGAAATATTTATGAATCAATTCTTTGAATGTGTCGAACGTCTCCTGGTACGAAATACCTACCCCTTGTGTGGTTTCCGCATTGTTCTTGTATATAATTTTTTCATCCGTATGGGAATACGCCTTCAACTTCAGCGTTCCCTGTTTATTCAGCTTCACATCCACATCAAAATCCCCGGCAATATTATTGTTATTCGTGGAATTTGACGTAATATCCTTAGTATTTCCCACATCCATATTTCCGTTGGCAGTCAACGTCACCCGGTCATTCAGCAACTGGGTGGACAAAGCCAGTTCAATTTCGTCGGACGTAATATTATCGCCCGGACGGTACGAAAAATCAATATCAAAATTATTGCTGATTTTAGAGAGCCACTGGGACAACTGCCGCGACACCATCTCCGTCGCCGTTGTCACCCCTGCCTGGTATCCCATATTCCGCTCCTCCACATCCGTCGCATTCATATAGTCCGGCTTATAAAACTTATTCAGCATCAGCAAAGAGAATATCTGCTTGTTGATTTCATCCTGGCTCGAAAACAGACTCTGGATAAAACTCCGGGTCTGACTGTCCAGCGAAGGGAAGTTGATGTCAAACTTCACCAAAGGATTGGAAAGGTTATCGCTCAGATTCAGGATACACTCCACCGGCACTTTCGTCGAACGGTCGGTCAATGAATTGGTGTTCGCCAACAACTCATTCAAAGAGGTCTTCAGATTGTACACCGCATTCAGGTCTATCACCGCATCATATGGCGAACCGTTCCACTTGATGCTTCCCCCCGGACTCAACTGAAAATTCTTATTGAATACCCCTCCCAGCGTAAACAGATAACTTCCTCTGGTAATATTATACTCACCCAGCATACTGATTCCGCCGTCCTGATCCAGATTGATTTTAACATTCCCCTTCCCTGCCGTTTTCAAAACATCCCCGATGGTGGGGTCAAACACGATCTGCACTTTCAGATTGTCATTCAATTCGAGGTTTGCATTCACCAGGAAACTGCTTTTTTCGGTCCTCACCTTCACACGGCGGTGCTGAGGCTGATTCTGGCTGATGAAATGCAAAAAGTTGCCGTCCTCCTCCGATACCGCAGAAGCCAAAGGCAAAAACAGTTGCGAGTTACTTTCCGGACGGGCATTCACCGTCACATTAGTCAATCCTCCCCGGCTATTGACATTTGTAAAGCCACTGAGATAAATCCGGCCATACAACAATTCGCTATTCTCATAACCGGTATTCATCAGCAGAAAATTCTGGGAAGTGATATTCAGATCATATTTATAATCCGCCAGAGAATAATAACCGGAACATACAGAATGATTGCCTTCGGCATCAGCAACAACAAAATCTCTCAGATACACCCGGTTACGTTCAATATGCACGCTGTCGTTGACCTTAAATGCCGTATTCAGCTCCCGGCTGTACATCACCACCGAATCCAGATAAAGGTGACCGGAAGCCTCCGGCTGAGCGGAAGTACCCGTGATATGCAGGGCTCCATTCAGAGAGCCGGCACTGTATTTCAGATGTTCATTCGCATACCTTCCGACGCGTTCCAGATCCAGTTCCGTCAATTTGACCATCACATCTATGCTATCGGCAGCCGGAACATAAAACCCCTCCACATGCAACGGCACATCTTCACGCACCCTGTTCTCGGCCCGGATAATCATCCGGTTGCTATCAGCGTCCCAAAACGACATCAGTTTCAACGTCCCCAACGTATCCCGGTTAAATCCCCAATCCCCGACCCGGATATCCGAATACAGCAACTTATCCTTATAATAATCCTGCACCACCACTTTGCCGTTAATCATCCCGAAAACATCCGTCCGGCTTCCCAACACAAGCCGGTTGAACTCCGTCAGATTAAACTGGTTCAGACACACGGCCAAACTATCCGAAGGATTCTCCGAAATGCGGCCATTCACGGAAAAATACTGTTCCCCGCTTTTCAGAAGAAAATTTTCAACCTCCACCTCTTTCCCCTCTATAATCATGGACGAAGCAGCCACATGCCATATACTGTCAGACATCACCACCACTCCGGGATGTATCTTCACTTCCGCCCGGTAACGGTCATCAGGCAACGACACCAACTCCGCATCGGCGGCCAAAGCCCCGCTGTAAGTCTGGCTCTGCCAATTGGCCCACTGGAACCCGGTGTGAATCTTATTATCATTCAAAGAAAACTCATTGCGCATATTGTAAACCCGGATCCATCCCATATAGTCCATCTCGTCCGCCTTCCACACCATAGAAAGTTTTTCCTTATCCCCTTTCACCTCAATCTTAGGACTCCGCATCCCCCAATCCCCATAGCGTAAACTGTCCGAACGCAACAACAGATAAATTTCATTGCAGACATTGTCATAACCGGAATAAATCTGCGTACCATCGGCGATAAACACCTCCGGATACAGCACTTTCAAAACCCGGTTCATGTCTTTCATATCTATCGTATACCGGAAATTGATTTTCTTCTCCTTCCGCTTCTTATACTCTCTCATCGTTTCCGAAGTATAAGCCGGCAAATAGGACTTCAACAACTTCCGGGTAAAATCCAGAGGACGCACAGCCATATAATGCCCCTCTATCTGCATATCAACCACATCGGAAAACAGGCTGGTGGTATAATAATCCGACTCCACCAGATTCTCCATACTGATGCGCGGTATGAAAAAACTGTCCGCCGGAGTGGAATAGAACAAATCAAAAATATTCACATGGGCAAAACTCTCTTGCTCCGTCTTAAAACCGTATACCACATCAAAAGTGCCCTTTACATTCTCATCCCCTCCCGTTGCGGACCAACCGAAACGATTCAGGTTTTCCACCGCAAAATGTCCCTTTGAACTGAAAAAAGCGATACTGTCACTGGTGTCATAATTCATCCGAAGCCCCAGTTCAATCCCTTCATTACGGACAGAAGAAATCAGATTTAACCGGTCATTTTCATACGTCAGAAACACATCGGCATTCCGGAGAGTGCTTGTATTGACTTTGAGATTATGAATCGTAGCCCTGGCATTCATGTTCACTCCGGCAGAATCCAACTGACCGTGATAGCTGCCGGACATATTTCCCCAACCGAGCAAAGCCCCATTGACATGCGCCAGCTTACCGAAATTCACAACGTGAAAATTAAAATCGCCTGCAAGAGAGGAACAATCACCACTCTGCCTCCCAGCACAAGGAGAATAGTCCAAATGCACCTTCCCCCGCATTCCCGGAGTGACGCTTTGCACATCCAGCATAAAGTCCTCCAACGTCCCCTGGAACTTTCCCTCCACATCGAAATGCCGGAAATGATGCAACGGAGCCGGCACCGGAATCGAATACCCCAGCCAAGGCAGATAAATTGTCTCTAAATCATTCGGATTCAAATGGGTATCCTCAAAATCGATCTCAAACACCGTATTCCACAAATCAGGCAGACCGGAAGAGGTGAAACTTCCCCGGATCACACTATTCTCCCCGAACTCCAGGAGCAGATTGTGTCCTTCCAGCCGATGAACCGTATTGGTAACCACCCCTGTACAACGTACCGTATTCTCTATCCCCAGAAGCCTCTGGTTAAAATAAGCCAAATCCACAAAACTGACGGACGAAGGTCCCAACTTATAATACTGCCGCATGCGGGTCGTAAAATAGCGCCAATCCCGTCGGCCAGGTACCCAGCGATAGGCCAGACGCTCCAAGGCAAGCCGGCTTCTGTCGGTAATAATCTCCCCTTTGGTAATCGACAAGGTCGAATCCGAAGCCACCACCTCCGCATTCAACTCTTTCAACACAAAACCCGATTTTTCCGTCAACGACAAATCGCTTACCTTCAACCTGACCTTATCGGCAAAATCCAATTCCGTAATATCCGCATTCACACCGCGGCACGCCACATCCGTCCAGTTTATGCCGTATTCCAAAGGCTCGTATTCCTGCTCCTTGTATACGAAACGGGAATCCCGGATTCTGATGCGTTTCAAGCCGACAGCCCAATCCAACGACTGCCTCCTCTGCATCCCGGCAACTGTTTTTCCTTTCTTCAAAGCCTTCAGGAATACATCCAGATTCATCTCGGACTTTTCTTCTCCCCGGACAAGCCACAAATTAAAATAGGCCTCCTCCAACGTCACATCCTGCACCGTAAAACTCCGGGAGGTCAACCGGAAAGAATCAATTTCCACGTTCACTCTCTTACAATACAGCAACGTGTCATTCCGATAGTCCTTCAACAGCATATCATTCAGCACCAGCGATTTTACCGGTCTGAAATCCACCCCCCCAATCTGAATCTTCACCCCCGTGACATACTCAATCCGGCTGGTAAAATAACTCACCAGACACGTCTGTACCACCGACGTATGTAACAAAGCATACGCCACAAAAAGCAGCACCAGAATCCCCGCCACAGTAAAAGACAATATCCGAAAAAACTTTTTTATACCCGCACAGTTTTAGTTTGCTCACAAAAATATTAATATTGCACAATATTTGAAAGAGATTGACAGTGAAAGATAAAGGTTCCGATTGTTATTCCGGACTTTTAACTTTCATTCATATTCAAAACCGCAAATTATGACTGTAATACTCGGGATCGAATCCTCGTGCGACGACACTTCGGCTGCCGTCCTCAAAGACGGTATCGTGCTGAGCAACATCATTGCCAGCCAGAAAGTCCATGAAGCATACGGCGGAGTCGTTCCCGAACTGGCCTCCAGAGCACACCAGCAAAACATCATACCTGTGGTTGACCAGGCACTGAAAAAAGCAGCGGTCTCCATGAACGAAATCGATGCCATCGCTTTCACCCGCGGACCCGGCCTGTTGGGCTCCCTGCTGGTAGGGACCTCATTCGCCAAAGGATTTGCCATTGCCCGGAATTTGCCCATGATTGAAGTCAATCACCTGCAAGCCCATATCCTGGCCAATTTTATCAAAGAGCCCGGAGTGGAAAGCCGACACCCCTCTTTCCCCTTTCTTACACTGCTCGTATCGGGCGGCAACTCCCAGCTTATTGTTGTCCATGACTACCTGAAAATGGAAATGATCGGGCAAACCATCGACGACGCGGCAGGCGAAGCCTTCGACAAATGTGCCAAAGTCATGGGGTTGGGGTATCCGGGAGGACCCGTTATCGACAAACTGGCCCAAGAAGGAAACCCGGAACGATTCACATTCAACAAACCTCAGATTCCGGGACTGGATTACAGTTTCAGCGGGCTGAAAACCTCTTTCCTCTACTTCATCCGCGATGAAATCAGAAAAAATCCGGACTTCATCCGGGACAACCTCAACGACTTGTGCGCATCCCTGCAAAAAACAATTGTTGACATCCTGCTTTCCAAACTAAAAAAAGCAGCCAAACAAACCGGCATCAGACAAATCGCCATCGGAGGAGGCGTTTCCGCAAACTCCGGCCTGCAAAATGCCGTACATACGGAAGCCGCCAAAGCCGGATGGGAGGTATTTATCCCCCGGTTAGGTTTTTCACTGGACAACGCCGGAATGGTTGCCGTCACCGGATATTACAAATTTCTGGCGGGGCAATTCATCCCCCTGGATGCAGTTCCGTTCGCCCGGACCACCCTGGAATAAGATTCCTGCGAAACAGGACAATGCAGTCCCGAACCCGTTCATTTCAACACTTAAACCATTGCATCATGAAAATACTGGTAACCTACGACCTTCCGCGCGAGCCGTTTGCCAATCTGCCGGCAGACTGGGAACTCACATTCCCCAAAGAAGAAAAACTCAGCAAGGAAGAGGTTATCCGGATGCTTCCGGAATACGACATCATGCTGTCCATTTTCAGCCGCCCCATCGACAAAGAGATGATTGACGCCGGGAAAAAACTGCAACTGATTAGTAACTTCGGCGTCGGCTACAACAACATCGACATACGCTATGCCCGGAAAAAAGGGATCACCGTATGCAACACCCCCCAATCCGTTTGCAACCCGACAGCAGAACTGTGTCTGGCGCTGATGCTCGGTGCCGCCCGGAGAATCACTGAGCTTGACCGCCGCATCCGGCAGGAAAAAGAAGGACTTTGGGGAGTAATGAAAAACTTAGGTTCCGGACTGGAAGGAAAAACACTTGGCATCATCGGAATGGGACGCATCGGACAAAACGTTGCCCGCAAAGCCGCTGCATTCGGCATGAAGATTATATATTACAACCGCCACACCGAAATCGCCGGTTACCAACGCACAGACCTGCATACTCTGCTGAAAGAATCCGATTTTATCTCTTTACATACGCCACTGAACGAAGATTCCAACCACCTGATAGGGAAAAAAGAACTGGAGATGCTGAAACCTTCGGCCTTTCTGATTAACACCGCCCGGGGAGCAGTCGTTGATGAAGAAGCACTGGCAGAATGCCTGCAAAAGCAGCTAATCAGAGGTGCCGCACTCGACGTTTTCGAACGCGAGCCTCACATCACGGAAAAACTATATACCCTCGACAACGTCATTTTACTGCCCCACGTCGGGACGGCCACCATTGACGGACGAATCGCCATGGCAGAAGAAGCCCTGCAAAACATCCGCAACTTCCTGAACGGCCAGCCCACTAATGTAGTCAACTGATTGCCCGGCCAGAAAGGAATAAATTTTTATCCGATTTTTTTTGAATATGATTTATAAGCCCTATATTTGTACCCGCTAAAAGCAAAAAACGTTCTTTAGATACCGGGGAGATACCAAAGCGGCCAACTGGGGCAGACTGTAACTCTGCTGACTTATGTCTTCGTAGGTTCGAATCCTGCTCTCCCCACAATTTCTGCGGAAATAGCTCAGTCGATAGAGCACTAGCCTTCCAAGCTGGGGGTCGCGGGTTTGAGTCCCGTTTTCCGCTCTCTGAATGAGGTAGTTACAAAAGTGACTACCTCTTTTCTTTTCCCTGTTTTGGGTGATTTTTGGCTGTCAACGTCAACCGAGAGGTAAACCAAGAACTGTAATCTTGGTAAAAGTATCTGTAATTTATCTACTTAAATATTAAAATAAGATTTTACTTTTGTAGTGAAATAATGGTATCATCCACCTCATAACAGCACCGCCTATGAAAACAAGTCCATTTTTATCGGTTATTTTAGCCATGATTTTAATGACGTCAACAAACGTTTACGCTCAAAAAGCGGAAACATCTTCCAAAACATTAATCGCGTATTTTTCCTGGTCCGGCAACACCCGTACCATAGCAAAACAAATTCAGGAACTTACAAAAGGAGACCTATTTGAAATCCAAACCGTGACTCCTTACCCAAAGGAATATCGCCCTTGCACGGAAGTAGCCAAAAAAGAACAGGAAACCAACCTGCGCCCAGAACTAAAAAACAACATCAACAACCTTGCGGACTATGACCTCATTTTCATCGGTTATCCCAATTGGTGGGGCTCCGCGCCGATGGTAATATGGACTTTCCTCGAAAGTCATGACCTGAACGGTAAAACAGTCATCCCTTTTTGTACACACGGAGGAGGTGGCGAACAAAACTGCTTTAAAGATTTCAACAAACACATCGGTAACGCAAATACCAAAAAAGGATTTCTCACCAACGGCTCACAGGCAGCCGACGCCCGTCCGAAAGTGGAAAAATGGTTACAAAAAACAGGTATCATAGAATAAACACATCACCATGTTACGAAAAATAAGATTTATCAGTGCATTTGCATGCTTCTCTTTAATCACGCTTCTATTTCTTGATTTCACAGGAAGCATTCACGCATGGTTCGGATGGCTGGCAAAAATACAGTTCCTTCCGGCGCTTTTAGCCTTGCATGTGGGAGTAGTCGTTGCTCTCATCCTGCTGACACTTATCCTGGGACGGGTATATTGTTCCGTGATATGCCCGTTGGGAGTATTCCAGGACATTATATCCTGGCTGGCCGGAAAACGTAGAAAGAATCGCTTCCGTTACTCCCCTGCTCTCACGTGGTTGCGCTACGGCGTATTAATAGTTTTCATCATCGCCTTGATTGCCGGCATAGGGAGTATCGCAGCTTTGCTGGCACCTTACAGCGCTTACGGTCGCATGGCCTCCAACCTGTTAGCCCCCCTGTACCAATGGGGCAACAACCTGCTGGCCTACTGGGCTGAACGGGCGGACAGTTACGCTTTTTACTCTATAGACATCTGGATGAAAGGTGCCGCCACCTTCGGTATTGCCATCGGTACCTTCATCCTCCTTGCCATATTGGCATGGCGTAACGGCAGAACCTACTGCAACACCGTTTGTCCGGTAGGAACTGTACTCGGTTTCATCTCCCGGTATGCTTACCTAAAACCTGTTATCAACACGGAAAAGTGTAACAGTTGCGGTCTGTGTGCCAGAAATTGCAAAGCCTCCTGCATCAACCCGAAAGAACATGCCATCGATTACAGCCGCTGCGTGGCTTGCATGGATTGCCTCGGCAAATGTCATCAGGGAGCAATCACCTATGCACATGCTCACAAATCTGCCGTTACGAAGAAAACAGAAGACATAAACCAGACACGGCGCAATTTCTTGACAATCACTTCCTTGTTTGCCGCCACCACCCTCGTTAAAGCACAGGGGAAAAAAGTAGACGGCGGACTTGCGGTCATTGAAGAGAAAAAAATTCCCAAACGCACCACACCGCTCACTCCTCCGGGCTCACTCAGCATCCGGAACTTCACGCAACACTGCACAGCCTGCCAATTATGCGTATCGGCATGCCCCAATCAGGTCTTGCGTCCTTCCTCTTCATTAAGCAGGCTGATGCAGCCCGAAATGTCGTACGAACGGGGCTACTGCCGTCCGGAATGTACCCGATGTTCCAACGTCTGTCCGGCTGGAGCTATACGCCCCATCACCCCGGCAGATAAATCCGCCATACAAATCGGGCACGCCGTCTACGTCTACGAAAATTGTGTCATCAACACCGATGGCGTGAGATGCGGCAACTGCGCCCGACACTGCCCGACCGGAGCCATACAAATGCTGCCCAGCGTTGCCGATGACCCCGACTCCCTGAAACTGCCGGTCATAAACACAGAACGCTGTATCGGTTGCGGAGCTTGCGAAAACCTCTGTCCCGCCCGGCCTTTCAGTGCCATTTACGTAGAAGGCCACCAAAGCCACCGAACCATTTAAAACGAAACACCATGAAAAAGAAAGATATAGACCGCAGGAAATTCCTGAAAATATTAGGAGCCGGAGCCGTAACGACCACGGCGGCAATGTATGGGTGTAAGTCTGAAAACCACTCCGCCACTACCGAACATCCGGGCAACATTCCAACCGATAAAATGACTTATCGGACCAACCCAACGACAGGCGACCACGTTTCGTTATTGGGGTATGGATGTATGCGGCTCCCGACCGTCCCTACTGCTCAGGAAAACGGCGATGACATCGACCAAGAGATGGTGAACAAGCTCACAGACTACGCTCTTGCACACGGGGTAAACTATTTCGACACCTCACCTGCATACTGCAAAGGCCGCTCGGAACATGCCATGGGTATTGCTCTCAGCCGGCACCCGCGCAACAGCTATTTTATTGCCACCAAACTGTCCAATTTCAGCCCGGACACCTGGAGTCGGGAGGCTTCTATCGCCATGTACCGCAACTCACTGAAAGAACTGCAGGTCGACTACATCGATTACATGCTGCTGCACGCCATCGGCATGGGAGGCATGGAAGCACTGAAAGGACGCTACTTAGACAATGGCATACTTGATTTCCTCATAGCAGAACGCAAGGCCGGACGCATCCGTAACTTAGGTTTCTCCTACCACGGGGACATCGAAGTCTTCGACTATCTGCTCTCCCGCCACGAAGAAATAAAATGGGATTTCGTACAAATCCAGCTCAACTACGTAGACTGGAAACATGCCAAGGAAGTAAATCCCCGCAACACAGATGCCGAATATCTGTACGGAGAACTAACCAAACGCAACATTCCCTCGATCATCATGGAACCACTGCTGGGCGGACGTTTATCCAATGTACCCACCCACATCGTTGGCCGTTTGAAACAACGCCGTCCCACCGATAGTGTTGCCTCCTGGGCATTCCGTTTTGCCGGCAGTCCGGAAAAAGTACTCACAGTACTGAGCGGAATGACCTACATGGAACACCTGCAAGATAATTTGCGGACTTATTCCCCTCTGCTTACACTAAGCCAGGAAGACAAAAATTTCCTGGAAGAAACGGCTCAGTTGATGCTGAAATACCCGACCGTTCCCTGCAACGACTGTAAATATTGTATGCCTTGTCCGTACGGCATCGACATCCCCTCCATTCTGATACATTACAACAAATGTGTCAACGAAGGGAATGTGCCCCAAGACAGCCAGGCAGAGAACTACCGCAATGCAAGACGGGCCTTCCTTATAGGATACGACCGCAGTGTGCCGCGCTTACGACAGGCAAACCATTGCATCGGGTGTAACCAATGTATACACCATTGTCCGCAAAACATCAATATCCCAAAAGAATTAGGACGCATTGACCAATTTGTAGAACAACTAAAACAAGGAACTTTATAATCATGAGAACAACCGTAAAACTCTACGCTTTAGACTATCGCCAGAGCCGCACCTACCTGACGGCAAGCATATTCGTTGCAGGAAACATCGTTCTGCCTCAACTTTTTCACCTCTTGCCCCAGGGAGGAATAACCTGGCTACCGATTTATTTCTTCACTCTGGTGGCCGCCTATAAATACGGCTGGCAAGTGGGATTGCTAACAGCACTATGTTCACCGCTGGTAAATTCCTTTCTTTTCGGAATGCCACACCCCGCCGCCTTGCCGGCAATCACGCTGAAATCCGTTCTGCTCGCCACGGCAGCCGGTTATGCAGCCCACCATTTTCAACGCATCTCCCTCCTGATTCTGGCGGCAGTCGTACTCGCTTATCAGAGTGTCGGGACCTTGGGTGAATGGCTCATCATCGGAAACTTCTCCCAGGCGATACAAGATTTCCGCATCGGCTTGCCAGGAATGTGTCTGCAAATCTTCGGCGGTTACTTTTTCCTCCGGCAGCTTCTTTCCAAATAATACCCAAGCTGTAGGGGTCTGTCAGGTAAAAACAAAAGAATACAGCATAAAAAATCCGGAGGGCTGTGCTCTCCGGATTTTATAATTTCAGAACTCCGAAAAATTACTTATAATTAAATACTATAGTTGAAGTTATTCCCTCTTCCGTGAATGAAACTTTAGTAATATAACCATCTTTTGTCTCAATATCAAAGTTTGCCCCTTGAGGCAGAATTACATTCTTCGTTTTCTCTCCTAAGATACCGGCATAAGCAGCACCGGACATCATACAATAAGGGAAAGCTTCAAAAATGGCATTATAATCAATATTTGCTTTATTTTCATAAGAAGAAACAGAAACTTCACCTGTGGAATCTTCCTCTTCACTATTAATGAAAGTAATATTTCCATCTTTCCAGGTAAATTCTGTAGTTTTTCGATATTGTACCCATTTCTGAAGTTTATTTCCGTCATAAACAAGCTGACCTTCAATCGTTCCACTCGTAGATATAAAACTTATTGCTTTCTTACCGTCTAATGTAAATACGTATTTTTCAGAATCAGTATCATCTTCGCCCTCAGAAAATTCAACTGTCACCTTATTTTCTGCATAAGTAAAAGTATAAAAAACCTCTACGTCATCACCTTCTCCAATCACCGGTTCTGTTACTTTAATCAAACGTCCCTCCTGGTCATAAGTAAATTTCTGAGTTGCCACAGTTGTTCCTTCTACCTGCATGTCAAGAGAATCAATTACACCACTCAGCTTATCATCGTCATCATCACTACAAGCAGACAAACCGAATGCCATCACACCGAAAAACAGTACTAATTTAAAAATCTTTTTCATTTCTACATTTTTTTTAATTAACAGCACAAAATAAATGAAAAAACAATAATCCGCCAAACTAACGTTTGATAATCTCATAAAAATCATACAACCCTTTTTTAAGGTCATATTTTCCGTCCGCCTCCTTTTCTCTTATCCAATAAAAACCTTGAGACAGACAGGTAAACTGCCGGGCCAACGACTCCAGATTCAAGCCGCTTTTCAACTCTCCCCGCGAAAAACTATTCAACACAGCCGATTTCCACACCGCAAACCAACTCTCATGTATCTCCCGAAGTTCACGAGATAAAGAAACATGATAACGGGCACTCTGATACACCAGAAAATACAAATTCATCCAGGTCACCTCCACTTTCCCCTCCTGCCGCAACACCGCCACCACCTCCTCATAATGCCGTATCACCTCCACAATCCACTCCCCGATAGAACAACCTTTCCACTTCTCCCGGTCAACAGCCACCAACGGAAAAGCCTTTTGCCTCACCACCTCAGCAAACAACTCCTCCTTACTGCTGAAATAGTGATACAACAATCCCCTGGCAATCTCCAGTTCCTGCTGAATATCAGACACTGACACCCCGTCATAGCCCTTGTCCAAAAGCAAAGCAAAAGTACGCTGTAAAATCAAATCCCGTGTTTTCATAAACTGAACATTTGTTCATCAAAAGTACACATCAAATCTCAAATAAACAACACACCGCCCAACGCATCCCCATCATCCCCAAAAAGAAAAGCGAATCCTGAAAAGTTCAACGGAGATTTTATATTTTTGCCTGAAATAACATTTAATCCGGAAATAAACCATGAAAAAAATCATCAACTCACCCAAAGCCCCGAAAGCCATCGGTCCGTACAGCCAGGCAGTAGAAGTAAACGGAACCCTGTACATCAGCGGCCAGTTACCCATTGACGCCTCAACCGGAAAATTTGCGGAAGGCGGCATCAAGGAACAAACCGAACAGGCTTTAAAAAACATCGGATACATTCTGGAAGAAGCCGGCTACACCTTCCGCGACGTAGTGAAATCGACCTGTCTGTTAAATGACATTGCCGACTTTGCCGCCATGAACGAAGTATATGCCAAATATTACACCGAGGAATGTCCGGCACGTGCGGCCTTTGCCGTAAAATCCCTGCCGATGGGAGCTTTAGTGGAAATCGAAACCATTGCAGCCAAATAACCTGCTTTCAGACACGGAATCAGCACGGACGGACAATCAGCCTAACAGGGATTGTCCGTCTTCCGTTTCAGCCGTAATCCGGTCCAACGTAAACGGATTCAGACGAACAAAAGGGTGACAGCGGTTCCTGCACTCTCCGAAAATACAATTCCGGCAATATAACTCCGTACACGGATTCGTATGAATGCTCAAACGGACAGAAGACATAAACTTCATCGCAATCACCTCCGCCACCCTCTCACACACCTCATGCCCCCGGCGCATATTGTAATACCACGGCAACGTCAAATCGCAATCCACAAAAACAGTCTTGCCGTACTTCAACACTTTCATATTCCGGATATCGATCCAATCCTCCTGCCTGTTCATCACCAGCTCCTCCAGTATCTGCTTCAACACACGGACATCGGCCTTATCTATCAGATTCGCCACCGTACCCCGCAATATCTGTATTCCCGTATACAGGATAATGCTCCCGAACAATAACGCCAATGCGCTGTCAATCCACACGATTCCGGTCCAATACAAAACAAGCAACCCGGCCACCAGCCCGACAGATGAATAGGTATCCGATTGCAAATGCTTCCCCCCGGCCACCAATGCTACGGAAGTGTAGCGTTTCCCTAAACGGATGCTGTACATTCCCAAAACATAATTCACAACTCCGGCAAAGGCAACAATCCAAATCCCGACATCCAGCTGCGTAATCTGAATCGGAAAAAAGAAACGCCTGATTCCTTCAAAACAAATCGCACCGCCCGCCACCATAATAAGAATACCTTCCACGGAAGCAGAAATCAGTTCCACCTTCCCATGTCCGTATGGATGCTCCACATCCCTGGGCTTTGCCGCGACCATAATGCTGTAAAGACTGATAAAACCTGCGGTCACATTAACAATACTCTCCAACGCATCCGTCAGGATTCCGACTGAATTCGTCACAAAAAAAGCGATGAACTTTCCGACCAGCAACAACACAGAAAACAAAACAATACGGCGCTGTACCTGGATTTTAATTTTTTCTTCCGTCATGACAAACTTTCATATCACTCTGCCCCATTTACGTAAATTCCCCGCTCCAGTTTGTCCTGACCACTCACTTTTATAAAAAACAACGGACGACCCGCATGTTGCAGACCGTCCGTTCTTACTATTTATAAAATACCGGAGCTGCTTACTCAGCCTTGCGGTAAGCCTCTTCAATATCCTGTTTATAATTATATCCTCTCAAAGTATAAATGTCCAACTGATGGCGGAGACGCTTTAAAAAACCGTCCAGATTCTTCTTTCCCGGCTCTGTCCACTGGATCTCACACAACGCAGCAATCCGGGGCATCATCTGCCACTCCATTTTAACACTGTCCTTCGTCCATTCCGTCCAGATACACCCCTGTGCACCGATAATATTCCGTCTTTCGCTCTCCGTCAAGGTATCCGCTACCGGCTCAAAATTATAAACACGAGCCACGCTGTTCACTCCCGTCAGACGGTTGTTCCTCGGATTACTCAGATAAAGATACATAATCGGCGTGATAATCGTTTTATGATTCAATTGTGCAGACTTGATTCCGGTAGCCACGCTCGTCCACGCCATAATAGTGGAAGTCGCCGTCGGATGTCCCTCTAAAATCTCATCCCATCCCAGCATCTTCCGTCCGCGGGCATGAATCACCTTCTCCACTTCCCCCATAAAATAAGTCTGGAGCTGATTCTCCTTCGTATGGCCGGGCGTAGCCTTCAAACCCAACTCCCGGATTTTCGCCTGGCATTTCGGACAGGCTCTCCAACGCACCTTCGGACACTCATCCCCACCGATATGAATATACTCCGAAGGGAAAACATCCATAATCTCCTCCAGCACATCTTTCGCAAACTGGAGCGTTTTCGGATTCCCCCCGCACAACACATCTTCCAGCACACCGAAACAGGTAGCCACCTCATACGGTCCCCCCGTACATCCCAACTCCGGATAAGAAGCCAAAGCCGCCAACATGTGTCCCGGCATATCAATCTCCGGAATAACAGTAATAAAACGATCGGCAGCATAACGAACAATCTCCTTTGCCTCCTCCTGCGTATAATAACCGCTTACCGGCACTCCGTCGTATTCCTTGGAACCCGGAGCAGTAATGGTTTCCTTCCGGTAAGAACCGACCTCCGTCAGACGCGGATACTTCTTTATCTCAATCCGCCATCCCTGATCCTCTGTCAGATGCCAATGGAAATAATTAATATTGTGCAACGCCAGCATATCAATGATTTCCTTCAAATAATCCACCGAAAAAAAGTGCCGCCCCACATCCACCAAAAAACCCCGGTAGCCGAAACGCGGATAATCCTTTACCGTCCCGGCAGGCAACGCCGCAAACGCCTGTCCCTGCGTAAGGGGAAGTGCCTTGTAAATCGTCTGGATACCATAGAACACCGCAGCTTCCGTCGCCCCTTTCAATGTCACACCCCCGGCATCTACATGCAATTCATACCCTTCGGACTGGACAATACTCTTATCCACTTCCAGCACAATACGGTTCTTTCCTTTCGCACCGGCAGCCACCTTCACCTCCGTGCCACTCACCTCTTTAATATAGGACGCCAGAAAACGAGCCGTACGCTCCAGCTTTTCATTCCCCTCCGGATAACACACCGTCGTCGACGGCTTAATCACAAAAGGAGCAGCTTCCGCCACCTCCTCCACTTCCTGCGGAAGAGGAATAACCTGAAAACTTCCTGTTTCCACTTTTTTCTCCGTACAGGCAACCGCCCCCCAAACCAGGGCACACACAGCCCATCTTTTCAAATTTTTCATCACAAATTATTTATCACATACATATTCGCAAATATACAAAATTAAGGAAAAGAGTTAAAAAGCTACAAGGTTGAAAAGTTGAAAAATTGAAAGAATTGTGATTATCACATATTTCCGTTACCTTTGGCCGCTGTGCAAAAACAATTTAATGACACAGATAATTATGACTGAAAAAATTCAACAAACTCTCAGAGACTCAGCAGCTGCCCGGTGGACAGTGCTTCTACTTTTGGCGTTTGCCATGTTTTGTTCATACATTTTCATGGACATTCTTTCACCGATAAAAGACCTGATGCAATCCACGCGCGGCTGGGACTCCACAGCCTTCGGAACCATGCAGGGTTCGGAAACATTTCTGAATGTCTTTGTCTTCTTCCTTATTTTTGCAGGCATCATCCTGGACAAAATGGGCGTACGCTTCACGGCAATCCTCTCCGGTGTTGTTATGCTGATCGGCGCCTCCCTCAACTGGTATGCCGTTACGACAGCATTCCAGGGCAGCAGCCTGGAAGCCTGGTTTAACAATAACCTGAACTACATCCCCGGTTTCGACGAACTGGGCATCTCTCCCTTCTACCGCGGAATGCCCGCTTCTGCCAAATTTGCAGCAGTAGGCTTCATGATATTCGGCTGTGGTGTGGAAATGGCAGGAATCACAGTATCGCGCGGGATTGTAAAATGGTTCAAAGGCCGGGAAATGGCTTTGGCTATGGGCTCCGAAATGGCTTTGGCCCGTCTGGGCGTAGCCACCTGCATGATTTTCTCTCCGGTATTTGCCAAACTGGGCGGACACATTGACGTCTCCCGCTCTGTAGCCTTCGGGGTTATCCTGCTGTTCATAGCCCTCATCATGTTTATCGTTTACTTCTTCATGGACAAAAAACTCGACGCCCAAACCGGCGAAGCCGAAGAAAAAGACGACCCCTTCAAAATCAGCGACCTGGGAAAAATCCTTTCCAGCAGCGGCTTCTGGTTGGTTGCCCTGCTTTGCGTACTATACTACTCCGCAATTTTCCCGTTCCAAAAATATGCAGTCAACATGTTGCAGTGCAACCTGACTTTCACCGCAGTCAATCCGGAATCATTCTGGGCGACCAACACGGTAACCATCATCCAGTACTGCATCATGCTGATAGTAGCCGCTGCGGCTTTTGCCAGCAATTTCTCAAAAAGCAAAAACATGAAAAACGGCCTGCTGGCAGTAGCTGTTATTGCCTTGGTAATCTTCTGCTACATGGGTTACATGCGTCAAAGTGCGGAAACCGTATTTGCCATATTTCCCTTACTGGCGGTAGGCATCACTCCGATCTTGGGTAACTATGTCGACCACAAAGGAAAAGCCGCTTCGATGCTTGTCATCGGTTCCGTACTGCTTATCCTTTGCCATCTTACATTTGCATTCGTACTACCTGCATTCAAAGGTAACGCCATCGGAGGTATCATCATCGCCTACCTCACCATCCTTGTCCTGGGAGCCAGTTTCTCCTTAGTCCCTGCGTCCCTGTGGCCCAGCGTACCGAAACTTGTGGATGCCAAAATCATCGGTAGTGCCTACGCTCTCATATTCTGGATACAGAACATCGGCCTGTGGCTCTTCCCGCTGCTGATTGGCAAAGTATTGGACAAAACCAATCCGCAACTGGTGGCACAATTGCAAAACGGCACCATCAGTCCGGAAGAAGCTGCCATCTCCTACAACTACACAGCTCCCCTGGTAATGCTTGCCTGCCTGGGTGTGGCTGCCTTGATTTTAGGATTCGTACTGAAAGCCATCGACAAGAAAAAAGGCTACGGTCTGGAACTGCCAAACATCAAAGGTTAAAACTTCAACACATCACAGAATAGCGGGAATATCGGATTTCCGCTATTTTTTTGTAAATTTGTTAACTCTTTAACCAGGGCAACATGACAAACAGAATTACCGAATTATTCAACATCCGATACCCTATTATCCAGGGCGGCATGGTCTGGTGCAGCGGTTGGCGGTTGGCTTCGGCTGTCAGCAACGAAGGCGGATTGGGCTTACTTGGTGCAGGTTCTATGCACCCGGGAACCCTCACCGAGCACATCCGAAAAATGAAAGCCGCCACCGACAAACCGTGGGGGGTAAACGTCCCCCTTCTCTACCCGGAAATAGACCGGCTTATGGAGATATTGAAAAAAGAAGAAGTCAAAATTGTCTTCACCTCCGCCGGAAATCCCCAAAAATGGACACCCTACCTGAAAGAAGCAGGTATAACTGTAGTACACGTTGTCAGTAATACAACCTTCGCCCGGAAATGCGAAGAAGCAGGCGTCGACGCCATTGTTGCCGAAGGCTTCGAAGCGGGAGGCCACAACGGCAGAGAAGAAACCACCACACTGGCACTTATTCCGGAAATCGCCACCCATTGCTCCCTTCCACTCATCGCTGCCGGAGGCATCGCGTCCGGGAAAGCCATAGCTGCCGTCATGATGCTCGGAGCAGAAGGCGCACAAATAGGCAGCCGCTTTGCCATCGCCGAAGAATCGTCCGCCCATCCCGCCTTCAAACAGAAAGTCCGGGAAATCGGTGAAGGAGGCACCATGCTGACCCTAAAACAACTGGTTCCCACCCGACTGATTAAAAACGAATTTTATGAAGAAATCTGCCGGCTGGAAGCCCAGGGCGCCAATAAAGAAACCATCCAGCTCCTGCTGGGAAAAGGACGGGCCAAAAAAGGCATCTTTGAAGGCAACCTGAAGGAAGGAGAACTGGAAATCGGACAGGTAGCCTCCATGCTGCAACACCCCGAAACGGTCCGGTCCATTTTTCACGACCTGATTCTCGACTACAACCGAACCCTGGAGAAAATCAGTCACAACAACCTCTTATTCTAAACCATTTCCGAACCGCATGATTCAATATACCCGCACACAATTAGACAACGGTCTCACCGTCATTTGCCACACAGACAGCGGCACCCCCTTTGTCTGTATCAACACCTTATATAAAGTCGGTGCCCGGAACGAATCCCCGCACAAAACAGGCTTTGCTCACCTCTTTGAGCACCTCATGTTCGGCGGCTCCGTCCACATCCCCGACTTCGACCGGGAAGTACAGGACGCCGGAGGCGACAGCAATGCCTACACCACCAACGACTACACCAACTACTACATCACCATCCCGGCACCCAACATAGAAACCGCCCTATGGCTGGAATCCGACCGGATGCTGGCCCTGAATTTCTCGCAACACACCCTAGACGTACAAAAACAAGTCGTCATTGAAGAGTACAAACAGCGCTACCTAAATGCCCCTTACGGAGACGTCTGGCTCAAACTGCGGCCACTGGCATACAAAGTACATCCCTACCGCTGGCCCACTATCGGCATTTCACCCGACCACATCGAAAAAGCCACCCTGGACGATGTGAAAGACTTCTTCGCCCATTACTATGCACCCAACAACGCCATTATCTGCATAAGCGGAAACATCTCCGAAAACAAAGCCCTAGAACTCGTCAAAAAATGGTTCGGTGACATCCCGCCAACCCCCTATGCCTATCCGGAAATTCCGGCAGAACCCATACAGACCGAGAGTCGGAGACTGGTGAGCCGTCACAACAAGGTGCCTTCCGATGCCCTCTACAAAGTATACCACATGGATAAACGACTGTCCGGAAACTTCTATTGCTGCGACATTATTTCCGATCTTCTGTCCAACGGACAATCCTCCCGGCTATACCAAAACCTGATAAAAAATACCCGTGAATTCTCCGAAATAGAAGCCTATGTCGGCGGAGAATACGACCCGGGGCTGTTTATCTTTTCCGGAAAAATCGCAGGAAACACCTCCGTCGAAAAAGCCGAAGAAGCGCTACTGAATGAAATTGCCGGATTTATCCACGATCCGATTACCGACAGGGAATTTGAAAAAATACTCAACAAAACGGAAGCTCGCATCAGCTACAGCGAAATCAACTACCAGAACAAAGCCGCCAACCTGGCTTACTTTGAATTTCTGGGAGACATCGACCTCATCAATACCGAAAAAGTCCGGTACGAAAAAACTGACATCCGGCAAGTAAAAGCAACCGCACAAGAGATTTTTCGTGCAGAAAATTGTTCCACCCTTTTATACCTGAAATAACCATGCCAGACCGCACACATGCCCCCGCTCTCTCCCCTCTTGTTATTCCGGAGCTTATTCCTTACAGCCACTCGAAGCTCCCCAACGGGATCGACCTCTACATCCTACACGACCCGTCACAGGAAGTATTCCGTCTGGACATCAACTTTGAAGCAGGCGCCTTCTACCAGCCCCAACCGCTGATAGCCTCCACCACCCTCAACATGCTGAATGAAGGGACTCTCCTGCACTCGTCATCCGAACTGGCAGAAATCTTCGACTACTACGGAGCCTATGTGGATTTCAGCAACGGACAGCACAAAGCGGAAGCCAGCCTCTTTTCCCTCACCAAATATGCCTCACAAACCATCCGTCTCCTGGGAGAAATGCTCATGCAAAGCTGTTTCCCCGAAAACGAACTCGAAATCTATTTAGACAACAAACGCCAGCATTTCCTGACAGAAAAACAGAAAACAGGATGGCTGACCCGCAAAAAATTAGCAGAACTGCTGTTCGGTCCTTTCCATCCCTACGCCAACGCAGTTCACACAGACGACTACGGGAAAGTAACCCGGGACCTGTTGCTTCAATACTACCAACAAAGGATAAATGCCCGCCACTGCACCATCCTCCTTACCGGCAACATCACCGACACCATCCGCCAGCAAACGGAGCAGATATTCAGTCAGCTTCCACAGCCTTCCGACACGCCTGCCACACCGGATTATAATTTTGAACCTGCGGAAGCGGGCTACTACCACGTACAGAAAGACGATGCCGTACAATCCAGCATCCGCATCGCCCACAAAGGCATAAATCTCCGGGACGAAGACTACGCCGGCTTCCTGCTGCTGAACACGGTCATAGGCGGATACTTCGGCTCCCGACTCATGTCCAACATCCGCGAAAGTAAAGGATACACCTACGGCATTCATTCGTTCAACGTCTCCCTTCCCCTATACAGCTACTGGTGTGTCGCCACGGACGTCAATCGGGAATACACCCAGGCCACCATTGAAGAAGTCCGGAAAGAAATCCGGAAAATACAAACGGAAACCATTCCAGAAGAAGAACTGTCCCTGGTAAAAAACTATCTCTATGGCGATCTTCTGCGGGAACTGGACGGCGTTTTTGCCCAGTCCGACGGACTGAAACAAAAACTGCTCTACGGCACAGACAACAATTTTTACCTTCAAATCATCAGAAAAATCAAAAATTACACGGCAGCAGAACTACAAGACATCGCCAACAAACACCTTCATCCGGACCAACTCTACATCGTCACGGCAGGAGAAAGTACCGCGCATCCTTAAACCGGAACAGCCGGAAAACGCTTCTCCAGCAAATGCCGCAACAATAAATTACGCAAACGAATACACAATTAAAAACCAACATTTTACAACATCACTAAAAAAAGAATAATTTTATAAATCATTTTTTTTTACTAACATTGTCCTCTGGAAGTATGTGTAAATCCGTAAAAGGATAGACATCAATAATTAACCAAAACAATAAATATGTCACTTAAAAGGAATATTCTTGATTTAAGAAAGAGAAAAGAACGTGTTCTGCTGGGTGGTGGTGAGGAAGCAATCAAAAAACAGAACGCCATGGGAAAACTGACCGCCCGTGAACGTATCGAAGGGATTGTGGACAAAGGTTCTTTTCATGAGTACGACATGTTCGTAGAGCATCAGTCAAAAGATTTTGATATGGATAAAAAGGTTCTCCACGGTGACGGTGTCGTTATTGGTACCGGAACAGTATACGGAGAACCTGTCGCAATTTATGCCCAGGATTTCACGGTTGCCGGAGGTTCATTAGGATTAATGCACGCCCGGAAAATCACCAAAATCATGGACCATGCCATCAAAATGCGCATGCCCATTATCGGCATCAACGACTCCGGCGGTGCCCGTATCCAGGAAGGTGTGGACTCCCTGGCAGGTTATGGTGAAATATTCTTCCGCAACACCATGGCTTCCGGAGTCATTCCGCAATTATCGGTCATTCTGGGACCCTGTGCCGGAGGTGCCGTATATTCACCTGCCCTGACCGACTTCGTATTTGTCGTGGACAACATATCCAAAATGTTCATCACAGGCCCGGAAGTAGTTAAAACCGTTTTAGGTGAAGAAGTCTCCATGGAAGACTTAGGAGGCGCCCGTGTTCATGCGGAGGTCAGCGGTAACGCCCACTTCTTTGCCATGAACGAAATGGAATGCTTCGAGCAGATCAAAAAACTGCTTACCTTCATCCCGTGGAACAACCACCGCAAAGCTAAGGCATTCCCACCGAAACCGCCGAAACCCGAATACAAAATCAGCAACATCCTACCGGCAGACCCGACACAGCCCTATGATGTACGTGAAATTATCATGGCCATTGCCGACGACTCTGACTTCATGGAAGTACAACAGGACTTTGCCCAAAACATTGTGGTCGGATTCGGACGCATTGACGGCGAAACCGTCGGCTTCGTTGCCAACCAACCCTTAGTACTGGCAGGCGTACTGGATTGTGATTCGGCAGATAAAGCCGGACGCTTCATCCGCTTCTGCGACGCCTTCAATATCCCCATCGTGACCTTCGAAGACATGCCGGGATACCTGCCGGGCGTAGAACAGGAACATATGGGTGTGATCCGTCACGGAGCAAAAGTGCTCTACGCATATAGCGAAGCCACCGTACCGAAAATCACTGTTATCCTGAGGAAAGCATACGGCGGAGGCTACATCGCCATGAACTCTCGCCACCTGAAAGCAGACTTTATGTTTGCCTGGCCGACAGCCGAAATCGCTGTGATGGGACCGGAAGGAGCCGCCAATATCATTTTCAGGAAAGAAATCAAAGAATCTTCCAACCCGGAAGAAACCCGGAAACAAAAAGTGGCGGAATACCGCGAAAAATTTGCCAATCCTTACGTTGCGGCATCTAAAGGATACATCGACTCCGTCATTGAACCGGAAGAAACCCGCATGTTGCTGAAACACTCCATCGAAGTATCCGGCAACAAAACCGTCATGGTTCCGCAGAAAAAACACGGAATTCCACCATTTTAAGCGAAAGGAGAGTATATCATGTCAAGTACGAAATACGATAAACTGCAACTGGACGGGGTCGAATACAAGACCACGTTCACTAAAAAATGGATGAACCGGAAACCCTGGACCGAACCCAATCCGAACCTGATTGAAGCTCACATCCCCGGAACGATTCTGAGCATCAACGTCAAAGAAGGACAAGAAGTCCAGGCAGAAGACGGGTTGTTGACCCTGCAAGCCATGAAAATGGACAACAAAATCACAGCTCCCTTTTCCGCCAAAGTGAAAAAAATCTACGTCACCCAAGGCGAACGGGTACCCAAAGGTGCGCTGATGATCGAATTAGAATAATCCAATCTTCAAAAGGTCGTCTTAATTACAGGACGGCCTTTTGCTTTTTTATAACCTAAGACCATTACAACCATGAGTTTCTTTGTAGCAGAACACATTACCAAAAACTACGCCAACCACCGGGCACTCGATGATGTTTCCATCGAAATCCCGGAAGGAGCAATCTATGGACTGTTAGGCCCCAACGGAGCTGGGAAAACATCCTTAATCCGCATCATCACCCAAATCACAGGACCGGATGCAGGCCGACTCTTTTTTAAAGGGAAACCCCTGGAAACCGCAGATATGAGCCGCATAGGCTACCTGCCGGAAGAACGGGGACTATATAAAAAAATGAAAGTCGGCGAACAAGCTGTCTACCTGGCACGCTTGAAAGGCATCAGCAAAAGCGATGCCGTGCGCCAGCTAAAAGCCTGGTTTGAAAAATTTGAAATCTCCGCCTGGTGGGACAAAAAAGTGGAAGAACTTTCCAAAGGGATGGCACAAAAAGTGCAATTCATCACCACCGTCCTCCACCAGCCCGAAATGCTGATTTTTGACGAACCTTTCAGCGGCTTCGACCCGATTAACGTCGAACTGCTGAAACGAGAAATCCTGGAACTGCGGCAAAAAGGCACCACTATCATTTTTTCCACCCACAACATGAGCTCCGTGGAAGAAATATGCAGCCACATTGCCCTCATCAACAAATCGCACAAAATCGTCGAAGGGCCCATCAATGAAATCCGCGAAAAATACGCCAACAACTCCTACCAGCTGAGCATCCGCCCCAACGCAGCAATCAACATCGAAGAGTTAGCCGGCAAAGAGTTTGAGGTGCTCTCTAGGCGCACAGAAGGCATACGCCAAGACATCGTATTGCAAAAACTGACCGACTGTCCAGCAAACACCCTGCTTTCGCGCTTCATCGACCACACAGACATCCTGTCCTACGACAAAATCATTCCCAGCATGCACGACATCTTCATCAAACTTGTGAAAGAGCAATAAAAACCAACACCATGAATAAAATATTAATCATCATCGGGCGCGAATTCTCCACCCGGGTAAAGAAAAAATCATTTCTGATCACCACCATCGCCGTACCCCTGCTCTTTGTAGCCTTCTACGCTTTTCTGATGTGGATGATGCTGAAAAAAGACACACAGGACCGGCAAATTGCCGTCATCAACGCTTCCTTCATCGAAACACCGCTGGAAAAAATCAATAACACAGACTTCGTCTATACCGAGGAAAACATCTCACAAGAAGCATCGGCAGACTATCTCCAGAAACACGGCTACTATGCCATTCTCTGGATTCCCGCCAACGTCATGGAAGAAGCGGACATCACCGTCAACTCCTTCTCCCAAATTCCTCCGGAGCTGGAAGGCAACATCCGATCCCAACTGCGGAATAAAATCGAAAACATCAAAAAAGCCGCAGTAATTGCCGAAACCAACCTGCCGGACCTGGAAGAAAAACTAGAAGCCACCAAAACACCGGTAAGAATCCGTACCCTAAAACTATCGGAAACAGGCGAAGCCAAAGAGAGCTCCTCAACAATCGCCTCCGGTATCGGTTTCGTTGCGGGCATGGCCATCTATATGTTCATCTTCTTATACGCCTCAGTCGTGATGCGCGGCGTCATTGAAGAAAAGACCAACCGCATCATTGAGGTATTGGTTTCCTCAGTAAAACCCTTCCAATTCCTTATGGGCAAAATCGTAGGAGTTGCCTCGGTGGGATTAGTGCAATTCCTTATCTGGATTGTCATCGGACTCGTCTCCGTCATAGCCCTCCAAAGCGCCTTCATGCCCAACATCGACATGGAAAGCCTGCGGAACACCACCGACCTCGCTACAATGGCACAAACCAACAACTTAGACCTCGAACAACTTGAAATCGCAAAAAACATCGCCCAGACCATTGACCCATCGTACATCATCGGCTTTCTGGCTGCATTCGTTTTCTTCTTCCTGGCGGGCTATCTGCTATATGCCTCCATGTTTGCCGCTATCGGTGCCGCCGTCGACAACGAAACCGACTCCCAGCAGTTCATGACGCCACTGACCATCGTTCTGGTAGCAGCTCTCTACATTGGCATCGCAGCCATGCGAAACCCCGAAACCTCTATCGTTTACTGGGCCTCGTTCGTTCCGTTCACCTCACCAGTAGTCATGCTCGTCCGTATGGCATTCGGTGTCCCCACTTGGGAACTTCTGTTGTCAGCCACCCTGCTGATTGCCGCCTTCGTCTTTTTCACCTGGCTATCTGCTAAAATATACCGTGTAGGTATCCTCATGTATGGCAAGAAACCCAGTTGGAAAGAACTCTACAAATGGTTAAAATACTAACCCTTTCATAAAACAAACGCCCGGAAGTGAAAGCTTCCGGGCGTTCTCTTGATACCCTACTACCTAAGCTGATGTTATCGTCATATACACCGAATCAGAAGCTAACCTTCCATTCCTGGAGAAGACAGACACATACTCCGCCAACTGCTTCATGTTCCACTTTGACGGCAAAGTTACCGTCATAGAACTGTCATCATCGCGGTTCTGGAAACGAAACAGCCTGATACGCATCAGTTCCTTCTCAAAAATCAGCTGAGATTCAAACATAATAGAAATCAGTAGACAAATAAAGATGCTAGGGATATAAAATTGCAGCTGAGAAAAGTTTCCCAAATGCCAAGTTGAACGAAGTTAAAGAATAAGAAACATCATTAATTCAATAAAAAACCCGCCGTTTTGGCGAGTTTTTTATTATCAGATTTTGTGGATGACCAATCCGGAACGGAGTTTGGGTTCAAACCAGGTTGTTTTCGGCGGCATGATGTTGCCAGTGTCAGCGATGTTTAAAAGCTGTTGCATGGATACGGGATAAAGGGCAAAAGCCACTTTCATTTCTCCACTATCCACCCGTTTTTTCAATTCACCCAACTCACGGATACCTCCGACAAAGTCAATACGTTTGGAGGTCCGTAAATCCTGAATGTCTAAAATGTCAGCCAAGACATGTTTGGAGAGGATAGTCACATCCAATACGCCTATCGGATCATTATCGTTGTAACTTCCCGGTTTAGCAGTCAATTTGTACCAATTGTCCCCCAAATACATGCTAAATTCGTGCAAACAAGCAGGATGATAGATTTCAGCTCCCATTTTTTCCACCACAAACTGAGCGTTCAGTTTTTCCAGCAGTTGTTCTTCGGTTAAGCCGTTCAGGTCTTTGACAAGACGATTGTAGTCAATGATTTTCAGTTGATTATCGGGGAAATGCACTGCCATGAAAAAGTTGTATTCTTCGTTTCCGGTATGGTTCGGATTTTTTGCTTTGTATTCCGCACCAATACGAGCAGCAGCTGCTGTACGGTGGTGTCCGTCGGCAACATAGGTATAAGGCACCTTGGTTGCAAAAAGTTCTTCCAGCCGTTTGTTGGTTTCTGCGTCGTTAATTACCCAAAAATGGTGTCCGAATCCGTCTTCCGCAACAAAATCATAATCCGCTTTCTGATTTTTGACAATGTTTTCCACGATAGCATCAATTTCCGGCACAGCCCGGTAAGAAAAAAATACCGGTTCGAGGTTTGCGTTTACATAACGGGTAAGTACCATCCGGTCTTCTTCTTTATCGGGACGGGTAAGTTCGTGCTTTTTGATTACCCCGTTCATGTAGTCTTCACAAGCGGCACATCCAACAATCCCGTATTGTGTTCTCCCGTCCATCGTTTGGGCGTAAATATAGAATTTGGGGGCTTCGTCCTGTACGAGCCATCCTTTTTCCTGGAAGAGGTTAAAGTTTTCGACACTTTTATGATATACAGTCTCGGAATGTATATCCGTTCCGACAGGGCAGTCGATTTCCGCACGCGTAACATGAAGCAGCGATTTCGGTTTTCCGGCAGCCATTTGGGCAGCTTCTTCCGAATTCATCACGTCATAGGGCAAACAGGCCAGTTCCTCACAAAACGCCTGGTTGGGAGTGCGTAATCCTTTGAATGGTTTTACTATTGCCATTGTATGAAATTTAATAATAATAAAAATGAAAGAACTTATTTGTTTACCTTGAATTTGGCATCACCGTGTTCAAGATAAGCAACAATCTGACGGGCTGCTGCGAGACCGGCGTTGATATTTGCCTCTTCAGTCTGAGCACCCATTTTTTTCGGAGTAAAGAAATAGCGTCCTTCAAACTGAGCATATTCGGCTGCATTGTCGGGAGCGATGTCGGAAATGTATTTCAAATCAGGACGGTCCACCATCAGTTTTACCAATCCTTCTTCGTCAATCACCTCTTTACGGGCGGTATTGACTAATACGCCTCCTTTCGGCATCCGGTTCACCAATTCGTAGTTAATGGATTTTTTCGTTTTTTCGGTAGCAGGTATATGCAAGGATACATAGTCGCACATTCCGTACATTTCTTCAATAGAAGCAAGCGGGGTTGCACCGGCAGCTTGAATCTGTTCAGCTGTCATAAAGGGGTCAAAAGCATACACTTCCATGCCGAATCCTTTGGCTATGCGCCCCACGTTCTGTCCGACATTGCCATAGGCATGAATACCGATTTTCTTTCCTTTCAGCTCATGGCCGGATTTTCCGTTGTAAAAGTTGCGTGCCATATAGACCATCATTCCGAATACCAGTTCAGCAACGGCATTGGAGTTCTGTCCCGGAGTGTTCATGGCAACGACGCCTTTATCCGTACAGGCTTGCAGGTCAATGTTATCATAGCCTGCTCCTGCCCTTACAATCACTTTCAGATTTTTTGCGGCGTTGATAACTTCCTTAGTCACCTTGTCCGAACGGATTATCATGGCATCCACATCTGCCACGGCGGCAATCAGTTCTTCCGGAGAGGTATATTTTTCCAATAAAACCAGTTCATATCCCTGAGCTTCAACAATCTCACGAATCCCTTTTACAGCTACGGGCGCAAAAGGTTTGTCTGTTGCTATTAAAACTTTAGTCATAGTATTATCTTTTAATTTCAGTATAATCCCAAAAGCTAAAGGCCAGTGCGCCCTACAGCGACTGACCTTCAGACCCGGATTTTATTTTATTTATGAGAGGCTTCAAATTCTTTCATGGCTGATATCAATGCATTGACATCTTCCATGGTGCAAGCATTATAGGTGGAAGCACGGAAACCACCTACAGAACGGTGTCCCTTCACTCCGACAATATTTTTTGTCTTACAGAAATCGATGAATTCTTTTTCCAGCGATTCATATCCTTCTCTCAACAGGAAAGGGATATTCATTCTGGAACGGGAACCTTCTTTCACCACCGGACGGAACATTTTGCTGCTTTCCAGTTCTTTGTAGATCGCATCAGCTCGTTCGATAGCCCGTTTTTCCATTTCCTTCACACCACCCATTTCTTTGACCCATTTCAGTGTTTCTTTTACACCGAAGATGTTGATACAGGGAGGCGTATTGTACATAGACCCTTTGTCCACATGAGTCTGGTATTTCAACATGGTCGGAATGGGTCTGTCGGCTACGACCTGTTTCAAAAATTCGTCCTTAATGATAACGAAAGTTACACCAGCAGGTCCAAGATTTTTCTGGCATCCGCCATAAATCATGGCATATTTGGAAACGTCTACCGGACGGCTGCAAATGTCGGAAGACATGTCTGCAATCAAGGGCACCGGTGAGTCCAGGTCTTTAAAAATTTCCGTTCCCCGGATGGTGTTGTTGGATGTGATGTGCATGTAGTCCACATCAGCAGGAATGGTAAATTCCGGATAGTAAGTAAATCCGTCAGCTTCAGAAGAAGCCACAAGCTGCACTTCTCCCCAAAGTTTGGCCTCTTTGATGGCAGCAGTAGACCAGGTGCCAGTGTTCACATAACCAGCTTTCTTTTTCAGGAAGTTGTAAGGAATCATACAGAACTGCATGCTGGCACCACCACCTAAGAAGAGAACGTGATAGCCTTCCGGGATGTTCAGCACTTCTTTAAACAAGGCTACAGCCTCATCGTAGACCGCTTGAAAATCCGCAGAACGGTGAGAGACTTCCATAATAGACTGACCAGTGTTGCCGAATTCCACTACGGCAGCAGCCGTATTTTTTAACGTTGAATCAGGTAATTTGCAAGGACCTGCATTGAAGATATGTTTTCTCATACTTTTAAGATTAAATGTGAGTACCAATTTATTTTATCGAAAACGTTACAAATATGTAATTTTTCTCTATAAAAACCTCCCTTTAAGAAGATTTTATTCGTTTTTAGTTTAAAATTTCAAGTAATCCAGTGAATTTAGGTATACCGTTCAAAATCAAAAGAATGGCATTTTCACGACTTTTGCTTTCAGCACTTTATTTCTCACCCTTATATATATAGGTGCATCCAGTTTCTGAAAGCCGCTTTTTACATAGCCAGTACCAATGGATTTTCCGGTCAGCGGGGAAACCGTTCCAGAACATACAACACCAATCTGATTGCCTTCAGCATCTTCAATCGGGTATCCCTGACGGGCAATTCCTTTATCCTCTACAACAAATCCTTTCAAATAGCGGGATGGTTTGTCTTCTTTCAGTTTTTCATGATACGCCCGGTTGATGAAATCATTACCCGGAACAAATTTGGTAATCCATCCCAAACCGGCTTCAATCGGAGAGTGGTCATCATCAATTTCATGACCATACAGACAGAATCCGGCTTCCAAGCGCAACGTATCGCGCGCCCCCAATCCTATAGGTTGTATGCCAAATTCTTTTCCTGCTTCAAAGACAGTATTCCAAAGTTTGTCCGCATCTTTATTATAGACGTATACTTCACATCCACCGGAACCAGTGTAGCCCGTAGTAGAAAAAATCACTTTGTCTATTCCGGCAAACGGTATCTCTTTAAAAGTATAGTACTCCATATCGGTCACATTATCCGCAGTCAGTTTTTGCATGGCACTCAACGCAAAGGGGCCCTGAATCGCTAACTGACAGATATTGTCTGAAGCGTTTTCAAGTTCCACACCGGGTTTCATCCCCAATTGTTCCCCATATTTCACTACCCAATTCCAGTCTTTTTCAATATTTGCCGCATTCACAACCAAAAGATATTTTTCCGCACTGAAACGGTATACCAACAAGTCGTCTACAATGCCTCCCGTTTCATTGGGGAAACAACTGTACTGCACTTTACCGTCGACCAAAGCCGCCACATCGTTAGACGTAAGTTTCTGTACTAGTTCGAATGCTTTCGGACCTTTGATCCAGAATTCGCCCATGTGTGAAACGTCAAAAACCCCCGCTTTTTCACGAACAGCCATGTGTTCGTCCTTGATCCCTGTATATTCAATCGGCATGTTATAACCGGCAAAAGGAGCCATTCGAGCCCCCAGAGCTTCATGAAAATGTGTAAATGGTGTTGTTTTCATCTTTATATTTTTAACGATAATCCGACAATATCTACAAGAGTGCAAACGTTAGCAAAAACAAACCTTCCTAATAGGAATATCCACGCTTTCACTTAGTAGTCCAACAAAGATACAATTTTTATTTTATACTTTAAAGAGTAATTCCGGAACAAATTTCACACTTTTACCCCCGTTCTATTTCTCTCCGCTTACCTGATTTTCCCCCACATAAATCCTGATTCTCATTATAATATAATTTATCATCAGCGTTGAAACAATATTATAATTATTTGATTTATTATCATTTATAAAACAGATTTTGATTTTTAGGCATTTTATTATACCTTTATGGTTCTTAAAAATTCAGCATAAGCAAGCAATGTTTTGCCTCTTGTTTACTGCTAATAACCAAATTAACTAAACTGAAACAAAACATGATTATCAAACTCACAGAAAAAGATGGCATCAAAATCGCCCGATTTGCCAGTCTCTCCAGATTTACTCTGGCTATTACCGAAGATGTGAAATCCGAACTGAAACCGGAATTAATCGATTCCGGGATCAAGATGATTCTTGACTTAGAAGGAATTGAATTTATTGACAGCAGCGGAATCGGATGTATCATTTCCTTGGTAAAAACGGCAAAAAGCAACGGTTCAGCCATCAAACTCTGCAATCTGTCAAAAGAAGTGAAAGAAGTATTTGATCTGCTGCATCTACAAATGATTCTGGAGATCTGTTCTGACCAGAACAATTGTATCGAAAATTTTAAAAAACTGAATTGAATACTGATTATTGAAATAAAAATAGCGGGAAAATTTCCCGCTATTTTTATTTCAATAATCAGCATCCCAAAGTCGCCACCATAATCGCCTTTATCGTATGCATCCGATTTTCTGCTTCGTCAAAGACAATTGAAGCCGGAGATTCAAAGACTTCTTCCGTCACTTCCAAAGCTCCCAGCCCGAATTGTTTGTATACATCCCTTCCGACTGCGGTTTCGAGGTTATGAAAAGCAGGCAGGCAATGCATAAATTTACAGTTTTTCTTACCGGTCAGTTCCATCACTCTTCTATTAACCTGATAAGGCAATAACAATTCTATCCGTTCTTTCCATACTTCCTGGGGTTCTCCCATAGATACCCACACGTCAGTATAAATGAAATCGCATCCTTTCACCCCTTCTTCCACCTGATCGGTCACGGTCACTTTAGCTCCAGTGACAGCCGCTATTTCCTGACAAGTTTTCACCAATTCCGGAGCAGGCTGCAATCCCTTGGGAGCAATGATCCGCACATCCATTCCCATCTTGGCACCCCCGACCATCAGTGAGTTTCCCATATTATACCTGGCATCTCCTATATAAGCATAGGTCATCTGGTTTAACGGTTTGTCAATGTGCTCCATCATCGTCAGGAAATCAGCCAAAATCTGGGTGGGATGAAATTCGTTGGTAAGTCCATTCCATACTGGTACGCCGGCATACTCCGCCAGTTCTTCCACTATGTCCTGGGCAAATCCACGGTATTCAATCCCATCAAACATTCTGCCCAACACCCGTGCGGTATCTTTCATGGATTCTTTTTTACCAATCTGAGAGCCAGAAGGCCCCAGATAGGTAACATGAGCCCCCTGATCGTGAGCCGCCACCTCAAAAGAACAGCGTGTCCGCGTAGAATCTTTTTCAAAAATCAACGCTATATTTTTTCCTTTCAACCGAGGTTGTTCGGTTCCGGCATATTTTGCTTTTTTCAATTCGGCAGCCAGGTCAAGCAAATATTTTATTTCCCCGGGGGTGAAGTCCAACAACTTCAAAAAGTTTCTGTTTTTCAAGTTAAATGCCATATCTCTTTGTATTTTAGATTGTAAATTTCTGAGTAAATCTCACAAACATGCTGTCAAATATATATAATTTTAAAGATAGAAATAGCGAGTTATGCCATCTTAGTCGTATTCCATTGTAATTTTCGAGCCATATCTGCGGTCTTCCAACTTTGTTGCTTCCGTAATAACGGACTTTTGTCCCCCGTTCTTCACAAAATGGAGGCAGGCACGGATTTTGGGTGCCATGCTTCCTTCACCGAAAACCCCTGCTTCCAGGTATTTCATCGCATCCTCATAATCCAGAAATTCCAATATTTCCTGTGTGGGCTTCCGGAAGTCTTTATAAATATAAGGAACATCCGTGAGGACATACAATTCATCGGCTTTCACCCTCACTCCTATCATAGCCGACGCCAGGTCTTTATCAATCACGCCTTCTATGGACTGTAACATTCCCCTTTCATCAATATATACAGGAATTCCACCGCCACCGCCAGTAATGACAATACTCCCCGCACGTGCCATTCGTTCCACCAATGCTGCATTTTTAAAATCAATCGGAGCGGGCGAAGGGACCACTCGTCTCCAACCTCCTTCCACTTTTATCTCTTCTTTAAAAATCCAACCGTGTTCGGCTGAGAGTTGGTCAGCTTCTTCCTTGTTATATATCTTTCCAACACGCTTGGTAGGATTTTGTAACGCCGGGTCATGTTGGTCCACCACCACCTGCGAAATCATTGAAACCACATGCCGGGACAGGTTGTGTTCTCTTAAAATGTTTCTCAGATTCCGTTCTATCATGTAACCGATTTGCCCCTGAGAATAAGCCACACACATATCCAGAGGCATCGGCGGCAAACCATACATTTTCACTCCTGCATCGTCACTCATCAATATGTTCCCGACCTGAGGACCATTGCCGTGGGTGATAATCAAATTATATCCGTCCCGAATCAGATAAACCAGATTTTCCAAGGTCTCCCGGATATTTTGGTTTTGTTCTGCAACCGTACCCTTTTGATTGCCTCGCAGAATCGCATTTCCGCCCAAGGCTACAACTGCTAATTTCTTTTCCATAGTTTCATTTAACTTTCCTTTATGAAGGTTTATTTACAAATTTAATGAATAAAAACATTTAAAAAAAGAGTAAAAAACGCTGTTTAAGATTTGTAAGAACTTGGACTTCAAGCACTCGTATAATTATTCCTTCTGTTTTTATAAATATGCGGCGTAAAAAGGAGGAAGATTATTCATTTCATGCTACTGTCATTTGCGTTTAATTTTTTGGGTTTCTTATTTTTTTCCTAAATTTGTAGCATGTTCAACGGGCAGTTATCTAAGTTTCGCGAAATCGTAAGGAAGTTTACCAACAAATACACGCTGGTCGGCTTACTTTTTTTAGTGTGGATTTCATTTTTCGACAAGAACAGTTTTGTCGAAAAAGCGCAGATACGCAATAAAATCAGCACACTTTCCAAAGAAAAAGCGTATTACCAGCAAAAAATTGAGGAAGATAACCGTAAAATGAAGGAGTTATTAAGCAACAGGGACAATTTAGAGAAGTTTGCCAGAGAACAGTATCTGATGAAAAAAAAGGATGAAGACATCTTTATTATTGTAGAATAGTGGGAAGAATTCTGGCCATTGATTACGGGAGGAAACGGATAGGCATTGCCGTTACAGACACGCAACGCATTATTGCCAACGGTCTGAAAACGGTCGGACCTCATGAAATATTCCAGTTTTTACAACAGTATTTAGCAACAGAAAAAGTAGATATCTTTGTTGTCGGTCATCCCAAGCAAATGAATAATGAGGAGTCAGAAAACATGACTTATATAAAGCCTTTTCTTACAGCTCTGAAAAGAAAATTTCCAAACATTCCAATTGAGATGTATGACGAACGCTTTACCTCCGTGCTGGCTCACAGGGCATTGATCGAAGGAGGGGCCAGAAGGAAGACACGACAGGACAAGGCACTTATAGACACCATGAGCGCAACCATTATCCTGACTTCTTACCTCTCGAGCCAACAATATACAAACAGTTGCAATCATCAGGTATGAAAACGACAAGTCTGTCTTTTCCGAAGAGTGTTTAACATTAAAAATTATATATGTTATTACCTATTGTAGTTTACGGCCACCCAGTACTCCGGAAAATAGCCGAAGATATCCCAGCTGATTTTCCCGACCTGGATAAATTTCTGCAAGACATGTTTCAAACCATGGACGAAGCTGACGGGGTGGGACTTGCCGCACCTCAGGTCGGCAAAAGTATCCGGGTCTTTGTTGTCGATGGCAATGCTTTTGCAGAGACAGATCCGGAATGCGCCGGATTCAGAAAGGCTTTTATCAACGCCCACATCATAGAACGCAGCGGTGAAGAAATCAGTCGGAATGAAGGTTGTCTGAGTATCCCCGGTATTCATGAAGATGTAAAAAGGAAAAACAAAATCCGGATTGCTTACAGGGATGAAAACGGTGAGGAAAAGGAAGAAAACTATGAAAGCATCAAAGCCTGGATTATCCAGCATGAGTATGACCACCTGGAAGGCATTCTTTTCACCGACCACCTTTCTTCTTTAAAGAAACGCCTTCTCCGCAACAAATTTAATAATATCAGCTTAGGGAAATTTAAAGCCACTTACCGGGTAATTTTACCTAAATAAGGAATAAGCAGGGCTTACAGCCCTGCTTTTTTTATCGATATTTAATAAAAATGTCGTAACTTATTCAGGTAAAATAAAACATATGGTGTAGATATTACCAATCACAAAGTCCCCTTCCTTCTTCCGCTGTGTTGCTGGACAGGAGGAATCCTTTGCTCCGGAATAGATTTCCCTGGCTTTTGCCTATGGAGCTGTTACCTGTTGTGTGGGTTACTGTTTCTTTTTCCGCACACCCGCAAAGCAGCTTCTTTTCTCCTTTTCCCGTGTATATTTTTATGCAGTGCCCACATAAATCATCTTCCAGCTGTATATCTTCCCACGCACCCAGTCCATTTTACCTGCCAGTATGAGGAAAAATTATCGCACAATTCCCATACCGTCTCCGCCAACCAACATTATTTCTGTCTGGAGTCTTCCCACACTTTTACTCCGGGGGATTCGCTCAAATTTACAGCCCGGTTCTCCAGCATTCATATCCGCAACCACTCAGGTCTTTTTAATTACAACCACTATTTACAGCAAAAAGGAGTATACACCCGGGTACAAGCACTGGATTCCATACACATTTCAGGCCATGCCAATACGCTTTATTACTATTTCTCCCGATTCAGAAACCAATTCATTCAAAAAACAGAGCGCATTTTTGAAGATACCCTTTCCTCTTCCCTGATTAAGGCTTTATGCCTAGGATATAAAGAACATCTTTCTTCTTCCACCCGTGACTTATTTGCAGAAACCGGGACCATGCATCTGCTGGCTGTTTCCGGACTGCACACCGGTGCCATATGGTTGCTATTAACTTATCTGTTCAAACTGACAGGGTTCAAAAGGCAACAGTCTTATTTGTTCCTTCTGCCTGTCTTGTGGGTTTATGCCAGTATTACCGGATTATCCCCTTCCGTCGTACGAGCAGCCTATATTTTAACATTCATTACTCTCAGTCATGCTTTAAACAGGGATTACAATGCCCTTAATGCTATTGCCGCCTCCGCCCTATTCGCTCTCATCATAAATCCCAATGCCCTATATTCCGTGGGTATGCAGATGTCTTATGCCGCCTATTCCGGTATTGTCGGGATTACTCCTTTTTTAAGGAAATTAATCCCCTCTTCCCCTCGTTTATCCGTCCCAATATGTGTCACACTATCTGCCCAAATAGCCACCTTCCCGCTATCCGCCTATTATTTTCACACCGTCAGTCTGAACAGTTTTCTTGTCAATCTGATAGCAATTCCATTGACTACATTACTATTGTATGCCGGGATTTTCGTTCTGCTTCTGCCATCCTGTATCAGTTGTTATTTAATCTGTCCCGTACAACTCCTGTGTGAAGCCCTGAAGTACTCTCTAACAACTTTCAACAAAATAAACATACAGGCAAATCATTTGTATCCCACGGAAATTCATATCCTACTCTTGTATAGTCTATTATTTTTCATTTGCTTATATCTCCGGAAACGCAGAAAAAATTGTCTGTTGCTGATTCTTCTACTCTCAGCCACCCTGTGCGGTTATTCCTGTCTGCACAATTATTTCCTCTCGAAAAAAGAGGGGATTGTCGTTTTCCACTTTTATTCCCATAGCTGTATCCTACTGAATCAAGACGGATATGGATTTCTGTTGAAGAATACCCTGAACCCACTCCCTGAAGAACATCTGACACCCTATATGCAGCGCCATAAGCTCCAGTTTATGCCAGTCGTACATGGAGTTCTGCATCCGCAGATGTTTTATAACGGCAAGCTATTAAACTGTACCGATGATAGTATCTACATTATCGACAAACAGAATATTCAACCCAAAGAGGGAATTTGGATTGTTACAGACAATACATATCCCCGGCAACTGCAAACTTCCAGTACTTCATCACCTCGTTTGGTCATTTTGGATGGTTCCTGCCGATCTCACTGCGTCCAGCAATGGGAAATTCTCTGTCAAAAGCGACAAATCCAACTCCGAACAAGCTGGCAAGAAGGAGATATTCACCTCCCTTTGCACTCCAAAAAAAGGCAAAACAAAATGCTGAAATGAACAGCTTTTAGCTTAACTTTGTTCCCTCAACAGAAAAATAAAACCGATTATCCATGAATATTGTTATTGCCGGTGCCGGTGCTGTAGGGACACATCTTGCCAAGATGCTCAGCAGACAGGAGCACAATATTTTACTGTTTGATTCCGATCAAGAAAAAATAGAAGCTCTAGAAAGTCAGTTGGATATCATGTCGATAGTCGGTTCGTGTACTTCCATCGGAGCACTGAAAGATGCGGAAGTCGGTAAATGTGATCTGTATATCGCAGTAAATCCAATTGAAGACCAAAACATCAATTCAGCTATACTCGCCAAAAAATTAGGAGCTAAACGGACAATTGCCCGCGTAAACAATAGCGAGTATTTAGAAAATGAAAATGCCGAATACCTTAAATCCATAGGTATTGACACATTGATTTATCCCGAAAGGCTAGCCGCAGAAGAGATTGTTGCATCCCTAAAACAAATCGGTTCCCGTCAGCTTCATGAGTTTTCGGACGGACGATTACAATTAATCGGTATCAAATTGTGGGATAATGCTCTCATCCTAAACCACACTCTTGCCAAAATGGGTGAGATATACGGTGCCGACCAGTTCCGACTGGTAGCCATCAAACGGGAAGAAAAAACCATTATTCCGCGGGGAAACGAAATGTTAAAATACGGAGATCTGATTTTTGTGGTCACCACTCCTTCGTTTATTTCCAATGTTTTTACTTTATGCGGAAAAGAGCAGTTTGAAATAAAAAATATTGTCATTGTCGGCGCTTCCCGCATCGGGATAAAAACAGCTTCTTTGCTTGAAAAAAACTATAATGTCAAAATTATAGAAAAAGACCGCGAAAAATGCATCCAGTTAGCCGATAAGCTCAAATCAACACTAATTATTAACGGTGACGGTAGAGACTTGTCTCTTTTACGGGAAGAAGGCATAAAGAATATTGACGCGTTTATCAGTGTGACCAAATCATCAGAGACCAATATTCTCTCCTGTTTGCTAGCAAAAAAAATGGGTGTCAAAAAGAGTGTAGCAGAAGTGGAAAATATTGACTATATCGATTTGGCCGAAAATATCGGTATCGGAACATTAATCAATACAAAACTGATTGCTGCCTCACATATTTACGGCTACACGATGAACGTAGACGTAAAACACCTGAAATTTCTTACATTTTCAGAAGCGGAAGTGTTTGAACTGGAAGCGGAAGAAGGTGCTAAAATAACCAAGCATGAATTGAAGGACGTACATTTTCCGGACGATGCAACCATTGGCGGTGTTATCCGCGGAGAAAAAACAATCATTGCCAAGGGAGACGTACAGATTATGCCCGGAGACAATGTGGTCATTTTTGCTCTCCCCAATGCCGTAAAGAAGGTTATTAAATATTTCCAGAAATAAGGAAGCTGCTAAAATCATGATAAATATCCGTTTTATAGCAAACCTCATTGGCCGATTGATGCTGATTGAGAGTGCGTGTTTTTTACTCTGTGTCGTTATTTCCCTCATCTACGGGGAGCACGACACCTGGGCTTTTATCATTTCTGCTGCAATAACCGCAGCCACAGGCGCCCTCATGGTATATACCATCAACGCGCCAGACAAAATCCTGGCCAAAAAAGACGGTTATTTCACGGTCACTTTCATCTGGCTGATTTTTTCATTGTTCGGATGTCTTCCTTTTATTTTAAGCCACAGCATCCCTTCTTTCATCGATGCTTTTTTTGAAACCATGTCGGGTTTTACCACGACCGGTTCTTCCGTTCTGAATGACATTGAGTCTCTTCCACATGCCACACTTTTCTGGCGCTCCATGACACAATGGCTGGGCGGCTTGGGAATTGCCGTTCTGTTCCTTGCCATTCTGCCCAGTCTGGGCATAGAAGGCCGAGACCTTTATGTTGCCGAAGTAACGGGACCGACCCACAGCAAAATGGCAGCCACATTTAAATCATCGGCTCGGAAATTGTGGTTATTCTATTTTGCCTGCACTTTTGCCGAAACGATTTTACTGATGATTGGAGGAATGTCCTTTTTTGATGCCATCTGTCATGCCTTTGCCACGATGGGAACGGGAGGTTTTTCTACGAAACAAGATAGTATCGCCTACTGGGATTCTCCTTATATCCAGTATGTAATTATTGTGTTCATGCTCATTGCAGCCTCCAATTTCAGTTTATATTACATCGCACTGAAAGGGGAAGTGGGCAAGCTACTCAGAGATGAAGAGTTCAGGTGGTACATGATTATTGCCTTTTCGGCAACCCTGCTCATTGCTTCCGGACTTTACCTAGCACACTGGAATACCCCGGAAACTTGTTTCCGGGATGCTCTTTTCCAGGTTACCACCATTATGACGACGACCGGTTTTGCCACAGCAAATTACCTTTTATGGCCCACGTTATTAGGACTCATTTTGTTTATACTGATGTTTATCGGTGCCAGTGCTGGGTCCACGTCAGGAGGTATGAAAGTCATACGGGTACTTCTATTATTTAAAAATTCGGCTGCCGAAATGAAGAGAATTATCCATCCCAATGCCGTCATTAATGTCAAATACAACAATAAAAGCGTACATCCGACGATTATGAACAGCGTAATGGGATTTTCCATCCTTTTTATTATCGTATTCGGCATCGGAAGCATCATCATGGCACTCTTTACCAAAGACATCGCTACAGCGTGCAGTTCGGTACTCACTAGTATGAGCAATATCGGGCCGGGATTTGGAAGTATCGGACCGACGGAAAATTTTTCCCAACTGAATGATTTTGCCAAAGTATTTCTGGCACTACTTATGCTGATAGGACGTCTGGAAATTTTTACGGTTCTGGTACTTTTCACAAAAGCATTTTGGAAAAAATAAACCAACTATAATTCGCCCAATCCCTGGCGGATAATGTCAATTGTTCCTCCCGTACAATCCACAACAGTAGAAGCCACATTCTGACCGTATCCTCCGTCGATAACCGCGTCGACCAGTTGCTCATATTTCTCATAAATCAGCTCCGGATCGGTCATATATTCTATTACATCGTCGTCATCACGCACGGAAGTCGTCAGTAAAGGATGTCCCAATTCTTCAACAATAGCCATCACAATTGGGTTGTCAGGCACTCGAATACCAATAGTCTTCCGTCGGTTCATCAAAACATTCGGTAACTTACTAGTTGCATTCAGAATAAAAGTAAATGGCCCGGGCAAAGCGCGTTTCATCGCTTTAAAAACCTCATTCCCGACTTTAGCATACTCTGAAATATTGCTCAAATCGCGACATATCATGGAAAAGTTCGCTTTTTCCGGTTTCACACCTTTCAGTTGCGCTACCCGCTGAACCGCCTTCACGTTATAAATATCGCATCCAATGGCGTAAACGGTATCGGTGGGATAAATAATTACCCCACCTTTTTCCAGTATTTCAACTACCTTGAGGATTTCCCTTGTATTCGGATTATCCTCAAATAATCTGATAAACATATAGGTTAAGAATTCACCTTTTTATGATCGGCTAAAAATTTTTGCAAACCGGAATCAGTCAGGGGATGGTTCAACAGACCTTTTATAGCACTCAATGGACAAGTAGCCACATCCGCACCGGCTTCAATGCACTGAATGATGTGCTGGGTACTTCGAATAGAAGCCGCCAATACCTGAGTCTCAAATCCGTAATAATTAAACATATCTACGATTTTTTCTACCAACTCTATACCGTCACTGGCAATATCATCCAATCGTCCCACAAAAGGCGAAACATAAGTAGCTCCGGCTTTTGCCGCCAACAGAGCCTGACCGGGTGAAAAAATCAAGGTGCAATTAGTACGAATGCCTTTCTCCGAAAAATATTTTATAGCCTTGATTCCATCGGCAATACACGGAACTTTCACCACAATATTTGAATGCAGAGTTGCCAGCGCAGTCCCTTCTTTAATCATGCTTTCATAATCAGTAGCTATCACCTCCGCACTCACATCCCCTTTTACGATACTACAGATTTCGACATAATGTCTGTTACAGTTTTCCACTCCTTTAATTCCCTCTTTTGCCATTAGGGAAGGATTGGTCGTTACGCCATCTAATACGCCCAACTCATTGGCTTCGCGTATCTGCTCCAGGTTTGCCGTGTCAATAAAAAACTTCATAATATTTTATTTTTGTTTGGTAATATGGTTTATAGTATTTCAATACCTAACAAAAGTAAAATTTTATCGTCAATAAAAAAAGAATTTTTTCGTATCCGCATTCCGGTAGTTACTATTTTACCGGTAATATCTCTATCCAATAACCATCGGGGTCGCTGATAAAATATAAACCCATTTCAGTATTTTCATAGCATATACAACCCATTTTCCGGTGCTGTTCACGAACCTGCTCATAATCCCCCTCAACTCTCAGACACAAATGAAATTCCCCTTCTCCCAAATCATACGCCCCTTCTCTGTCCCGTAACCAGGTCAGTTCGAGGGTAAAATCCGTCTTTCCATCTCCAAGATAAACCAATATGAACGTTTCGTCCGGCGCAAACTTACGTTTCACCTCTTTCAATCCCAAAGCTTTCCCATAAAAAGCAATGCTTGCCTCCAAATCGGTAACATTAAAGTTAAAATGATCAAATCTGCCTTTGATTTCCATAATAAATTGTATTTAATTTTTCATTGTAAACTCTAGCCTCTGATGTCAAGCCAGCTCTATACTTTGACCTGGATGGTTTAAAGTAATAAAACGAATTCCTTTTTCCCGCACAAAGTCGCCCAATACATTAGCCGCTGCATAATTCTCCCAAAAATGCATCGGGACAAGACATTTTACAGCAATATGATCGATAAATTGCATGGCACCCCTCATATAGTCCTTTCCCAACCGGGGATCTACCGGAAAGAATGCTAAATCCACCTTAGCAACCTCTGCCGCTATTTCTTGTAGTTCCCGCAGGAAATTCCGTTCATAAGTCGCTGATTCCTGAGGCGTAGATTCTTCCTGCCAATGCCAGTTGTTTAAATCACCAGCATGAAAAACGAATTTCCCCCGAAAGGAAATACAGAATGAAACGCCAATGTCTGTTGATCCATAAGCCTTAATCCGCATAATATCATCTTCCCAAACTTCTTGCTTACTCAAAAAAGCAATTCCGTCCCGCTCTTCCTGTCGTAACTTTTTGCGGACATCCCGGGAAAAGAGATAGTGTATGTCAGCCACCTGCTGGCTCCACTGCAAAATTTCCGAATTGAAATGGTCCGGGTGTCGATGAGAAACAAGCACGTACCATCTCTTCCGGCTATTTTTCAACAAATCGTGAACGACACCTTGATTCACTTCTCCACTATCCCGATAATAATCTATTACCAGGATAAAATCTTCTCCTTCCAACAGGAATCCGCTGTGGTAGATATAAAGCAATTTCATTCTTCTACAATCTCTGTGTATTTATTGATATATGCCTGAATGAAAGGACAGGTAGCCTCAATCTCCCAATGATGCTCCCGGGCATAATTCAAAGCATGCTTTGACAGGAAAGTCCCTACACCTTTTCCCCGCCATGCCTCCGGAACAAATGTACGAATAAAGTTCATTCCTCCCGATGAACACTCATATTTTACAAAAACTATCTTCCCATCTTTAAGCAGCTCAAATTGCCGCTTCTGTTCGTTTAATCTTACCTTATTTTCCATTCTTGCGTTTTTTAATCATACTCATTTTACGCAAAAAAAGCATGACAGTTCCTTTAGTAGAAAAATACAAAATCGACTCTTCTATACCTTTTACCACTTGAAAATATACGAATACAAGAATAAATAAAAAGAGAATTTTATCACTACAGAGAAATATGAACTTAAAATAAGTAGATCAAAATGAAAAAAAAGCCTGTTAAAACAGGCTTTTTTTAGTGGAGCTGTTATCGGGATTTGAACCCGAGACCTCTTCCTTACCAAGGAAGTGCTCTACCCCTGAGCTACAACAGCCTATTTAAATTTCCCGAGCCTCTTGTCGGATTCGAACCAACGACCCCGAGATTACAAATCACGTGCTCTGGCCAGCTGAGCTAAAGAGGCGAAATGGGTAAGCGGACTATGTCGCACCGCTACAACCACCTACCCTTGCTGTCTTCCGACCCTGGGGGAATTCGACAGGAGCTGGTCGCATAGGACTTACCCGGGCACAAAAGTACAAAATTCTTGAATCCTACCAAATTTTTCATCTTCTTTTTATTATTATTTCATGCCCTTTTTCCGGTACACCCTCTTTTCTCCCTATTCTAAACGTTAAAAAACTCCTTGCCCGCAACTTGAAATAGGGATTCACGGTATAAGCAGGTACATAACTTATCAAATAAACCGACAACTATTTTAACTTCCAGATTATGAATGCATCAAGCAGCAGAACAACAGATAAAAGTCTGTCCGACATGGAATTTCTTTCACATCTGAATATAAGCCTGGCCACCAACCATAATTACCACAGCAATATAGAGGAGGCTTTATCCCTGATCGGAAAACGTTTTCAGTATGACCGCATTCACATCATCAAGATTTTTCCGGACAATAACTTTATTATTCTTCATGAATGGTGCGCCAATTGCATCCCTGCCATGAAAAAACAGGTAAAAAAAACGCCCTGTTTTTTCGAACCCAACCTGCAACAACAATTAAACGACAAAGCTTATATTCTGATTGATGATCCGGAACAACTTTCCAATCCGGAACTTAAACAATTTTATAAAAAATATTCCACAATCAAAGCCCTGTTTCTCCCTCTCCTGCTGCGTAATTTTTTTGCATTCCTATCTTTTTCACACTGTCGGGATACTAAATGTTGGAATGAAAAAGAAATCCATTTTATGACCTTGCTCTCTTCCATCATTGCCGCCAATCTGGAAAAAAATTTACTTATTGCCCGCCTTATGCACAAAATCAAAAGCTGAAAAGGGGAAATATGATAAAAAAAGAAAAGGCATATACCTTATTAGTCATCGTCGCATCAGATCAGGAAATAGAAGAAATTTCTACTTCCCTACAAGGCGGTAATTTCACCCTAATCAAACAAAACTCTGCTGATTTACCACACCCTTTTCTGGAAAAATCCCCCGACCTGATACTTCTGAACCCGGAAGTTAATAGTAAATACGGTAACATACAATACCTTCGCAAGCATCCGATGACCCGACAAATTCCTATTATTTTCCTTTGTCCCCTTCACCAGGAAAATATTGTCAGCGAATGTCTGAACTATCCCTCTACCGATTTCATTACTACTCCATTGAGAGGGAAAGAGCTCCTGCTACGCATCCGTCACCAGTTATCACTGCTCAAAGCAAAACGCATCATAAAAAAACAATACGAACAGCTACAACAGACAATTGCCTCTCGTGACAAACTCTACTCCGTTATTGCTCATGATTTGAGAGCTCCAATCAGTACCATCAAAATGATTAATGCTATTATTGAAAGCGAAAAAAACAAAATTAAAAACGCAAGCATACGGGAAAAGTTCGAAATGATCAACGAAACGACAGAAGAAGCTTTTAATCTTCTGGAGAACCTGTTAAGATGGACCCGGAATCAGACTGAAAAAAACCACGTCGTCCCTTCCGAATTTGATATCGCCTCCGCAATTCACCAGGTAATTTCGCTATTTACCACCATAGCTGATTCTAAAAACATCCACCTGCTCCCCCGCATCTATCTCCAACTGGAAGTATATGCCGACGAAGACATGATTAAAACCGTATTGCGTAATCTGATTTCAAATGCAATAAAATTCACATATCCCGGAGGAAAAATAGAAATCCATCTGACAACAGACAAAGAATTTGCATGGGTTTCCGTCAAAGATAACGGTATCGGTCTATCTCCAGAAGAACAGAAAAAAATCATGAACGGTAAAAAATGGCTCACAACATACGGTACGAAAAACGAAAAAGGATACGGATTAGGTCTACAACTCTGCCGGGATTTTATACGCATGAACAAAGGTAAATTCCATATTGTTTCCACCCCCGGGAAAGGCAGCACATTTTCTTTTACAATTCCTATTGTTCCTAAAAGTTAATCCCGTTTTAATTCATTATACATCCGCAACGCCCCCCAAGCATCCGTCGAAGCATAACGGATCTGCTGTTCCGTTAGTTGAGGCAATTCCCAATTAGATGTGCGCTGCCGTTTTGAAATCCGGACATGAAAAATAATAGCCATCAACTTTGAAAAAGATTTCTCTTCTATTCCGTATTGCTCCACAAAAGTCTGTAAATCCAAAAAAGCTGCGGGAACAAAACTTCCTAACCGCTGCAAAGCTTTTATATCATCACGAATTCCCACTCCTATTTTCAAAACCTTATTACTGGCCAACAATCGCTTCAAAGAAGCAGGAAAACCACATTTGTTTAAACGAAAAAGGTAAACCCGTTCGTGAACAGCCAACTGCAACAAACTCACAGAGTGATACTCTCCTTTTTTAAAAGCCGGACGAGTTTCCGTATCAAATCCCAAACAAGTATGAGCTGCTAGGTACTTCACAGCTTCCTCCACTTTTTCCGTCTCTTCTATCACAATCACGTCTCCGTCATAAACAAAAGCAGGGTATCCGATAATTTCATCCGAACTAATCGTTTTTCTATATATATCATCCATGAATTTTTCAAATTTACTTTATGCACACATCAATCATTGCCTTCTTCATCCTGCAACCGATAAACGACGTGATGTATGGCTCTCAACACACCTGCACAGGATTTTCCCCAATACAATTCAAAATTATTATTCAATTCCCATATCGCCTCCTCTATAATCTCAGGCATACCACTACGATACGAAAACGTAAAATTTTTCAAATCCTGATAAATATCACACACTTTCTCTGCAATTGAATTTACAACCGGCGCTTCACTATATTGCATACTATCATCAAACACTTCCAGGTATTCATCATACTGGCCCAATTTATTGTGCAATTCCGCATAGAGATAGTTATATTGTTCTTCCGTCACACAATCCTCTGCCAATCCCGTTTCATTACAATCCGAAACAGGCAACAAGCTCCCTTTCAAATAAATAAGCGGTATAAATTTCTGAAGCCTTTGAATAACATCCTTCCGTCCCATAGCCGGAATCGTTTCAACAAAATCACAAAACTCTTTAGCTACGGCAACAAATTCTATCACCTCTTTACTATATCCGAAATGCTGGTAATCTTCCATAAAATGACTCATTAAATTGCAAAATTACAAAATATAAACGAAATAAAAAGCAGATACCTCACAAGGGCTTCCCACCCCTCACCGAAACTTATGACTTTAGGTGATTTTTTTCTATCTTCGTAGCCTAAAACTGAAAAAGCATGAAATTTAGTGACATGGGGCTGGAAGAATCTGTATTGCAAGGATTGGAAGCCATGAATTTTGAAGAAGCAACTCCCGTACAGGAAAAAACAATACCTGTAATTTTAGAAGGGAAAGACATCATCGGCTGCGCACAAACCGGAACAGGTAAGACAGCAGCCTACATTTTACCCGTATTAAACCGGATGGCTAAAGAAGAAAAAACGGATGACCATATCAACGCCATTATTATGGCACCTACCCGGGAACTTGCCCAACAGATCGATATGCAATTTGAAGGTTTTTCCTACTTTGTTTCCGTATCGACACTAGCAATATACGGAGGCGGAGACGGAGCCACCTGGGACCAACAAAAACAAGGTCTGGAAATGGGTGCAGATGTTATTATCGCAACACCGGGGAGATTAATTACTCACCTGGACATGTATGACATTGACCTGTCACATGTCCGCTATTTCATTTTGGACGAGGCTGACCGGATGCTGGATATGGGATTTTCTGACGACATCATGAAAATCGTAAAAAAACTACCGGAAAACAGACAAACAATTATGTTTTCCGCCACCATGCCACCCAAAATCCAACAACTGGCTAAAACAATACTGAAAAATCCGGAAGAAGTAAAAATTGCAGTATCTAAACCCAATGAAGCCATCACACAAGCTGCCTATATTTGCACAGAAATACAAAAAATGGGACTCATCAAAGAGTTATTCTGCAAACCGGTAAAATCAAAAAGCATCATCTTCTCCTCTTCCAAACAAAAAGTAAAAGAATTAGCTTTTACATTAAAGCGTATGAAATTTAACGTTGCAGCCATGCATTCCGATTTGGAACAAGCTGAACGGGAAAAGGTAATGCTTGACTTTAAAAACAATAAAATTACCGTATTAGTAGCCACCGACATCGTAGCACGGGGCATCGATATTGAAGATATAGGAATGGTACTGAATTTTGACGTCCCTCACGATCCGGAAGACTACATCCACAGAATAGGACGCACAGCCCGGGCCAATGCTGAAGGTCTGGCGGTCACGTTTGTTTCGGAAAAGGAACAGGGTAAATTCTACCGAATTGAACAATTCCTGGAAAAAGAAATCTATAAGATTCCACTACCAGCTTCTCTCGGTGAAGCACCCGCATACACACCTCAAGCTTTTGCAAGAAACCGACACAAAAGTAATAACAACGGGCGCCACCAAAGAAACAGAAAAAAAAGATTTTTTAAACCGAAACCTCAAAGTGAATAAATCAAAAGACCGGACAAATACCGGTCTTTTATTCATTCCGTTGCAAATATTCAAGTAATCCGTCTACCGCTTTTTCCAACAAATCCAACACCAATTCAAATCCCTCTAGCCCCTCATAATAAGGATCCGGAATCTCTTGGTAAGGAGTTTTTTCCGGAAAAAAATCCATCATCCGGACAATCTTACTCCTTTCCTCCGCATGAATCGCCAATCGCTTCAAATCTGCCACATTTTGATTATCCATGCCTACAATTAAATCAAACTCTGGAAAATCAGCTGAAGGATAAAAAACACGTGAACGGCTATCCACAACATAACCTCTACATCCAGCCCGTTCCCGCATACGTTCATCGGGCAAAGCACCTGCATGTCCTCCATACGTTCCAGCAGAATCCACCACAAACTCTCTTTCTTTCCCCAACTGCCAGAGTTTTGATTTCATAATCGCCTCAGCAGCCGGAGAACGACAAATATTACCCAAACATACAAACAATACTTTCTTCATCCTGTCCCATCAACTGAATAATGAATCTACAAATTCTTCTCGGTCAAAAATCTGCAAATCTTCCATTTTTTCACCGATACCTATATATTTCACAGGGATATGAAACTGATCCGAAATTCCGATTACCACCCCTCCTTTAGCCGTACCGTCCAACTTCGTAACAGCAAGAGCAGTTACTTCTGTTGCCAACGTAAATTGTTTTGCCTGTTCATAAGCATTCTGTCCCGTAGAACCGTCCAACACTAACAAAACCTCCTGGGGAGCATCCGGAATAACCTTTTTCATGACATTCTTAATTTTCGTCAATTCGTTCATCAGATTGATTTTGTTATGCAAACGTCCTGCCGTATCTATTATTACAACATCAGCATGATCAGCTTTCGCTTTACTTAATGTATCGTATGCAACTGAAGCCGGATCTGCCCCCATCCCTTGTTTTACAATGGGAACACCCACACGCTCAGCCCAAACCACCAACTGGTCTACAGCAGCTGCCCGAAAAGTATCGGCTGCTCCCAACACAACACTTCTTCCGGCTTCCTTAAATTTATTCGCTAACTTTCCTATCGTAGTCGTTTTTCCTACTCCATTCACACCAACCACCATAATCACATAGGGCAACCCGTTATCAGGCAATTCAAAGGTAGTCTGATCATTGGCATTATTCTCTTTTAATAAAGCAGCTATCTCCTCTTTCAATACCCGGTTCAATTCCTCTATCCCCATATATTTATCCCGCTGTACCCGTTCTTCTATCCGCTGAATAATACGAATCGTTGTTTCCACCCCCACATCCGACGAAATCAACACTTCTTCAAGATTATCAAGCACTTCATCATCAACTTTGGATTTACCGACTACAACCCGGGCCAGTTTTTTAAATACACTTTCTTTGGTTTTTTCAAGCCCTTTTTCAAGATTTTCTTTTTTCCCTTTGCCAAATAATCCGAATAATGCCATTTGATGTGATTTAAATAAAATAAAACGGTACTAAATTAAGCA
>Ga0137306_100138_pt1 | contig 119068 bp, 102 predicted proteins | sample Inofroosms_March_FD_97187 | JGI IMG/M metagenome (GOLD analysis project Ga0137306, IMG submission 97187) | Mouse cecal microbial communities from Vienna, Austria - N-Acetylneuraminic and N-Acetylglucosamine D2O microcosms_March | ecosystem: Host-associated > Mammals > Digestive system > Large... | reverse complement strand
TACAAGAAAACAGGAACGGGCATTTCTGGAATTTGTAAAGGGTGACAAGCACTTTTCCCGGTACTATGACGGCATCTATATTCTGTTCAAGACGGGACTTCGTATCTCGGAGTTTGTAGGCCTGACGCTGGCTGACCTGGATATGAAGAACCGAAAAATCAGTGTCAACCACCAGCTTCAGCGGAAGCGGAACATGGAGTATATCATCGAGGACACGAAAACCTCCAGCGGGACGCGGGAAATCCCCATGACAGACGATGTGTACCAGTGCTTCCAGCGTATCATTGCTAACCGGCCAAGGCCCAAGGCCGAGCCGATGATCGATGGCAGGTGTGGTTTTCTGTATCTGGACAAGGACGGCAAGCCGATGGTGGCGCTTCATTGGGAGCATTACTTCAAGCACATCTGCCAGAAGTACAACAGCATCTATAAGGTGCAGATGCCCAAAGTCACCCCGCACGTTTGCAGGCACACATTTTGTTCCAACATGGCAAAGAGCGGTATGAACCCCAAGACGTTGCAATATCTCATGGGCCACTCGGATATTGGCGTCACGCTGAACACCTACACCCATTTGGGCTTTGAGGACGCACAGGAGGAACTGAAACGGGTCGCAAACAGCGAGTAGTAAAACGAAATGAATACCTCTGATTTACTACTTCCTGTACTACTTTTGGGGTCAAAGCTGTGCCGTATTATGCCGAGATATGCCAAGAGAATGAACAGCAGAAAATACCGCAAAATACCTGCGATGCCCGGAATATCAATACATTCAAGAGGTTTCAGAATATGACTAAAATACTGTTCGTCTGCCACGGCAATATTTGCAGAAGCCCGATGGCGGAGTTTGTGATGAAAGCTCTGGTGAAGAAAGCGGGGCTGGAAAAGAACTTCCAAATAGCCTCCGCGGCCACCAGCACCGAAGAGATTGGCAACCCGGTCTACCCTCCTGCGCGGCGCAAGCTGGCAGAGCATGGGATTTCGTGCGACGGGCACAGTGCCCGCCAATTGACCGATCGGGATTACGAGGAATACGATTTTCTCATTGGCATGGACCAGGCGAACCTGCGCAATATGCGCCGTATTTGCGGCGAAGACCGCGCCGGCAAAATGCATCTGCTGCTAAGCTTTGCGGGCCGGCAAAAAGGGCTTTCGGCAACGCCGGATGCTGTGTTAGAAAGAAGAGAAGCGAGGGAGCGGCCGGAGCTTTCGCCTCAGGCGGAAACGGAGAAAAGCGCGCGCTGTTGCGGCGAAGTGGCCGACCCGTGGTATACGGGCGATTTTGAGGCGACTTGGCGGGATGTGCTGGAGGGCTGCCAGGGACTGCTTGAATTTACAGAGAAAACGGGGGCGTAGCGCCGTGGCCCCGGCGCAAAAGGATCCGCGCCGCTTTTTGAAGCGTTGGCTTTTTGAAAGATAAGCCGGCCCGCACTGCCCAAGAGGTGCGGATCTGCACTGCCCGGAAGGAAGAAAAACGGCGTCCCCCACCCTCATCACGCGCATCCGGGGATACGCGTGATGAGGGTGGGGGAACAGCTGTTCACTTTTTTTGCTTTATCCCCAAAACAAGGTATCTGATGATTGGTATTCTTTTTATTGCCTCGTACAGCGCAGGCGTTAGGATCAGCTCGGCGGCAAGGGCTATCATGTAATTGCAGATCACCGGAAGATCAAAATGGAAATACAATAAATAACAGGTAACGATCAATATTGGATAGTGTAATATATATAGCCCAAAACTCGATTTTGCCATATATCTGGTGAAAGCCGTTTCCCGGTTCCAATAGTGCTTTCCACACCCTATAATCGCAAGCACGGCAAGCCAAAGATAAAGATTGGTTACGATATTTTGCAGGCAGGAGGGCGATGTATAATCGCCTGTTCCATAACGGAACGCATATACAGCAGCACCGGCAATCGCCGCACATAACATCGGGATACGTATTTTTTCGATGTTTGTTTGTACCGTGTTATGTGAAAAAACATAATAACCGATCAAAAACGAAACAAGGTAAATTCCAAAACGGTACATTGTCAAAACAGGCGTGTTTAAAATTTGCGCTGCTCCATAAATCAATACAAAAAGAAAGATCAAAACCGCGCTGTTTGCCTTTTGGCATAGTTTCCACACCGCATCTGTTTTATCGGCTTTTTTAAGCAATACAAGGATGCAGGAAAACAAAAACAACATTTGAATAAACCAGAGCGGCCCTGTGCCGCTGATCACCGAAATGGGGTAGACCAAGAAGCGGGGGATATACGCAAGCCCGCCGCCCATTTTGATATTGAAATATCCTGTTATCCAATGAATGATAAATAATCCAAGCGTGGAGGGGATCAATAATTTCACGGTTCGTTCTTTCAAAAATTGTCTTGCGGTTCGTCTCTCCAAAGAATACCTTGCGCTCATGCCGGAAACAACAAATAACAGCACCATAAACCATGGGTATATAACAGCTGCCGCCGTATCAAACAGGGGAATACTTTTCGCATTTGGAATACCGCCCGGAACACCCGCGCCGTTAAAAATATAAAACACATGATAGATCAGCACCAATAAAACCGTAGACCAGCGGATATTGTCAAGATAGATTTTTCTCATTTTATGCTCCTCCTTCGCGAGCGGGATCCGTTTTAAAAACAGCGGCGGCAAATTCCGCAAATACATTTTTGGGTGGGATTGCCAGCCCCCTTTTTTCGTCCCCCAAAATCACCAAATGATCTCCCGGGTTGATGTCAAAAATATCTCGTGCCTGCTTGGGGATCACGATCTGCCCCTTTTCTCCAACGGCTACGGTCCATGCGTATTTTCCTTTTGGCTTCTTCATTTCGTCCCTCCTTGTGCGGTAAGTATGATTTATTATACTTGTTATACTCTATTGAGGGCGGGAATGCAAGTGCTATTTGCTGATTTCTGGAGGGAGATCTGCAAATCGAAAAGCCCGAAGAGCCCGAAAAGCCTACAGAAAACAGAGAGGCTTTGACAGAGAGATCCTGGCGGAGAAGCGAAAGAGAGATCTTGACCAAAAATCTTTGTATGAGAGAGCACAAAAACAGCGCTCCTGCTTTTGGTACAATGGCTGTACCGGGGCAGGAGCGCTCTGATTTTATAAACGGAAGGTGTGCTTTTTGATAAATGAAGGACGTGTTTCCGGTAAACAGAAGGCGCGTTTTGGCAGCGCATCCCAATTACGGGCACACGGTGAGCGGAACCGTGCGCAGCCCAAAACAGCGAGGCTGCAGGGGTTTGGGCTGCGGATTTTGGGGCCGCGGATTCCGGGGCTGCGGATTTTGGGGCCGCGGATTCCGGGGCTGCGGATTTTGGGGCCGCGGATTCCGGGGCTGCGGATTTTGGAGCCGCGGATTCCGGGGCTGCGGATTTTGGGGCCGCGGATTCCGGGGCTGCAGGCTTTGGGCCGCATTTTTGGACCGCGGCTTCCGGGGCTGCAGGCTTTGGGCCGCATTTTTGGACCGCGGCTTTATTTTCTTTTGTATACAAACTCCCGCTGGATCACATAGCTGAGGAAGAACAGCAGAAGATCGACCGGCAGCTTTACCCAAAATTCCGGTACGCCCGGCAAAAGAAATACCCCGCCGGTAACAAGCGCGGCGCTGAGGCCCGTCTGACAGGCGGCCAGCAGCACATACCGCACTGCCGCGCGCCCACGCCCGGCCCCGCTGCGAAAAACGATGCTGTAATTGAGCAGATAATTCGCGCTGGCCGAGCAGACGCGCGCGGCCACGGTGGCGGCGGCCACATAGGCGGGAAAGCGCCCGCGCAAAAGGCCGCAGAACAGCCCGAAAAGCAACAGGTCGAGCACGCTGGAGCTCAGCGAGCAAAGAAGGAAGCGGCCGAATTCCGCACCCAGAACGCGGTAGATGCGCACGGAGTCGCGCACGGCATGAAAATGCGTGGTGTGATTTTCTTTGGAATCGTACACCGTTTCAATGGAAACCTCGCAAATGGGGCAGCGCTCTTTTGTCTCTACAAGCATGCGCATCTCGAATTCAAAGCGCTCGCCCGGAACGTTCATAAGATGGCGCATAAAAGCCTTTGGAACGGCGCGCAGGCCCGTCTGCGTATCCGATACCCGAACGCCGCACGTCCATGCGCAGACGCGGCAGGTGATCTTATTGCCCATGCGGCTTTTGTCCGGCACACCGGGCGCGTTGAAATCGCGCACGCCCAGCACAAGGCTGTCCGGCGATGCGAGCAGCGCGTCGCGCACCCGCTCAATGCAATGGGGCGTGTGCTGTCCGTCCGAATCGGCCGTTACGCAGCCCACAAGGCCGGGCCATGTGTTCAGGCAATGGTTGAACGCCGTTTTCAGCGCGCGGCCCTTGCCGAGGTTTACCGCGTGCCGCAGCAGAATGCAGCCGTACTGCGCGCAGCATTCTTCAAAGCGCCCGCGGTAGGCCTCGCTGCTGCCGTCGTCCACCAGAACGATGGGGCCCAGCTGCGCCTCGGCAAGCGCGCGGACAAGCTGTGTGAGCCGGTCGTCCGGCTCTAAAGAGGGAATGATGATGGGAACGATTCCTTTTTCCATAGAACGCCTCCTGGCGTTTTTGTTGTTTGCCGCGCCGGGACGCCCGGTGCGGCGGATGCCAAAGCTTTTTATCGAACGATAAATCCCGCGGGCAGCTTCCAGGACGAATTGGAATGGTAGAAGGTGACGCTTGTCATCAGGTATTCACCGTTGTAGTACATACACGAGGAGCTGCCGCCGTCCAGATTGGCGGCATTCACCGCGCCGAATTCCTGCATTACAGATACAAGGTCTCCGCTCGAGGCGCCCAAATGGCCCGATTTGCCGCGGCCGTCCGTAACAAAGAGCAGCACCGTGCCGTCCGCCCGCTGCCCAATGGCTGTGCGCGGATTAAGGCCGCTGCCCAGACCGTTCATTTCCCGCGGCTCGTTGTTGATGATAAGCTGCACAAAATGGTTGTTGACGTCGCTGGATTCCTCCTGAAAGGTTACGGCGTCCCGAATGCGCTGCTCTTCCACAAGGCGCTCGACATCGCCGGCCGTCATACCCGCAAGATTGATGATCTGCAGGATGTTTTCCTCGGTAAAGCCGATCAGCACCAGGCCGACATGATCCTGCGGGCGGTTGTACTGGATCTCGCCGTGGCTGACGACCACGCCGTAGGGCGAACCGCCCGAGTTGTTGTAGGAATTGTACAGCCCGCCGTTGATGCCCGCGACGGCGTTGTTTTCCTGCACGAGTACGTCGAGCGAAACGCCGTTTTCGCGCCACGGATAGATGGTGGCGAGGCTGATGCGCGTGGGATCCTTTACAATCATCATGGTGCCCGTAAAGGTTGCGCCCGATACCTCCTGGATCTCGATATCCGCCTGCGCTTCGCCGGCGCCGTCCGCGCCGATTTGGATCAGGCCGGCATCCACCTCGGCATCCAGCGCCTGCATGGAGTTCTCGTCCACGATGGCCTGGATCTTCTCGGAGCTGAGGAACCACGAGGCCAGAAACTTGAGCTGTCCGGTTTCAAGAACGGTGGTCACGAACACCTGCTGCGCCGAGGGAAACGCATCGGAGCACATCATATGCATCGCGATCATCAGCGTGGCGGCAAGGGCGACAAACACCGCTGCCAGTACCGCCAGCGCCCGCGCGCAAACGCTGCCCACCGTGAGCCCTTTCCACCGTTGGGGTGCCGGCGCCTGAATCTCTGTCTGCTGCATGTTACACAATCTCCTTAATGCCGGCGAGCTTCCATGCGGGGTCGTCCCGGCCGTTGTCGGTATCGTCGTAATAGACAAAGTAAAACCGGTCGTTCATGGCGTCATCCACATCCATGCCGTTGGACAGATGCATGTGCTTGACAAAGCGGATATCCACGGAAAAGCAGTTTTCCGCGATGCGCACGTAATTGCCGACGGCTTCCTCCGTAAAGGGAGGATCCTGCAGCGTGTGAATGCTGGTGAACGTGATGTCGATGCTGTGGGCATATTTATACGCCATCTCGTACTGGTAAGAGCCGCGCAGCAGATACGGCGCAAGCTGGGCAAAGGTTTTATCGGTTGTCATAAAAAGGCTCCACGTCTGCGCTGCCTCCATCACATCCACGGCATCGGCAATTTCCGGCGGAAGATCGCCTGCGCCCGTGCTCCACTGCGTGAATTCATATTCCGAAAGGCCCGGCTCCGCCGGCAAAGGCTCGCCCTGCTCGTTCCAAACCAAAAGCGGCGCATCCTTTTGCAAAACGGCGATATGATAGGTGGAGATCTGCGGAAACTCCGGCACAAAATCGGAGAACACCTCATATTCCGGCACGGGGCCCGTGCTGTCCGGCGTAAGCGTTTGGCCCGCCGCCGCAACGGTGTAGCGGCTGTCCGCGCGCACGGTCATGGCCGTCAGGGGAAGATCGCCCTTGCCGTCAAACGCAACGGCATTGCCAAAACCGTCCCGCACCTCAACCGCCGGTTTTTCCAGACGGATGATATCGTGGCGCACGCGGCCGTCTCCGTCATCCGTTCCCTCGTGCGGCGCGCCGTCCACCGTCACCGTCAGCGCCGCCGGAAGTGTTATATCGTAGCGGTAGATCTCCGGCACGATCTTATCCCCGCGGAACGTGAGGTTGGCGCGCGCGCCTGTGGGATCGAGCACCTCCACCTCCGGCTGCAGCCAGAGGCCGGAAAACACATAGTCTATACTGCCGGCGCCGTTGGGCACGCCCTCTTCCGGCGCCGCCTGCAGCCCGTTGACGCGCACGGCAAAGCCCTCCGGCACCTGCAGCGTGTAATCGTGTGTGCGCAGCACCGGCCGCACCGCCTCCACCGCCCACGCCTGCTGCGTGAGGATGGTGAGCTGCGTTTTCGGCTCTCCCTGCGGGCGAAGCTCGATCTCGGCCAGAACAAGGCCGCCGGCCTTTACGTCGTAGCAGATGTGATCGTCCTGCCGGCGCGCTGTCTGCTTTACGCAGTCGATCTCGTCGCTGCAGAGCAGCGCCGCATACGCCGCGCGCACGTCCTGCCCTTCCTCAAAGCGGCCGGGCTCCGGCTCCGGCAGGCTGTAGCGGCTCCAGAGCGTGCCCGCCTGCGCCTCGCCGGCCAGCTGAGCAAGCGCGGCCTCTACCTGATAGATGGGCTGGGAGGCTTCGTATTCCTTCAAAACACCGCGGACATACAGGCACGCGGCCAGCACCGCCAGCGCCAGCACGGCGACGAAGATCAGATAGCCGCGCCAAAAACGCGCGCGGTGCCCTCTGTCCCGACAGGGTGCCGGGGCGGCAGACGCTGCGGCCTTACTGCTGTGCGTATTGTTCATGAACGGTATTTCCCTTCCTCTTCGGTCAATCTTTTCTCTTTGGATGCCGCCTTTTTGAACGCCGCCTGTGCCCCAGCACCCGAACGGCCAGCAGAACGCATACGGCGCACAGCGCGGCGAGCGCCGCGCAAAGCAGCGCTTGCCGGCTTTTTTGCGCGGCGCGGGCGGCCGCTTCTTCGGCGCGCCGGGCCTCTTCCTCGGCCCTTTGGCGGGCGGCCGCTTCTTCTTCGGCGCGCCGGGCTTCTTCCTCGGCCTTTTGGCGGGCGGCCTCCTCCTCGGCGGCACGCCGACGGCGCTGCGCGTAGGTTTCGATGTTTTCAAACATGTCGCCGCCGTTTACGTCCGGCCCCACCTGCGTATCGAACAGGCCGTAAAAGCAGGGGGAATAGTGTCGGATCTGTGATGCCTTTGTAATGGGGGATGCGTCTGTGCCGTAGATCCATTCGTAAAACCATGTCCAATGCTGGCTTTTGTGGCACGCAAAGCCGTCCTGCGTCACCTCGAAGGGCGTTTTGCCGCCGAGGCTCTCATACGGCGTATCAAGATCCATTACAAGAGGGTTTTCGGCATACAGGTGCAGATAGGTTTTTTCCGGATGCCAGGCGCCGTAGCCGGCGCTCTCGGGGTACTGCGAAAGATCGGCCGCGGCTTCGATGACAGTGGAGATTGTATCGGCGCACAGCACATGCGTGCCGTGCCCATATTCGCCGTTCCAATCGTGCGAAACCACCACAAGCGGTTTGCAGCGGCGGATACAGGCGGTAAGGTAAGCCGCAAAATCATCGTAATCGCGATCGGCCGAGGCATACGCCGCAAGCGCGGCCGACAGCGCGGTCTCGTGCGATTTTCCCTCCGAAAACAGATCCGGAAGATCGGAGATGAGGGGATACGCGCGCACGCCCACCGTCCACAGGCCGTCCAGCTGCTCGTGCGGGCGGCGGTGCTCCTGCACGCCCATCGCCTCGAAGTGCTGCACCAAATAGGCCACCTGCACATCCAGCCTGCGCTCTACCGCGTAGTAGGGCAGCAGGCCGGCAAAAAAGAGCTGTTCGTCATCGGAATGCGAAGAGATCAGCATCAGATCGGCCTGCTCCAGCGGCGGGCGCCAGGTCTGCACCCAATCGGGCAGCCCTCCCTGCGGAAAGGCGTAGATATCGGCCACGACGGTTCCCACCGGAAAGCGCAGCTCCAGTGCCTGCGCCGGCGCGCCCAGCAGCGCGGCTACGTCCACATATTCGTGCAAAAACGCGTTTTCGCCGGCAGGGGCGGTTTGCCCGGAGGCCGGCTCCGTCAGCGTCCACGGCGCGGGCACACGGTCGAATTCGATATACAGCGCCGCAATGCCGTCCGCGCGCGAAAGCGTAACGCACGCATCCTCGCCCGCGGCGGTATAGGTGCTGCGCGCGCCGTCTCCCAGCGCGGCCTCGTTCGCAAAGCCCGTTGCGGTGAGGGCTGTATCCTCCCACGGCTCCGCCGCAAAGGCAGGCAAAGCCAGCGCCGCCGCCAGCGCCAGCAGCATCAGAAAACGTTTCGTATTCTTTCCCTCCCTGCCACTCTCGCAAAAACCCGGTACACCGGCCGGCCCACCGCCGCCTTCGACAGCAAACGGGCCAAACGGCGGGTTTTCTTTTCGATCCCCTCCATTTCGACACAGTATTATTGTATCACGCGCAAGGGGCAAATGCAATGCAAAACTGTGGGGACGGCAAAAAGCGGCCACGGGGGGATGCGGGGATATGGGCGCGAAAAAAACGCGAATGGGGAAGAGAGGGCAGGGAAAGCGTGCGCGGGGATTCAGGAGCGGGTATGAGCGTGATACGTTCCGAACGGAAAAGAGCAGGCGATAAAAAAGTGGGCGCTCCATTCAGAGCACCCACAAGCAAATCGGGTTATGTAACATTTTTGTCAGTCTGCATTGATTCGCCCGATCTTGAAAATTACCGGACGTGTACCGTCCGGGCAACAGGTGATCATTGTACTTTCAGCTTTCATCCGGCCTTCCAGGATGAAAGCTGCCCTGCAGCCCTGTATAGCAGTCCGGCAAAAAACGGCTTTTCGCCTGGATCCGGGCCAAAGCGGCCTACGGCCGCAGCGCAAGGGCGGGCGCCGTTTGAAAGGCCCCTTCCCGGGCGGCGGGGGCCATCCGCTTCACCGTTCGGTGGCTCGCCGCCCGGGCATAGCATTCCGCGTGGCCGGTATGGGCCAGAATACCGTTGAGCCGGCTTTTTATGGTATAGTATTCCACGATGGGCAAAAATGGGCACTGCAGAACGGATATTTCCTTTTGCAGCGCCTTTTGCCACAGCGCGTAGCCCTCGCTGGTGTCGATGTACAGTTCTTTTTTAAAGTCCTCGTTGTCCTCCCAGTTCTCGGCATAAAGAAGCTCGGGTACGCTATGAGGCATATCTCCCCGTCCGGAGTTGGGCAGAGACGCATAGAACACGGCCTGGTTCACAACGGTGTGGCACGCCATATGATCCTTGTGAGGGCTGGCGTAATGGGTCACCACGATCTCCGGCGCGTCTCTGCAGATCAGATCCCGAAGCAAAAAGGCCACCTTCCGCGATGCCTTTAAAAAGCCGTCCGGAATGTTCAGCACTATAGATTCCGCGCCCAGCACACGGGCAAAGGCCGCGGCCTCTTCCGCCTTTGTCTGTTTTATCTGCTGCAGGTCCGCGCCCTCCGGGGCGCTGCGCTCGCTGCTGGTGAGCGTGACAAGAACGACCTTCCAGCCCAGCCGGGCACAGGTGGACAAAAGCCCCCCGGCCGTCAACTCCATGTCGCCCACGTGTGCGCCCACCGCCAGAATGCTTTTTTGTCTGTTCATGGCTGTGCTTCGCCTCCCTGTGTGATTTGGCAGAGCATATCCCGGGTCAGCGGCAGTTCCATGGCGATGAGAACGTTGCAGATATCGCGCACGCTCTGCACCCCGATCACCGGGACCGTGGGATAGGGCTGGTGGTACAAATAGGCCAGCGCGATCTGCGAGGGATCCCAGCCGGTTTCGTCAGCCAATCTGCGGACCGCCTGCGCGCGTTTGCGGGTGGCGGGGTTTTCAAACAGCGCGCGAGGCGAGCGGCAGACTTCGGACATGAGAAACGCAGGTTGGTCGAACAGCGAAAAGTATCCCCGTGCGGCCGCCGTGTAGGCAAAGAGGGGAAATGCCTTCTCCCGATGCATTTTTTCCAGCTCGCCGGAGAGATAGGTCATCCCATCATCCCAAACGGCCTGCAGATTGGGGCAGGCCAGGTTTTTCATGCTCTGGTTGGCCGTAAAGCCCTCCAGTTGGTGCCGGGCGGCGTAGTCCTGCGCCTGTTCGATGCGCCGGACGCTCCAGTTTGAACAGCCGAAATATCGGATCCTGCCCGCTTTTTTCTCTTCGTTCAGCACATCCAGAATTTCTTCCACCGGCGTTTGGGGGCAATCTACATGCACCCAGTAGTAGTCCAGATAATCTGTCTTCAGGTTGGACAGGCTGTTTTCCAAATCGGCGCGGATGCATCGGGCGTTGACCCGCGCGACCCCCTTGTTCCAGGGATCAAAGGCGCCGCCCTTGCTGTCGAGAAGAAATTTGTGTCGGTTTTTTCGCCGGGCAAAGTAGCGGCCCATCCAGAGCTCGTTGAGCGGCTGCCCGCCCGGAAACCATCGTCCGTACACATTGGCAGTATCTAAAAACACACCTCCTGCGTCCAAATATGCGTCCAGCAGATAGTAGGTTTCCGTCTCGGTATAGTCGGTGCCCGGCGGCGCAAAGCTGGCGGCCACCCGCGGGAAGGAAAGCGACGTGCCGGGAATGGTGATATGCTTCATTTCTGTTTCCCCCTTGTCCTGTTCATCGTAACGCAAGGGCATGCGCGAAGACGGATGGCGAGGAGAATTCAGGTATTCCTTTTTCGATATTCCAGCGGAGTCAGGCCGGTGATGCGCTTAAAGGATTCGGTGAAGTTGGACAGATTGGTGTACCCCATTTGAAAGGCGATTTCGCTGATGCTCAGCGAAGTGGTGCGCAACTGTTTTTGCGCCTTTGCGATCTTTTTTTCCCGAATGAAGTGGGCGACGGATATGTTCAGTTCCGCTTTGAACAGCCGGTCGAGATAATCGGGGTGCAGGTGGACGTATTCGCCGACCTGATTGCGGCCGATATCGTTTTCAAAATTGTGCTCGATAAATTTTTTGGCCTCCACAACGGGTTCTCGCTGAACGCGGTAAGCGTGTTCGGCCTCCGCGCTGTAATGAGCGCTGGAGTAACAGGGAAAATCCGACGAAAACCGACACATGTTTTTTGTTTCGTCCAGCACCGCGGGAAACGCGACAGGCCCTGCGATCAGATAGCTGCAGCCGCTGTGCCGCGCCGATACTTCTTCGGCCAGCGTTTCCAGAAGCGCCAGGTGCGTTTTGCAGGTTTGCGGCGCGCAGTCCGCGAGCGTCAGGATCAGCACTACCTGCCCGGTTTGCCAGGGAAACAAAATCACATTGGGGATCCGCCGGGTCTTGTTCGCCAGCTCCTTTTTGATCTGAAAGCGCAGATCCACAACGGCCTGCGGCCCCAGCGAGGGAAGAGGGTGCACGCTGAAAAGGCACGGGATGAAAAAGCAGCCGGAAAATTCTTCTGCGGGAAACGACGCCGAGGCGTTGGAAAATCGGTTGCTCAGCATATCGTGCCACAAAGCGTTGCGCTTGGCGGTTTCGTTTTCGGCCAAAGAGACCAGCCGCTCCGTTTTCTCCCTGACGATGGCGCGGATCGTGTCCGACACCACCGCCGGATTTAGCGGCTTTGTCAAATAGTCCACACACCCCAAGTGCACGGCCTGCTGGGCATACCGAAAAACCTCGTGGTTGGTGATGATCACCAGCTTTGTCTCGGAATGGCGCTCGCGCACCCACCGCAGCAGGGCAAAACCGTCTGTTCCGGGCATTTCGATGTCGCACAGAAGGATGTCGATTTTATCGTTGGTGCAAAACAGCTCTTTGGCCTGTTCGGCATCAAAGGCCAGAAGCGTTTTCGAGACGCCCAGGCGAGCCCAGCTGATGCTTTTGGCCAGGGTTTGAATGGTCAGGGGCTCGTCGTCTACCATCAGAACAGTCATAGCGTCCTCCTGCTTAAAAAGTGATGGGAATGGTCACGGTGACATGCGCGCCGCCGTCCGCCGCGTTTGCGTACCGGATGGAAGCCCGCATGCCGTAGCGGTAGAACAGCCGGTTCTGCAGGTTGGCCAGCCTCACGTGGCCGCCGGTCACCTCTACCGGCGGCCGCATTGCGCTCAGGCGCTCCAGCACCGGGCCGGGAAAGCCGTTTCCGTTATCGACAAGACAGATCTGCAGGCCAATGCCGCTTTCTGCCAACTCAACGCACCGGATGGACACGCTGATGTGAAGGCGCACACCGTTTCGCACGGCGTGCTTCAACGAATTTTCCACAAAGGTGAGCACCGAGAGCGGCGGAACCGCGTATTCCATCAGCGATTCCGGTACGTCGGTTAGAAAGTCGATGGTTTGCTCCCTGCGGATCTGGTAAATGGAGATGTACCGGCGGCACTGCAGCAGCTCGTCGCCCAGCGGGATCGTGGGGCTGGAACTGTTGAACACGTTGCGGAAATATTCGATCATGTTCAGTGTGATGTCCTGCAATTTTTGGTGTTCATCGTTGTAAGACAACAGATAAATGGTGTTCAGCGTGTTCAGAAAAAAATGGGGGCTGAGCTGCAGCTGCATGCACTGCAGATATACCTGACTGTGCTGCTTTTGCTCCTCCAGAACCCGTGCATTCAACTGCTGAATGTCGTCCATCATACGATTGAAGGCCCGTGCCAGAATGTTCATTTCGCAGCTGCCGATATCGTCCGGCAGGCGGGCAAAGGCGTCTCCGGCCTGCACGCGCCGCATATGGGAGAGAACGATGTCGATGGGATCGGAAAAGTGCTGGCGCATGTAGTGGCGCGAGAGGGGAATGATGGTGAGCAGCAACAGGGACAGCACGGTGCACAAAAGGTAGAACACAAAGGGCGCGTTGCTGTCGAAGGGCGCTGAAGAACGCAGCTCGATGGAAAAATCCCCGGCGGAGGAGTGGGCGTAAATGCACAGCTCGCGGAGCGTCAGGCGCGCGGGAGGGCGCGGTGCGCCGTCCTGCGGCATATACGCCGTCACCGTGAATTGCCCGTTTTCAATGTGGTACTTTTCCAGCTTTTCCAAAAGCACGCTGATCGGCACAATGGCGCCGAGCTGTGTATCGTTGAATTTGAGGATGCGCAGCAGGTATTGTTCGTGCTGAATGTCCAGCAGCTGCCATTTCCGGGAGTCGTCCGCGTTGTCGGTCAGGTGTTTCGTCAGATAGTCCCGCATTTCAAAATTGGACAGGGAGAAGGAGTGATAGGTCAGGTTGGGGGCCAGCACCATCAGGGGCTCTGTCCGCATTTTGTGCACGAATAAATATTGCAGGTCGGGATACAGCGCGGCGTTGTGCTGCAGATACTGGTAAAGACGGATGCGCTCCATGTTCAGGTCGGCGTCGGAATAATCGTACGCAATGCTTTGAAAGGTGTTGTTTTTCGCCGCTGTGTTCACCAGAAAGCGGCTGATAAAGTTCAGGCTGGTATCCATTTCATCCATAAAGAAATCGATCATGTTCTGATAGGAAGTGCGGGTGTGCTGATACAGGATCAGTGTGGATGACGCGGTGATACCCAAAAGCAAAATGTGAAGGGGAACCAGAAAAAGAACAATAAAGAAGGTGAGCTGGCGCTGCAGGCTGCTGCCGCGCGGCCAGAAAAGAATTTTCTTTTTCATCGAAGATCATCCCCGGTATCGGTCAAGTACGACAGTATTATAGCACGGAAATAAAATTTATTATACACTAGATAGTGTCTACACAAGATAAAGGGATTGTGATAGAATGGAAACATCTTAAAAGACAGGGGAAAGAAAGATGGAAGCTTCCTATCACCGACACGACATAAACGATAAAGTGTGGGCGTTGTTGGAACCCCATTTACCGGGACAACGCGGCCAGTGGGGTGGAATCGCCCAGGATAACCGCCGATTTATCAACGCGGTGTTTTGGGTATTGCGAACTGGAGCGCCCTGGCGAGATTTGCCTCCTGATTACGGGAAATGGGGCAGCGTTCATCAGAGGTTTATCCGTTGGCGCAGAAAAGGTGTTTGGGAAAAACTCCTGGAAATTTTGATTGATGAACCTGATTATGAATGGTTGATGATCGACGCAAGCCATATTAAAGTGCATCCCCATGCGGCGGGAGCTAAAGGTGGCAATCAGGATATGTCCAGAACAAAAGGGGGCTCAACACCAAAATACATCTGGCCGTGGATGCGAATGGTATGCCAGTCCGAATCCTTGTTACAGAAGGTACCCGAGCGGATTGCAAAGAAGCTGTCCACCTGATAGAAGGTATTTCCGCACAAGCTCTGCTGGCAGATCGGGGTTATGACACAAATGATATTCTGGCATATGCGGTTTCGGCAGGGATGGAACCCGTTATTCCGCCGAAGAAGAACCGTAAAGAACAGCGTGACTATGACAAATATCTCTATAAACTGCGCCACCTGGTAGAAAACTGTTTCCTAGCCTTGAAACGATGGAGAGGGATTGCCACTCGCTATACCAAAACCTCTGATGCTTTTATCGCTGCGGTACATGTCCGTTGTATCGCTATTTGGGCTGCTATTCGTGCCTAACTCAAGTAGACACTATCTAAGTAGAAAATTCGGAATAAAAGGTCGAAATATAAGTAGTTTGACAAAAAGGCTCGTGCTAAACTTACATTGTAGGGCATGCGCGAAGCTGAATACCAACAAAAACATACACAAAAGGAGCACACGACATGAAAAAGATTCGATGGTTATCCCTGCTTTTGGCGCTGGTGCTGTTTGCAGCGTTGCTTCTGACCGGGTGCGGCGGCAGTTCGTCCTCCGCCGCCTCCGGCGAGGCGGCGGGAACCTCTCAGGGTACAGACGGCGATTACGATCAGATCACCTTTGCATTCTTCTGCAACCTGTTCATTCCGCAGGACATGCAGATGATCCAGGATGCGATGAACGAACAGCTGCGCGAGAAGATCCACGCAGAGGTCACGCTGGTGCCCCTCAGCCTGGGCACTTACGACCAGCAGATGAATTTGATGATCTCCGGCCGTGAGAAACTGGATCTGTACATCATGTTCGGCGGAGATTTCAGCTCTGCCATCAATCAGAACAAGCTGGCGGTGGTAGATCCCGATCTGATGGCCGAGTACGCACCCGGCGTGTTGGACGCGCTGGGCGACTATATGGATTCGGTTACCGTGGACGGCAACGTGTACGGTTTTCCGGTGAACAAGGATATGGCAACCCGCCGCGGCGTGAACCTGAACCGTGACCTTTTGGAAAAGCACGGGCTGCTTGAAGAAGCCGAGAACATCCGGAACGTGGACGATCTGGCCGCTTTGTTTGAAAAAATGTCCGCATTGGAGCCGAATCTGATCATGACATCTTCCCAGGACAACGGCAAGAGCGTTATGGAATCGGGTTTTGCAAGCTTTGACAAAATGGGCGACTACTACGGTGTTCTGATGGATTGCGGCGGCGACGATCTGGTTTTGGAAAATCTGTTTGAGACCGAATGGTACGCTCAGACGCTGGAGTATATCCGCGATTGGTACAACAAGGGCTGGATCCTGAGCGACGGTTCCATCAACCCGGACACGGGCATCAACCTGTACAAGTCCGGGCGCCTGTTCTCCTATCTGGGCGACAAGAAGCCGGGCAGCTATGTGGACGTGCAGAATACGACCGGAATTCCCACCATGGACGGTATTTTGACGACGCCCATCTCCACCAACGACACCACCAACGGCGTGATCATGGCAATTCCCATCACCTGTGAAGATCAGGTGCCGGTGCTGAAGTTCCTGAATTTGCTGTATTCCGATGCGGAAGTGCTGAACATTCTGGACTGGGGCATCGAAGGCGTTCACTACGAACGCGTGCCCGATACCAATACGCTGATCCGCTACCCGGAGGGCGTTACTTCTGACAACGACGGCTACGGCCTGAACCAGGGATGGTCCTTCGGCAACCAGCTGATCTCCTACGCGTGGGAGACCGTGGGCACGGACGATTACTATGAAGAGATGCAGGAATTCAACGAAAGCGCGGTAAAATCCAAAGCCATCGGCTTTCTGTTCGACTCCTCTTCGGTGAAATCTGAAGTTGCCGCGCTGGACAGCGTGCTGGCCGAGTACCGCCTGGGCCTGGAAAACGGAGAGCTGGATCCGGAAGAATACCTGCCCAAGTTCCAGCAGGCCCTGCGGGAAGCAGGCATTGAGAAAGTCATTGCCGAAAAGCAGCGTCAGCTGGACGAGTGGGCGGCCGCGCAGAACTGAGCGGTTTTCGGGGCGTCGTGACATGCCGCAACGGCTCGTCTGTGGGGTGTGACGGCGCACGGCTAAGGCGCAACGGAAAGACCGTGGGGAGAACTGCAGGCCCTGCGGCCTTTCCACATATCAAAGGGCTGCGGGTGCAGCCTGACACCTGCAACAAACCGCTGGGGGAATGAAAATGAGCGCAAAAACTCTTCGGAAAGTGAAGCGGCAGCTGCCGCTGTACCTTATGGCGCTGCCGGGACTCATCTACCTGTTGATCAACAACTATATCCCGATGAGCGGATTGGTGGTAGCTTTTAAAAACTTCAACTTCAAGGACGGAATTTACAAAAGCCCGTGGTGCGGTTTTCAAAACTTCAAATACCTGTTCAGCACGTCCGCTTCGTTTATCATAACCCGCAATACCCTGCTTTACAACCTTGTTTTTATTGCGCTGAACACGGTGGTGGCCATTGCGATTGCCATTTTGCTCAACGAGATCAAAAACCGTTTTTTCGTCAAATCGTTTCAAACGGTTATCCTGCTGCCGTATCTTTTATCCATCATCATTATCGGATATCTGGTGTACGCCTTCCTCAGCAATGACACGGGGTTTGTAAACACTCAGATCCTCCGCCCGGCAGGCAAGGAAGAGATCAACTGGTACACCACGCCCCAGTACTGGCCGTTTATACTGGTGTTTGTCAACATGCTGAAGAATTTTGGCTTTCTGGCGATCATTTACTACGCCACCGTGATCTCCATCAGCAGCGAGTACTACGAGGCCGCCCAGTTGGACGGCGCGGGAAAGCTCAAGCAGATCTGGTACATCACCCTTCCGTTTTTGAAGCCCACGGTCATCATGATGGTGCTGCTGGCCATCGGAAGAATTTTCTTCTCCGACTTTGGCCTCTTTTATCAGGTGCCGCAAAACTCGGGGGCGCTGTTTAATGTGACAAACACCATTGATACCTACGTATACAGGGCGCTGATTCAACTGGGCGATGTGGGTATGGCGTCCGCCGCGGGGGTGTATCAGTCCATCGTCGGGTTCGTGCTGATCCTGATCACCAATCTGATCGTCCGCAAAATCAGTCCGGAAAACGCGCTGTTCTAAAGAGGTGGGAAATTTGAAAATTCGTGTTTCAAAGAGGGAGAGCCCCGCAACCAAAATTGTAGCGTACGTTGTGTTTTCGCTGGTCAGCCTGATGTGCGTGCTGCCGATTTTGCTTATGGCGATCGCTTCGTTTACCGACAACGACATTTTGAATCTGCAGGGGTATTCGTTCTTTCCGAAAAAATGGAGTCTGGAGGCCTACGCGTTTTTGCTCAAGCAAAGCGGCGTGATCTCCACGTCGTTTTTCAACTCGATCCTTGTCACCTTTGCGGGCACGCTCCTGGGGCTTTCCGCCACGGTTCTGCTTGCCTACGCCATCTCGCGCCGGGACCTGACGGGAAGGCGTGTACTGATGTTCTTTGTGTTTTTCACAATACTGTTCAACGGCGGTATGGTGCCTACTTATCTGATGTACATTCAGCTTTTCAAAATCAAAAACACCTACTGGGCGCTGCTGTTCCCGCATCTGCTGGTAAACGGGTTCAACATTCTGCTGGTGCGCACGTTTTTTGCCAATAGTGTGCCCGAGGCGCTGCTGGAGGCCGCGCGCATTGATGGCGCCGGAGAGCTGCGCACCTTCCTGAGCGTGGTACTGCCGATCTCCAAACCCATTCTGGCCACGGTCGGCCTGCTCATCGGGGTGGGCTATTGGAACGACTGGTACAACGGTCTGCTGTTTGTCACAAAGGTTCCCTATTATACGCTGCAAAACTTTTTATATAAGATCATGATGGATCTGCAGTTTTTGTCTCAGAACATGTCGGTCACGTCTGATGTCAACTCCATCATCGCCAACGTCCCCTCCGGCACGGTGCGGATGGCGATGGCCTTTATCGGCGCGCTGCCGATCATTGTGATCTTTCCGTTCTTCCAAAAATACTTTACAAAAGGCATTGCTGTCGGCGCGATGAAGGAATGATCGCCCGGCGGTGCCGAGCATAATGGAAAGGTGTGGTTATCAAAATGGATGCAAAAGCGGCTTTTCATTTTCCCGCCGCGCTGATCCTCAGGGCACAGCCGCGTTTTGAATACGCCAGGGAGCCTCTTCTTCGGCGGATGCCCAACGGAGACCTGCTGTGCGTCTTTCTTAGCGGCGGCCACACGGAGCCGGACAACCAGAACCTTGTGATCGCAGTGCGCAGTCAGGACGATGGGGCCAGCTGGAGCGAGCCCCGGATCCTGTTCCGGCACGGTGAACGAGCGGTGTGGGCGACCGAGCTTTTTTGCGAGAAAGACACGGTGTGCCTATTTGTCATGACATATTACGCCCCTTCCCGGTATAGGGAGCTCATCCTCTACCGCAGCTTCAGCTACGACAGCGGCCGAACCTGGACACAGCCGCGGTCTCTGCCTAACGGCCTGCTCAGCGGCAGCGTGCGGCAGGGCGTGGTGCTGAGCAGCGGCCGCTGGGTGTTTCCCTTTTATTGGCAGGAGTGTCTGGACGGCTGGGATTGGACGGCCGGCACCGTGTCCAACGGCGGCATTGATCCGCGCTGGCCGTTTCGGTGCGGCGCGCTGATTTCGGACGACGGCGGAAAGACCTTCGACCTGAGAGGATATCTGACCGCGGATGTCCCGCTGTGGGAGAACAACGTGTGCGAGTACGCCCCCGGCAAGCTGGTGATGCTGATGCGCGCCGAATACACCGGCCGACTGTACCGGTCTTTCAGTGACGACGCCGGCCAGACGTGGAGCGCCGCCCAGGCGACGGACATTCCGAACCCCGCTTCCAAAATCACGCTGCTGAAGATCGGGAACAAGACGGTTCTCATTCACAACCCCACGGCCAGCAGCACCTTCTGCGATTGGAGCAAACGTACCCCGCTGTCTGTGTGGGTAAGCCCGGACGGAACGCGAACCTGGTCCAGAAAAGTGGATCTGTGCGAGACGGGGGAGAGCTTCTTTTACCCGCATGGGTTCTGGGATCCTGCCGCGCAGCAGATCTACCTTGCCTGCGAAAACGGGCGGGAGCACTATCTGCTGAAAATTCCCGGGGATGTTTTGAGCTGAGCGGCGCGTATCGACTTCGCCGGAAACACAACAAGGAGGAGAGCTGTTTGAAAAAAGTAATTTATCCGCGGCCCGACATTGATGAAAGGCTTGTGCAGCCCTTTCGAGAGATGAAGGATGTGTTATCTTTGTCGTGCGTTGTGGGGGATGCGATGGAGCGCTGCAACATCATGCATCCCGACATCAAACCGCGGGCTGCAGACAAAAAGATCATCGGGCCGGCAATCACCGTAAAGCTGACCGCCGGCGACATTGTGGACTGCCTGGCCGTGTACCAGGTGGCGCGCCCCGGCGATGTGATCGTCATCGATGCCTTCGGCGAGACGGAAACCTCCATCTGGGGCGGCCTGATGTCCGGTTTGGCGCATAGCGGGGGGATCGCGGGCGCAGTGATCGACGGCAGCTGCCGCGACACCGATGAGGCGCGCCTTCTGGGATTCCCCGTCAGCGCAAAATCGGTGAGCCCTCGCGCATCCCACACCGCCTACTCAGGCCGTCAGGAGCCCATTGAGATCAACGTCCCGGTGGTGTGCGGCGGAGTTCTGGTTCGTCCGGGCGATCTGGTGATCGCGGACGAGATCGGCGTGGTGGCGGTTCCCTATGACCGGCTGGCCGAGGTGTACAAGCTGGCGCGGGAACAGGCGAACCGGGAGGAGGAGACCCGGCGTGCAATTCTGGCTGGCGCCACCGTGGAGGAGCTGCTGGCCCGCTTCGGCCGGATATGAGATAAAAGGCGGTGTTCCGTTTGAAAAAATGTCTGCTGCTGCTGGACGGCGGCACCACCCATACCCGGTTTACGGTAGTGGAGAACGGCCGGATCCTGGCGCAAAGCCAATGCCGCGCCGGCGCTGCCGACGCGGCGCGCGAAGGCCGGAACAGCCTTCTGCGGGAGGCGGTGCGTCGGGAGATGAACGCTTTGCAGAACCGATGGCACTGTTCCATCGGGGAGATATACGCCGCGGGGATGATCACTTCGGATACCGGTTTGTGCGAGATCCAGCACATCGTGGCGCCGGCGGACCTGCCCCGGCTGGCCGCAGGCGTGCAGGTTCGCACCATCCCGGAGATCTCGGACGTTCCGTTCTGCTTTGTGCCGGGTATCCGGTTTGAAGCCGACGACCCGGACGGCGCCGATATGCTGCGGGGCGAAGAGGTGGAGGTTTTTGGAATGCTTGCTCCCGAAGACGGCGAAAAGCAGCTGTTCATCCACTTTGGCTCTCACAACAAAATTATCTGTGTGGAGGACGGCAGCATCACACGGGCAGCCACCACCCTGAGTGGAGAACTGCTGTGGGCCGTATGCAATCATACCATTTTAAAAAGTTCGGTTCCGCCGTCCGGCCCTGTCTGCTGGAAGACGGACACGGCCAGCATACAGCAGGGCTTTCGCACCGCCGAACAGTATGGCCTCAGCCGCGCGCTGTTCTGCGCGCGGGTGCGCCAGAAGACGGACGGCATCACACAGCAGCAGGTTCTCTCTCAGGTGCTGGGAGCACTCACCTGTGCGGATTGGCAGGTGTTCCGGCGTTTTTTTGCACCGGAGTGCAAAAAGTTGGTGCTGTACGGCCGTCAGGCCTTTACGGACGCTTTCTTATCCTGTTTGCCGCTGATGGAAATTCCCCGGGGGCTGCAGCAGAATCTGCGCGTCATCCGCTATGAGGAGAGCGGCGGTCTCAGCGTCAGCGGCCTGCTGAAAATTCGTCGGCTGCGCGGGGCAGCCGCCCGAAATTGCTGAAAGATCTGCTTTGTATCTGAGGAGGAAGTTTATGCCAACGTGTGCTTTGCGGGCAACCGGCACCGTCGCCATCCTGCGCGGAAGGCCCTACGCGCAGGCAGCGCCTTTGGTGCGAGCGCTGTACGCGGGCGGCGTCCGTCTGGCCGAAGTGACGGCGGACAGCCCGGATGCGTTTGAAACAGTTGCAAAACTGCGCAAAATCTGGGACGGCAAGATGTACATCGGCAGCGGCACGATCACCGACGAGCACCGGTGCGCCTGCGCACTGAAGGCGGGCGCGCAGTTCATCGTTATGCCCAATTATCGTTCGGAGGTCGTATCCTTGTGCCAGAGAAACGGAATTCTGGTTCTTCCCGGCGTGTTCACCCCAAGCGAGATACAGGCAGCCCTGGCGCAGGGCTGCGAATACGTTAAGCTGTTTCCCGCCGGGCGGATGGGGCCGGGGTATATCCGGGACATTCTCTCGCCGCTGCGCGGAGCAAAAATCGTAGCGGTGGGCGGTATTTCTGCCGACAACGCGCCGCAGTATTATGCGGCGGGGGCCGCAGGTGTGGGCGTGGGCGGCAGCCTGGGCGCTTTGGCGGACGCCGACGACTGGGACGGTGTTGTGCAGCAGGCTCAAAGGCTGGTGAGCGCTTTTTGTGCGCGTCCGGCCAAAGAGTGAGCGAGATGTCCGCCTGCCGCGCTGCTTTTGTTCGTGCGGGCAAACAAGACCGTCCCCCGGGGCTGCTGCAAAATAGCTGCCCGGAGAAATAATGCATAAAAATCGGCGCCCTTTCTGGCTTGTCATTACCAGAAAGGGCGCCGGCTTTTCGTTTGCATTCGGGCCGGAGCGGCCCATGGTTGCAGCGCAAGGGCGGGTGCGCCGCTATTCGGCGTATACCGATGTGATGTTCAGATATTCCTCCAGACACAGGCCGCTTTCAAATACCTCCCGCGCCGTCTCCTCGCCGAGATACCGCACGTGCCACGGCTCGTACATATAGCCGGTGATGTCTTCTTTTTCCTCCGGGTAGCGGATGATGAAGCCGTATTTGTGGCAGTTGGCGGCGAGCCACTGCCCCTCGGGCGTTGCGCCGAAGGTTTGCTCCAAAGAGTTCAGATCGAACGCGAGGCCCGTCTGATGTTCGGAGTGCCCGGGGCGCGCCGAATAGCGGTCGGCCGCGGCCGCGCCGTCGCGCGCGGTGTAATTTGCGTAAATGGCCGCCTGCGTATTGTAGGAGCGAAAGCCCGAAACCACCCACAGGGCGATGCTCTCTTCTCTTGCAGCGGCGATCATTCCCTCCAGCGCGTTTCCGGCCTCTTCGTCCACGCCGGGGTTGTAATCGGCGGGCAGCGCAAAGGTTTTGTTGGCGATGAGAATGCCGTTGATATATGTGATCTCCGCATGCGGCGTAACTTCTACGCGGATCTCGGCGCAAAGGGCGCTGTCGGCGCACGTTACCGTTACGGTGCAGACGCCCGCACCGATGCCCATGATGTTCCCGTCTGCGTCCACGGCGGCCACGGCGGGGTTGTCGCTCTGCCAGAAAAGCGCCTGCGGCTCGCCGCCCTCCGGCAAAAGGGCGATTTTGGGCCGGCAGCCCTGTCCGACGGTGACGGAAACGGCGTCCGGCTCGGCGAGGAGGGCGGGCTCCGGTTCGGCCGCGACGGGCGGCGCGGGCTTGGCGGAGCCGTCTGCGGGCTTGGCTGCGTCTTCGGCGGACGCGAAAGCGATGCACGCGCAGAGCAGCAGCAGGGTGCACAAAAACAGAGAGACCACATAAACACGCTTCATCAGAAAACCTCTTTTTCGGGAGAGCTCCGATCCGACCGGGCGGGCCAGGCGCTGCCGGGATGCATCCGGCGAGCGGTTCGGAGCCTGTTTGAATGATTTTGTCCGAAGATCTTTTGCTCTGCAAACCGTTTGCCCACGGTCAGCCCTCCTCGATGCTCTGCGTAGCAAGGCCGTTGAGCGAGAGATCGGCCGTGTGCCCGGCCCGGTATTCATAATACCCCTGCGCGGCGACCATGGCGGCGTTGTCGCCGCACAAAGAGAGCGCGGGCAAAAAGAGCTGCGCACCCAGCCGCTTTGCGCCCGCTGTGAGCGTCTCGCGCAAAAGGGCGTTGGCCGCCACGCCCCCCGCAAGGCAGATCTGCTTTGCGCCCGTATCCCGCGCAGCGGCCAGAAGCTTTTCGGCCAGAATTTCGGTAATGCGGAACTGAAAGCTTGCGGCCATATCGGGCACGCACACCTCCCGCCCCTGCATGCGCGCCTGGTTGACAAGGTTGAGCACGGCGGTTTTCAGGCCCGAAAAGCTCACATTATACGCGCCCTCCACATGCGGTGTGGGCAGAGCGTAGGCGCGCGGGTTGCCGGAGGCGGCAGCCTTGCCGATTGCCGGGCCGCCGGGGTAGCCGAGGCCCAGCGTGCGCGATACCTTGTCAAACGCTTCGCCGGCCGCGTCGTCTACGGTGCGGCCCAGTACCTGAAAATGCGTGTAGTCCTGTACCGCCACGATATGGCTGTGTCCGCCGCTTGCCACCAGGCACAGGAACGGCGGCTGCAGCGTGGGGTGCGTAAGGTACAGCGCGGCAATGTGCCCGCGCAGATGGTGCACCGGCACCAGGGGCTTTTGAGCCGCAAACGCGAGCCCCTTGGCAAAATTGAGCCCCACGAGCACCGCGCCGATGAGCCCCGGCGCATAGGTGACGGCGAGAGCGTCAATCTCGCGCAGCGTCAGCCCGGCTTCATCCAGTGCGGCGCGCGTTACCTGCGAGATATGCTCGATGTGGCGGCGGCTGGCGATCTCCGGCACTACGCCGCCGTAAAGGTTCTGCTCGGCGGCGCTGGAGGCGATGCAGCTCGACGCCACGGCCCGCCCGTCGCGCACAATGGCCGCACAGGTATCGTCGCAGCTCGATTCAATGCCTAAAATATTCATGGAAAAACAGTCCCTTTCCGCGTGAATGGCATCCGGGCCGCAGGCTCAGCCCATCTCCGGCAGTACGCCGGAGGCATCCACCGCATAGTGCCGGTAGTTGTTCGGATCGACGTAAACGGGGAGGGTACACGCACCCGCATCCTCCAGATAGGGGCGCGGATCGTACCAGAAACCCTCGCTGCGAAACACGTATACGCGGCCGTCCTCGGGGTTTTGCGCCTGGCAGCAGATTACCAGCGGGCACCGGCCGTTGAGGCGAAAGCGGGTGTCCATCGCAACATCGGTGATATCGGCGGTAATGCAAATGCCTTCGGCCAGCAGCTGCGCGCGCCGGCGGATGTGCGCCGCAAGATAAACCAGAACCCCGGCGCCCGCTGCAAAAATCAGCAGGCCGGCGAGCGTAAATATCAGAAAGATTGGGCCGCGCGCCGGCAAAAGAAGGATGCCGATCCCGGTAAACACCGCTCCGATCCCCGCGAAAAGAATGCCAACCCAACGCAGTACTTTTGTCATGACAGACAGCTCCCTTTTGATCGATATGGTTTGCGGCCCTTTTTTGCTTTCGCCCGGCCATGCCCCGGCCCGGCTATGCTTTGGCCCGGTTATGCTTTGGCAAAGAGCATCCCGGAAAGGCTTTTTTGCAGCAGCACCGCATCGTCGCGCGGATTTGTGTAAAACCCGCGCCGCATGCCGGTTTGCACAAAGCCGAGCGAGGCATACAGCGCGCGCGCGGCCCCGTTTTGTGCGCGCACCTCTAAAAAAACCGTTTGTGCGCCCTCGGCCGCCAGCTGCGCGAATGCGTATTGCAGCAGCGCGCGCGCCGCACCCTGCCGCCGCAGCGCGGGCGCGGTGGAAATAGTGTAAAGGCTTGCCTCCTCACACACAAGCTGGAATACCGCCAGCGCGGCGATGGGGCGCGGCGATGCGCCGTTCGGCGTTTGCGCGCCCGCCGCCTCGGCCACAAACAGCCGCGCCGCGGGCTGCGCAAGCTCTTCGGCCAGCGCGGCGGCGTTCCAGCCGTCGGGTACGGCAGCTTCAACGGCCGCGCACGCGGGCACATCCTCTGCGCGCATTGCGCGGCATAAAAAGGCCGATACCTTTGCGGATGCGCCCTCACCTTGCGGCGCGCCGCCTTGCGCGCGCCGGGCTGCCTGTGCCGCCGCGCTCATCCCTTTGCCTCGTACCAGGTTTGGCCGCGGTTCACGTCCGCCGTCAGCGGAACCGAGAGCTGTGCTGCGCCGCGCATTTCCTCGCCCAAGATGGCGGCGGCGCGCTCCGCTTCGTTGTCCGGGCATTCCACGATCAGCTCGTCGTGCACCTGCAAAACCAGCCGCGCCTGCAGGCCCTCGGCCTTCAGCCGCTGCGAAACATGCACCATCGCCAGCTTGATGATATCGGCGGCGGTGCCCTGAATGGGCGTATTCATTGCCATGCGCTCGCCCAGACTGCGCAGATTGAAGTTGCTGCTCGCAAGCTCCGGCAGCATGCGGCGGCGGCCGTACAGGGTGGTGACATAGCCGTTTTCGCGGCCGTGGGCGACGGTTTCGTCCAGATATTGCTTTACGCGCGGGAAATTGGCAAAATAGTTTTTGATAAACGCGTCCGCCTCTTTAACGCTGACGCCGATATCCCGCGAAAGGCTGTATGCGCCGATGCCGTACACGATGCCGAAATTAACGGCCTTGGCCGAGGAGCGCAGCGCGGGCGTTACCTGCTGCGGGGAAAGGCCGTAAATTTTTGCGGCTGTGCTGCGGTGGATATCCGCGCCCGTGCAGAAGGCCTCGCGCATGGCCTCGTCGCCGGAGATGTGCGCCAGCAGACGCAGCTCGATCTGGCTGTAATCGGCGTCGAGCAGCGTTGTGCCGGGGGGCGCAATAAAATATTTACGAAACCGGCTGCCCAGCTCGGTGCGCACAGGGATATTCTGCAAATTCGGCTCGGCCGAGGAGATGCGGCCGGTGCGCGTCTCTGTTTGGATGAACGTAGAGTGTACGCGCCCGTCGGCCCCGATCACCTTTAAAAGCCCCTCCACATATGTGGAATTCAGCTTTTGGTACGTGCGGTATTGCAGAATGTGATCGATCACCGGCGTATACTGCCGCAGGCTCTCCAGCGTTTCGGCGTCGGTAGAGTAGCCGCTCTTTGTTTTGCGGCGCGTGGGAAGGCCCAGATCCTCAAACAGCGCCTTGCCCAGCTGCTTGGGACTGTTCACGTTGAACTCGTAGCCCACCTCTTTGTAAATTGCGGCCAGCTCGGCGGCCAGCGCCGTCTGCAGCTCTTTGCCGAACGCCGCGATGCCCTGCCGGTCGGCCGCGATGCCCGCGTGCTCCATTTCCGCCAGTACCTCGCACAGGGGCAGCTCGATCTCGTCCAGCAGTTTGCCCATGCCGGCTGCGTCGCACTGTGCGCGCAGCGTCTCGCACAGCCCGGCCAGCACGCCGGCCTCCGGCCATTCGGCGGCAAACGCGGGGGCAACGCCGTATTCCGCCGCAAGGCGCGTTACCGTGTAATCGCTGGCGGAGGGATTGAGCAGATAGGCCGCCAGCTTTGCGTCGAACACGATGCTTCTGGCGCTGCGCCCGCGGGCAAGGCATGCGCGGAACAGGGGCTTTGCGTCAAAGCATTTTTTGGGAATGCGCTCCTCGCAAAGCAGCTCCAGAAGCGCCTCACTTTCTATGCTGGAAGTATATATACAATCGTTTTGTACAACAAGTATTGTATCGCCTGCCGCGCAGATGCACACCGCACCCTGCAGGGCCGCAAGCGGCCGCGCCTCGATTTGGGGCAGGCAAGGCTGCGCCTCGGGGGCGGCCGGAGCGGCATCGTCGGCGGAAATGCCGAATTTCTGCATCAGCACATGCAGCTCCAGATCTGTCATCAGCCGGGCGGCGGCCGCGGCGTTTGGCGGATCTTTTCGGTAAGCGCCGGGCGCGGTGTCTACGGGCGCGGTGCACACGATCTCGGCAAGGGTGCGGCTCATCTCGGCTTTTTCGCGGTCTCGCAAAAGCTTTTCGCGCACGCCCTTTTTCACACGCGCGTCGTCGATGTTTTCGTATACGCCCGCGAGCGAGCCGAAGGCCTGAATCAGCGCGAGGGCCGTCTTTTCGCCCACGCCCGCAACGCCCGGAATGTTGTCGGAGGCGTCGCCCATCAGGCTTTTCACATCAATCAGCTGGCGCGGCGCAACGCCGTATTTTTCCCGCACGGCGGCCTCGTCCATCACGGTAGTAACACTTTTGCCCATCGCCGTGCCCGCCAGCAGTACGCGCGTGCCCGGCCCCGCAAGCTGCAGGCTGTCGCGGTCGCCCGTGGCCAGCACGCAGGTATCGCCGCGCGCGGCCGAGGCGGCGGCCAGTGTGCCGAGAATGTCGTCCGCTTCGTATCCCTCGCACGCGACCATCCGGTAGCCAAGATCGCCCAGCAGTTCCTTCAGAACAGGCAGCTGCGCGGCCAGCTCCTCGGGCATGCCCTTGCGCTGCGCCTTATAGCCCGTATACATTTTGTGGCGGAAGGTGGGCGCGCGCAGATCGAACGCAACGGCCACCTCGTCCGGCTGTTCCTCGGCCTCGAGCCGCAGCAGGATATTTAAAAATCCGACGATGGCGTTTGTAAAGCGGCCGTCCTTTGTGGTGAGCAGCTTGATGCCGTAAAACGCGCGGTTGACAATGCTGTTGCCGTCCAGTACAAGCAGTTTCAAGGGAGTGTCCTCCTGTGGATAAAGTGGATCAGTTTGAAAAATCAGGGGCTGCAAAGGGAACGAACGTTTTTCGCAGGGTTTGACAAAAAGCCGAAAAAAGGATATACTGTCGGTGTAAAGGGTGCCGCGGCAAGCGGTTCGCCCAAGCGGCGGTTCGCCCAAGCGGCGGTTCGCCCAAGCGAAGGTTTATAAGCTTAAAATGAACCGTCACCTGCCGGGGTGAGGCTCCCTGCCAAGCAGACAGGGGAAAAAGCAAAAATACGGTCAAGCGAATCCGCGCGCAGGGGTTCGCTTGATTTTTATTACGCAAATTTCTCCAACAGGCAACAGCAGGCAACGATACGCTGCCGGGACCATGCATTGCGGTCTGTGCTGCCGTTGATGGCGGTTATAGAAGGAAATAACCTGTCGATTGTATTTTCAGCCGGGCATAGATAACCAAACGCTGCCGGGAATGCCTCTCACACTTCAAAGCTCCCCCAAAGCCCTCCATCGGCCCATTGCGGGATGTGAAAGGTCAAAGTAACCGGCATGGCCGCACCCCCTCTCAGGGATGCGGCGAACCGCCCGCCGTTGCCGCAGCGCCGCATTCATTGTAACACGGCTCGGCAGGATGTGCAAGAAAAAACCGCCGTGCCTGCCGGCGGCGCTCGGGCGCTCTCTGCTTGTGGTTTATATTATAGTACCACATTTTAGGAATTTGTGGTACAATGGCGGAAGAAGATTTTAAAAAAAGCGGGGCGAAACATGCGATTGGGGCAAATACAGCTGCATACGGGCGCGGCGCTGGCGCCGATGGCTGGCGCGACGGATGCCGTAATGCGGCGGCTGTGCGCCGAATACGGCGCGGTGTGTACCGTCAGCGAGATGATCAGCGCAAAGGCGCTGACGATGGGCGACCGCAAGAGCGTCCGCCTAATGGAGGGGGGCGGCGGAACGGCGCCGTTCGGCGTGCAGCTGTTCGGGGCCGAGCCAGAAACGATGGCCGAGGCCGCGCGTATCGTCTGCGGCATGCGGGAAAGGCTGGCATTCGATTTTATTGATCTGAACATGGGCTGCCCCGCGCCGAAGATTACCGGCTCGGGCGCGGGCAGCGCGCTGCTGAAGGATCCGCTGCGCGCCGGCGCGATCGCGCGGGCCGTGCGCGCGGCCGTGCCGCCAAAGATCCCCGTAACGGCAAAGCTGCGCATCGGCTGGGATGCGGATACCATGACGGGCGCCGAAACAGCGCTGCGCTGTGCCGATGCCGGCATCTCGCTTTTGACGGTGCACGGGCGCACCCGTGCCGAGCAGTACGAACCGGGCATTCACGCCGACGAGATCGCGAAGATCCGTGCCGCCGTGCCGAAAGAGATCCCCGTCGTGGCAAACGGCGATATCACGGATGCCGAGGGGGCGCTGGCACTGCGCAGTGCGACGGGGTGCGACGGCGTGGCCGTCGGGCGCGGCGCAATGGGCGATCCTTGGCTGTTTGCCCGCATCGCGGCCGCGATGCGGGGGGAGCCGGTTCCCGCGCCGCCCACGCTCGCCGAGCGCTTTCGGGTGCTGCGGCGGCACATTTACGAAATGTGCGAGGAAAAGGGCGAATTTGTTGCCATGCAGCAGGCGCGCTCGCACGCGGGCTGGTATATGCGCGGGCTGCGCGGCGCGGCCGCTCTGCGGCGGGAATGCTGCGCGCTGCGGTATTTTTCCGATCTGGACGAGCTGATCGAGCGCGCGCGGCGGCTGCAAAAGGCAGAATCCGGCGCGGCAAAGACGGAAAAGGGATAATGCCCGCCGCACCGGGGCCGCTGCAAAAAGAGCGCCGGCGCGGCGCCGCCTTTGTTATGCGCGGCTTGCTGACAATTCATCCAGCGTCCAATCATAGCACGGCAGCATATGCTCGATAAAATAATCCGCCTCGGGGCAGCGCATGGCGGCAAGGGCGTCCGCCTGCTGGCGGCGCGCGCCGGCAAACTCCCGGTTGCCGCTGTTTTCTTCTTCCACGCATTTGATCAGCGCGGAAAGGCGGTCGGCCGCCTTCAAAAGCTGCCGTTCCTTTTCCGTTAAAAACGCGCCGGAAAGATACCCCGCCATCGCGCCGCGCACGGGCTCGGGCAGCAGCGCGCCCAGCGTGTGGGCCGCGTCGGCCTCCACGGCCTTATATGCGGCGCGCAGCGGCTCGCTTTTGTATTTTACGGGCGTGGGCATGTCTCCGGTTAAAATTTCGCTCGCGTCGTGGTATAATGCGGCTACGGCAACGGTTTCGGCGCGCACATTTGTGCCAAAAATCGTATGGGAAACAGCGCACAGCGTGTGTGCGAGAATGGCCGTGTCTGCGGTGTGCTCGCACAGGGATTCCGTACGTGCCGAGCGCATCAGCCCCCATCGGGCAATATACTTCATGCGCGCCAGCAGCGCGTTGAACGGATACAGCTTCATTGCAATTTTTGCCCCGCTTTCGTCGTTGTTTTCGGCTGTTGGCAAAGCCGGCAGCCTTCTGATTTTTCTGTCAGGGTGCTTGCGTGCCCGGCACCGGTTCGTGCATGCAAACAGAACGGAATCTGCTTTCAAAAGACAGATCGTTATAGATTAAGCTGAATTTGCTGTATTCCTATTGTATCATGAAATCGGTACAATAAAAGGTGCATGGCAATAAAATTTTGTTGGGAAAGGGGATGCCTTTATGAACCGCCTTGCAAGGCCGAGGCCCCGGCCCACCCGCAGCGGCGCGCTGCTTTCGTTCGCGCTGGGCGCGGCGTCGGCGTTTTTGATCTTTTTGCCGTTTTTGGTGGTGGACCGCGGCCTGTTCCAGTACTGCGGCGATTTTAACGGCCAGCAGATCCCGTTTTACACATATATGAACGGCTTTGTCAAAGCGGGCGCCGGGCAGTGGAGCTGGGAGACGGATCTGGGTTCCTCGGCCGTGAATTCGTATGCGTTTTACCTGTGCGGCTCGCCGTTTTTCTGGCTGACGCTGCTGCTGCCGCAATCGTGGGTTCCGTATTCGATGGTTCCGATGTTCTGTGTCAAGTTCGGCGTGGCGGCGCTTGGCGCGTACCGGTATCTGCGCCGGTACGCCGCGGCCGATCATTGGGCTGTAATCGGCGCGTGCCTGTATACGCTTTCGGGCTTTACCGTCTACAATACGTTTTTCAACCATTTTGTCGATTGCATCGCGCTGTTCCCGTTTTTGCTGTGTGCGCTGGACAGGACGGTTTATGACGATGCGCGCGGCCTGTTCCCGCTGGCGGTAGCCGTGAATCTTCTGAACAACTATTTCTTTTTTGCCGGGCAGATCGTATTTTTGTTCCTTTATTTTTTTGCCAAGGTGCTGGCGGGGGAATACCGCGTTACGGCAAAGCGCTTCGGGCGGCTGGCGTTTGAATCGCTGCTGGGCGTGGCAATGGGGTGCGCGCTGCTCTGGCCCGCCGTGCTGTGCCTGAAGGACAATCCCCGCACGGTGGATCTCTCCAGCGGCTTCGGCTTTTTGCTTTATGGGCGCGTGCAGCAGTACTTTGCCATTTTTGCCGCGCTGTTTTTGCCGCCCGATCCCACCTATCTGCCCAATATCTTTACCGATGCCGTGGTTAAGCACACCAGCATGACGGCCTTTTTGCCGGTTGTAAGCTGTGCGGGCGTGTGGGCGTACCTGAAGGCGCGGCCCAAAACGGCCCTTTCCAAAATTCTGTGGGCATGCCTTGTGATGGCGCTGGTGCCGGTGCTGAATTCCTCGTTCTACGCGCTGAATTCCAGCTACTACGCGCGCTGGTACTATATGCCGATTTTGATGATGTGCGCCGCCACCATGCGCGCTTTGCAGGATGAGCGCATTGATTTGGCAAACGGGCTGCGGCCCGTTGCGGTGGTTACGGTGCTGTTTGCGGTGTTCGCTCTGGTGCCCAAGCGGGAAGAGGGCGTATGGAGCATCGGCGTTGTGCAGCGCCAGCCGCAGTTCTGGCTCACCTATCTTACGGCGATTTTGGGCCTCCTGCTGTTTTGCGGCGCGCTGCGCATCCGGCAAAAAAAGAATTTTCCGCGTGTGCTGCTCGCGTGCATTCTGGGCTTTTCGGTGTTTTATTCGGTAGTGCATATCGCGCTGGGCAAGTTTCCGCAATGGCAGGGGGACGCCGAATACCGCGCCCAGTGCACCGTCGCGGCAAAGCAGGCCGATCTGCCAAACGATCATTTTTACCGGCTCGACGCCTACGGCTGCTACGACAATCTGGGCCTGTGGATGGAAAAACCCGTGCTGCAGTGCTTTAACAGCGTTGTAACCCCCTCCATTATGGATTTTTATCCGCGCATGGGCGTAAAGCGGGACGTATCCTCCAAGCCCGAGCCGAGGATCTATGCCCTGCGGGGGCTTTTGAGCGTGGAATATGTCATGATGCCGCACGGCCGGACGGAGGCCTTTGCCGCGGAGGACGGCGCCGACCGCTATATCTACGACCATGAGGACGACACGTTCGCCTATTACCGCAATCCCGACTATGTGCCCATGGGCTTTGCGTATGACCGCTATATTTTGCTGGAGGAGGAGCCGGACGAAGCAGACGAAAACGAAACAGGCGACGGGGCGAACGGCGCGCAGGGCGGCGGGATGCCGGACGCAGACGGCGAAGCGCCGGCGGAACCGTTGGCAGAAACCGAAAAACCTGTCACACTCATGGGGCTGGCCGAATCGTTCCGCCCCAATATGCTCATGCGCGCCATCGCGCTGACACAAGAACAGATCGAGCGCTACGGCGCGTGGCTGACGCCCGTGGCGCGCGAGGATACCCTTGGGCTGACATACGAGGCCTACGCGCAGGACGCCGCCGCGCGCTGCGGCATGGCGTGTTCCTCGTTTGAGGCCGACAGCGCGGGCTTTACCGCGCACATCTCGCTGGAGCGCGAAAACCTTGTGTTTTTCTCCGTACCGTACGACGAGGGCTTTTCCGCCACGGTGAACGGCGCGCCCGCGCCCGTGGAGCGCGTGAACGGCGGGCTGCTCGCCATCCCCTGCCCCGCAGGGGAAAGCGAGATCGCCGTCGTCTACGAAACGCCCGGCCTGCGGCTCTCGACGGCGGTTTCGCTGGTTGCGTTGTTCGTGTGGGGCGTTTATCTGGTGCTGGGCCGCAAAAAGCGCGGGAGGCGGCGGGCACGCTGATCCGGCGGTGCTTTCCCGCCCGGCGCAGAAGACGTCTCCCCGGGCGGACAGGCGGCGGATCCCCACGCCCCGCACGCTGCGTCTCCCCGGGCGGACAGCCCCCTTTTGCGGACAGGCCTTATTTTGGCCAAGATCCGCCGATTTTTCTGCTTTCGTTGCGTTTTGCTGCCGAATGTATTATGATAGATGGGAATTAAGAAAACAGGAGCCGATCAAAAATGTCTAACCATGCCAATATTCTGGCTGCCGAATTCAAACTGCCCGCCGCGCGCGTGGCCGAAACCGTTACGCTGATTGATGCGGGCAACACCATTCCGTTTATCGCGCGCTACCGCAAGGAGGCCACCGGCGGTATCGACGACCAGACACTGCGCGCGCTGGACGAGCGCCTTTCGTACCTGCGCAGGCTGGACGAGCAGAAGGAGACTGTGCGCAATTCCATCACCGAGCAGGAAAAAATGACGGACGCCATCGCCGCCGCGCTGGACGCGGCCAAAACGCTGGCCGAGGTGGAGGATATTTACCGTCCCTATAAGCCCAAACGCAAAACGCGCGCGTCCGTTGCCAGAGCGCGCGGGCTGGAGCCGCTGGCGCGCCGCCTGTACGAGCAGCGCCCGGCCGACGAGCCCGGGCTTTTGGCCGCGGAATACCTTTCGGACGAGGTGCCGGACGCCGAGGCGGCGCTGGCGGGCGCGCGGGATATTCTGGCCGAGGACCTTTCGGATTGTGCCGCGCTGCGCGCGACGCTGCGCAGCTTGTACCGCGCCGCCGCGCTGGTGGAAAGCAAGGCTGCAAAGCCCGATACAGACAGCGTTTACGCCGCTTACTACGATTACAGCGAGCCCGCCGCCAAAATGGCGGGGCACCGCGTGCTGGCTGTAGACCGGGGCGAACGCGAGGGCTTTTTGAAGGTGGAGGTATCCGTCGATCCCGAGCGCGCGGTGCGCATGATCACCGACCGCGCGGTGAAAAACGATTCGCCCGCTGCCGGCGAGGTGCGCGCCGCGGCCCGGGACGCTTACACGCGGCTGATTCACCCCAGCCTTGCGCGCGAGCTGCGCGCGCAGCTGACAGAGCGCGCCTGCGACGGCGCCATCGAGGTGTTCGGCAAAAATCTGCGCCAGCTGCTGCTGCAGCCGCCCATCAAGGGCAAGGTGGCGCTGGGGCTCGACCCCGGCTACCGCATGGGCTGCAAAACGGCCGTGGTGGATGCCACGGGCAAGGTGCTGGATACCGCCGTTGTGTATCCCGTGCCGGAATTTAAACGCGTGGAGGAGGCAAAACGCACCGTCCGGCGCCTGATCGAAAAATACGGTGTGGAGATCATCGCCATCGGCAACGGCACCGCGAGCAAGGAGACCGAGATCTTCGCCGCGGGCCTCATTGCCGAGCTGGACCGGCCCGTGAGCTATATGGTGGTGAGCGAGGCGGGCGCGAGCGTGTATTCCGCCTCCAAGCTGGCGGCCGAGGAATTCCCCGATTATGATGTAAACCTGCGCAGCGCGGTGTCCATTGCGCGGCGCCTGCAGGATCCGCTTGCCGAGCTTGTGAAGATCGACCCCAAGGCCGTGGGCGTGGGGCAGTACCAGCACGATATGCCGCCCGCGCGCCTTTCGGCCGCGCTGGACGGCGTGGTGGAGGATTGCGTCAATACCGTGGGCGTCGATCTCAACACCGCCAGCGCGCCGCTTTTGGCCCGTGTGGCCGGCGTGACGCAGGCCACGGCCAAAAATATTGTCTCGTACCGCGAGGCGCAGGGCGCGTTTTGCGCGCGGAAAGAACTTTTGAAGGTGCCGAAGCTGGGGCCGAAGGCGTTTGAGCAGTGCGCAGGCTTTTTGCGCGTGCCGGGCGCGAAAAACCCGCTGGACGCCACGGCGGTGCACCCGGAGAGCTATGCGGCGGCGCAAAAGCTGCTGGCGCTGTGCGGCCTTGCGCCCGAGGACATCGGCACGCCTGCGGCCGCCCGCCTGCGCGAGCGTGCAGGCGGGCTGGGCTACGACGCGCTGGCACAGCAGCTGGGCGTGGGCGTGCCCACCCTAAAGGACATCATCGAGGAGCTTTTGCGCCCGGGGCGCGATATGCGCGACAGTCTGCCCAAGCCCCTTTTGCGCACCGACGTGCTGGATCTGAAGGACCTTGTGCCCGGCATGCAGCTGACGGGCACGGTGCGCAATGTCATTGATTTCGGCGCGTTTGTGGATATCGGCGTGCATCAGGACGGGCTTGTGCACATCAGCCAGATCAGCAGCCGGTACATCCGCCATCCCAGCGAGGTGCTGAAGGTGGGCGACGTTGTAACGGTGTGGGTGATAAGCGTTGACCTTGCCAAAAAGCGCATCGCGCTGACGATGAAGCAGCCCAAGGCCGGCCCCGCAGAAACGGCGTAAGCCCCGCATGCCGCGCCGCTTTGGCAATGCGGTTAGAACATTTAAAAAAAGAGGTATTTGTGTGAAACAGAAGCTTGGACGGTATTTTTTGCTGGAACCGTCTTTTTTGCGGACGCTGCTTGCCATTGCGGTTCCCATCGCGCTGCAGAACATGATCAGCTTCGGCGTCTCTGTGATGGACAGCGTGATGCTGGGCAGCTTTGGCGACGTTGCCATTGCGGCGGCGAACCTGGGCAGCCAGCCGTTTTTTATTCTCATGTCGTTCGGATTCGGCCTTTCCTCCGGCGGCACGGTGCTCATTGCGCAGTATTGGGGCAAGGGCGATCTTGTGCGCATCCGCAAGGTAATGCGCATCAGCATGCAGCTGGTATTTTTAGCATCGCTTGTCATCAGCACGGTGTGCCTGCTGGCACCGCAGGGCATTTTGCGCATCTTCACCACCGAGGAAGAGATCATCCGCGCGGGCGCGGGGTATCTTTCGCTCGTGGTATTTTCGTATATCCCGTACAGCATCTCCAACAACTATATGATGAGCCTGCGCGCCGTGGAACAGGTAAAGATCTCTACCGTCATCTACGCCGTGAGCTTTTTTGTGAACGTGTTTTTCAATTACGCGTTCATCTTCGGCAAATTCGGCGCGCCCCGGCTGGAGGTGCGCGGCGCGGCCGTGGGTACGGTGTTCGCGCGGTGCAGCGAGCTGCTGATGGTGCTGATCTATATGTATGCAAAGGAGCGCACTGTCTGCTTTCGCATTCACGATTGCCTGAAATTCGACCGCGAGATGCTGCCCGGCTTTGCCCGCCACAGCCTGCCCGTGCTGGGCAACGAGCTGCTGTGGGGCGTGGGCACCACGGCCACCAGCGTGATCATCGGGCGTATCGGCAGCGTGTTTGTGGCGGCCAACAGCATCGCGGGCGTGATGAACCAGATGATGTTTATCACGGTGGCGGGCGTTGCCAACGCGGCCGCGGTGATTACGGGCAAAACCATCGGCGCAGGCAACCGCGGCAGGGTGCAGCGCGTGGCCAATACGCTGCTGCTCGTAAGCGTGGCACTGGGCGTATTCAACTGCCTGCTGATTCTTGCGCTTCGTCCGCTGTTCCTCACGCTGTACAGCGTCACGCCCGAGACATATGCGGCCGCATGGTCGATTTTGGGCGTGCTGGCGGCGCTGCAGCTCGTTATCGGTGTGGACGTAACAACGATCGTCGGCATTCTGCGCGGGGGCGGGGATACCCGCAGCGCGTTTTTGTACGACTGCGGCGCGCTGTGGTTCGTCAGTCTGCCGATGGGCATTCTGTCGGGCCTTGTGCTGCACTGGCCCGTGCCGCTGGTATATGTTTGCCTCAAGCTCGACAGCCCCATCAAGGCCCTGCTTGCGCTGCTGCGCATCCGCAGCGGCAAATGGGTGCGCAACGTAACGGTGCAGACGGCGCCGCTGGCCGAGGCGGAATAGGGCGCGGCGCGAAAAGCTTGTGCCGGCGGGGCGGCTTTCCGGCAGGGGCCCCGCAGGCGGGAAAGGATGATACAGGATGGAAAAAACGGTTTCGATCGCAATTGACGGGCCCTCCGGGGCGGGAAAATCGACACTGGCGCGACGGCTGGCGGCACAGCACGGGTGGCTGTATGTAGATACGGGCGCCATGTACCGCACCGTCGGCCTGCAGGCCGTGCGCGCGGGCGCGGATATGGACAGTGAGCAGGCGGTGGCCGCTTTGCTGCCGGGGCTTTCGCTGGGTCTTCGCTATGTGGACGGCGCGCAGCATATGTTTTTGAACGGAGAGGATGTTTCGGGCCTCATCCGCACCGAGCAGATCTCCATGGCGGCATCGCGGGTATCGGCGCACCCGACGGTGCGCGCGTACCTGCTGGAAACGCAGCGCGCGTTTGCCCGTGAACACAGCGTGGTGATGGACGGCCGCGATATCGGCACCGTTGTGCTGCCAAACGCGAGCGTGAAGATTTTTCTCACCGCCGCCGCCGAAGAACGCGCACAGCGCCGCTATGCCGAATTGACGGCGCGCGGCGAGCGCGTAACCTATGACGCCGTACTGGCCGACGTAAAGCGCCGGGACGCAAACGATACCGGCCGCGCCGCCGCGCCGCTGCGCGCCGCCGCAGACGCCGTGACGGTGGATACCACGGGCCTTGCGCTGGAAGATGCGTTTTGCCTGCTGAGCAAAACCGTACAAAGCAGGCTTGCATAAGCGCCGGCCCGCAGCCGTGCCTGAAAAAGCCGCCGTGCCCGAAAAAGCCGGCCCGGCGGCAAAGCGCGTTTTGCGCGGGGCTAAGGGAGAGGGGCGCCGGCGGGCGCTCGTTTGCCGAAAAGCCTGCGCAGGGGGAGGAGCTTTGGCGTCTGGGAAAAGGGGAATGAAACGATGTGGTTTTATTGGATTATTATGCCGGCGGCGTGGCTCGTCTGGCATCTGGCGTTTCGCATCAAGGTGATCGGGCGCGAAAATCTCATCCGTGACCGCGGCTTTGTGCTGTGCCCGAACCATATTTCTGCCATCGACCCGGTGTTTGTCGTCATCTCGCGTTTTTGGGGCCGCCCGATGGCGATTCTGGCAAAGGAGGAGCTGTTTCACATCAACCGCCTGCTCACATGGGCGTGGCGCAGCGTGGGCCTTGTGTGCGTGCGGCGCGGCAGGGGCGATTCCGCCATGCTGGAGGAGGTGGTGCGGGAGGTGCGCGGCGGCCGCGGTGCGCTGATCTTTCCCGAGGGCACGCGCACGAAGGACGGCAACCTCGGCAAGCTGAAGAGCGGCGCGTTCGTGATCGCGGCCGAGGCGGGCGTGGATATGATCCCCTGCCGCATCATCTACAAGGGCGGCAAAATGCGCGTGTTTGGGCGCTGTACCGTCGTGTTCGGCAAGCCCATCCCGGCCGAAACGCTCGCGCTGGACGCGCGGTGCAGCGCCGCGCGCCTGCGGGAATGCAAGGATCTTTTGCGCGGCGAGCTGGAAAAGCTGCTGGAAGAAAACCGGCAGTATCTTTGATAAAATCTGCCCTTGAAAGAGGACCGGGCGAAACCGGGATCGAAAACGCGAAGCCGGGCGGACGCAGAGCCGGCAGGCGCCAAAGCGGGGAGCACAAAATCGGAAACGCAGAATCGAGGGATACAGATGGAGATCATCCGGGCCGAGACCGCGGGCTTTTGCTTTGGTGTGGACCGCGCGGTGCAGCTTACTTATGGCCTGCTGGCGCGCGGGGTGCGCGTGGCGACGCTGGGGCCGCTCATCCATAATCCGCAGTGCGTGGCCGATCTTGCCGCGCGCGGCGCGGTGATTATTGATACGCCGGAAGCTGCGCCGGACGGCTGCGAGGTGGTAATCCGCAGCCACGGCGTGGCGCGGGCCGTGTACGACGCGCTGCGCGCGCGCGGGCTGCGGGTGCACGACGCCACCTGCCCCTTTGTGGCAAAAATCCATCGCCTTGCGCGCGCGGCGGGCGAAACGGGAAAGACGCTTTTTCTCGCGGGCGACCGCACCCATCCCGAGGTGCAGGGCATTGTGGGACACACGCGGGGCAGTGTGTTCGTTTTTGCCAATTTGGAGGAGCTGCGGGCAATCTGCACGCCAGAAAATGGAAAAAATGGTATTTTTGTGGCAGCACAGACAACTTTTGAGGTGAAAAAATGGCAAGAATGCGTAAAGTTTCTCAAAAAAGTCTATACAAATCCCGAGATATTTGATACAATATGTAATGCAACAGGGGCGAGGCAGCAGGAAGCGGAGAATCTTGCCCGCAGATGCGACCGGATGGTCGTCATCGGTGGGCGGCGATCCTCCAATACCCAAAAGCTCGCCGCCGTGGCAGGGCGCTTTGCAGATACCGTTGCCGTGGAAACAGCCGACGAGCTGGACATGGCATGGCTGCTCGGCGCGCGCACGGTCGGCGTGACGGCGGGCGCCTCCACGCCTTCGTCTATCATTGAGGAGGTACTGAGCAAAATGAGCGAGGAAATTCGTGAGGAAGAATTGAGCTTTGAGGAAATGATCGACGCTTCGATGAAGCCCGTTTACGCCGGCAAGGTGGTAAAGGGCATCGTAACGGGCATTTCCCCAAGCGAGATCCAAGTCGACATCGGCACGAAGCAGACGGGCTTTGTCAAATTTGAGGAACTCACCAACGACGCGTCCGCCAAGGTGGAGGAGCTGGTGCAGAAAGGCGACGAGCTCGACCTCATTGTGACGAAGGTAAACGATCAGGAAGGCGTCGTCTATTTGTCCAAAAAGCGTCTGGACGAAAACAAGGGCCGCGAGGCCGTTGCCGCTGCCGTCGAAAGCGGCGAGATTCTGGAGGGTTATGTCTCCGAATCGAACTCCGGCGGTTTGGTGGTGCTGGTAAACAACGTGCGCGTGTTTGTACCGCGCTCTCAGGCCACGCTGCGTCACGGCGAGGATTACACCGCGCTGGTGAAGACGAATGTTCGCCTGAAGATGAAGCAGTGTGAGGGCCGCCACATTGTCGGCTCGATCCGCGAGGTGCTGGCCGCCGAGAACGACGCCAAGCGCGAGGCGTTCTGGGCGAGCGTTGAGGTGGATAAAAAATACACAGGCGTTGTAAAGAGCCTTACCAACTACGGCGCGTTTGTGGATATCGGCGGCGTGGATGGGCTTGTTCACATCAGCGAGCTGTCGTGGAACCGCATCAAGCATCCGTCCGAGGCTGTCAGCGTCGGCGATACGATCGAGGTGTATGTCAAATCCATCGACGCCGAAAACCACAAGGTTTCTCTGGGCTACAAGAAGGCCGAGGATAACCCGTGGGAGAAGTTCAAGGCCGAGTATCCCATCGGCTGCACGTTTACCGCACCGGTGGTCTCCATCACCAAGTTCGGCGCGTTTGTTCGCATTCTGCCGGGCGTGGACGGGCTTGTCCACATCAGCGAGATCTCTACGGAGCGCGTGGAGAAGGTTTCCGATGCGCTGAGCGTTGGCCAGGAAGTGGAAGTAAAGCTCATCGACGTGGATTACGAGAAAAAGCGCATCAGCCTTTCGATGAAGGCACTGCTCTCCGGCAAAGCGGACGGCGAGGAAGAAGAATAACCCGGCTTTGCCCTAAAAAGCAGTTCGCTTTTTGGGCCGGCCGGATCTACGGTCCAGGCGGGCGGCCATGCGGAGCAATCCGTGTGGCCGTTTCCTATGTGCGGCGGCTCCGCCTTGCGCGGGGCAAAATGAAGGCAAACGGCTTCGAGGCCCCTGCCGGGGAGCACCGGCAGGGGCGGATACGGAGCGTTTCGGAAAAGCGTGGGGAAAAAGTTGCGGGAGAAAAACAGACAAATGCAAAAACGGCGCGGCGCCGGTTTGCCGGCGCTGGGCTTTGTGCTGTGTGCGGCGCTGCTGCTTGCGGGCTGTGAGACGCCGCCGTTTTTGGCGGGCCCTGCGTCGTCCTCCGTTTCGTCTGCGCCGGCAGGCGCGCTGCCCGAGGGCGCGCAAAGCGAGGAAGGGGTTGTGCTGGACGCCTCGGGCGGGCTTCTGATCCTGCGCACCGTCTATAATAAAGAATATGTGTTCCGGATGACGGACGTGGACGACCGCACAGAGGGCGGCGTATCGGCGGGACAGTATGTGCGCGTGTGGTACAGCGGCCAGTTGGAGGGCACCAACGCGCGCAACGTAAAGCTGCTGCGCATCGAGGCCACGCAGGAGCAGCAGGCCGACGCGCTTGCGCTTGGCAGCATGGCAGAGGGCTTTGTTACGGATTTTAACGAGACCGCCGTTTGGATCGAGACGGCTTCGGGCGAGCGCCGCCGTTTTTCGGCAGCGGAGAATGTGCGCGCGCTCACGGGCGAACTGCATGAGGGAATGTGGGTGCGCGTCTATTTTGACGGCGTACCGGACGCCGCGGTGGTGAGCCGTATCACAGAGAGCGCTGCATCTGCCGATGTATTTACGCTGGTGGGCACGCTGCGCGGTGTGGACGAGGAGGAAAACACGGTATCCATTGTGGCCGATACCGGGGCATGGTATACCTTTGCGCTGGGCAATGCCGAGATCGACGCGCCCGACGGCCTGTGGGCGGGCACGCGGCGCTATGTGCTCAGTTATCGGGGCAGCGCTTCTCCGGACGGCACGGAAAACGCGCTTTTGCTGCGCCTGCAGGCCGAAAAGCTGGCCGGGCCGCAATCGGTTCAGGGCGTGGTATGCGCCGCAAACGCCGATTGGGGCAGCATCGAGCTGTGCACGGCAGACGGACGGGTGCTCGGCTTTGCGCTTGGCGCTGCTGCGCTCACGGGTGAGTACGGCATTCAGCCCGGGGATACGGTGTGCATCGAGTACACGGGCTGCATCAGCGGAGATTATACCGGGGCGGTAAAGGTAGTTTCGCTCGAGGTGCGCGGCCAGGAGGGCGCGGGAGAAAGCAGCGTGCTCGGCACGGTGCGCAGCATTTCGCAAAGCGCGCTGACGCTGGACGCGGCGGACGGCCGCACGCTGCGGTTCGAGGCGCCGGAGGGGATGAGCTTTCCCGATGCGCTCGGGCGCGGCGATACCGTGCGCGTCAGCTATCGCGGCTGGATCGCAGGCGAAGAGACGGAAAACGCCGTATTCGTCTCGGTATCCCGCGCGTATGATTGAGCGGCCGGGCCAAAGCGCCCGGCCATGTTTTGGGCATCAGGCAGGGAGGGCGGACGGATGGCACGCAAAAGGCAAAACGATCCGCTGCGCTATACGGCAAATCTGATCGGACTTTCCGTGGCGGCGTATCTCGCAGCCACGGCGCTTTTGCGGTGCGGCGCGGGGGTTTTGCTGCGGCTGTTCCACGAGGGAGCAACGCTTGCAAACCCCATTGCTGTGCCGGAATGGGCGCTGGGCCTTGTAAATCTGGCTCTGCCCGCCGCTTCGGCGGGCGCATCGCTGTGGCTGATGTGCGCGGCCCTGCGCGGAACGCCGATGCGCCCGCGCCTTTCGCGCAGGCTGCCGCAGGACGCGCGGCTGTGGCTGTTTTTGCCAGTGTTTTTGGGCGCCGGCTTTTTGGGGAATCTGCTCACGGCGCTTTTGCAAAAGCTGTTGGGCGCGTGCACACGCTACACGCCGCCCGCTGCTCTGCGCCTGCCGCAGAGCAATTTTGCGCTTTTGCTGTATTTTCTCGGTGTCTGCGCCGTGCCGGCCGTGCTCGAGGAGCTCTGGCTGCGCGGGGCCGTTCAAACAGCGCTCTCCCGCTGGGGCGCGTGGTTCGCGATCCTTGTATCCAGCGTGATCTTTGCGCTGCTGCATGGCGATCCCGCGCAGATGCCGGCGCTGTTTTTTCTCTCGGTATTTCTCGGCCTTGCGGCGCACTGCACCGGCGCCCCGGCCTTCGGCGCCGCACTGCATCTGGCCAACAATACGGCGTCCTTTCTGTTTTTGTACGCAAGCCAGCGGATGGACGGCATTTCGGCGCTTGCGCTGAGCGGATATCTGGTGGCAGTGTTTGGCCTTGGCGCGGCAGGCTGCGCCGTGCTGATCGGCCGATCGGGCGTGCTGCGAAAATTTCGCCCCATCCCGCGTGTGCATGACCCCAAAAACAGGCAGAGCCGCTTTGAGCGCATCACCTGCGCGCCGCTGTTTTTGGGGATGATGCTCGTTTTGGCCGCGCGTGCGCTGTGGCCGCTGTTTGCGGGCTGAAGAAGGCGCTGACAGGAAGCTGCGAGGCAGACAGGAAGCATGCCGCCAGCAGGCGGACGATGAGAAAACGCAGGGCACCCAAAATCAAACGGAGGACACATGGACGATGTTGCGCTGATGCGCCTTGCGCTGGCCGAGGCGCGCAAGGCCGCGGCTCTGGGCGAGGCGCCTGTGGGCGCGGTGGTGGCAAAGGACGGCGAGGTGGTCGCCGCCGCGCACAATACGCGCGAAACCGAAAAAAATGCCACGCACCATGCCGAGCTGCTGGCCATCGACGCCGCGTGCCGCGCGCTGGGCGGCTGGCGGCTTTGGCAGTGCGAGCTGTTTGTAACGCTCGAGCCCTGCCCTATGTGCGCGGGCGCCATCATCAACAGCCGGTTGCGCCGTGTGGTGTACGGCGCACGCGATGCGAAGGCCGGCTGCTGCGGCAGTGTGACCGATTTGTTCGCACTGCCCTTCAACCATCGCCCCGCCGTGGAGGGCGGCCTGCTGGAGGAAGAATGCGCCGCGCTACTGACGGCGTTTTTTGAGCGGCTGCGCCTTGCGCGCCGGGAGGGGAAGAAGCAAAAATGGAAAAAACCGCAGTTGTAACGGGCGCCTCGCGCGGCATTGGCGCGGCAACGGCGCGCGCGCTGGCCGCGCAGGGCTGCCGGGTGGCTGTGTGCTGCCGCGAGCGGCGCGCGCAGGCGCAGGCCGTTGCCGCAGAGATCTGCGCGGCGGGCGGCACGGCGCTGCCCTTTTGCGCCGATGTCTCCGACGAGGCCGCCGTACAGGCGATGTTTGCCGCCATTCGCCGCACGCTGGGCGAGCCGGAGATTCTGGTGAACAACGCGGGCATTGCCCGGCAAAAGCTGTTCACCGAGGTAACGGCCGCAGAGTGGGACGAGATGTTCGGCGTTTGTGTAAAGGGCGCGTTTCATTGCTGCCAGGCGGTGCTGCCGCAGATGATCCGCCGCAAATGGGGACGGATCATCAACGTATCCTCCATGTGGGGGCAGGTGGGCGCATCGTGCGAGGCGCCCTATTCGGCGGCGAAGGCGGCGCTCATCGGCCTTACCAAAGCGCTGGCCAAAGAGGAGGGCCCCAGCGGCATTACGGTAAACTGTGTAGCGCCGGGCGTGATTGATACCGAAATGATGGCGGCCTTTTCCGCAAAAGAGAAGGCCGCGCTGGCCGAAGAAACGCCGCTCGGCCGGTTGGGAACGCCCGGGGACGTGGCGGCGGTCATTGTGTTTCTTGCCTCGGAGGCAGGCGCGTTTGTTACCGGGCAGGTGCTTTGCCCAAACGGCGGGTTTGTGATCTGAGATTTTGGCGAGATGGGGAACGAGTGAATCGCCCGCCGAAGTATTACGGGGCGCTGTACATGCAGAAAAGACATATTTTTAACAATGTTTGTGAAGCAGAGACATTGTTGAAAATGTTTGTCAAACTGTACAATCTTTACGCGCAAGATTTGGAACCCCCGGCGGCGCTTTTCTTGTGACTTTTTCCAACAAAAGTGGTATAATAGGAGTACCATTTTTGTATAAGTTGCTGTTGCGCGTTTTTTGCGCAACGGAAAAGAGGGTTGTAGTATGAATTACACAAGCGATCACATCCGAAACGTACTCGTTGCAGGGCACAGCGGCGCGGGCAAGACCAGTCTTGTTGAAGCAATGGTGTACACTGCAAAGGGCTCCGACCGATTGGGCCGTGTGGAGGACGGGAACACCGTGTGCGACTTCGATCCCGAGGAGGCCAGACGCCGCGCGTCGCTTTCGCTGGCCGTGGCGCCCGTCGAGCATGAGGGTGTGAAGATCAATCTGCTGGACGCGCCGGGCCTGTTTGATTTTGAGCTGGGGATGCACGAGGGCATTCAGGCCGCCGAGAGCGTGCTGATCACCGTATCCGCGCGCAGCGGCCTGACAGTGGGCGCGCAGAAGGCATACCAGCTGGCGCTGAAAAAGAACAAAAGCCGGATGATCTACATTTCCAAAGTCGATGCGGAGCATGCCGATTTCTATAAGGTGTTTGAAGAGCTGAAGACGGCATTCGGCCCGTCCGTATGCCCGGTTGTAGTGCCGGTGGAGCAGGCCGGCGGCCGCATCTTTGTAAATATGATCGAAAATAAGGCCTACAGCTTCGCGGGCGATACGCGCCGCGAGGTACCGCTGCCCAAGTACGGCCACCGGGAAGACGGCCTTGTCGAGGCCATGCGCGAGGCCGTGGCCGAAACAGACGACGCTCTGATGGAAAAATTCTTCGAGGGCGAGCCGTTCACACGCGAGGAGCTGATCAACGGCGTGCGTGCGGGCGTAAAGGCCGGCACCATCACGCCCGTGGTGTGCGGCAGCTCGACGGCGCTTGTGGGCACGCGCATGGTGATGGACTGCATCAAGGAGCTGCTGCCCAGCGCGGCGCAGGCCGCGGGCTGTACAGGGGAAGACCGCGACGGCAATACGGTGGAGATCGCGTGCAATGCCTCCGAACCGCTGTGCGCGTATGTCTTTAAAACCGTGGCCGATCCGTTTGTGGGCAAGATGAGCTATATAAAGGTAATCAGCGGTACGCTGAAGACCGATACGCCGGTGGTGAACGGCCGCACGGGCGAGCCCGAGCGTATGGGCAAGCTGGTGTACGTAAAGGGCAAAAAGCAAACGGACGCTTCGGAGCTTTGCGCGGGCGATATCGGCGTTGTGACAAAGCTTTCCACCGCGCAAAGCGGCGATACACTGTGCGCGCCGGGCCGCGTAGTGAACCTGCCGCGCCCCGATTTCCCCACGCCTACGCTGACAATGGCCGTCAAGGTGAAGCAGAAAGGCGACGAGAGCAAGATCAGCGGCGCGCTGCAGCGCCTGATGGAAGAGGACCCCACGCTAAAATACAGTGTCAATACCGAGACTGTGCAGCAGATCATCTCCGGCCTTGGCGAGCAGCATCTGGATGTGATCTGCGCCCGGTTGAAGAACAAGTTCGGCGTAGAGATCACGCTCACCGAGCCGCGCATCGCGTACCGCGAATCCATCGGCAGGAAGTGCAAGGCGCAGGGACGCCACAAAAAGCAGACCGGCGGCCATGGGCAGTTTGGTGACGTGTGGATCGAGTTCGAGCCCACGACAGAGGGCGACTTTGTCTTTGCCGAGAGTGTGTTCGGCGGCAGCGTGCCGAAAAACTATTTCCCGGCGGTGGAAAAGGGCCTGCAGGAGGCTGTGCGCCATGGCGTGCTGGCGGGGTATCCCGTTGTCGGCCTGAAGGCGACGCTGCTGGACGGCAGCTATCACCCGGTGGATTCCTCCGAAATGGCGTTTAAGATGGCGGCGAAGCTGGCCTACAAGGCGGCGCTGCCCGAGGCAAACCCCGTGCTGCTGGAGCCCATCGGCAATTTGATGGCGACCGTACCCAACGATGTGATGGGCGATATCATGGGCGAGGTGACGAAGCGCCGCGGCCGCGTGCTGGGTATGCATCCGGCCGAGGACGGCCAGCAGACCATTGAGGCCGATGTTCCGATGAGCGAAATGCACGATTTTACCACCTTCCTGCGCCAGCTGACGCAGGGGCGCGGCAGCTTTACCTATGCGTTTACGCGGTATGAGACGCTGCCCTCGAACCTGGAGGCCAAGGTGATCGAAGAGGCGAAGAAGTTCATCGATATGAAGGACGACGAGGAATAACAGATATTTTTCGCCCTGCCGGGCGGGCTCTGCCGCCCGGGGGGCGGATCGCCGCGGGCCTGCGCGGCCGGAACGCCGCGTGGCTGTGCGGTTCCAGGCGTTGCAGGGCCTGCGTGCCTGGAGCGCCGCGGATCTGTGCGGCCGGGGGCTTTGCGCCGGCCGCTTTTCCTGTGAGGAATGCGGATCGGTTCCCGCCACAGAAGAGGGAGAAATCCTTCTTCTGTGGTTCTGTTTTGCCCCGCCCGCGCATAAAAATAAAAGCAACGGGACAAGGTGAAACAGCGGGCCGCGGCCGGGCAAAGCGGCATAGGCAGGATCCGGGCGTCGGGCAAAGCCCGCAGGGCCGGGCGAAGCGGCACATACCGCTTGACAGGCTGCCGCGTATTTTTTATAATAAGGTCTGCCGGATCGACCGCATGGCGGAATGATACTGCGCCTGTGCGGAGGCGACGGAAGAACCATGGCAAAGGAGAACACAAACTGTGGAAAAAGAAATCATAATGACTTACGCCGGGTTGCGTGCGCTGGAGGATGAGCTGGAGCAGCTGAAAACCGTGAAGCGCAAGGAGGTGGCGGAAAAAATTAAGGTAGCGCGCGGCTACGGGGACCTTTCGGAAAACAGCGAATATGACGAGGCCAAAAATGAACAGGGCCTTATGGAGGGCCGCATCGCCCTTTTGGAAAAAATGCTCAAACATGCCCGGGTCGTCACCGAGGACGAGCTTTCCAACGATCGCATCAGCGTTGGCAGCCATGTGACGATCCGCGATGAGGACGGCGAGGAAGAGGAATACGACATCACCGGCTCGGCCGAATCCGACCCGATGAACGGCAAGATCTCGGACGCTTCGCCCATTGGCGCGGCGCTGATCGGCCACTCCGAGGGCGATACGGTGGAGATCACGCTGCCCAGCGGGATGACCGTTCAATATGAGGTGATCGCCATCGGGCGCGCCGAGCTGTAAAGCGGAATGCGCGATGGGCGGTTTGCTTTCTTACCGAATCGCCCATTTCTTCAAAACCGTTCCAGGAAGCAAAGATTTTTTTCAAAACAGGTGCGCGAGCGCCTGTTTTGTGATATAGTAGAAGAGAATCAAACGCCGCTGATCCTTTGTGGCCTGGCAAGAGAAGACGCTGCCGCGCTGCCGTTGCTCCGTCCGGCAAAACGGATGTGGGTTCGGCTCTCTTCTGCGATACGGACAGCACGGCAATGCAAAACGGGGGAATACGATGCCGATCGAGGGAATTGTCCAGCCGGAGACGCTTGCGCTCGGCGAAGGGCTGCACCTGCGGAAATATGACGGGGAGTGCGGGTTTGCGCTCGAATGGTATCAGGATCCCGAGACCGTGTGGCTTGTCGACGGCAGACGCGTTCCCTATACCATGGAGCGCCTGTGTCAAATGTACGCGTATTTGGCGCAAAAGGGCGAGCTGTATTTCATTGAGGCGTGGGAAAACGGTGGCTTTCGCCCGATCGGGGACGTGACCTTCTGGCAGGAGGACATGCCGATTGTGATCGGTGAGCGGACTTGGCGCGGCCGGGGCGTCGGTGGGCGCGTGATTGCCGCGCTGGTGGAACGCGGACGCCGGCTGGGATATCGGGAGCTGTTTGTAAGCGACATCTATCGCTGGAACGGCGCGTCCCGCCGGTGCTTTGAGCGGGCGGGTTTTCGCGCCGGTGAAAAAACGGAAAAAGGAAACCGCTTTCGGCTGGGGCTGGAGTGATAAGGCTTACAGGCCGCTGCAAACGCGCGCGGAAAAGGGCGGTGAGATCAGAAAACGAAACGTCTTGAGACCTGCGCAGCAGACGCGTCCGACCAGTAAAATTCCGCGATTTCGTTTTCTGATGGAACCGCCCGTAAAGGCCGCGCTTCGAAACACGACGAAAGCGTTACAAATCATATTTGGAGGAAAAGGATGGAAAAGGAAGGATTGAATCCGCTGGATTCGGCGCTGGACACGGCCAGGGAAAAGTTAGAGGGCGCGGTGGAGGCTCTGACCGAGCAGGCCTATAACGAGCTTGTCGCAATTCGCCGCGGCAAGCTGGCAGAATTGCAGGAGAACGGCAGCGACCCGTTCGAGCGGACAAGCTGGCCGCAGACGCACTTTGCCGCGCAGGTAAAGGCGGCATTTGTAGATCCGCCCGAGGGCGAACGCGGCCCGGATGTGTGCATGGCGGGCCGCATGATGAGCAAGCGCGTAATGGGCAAGGCCAGCTTCGCCGATCTGCGCGATGCCAGCGGCGACATTCAGATGTATGTGCGCCGCGACGACGTGGGCGTGGATGACTATCAGGCGTTTAAAAAGTTCGATATCGGCGATCTTGTCGGGATTCGTGGCTTTGTGTTCCGCACAAAAATGGGCGAGATCAGCGTACATGTATCCGGGATCGTACTGCTGGCCAAAAGCCTGCTGCCCCTGCCGGAAAAATTCCACGGCCTGCGCGACCGCGAGGCGCGCTACCGCCAGCGCTATGTGGATCTGATCGTCAACCCGGGCGTGAAGGATACGTTCCTTAGGCGCAGCCGTATTCTGCGCGAGCTGCGCGCCTATTTGGACGGCAAGGGCTTTGTCGAGGTGGATACCCCCATTCTGACGCCGTTCGAGATCGGCGCGTCGGCACGCCCGTTTTTGACACATCACAACACGCTTGATATGGATATGGCGCTGCGCATCGAGACAGAGCTGTACCTCAAGCGCCTTGTTGTCGGCGGTATGGACCGTGTGTACGAGGTGGGGCGTATCTTCCGCAACGAGGGCATGGATCCGAAGCACAACCCCGAATTTACCACCATCGAGGTGTATCAGGCGTATACCGATTACCGCGGCATGATGGATCTTGTAGAGGATATGATGAAGACCGTGGCACGGAATGTCTGCGGCACGCTGCAGATCCCTTATCAGGGCAAAGAGATTGATCTTTCGCACTGGGAGCGCATGACGATGGTAGAGGCCGTGAAGAAGTATTCCGGCGTGGATTTCGCCGCCGTGACAAGCGACGAGGAGGCCGCGGCGCTGGCGAAGGAGCGCGGTGTGGCCTTGCCCGAGCAGCCCACAAAGGGCGCGATTCTGGCCGAATTTTTCGATGCGTTCGTGGAAGAAAATCTCATTCAGCCCACGTTTATTTACGATTATCCGGTGGAGAACAGCCCGCTGGCAAAGCGCAAGGCGAAGGATCCCGCGTTCACCGAGCGGTTTGAATATTTCATCAACGCCACCGAGTTCGGCAACGCGTTCAGCGAGCTGAACGACCCCATCGATCAAAAGCAGCGCTTTGAGCGCCAGGTGGCGCTGCGCAAAGCCGCCGACCCGGCGTGCAAGGCGCAGGTGGACTACGATTATGTTACCGCGCTGGAATACGGCCTGCCCCCCACGGGCGGCCTCGGCTTCGGCGTGGATCGCCTGGTGATGCTGCTGACGGATTCGGCCTCCATTCGGGATGTGCTGCTGTTCCCGACAATGAAACCTTTGGACAAGGATAAGACCGAAAAAGCCGAGACCAGGGCGGAAGAAAAGCCGGTTGAAGCGGCTCCTATCGTCGAAGAAAAAATCGACTTTTCCAACGTCGTGATCGAGCCTCTGTTCCAGGATCAGGTCGATTTTGAGACCTTCTCCAAGTCCGATTTCCGCGCTGTGAAGGTTCTCGAATGCGAGGCAGTACCCAAGTCCAAGAAGCTCTTAAAGTTCACTTTGGATGACGGTTCTGACGAGAAAAGGACGATTTTGAGCGGTATTCACGCATATTATGAGCCGGAAGAGCTGGTCGGAAAGACCTGCATCGCCATCACGAATCTGCCTCCCAGAGCCATGATGGGAATCGAATCCTGCGGTATGCTGATTAGTGCCGTTCACCATGAAGGAGAGGAAGAAAAACTTCATCTTCTGATGGTCGATCCCCACATCCCTGCGGGTGCTAAGTTGTATTGATTGATGGGGCCAAATCGGCTCGAATCACCAATTTAGTCACCAAAAATCACCTTTCGATCTCCAAATCGGAAGGCAAAAATGTGCGATTCCTCATTGAATGGCATAAATCATCGTTATTCTGCAAGAGACTCACTATCATACGGTAGTGGGTCTTTTTTTCTTTTCGGACATTCTTCTGACTGATTCCCATAACGTAGCTATCTGTATGCCCGCCGAGTAAAATCGGCGGGCTCAGCCTGTAGAAAAACCTGCTCCGGCAATTAAGCCAGAGCAGGTTTTTTGCTTGGAAACGAAAGCGGAAACGGAAAAAGCATCAAAACAGCAGCTACACTTTTCCCCCATCCTGTTTGTTTTCCGCCATCCGGCGCCGGATGGCGGCCATTCCATTTCCAAATGGCCAGTTTTTTCAGATTCATGGCAGCAAATTTAAGCTTCACCCAGTTTGTCACCTGGGCCAAGCCTCTGTACTGCGTGTAACGCATCCCGTGTTTTTCCTTTGCATCGGCAAACACACGCTCAATCTTCTCTTTTCGCAGCCGGTACAGTTCTTTGTACACCGCCATATGCCGGACATGCTCTGCCATCTCCACATAGTCCTGCCAGACATGGCGCAAGACTGTTTTCTCGCACTTGGCGTTCTCGGTGCACATCCCTCTGGTGGGACAGCTCTTGCAAAGATAGCCTCGGCTCTTGTATTCCCGGTAGCCCTCCCGGTTTGTGGTGGAATAATGCAGCGCACGGTATTCCGGACAGATCACATCGTCAAAGTATTCGTCATACACATAGGCCCACCAGGGGTGGCCGTTTTCTTTGGTCTTGGGGCGGGTATAGCAGGTGGAAAGGACGCGGCCGCTCTCAAAAATACGCTTGCAGATCCAGGGTGTTTTGTAGGCGCTGTCCGCCACCACGGTTTTGTGCTCGGGGTAATACTGGCATACTTCATCGTACAGAGGATCAAAGGCTGCACTGTCGTGGATATTGCCGGGAGTGACGTGAACACCAACAACAAAATTGTGCTTGTCACATGCTGTGTGCGCTTCGTAGGCAAAGCACTTTTTGTGCTCCCCCTTGTGGAATACACCGCTTTCCGGGTCGGTGGTGGACACCACCGTTTCCTTCTCCTCCGGCGGCTTTTTGTCGCTGTCATCCGAGAAAGGTTTCTTGCCGTGTTCCTCCCGGTCCTTGTTCACTTCATCGAACAGCTCTTTTGCGTACCGCTTTGCCTGCTTGGGGACCGCCTTTTTGGCCTGCTTTTTCAGATTGGCACTTGCCTTAATGTGGGTTCCGTCCACAAAAATCGCTTCTGTGTCCAGATACCCTTCCTCTGCCGCTGCTTTCAACACCCAGCGGAACACATATTCCACCGTGGCGTGGTTGAATCGGTGCTTGAAGTTGTAGCTCACCGTGGAGAAATGCGGTACCGCTTCATTCAGCGGATACCCGATGAACCACCGGTATGCCAGATTCATGCTCACTTCCTCTAGGGTTCGGCGTAGGGAAGAAATTCCATAGATATGCTGGATCAGCACGATCTTGAACAGCACCACCGGGTCAACGCTGGGCCGGCCGTTGTCCTCGCAATACAGATCCTCCACAAATTCGTAGATTTTCTTGAAGTCGATGGCTGTGTCAATCTTGCGCAGCAAGTGATCCTGCGGGACCATGTTCTCCAAACTTACAAATTCCAGCTGCTCTCGATTTTCTGCGTTCTTTACCAGCATTTTTATCACCCTACACCATTATACCGCATTTTCTCTCTCAATACGAGAAAAAGGCCACCAAAAGGTGACCTTTTTCGACAGGCTGTGCCCGCCGAGTAAAATCGGCGGGCTTTTTTTGTTTCAAGAAGGAGTTGCTGATGGTCCACGAAAAATTTTTTTATTTTTTTTCAAATTCGATGTCGTTTTTTGGCCTTCGATGTTGCGGTAAGGGGGTGAGAGGAGCAATTCCTACTCACCGCAACTTGACAACTGAATACACATTCATCAGATACGTCCCTGAGCGGGGGCGAAAGCCCCAGCCGAATGAAGGTGCGCCAAGACCCTCCTGCCCATCCGGGTTATAACGGAAAGCAAGGTGGCGAGCGTTTCCGAACCATTCTGAAATATCCGATTGCTACGGATATGGCCATGAAACGCTACAGGGTTAATGATACTTCTCTACGGAGCTGGCGGAGGACCCGGCAGGGGTGAGATTCCCATGGACTTGTTTCGCAAGCAAGCGTCTGATGTATTCCCATGTGCGTGGGGTGTCGAGGACAAATAACGCACAGGTACATAGCGGTACAGAAATGGATCGCTGTGAATTTCAAGAAAGGAGGAAAACGCATGGAAAACTGTAAAGTGATTGCCATCACAAACCAGAAAGGCGGCGTCGGCAAAACAACCACGACAGTCAACCTCGGCGTGGGCCTTGCAAACACCGGAAATAAGGTTTTGCTGATAGACGCTGACCCGCAAGGGAGCCTCACGGTGAGCCTCGGTGTGAAGAACCCAGACGAGCTGGATGTGTCGCTATCTACGCTCATGCAATCGGTCATAGAAGATGAACTGCCTCCCGGCAATGCGATTATCGCCCACAATGAAGGCGTTGATCTGCTTCCATCTAATATTGAACTGTCCGGCATGGAAACGGGCTTGTTCAATGTTATGAGCCGGGAGTACGTTCTGAAATCCTGTATCGAGGGTATGAGAAAGAACTACGATTATATCCTTATCGACTGTATGCCTTCTCTGGGAATGATGACGGTCAATGCGCTTGCTGCGGCAGATAGTGTGATTATTCCGTCCCAGCCGAACTTCCTGTCAACCAAAGGTCTTAACTTGCTTCTGCGCTCGATTGCAAAAATCAAACGGCAGATCAATCCGAGACTGAGGATAGACGGCATTCTGCTGACGATGGTAGATAACCGCACCAACAATGCCAAGTCGATTATCACATCGCTCCGTTCTTCAGTAGGAGAAAACATCCGCGTGTTCGAGTCTGAAATTCCCTTTTCGGTAAGAGCAGCGGAGTGCAGTCTTTCCGGAGAAAGCATCTTCTCCCACGACAAGAACGGAAAAGTGGCAGCAGCGTATGAGGCACTCACGAAGGAGGTGACAGAGATTGAAGAACGTGCAAAAAATCGACCTGGGCCTGACTGGATACGATGAGTTGTTCGCAAATGACGAGGAACGCAAGGTAAACAAGCTCCCTCGCATTTTCGATATTCCCATCTCGGAGATTGATGATTTTCCCGACCATCCCTTCAAGGTGAAAATTGATGAGGATATGGACCAGCTTGTTCAGAGTATTAAAGAGCGCGGGATCATCACCCCTGTCACACTTCGCCCGAAGGAAGACGGACGCTACGAGATCGTATCTGGCCATCGTCGGAAAAAGGCTTGTGAGCTCGCAGGACTGGACACCGTAAAGGCAGAGGTCCGTGAGATGAGCCGTGACGAGGCCATTATCTTGATGGTTGAATCCAACCTACAACGTTCCACCATCCTTCCGAGCGAAAAGGCATTTTCGTATAAGATGCGTCTTGAGGCTATGAAAAGGCAAGGTGAGCGGTCCGATTTAACTTCGTCTCCAGTGGAGACAAAGTTACGGTCCAGCGAAGTAATCGCACAAAGTTCAGGAGATAGTAGGGCTCAGGTTGACCGCTATATTCGTCTGACGCAGCTTATCCAACCTTTGCTCGACCTTGTTGACGAGGGACGTATCGCGTTCAGACCGGCAGTTGAATTGTCCTACCTCAAAAAGGAGGAGCAGGAAGACTTGTTGGAGGAAATCTCCTACGCTGACGCGACGCCATCCCTTGCCCAGGCAATCAAGATGAAGAGATTCTCCCAGGAAGGCAAGCTCTCCAATGAGGTCATTGAGTCCATCATGAGTGAAGAGAAGCCAAACCAAAAGGAGAAGATTCGCATTAAGTATGAAGATGCGAGACGGTTCATTCCTGACAGCGTTCCGTACAACAAAACCGGTGAGTATATTATGAAAGCGCTTGAGTATTATCACCGGGTACAGGAACGTCAGAAAGACCGAGGTGAAGCAAGATGACCCTTACGCCAAGGGAGTAGTGTACCCTTTGGGAGAAGCTTTGCCGTTTCCCCCTCTCACACTCTCCCCCTGTTTCACCAGCTTACCAGCTCAAAGGAAGAAGAGTAAGGAGATAGGCGTACCTTTGCCTTACGAAACAGACAACCGTACAATGATGGTGAGAAAAATCAAGGAGGCGATCCTATGAGGAAGTCACTTATCATCACGGTTGTCATAGCCCTGCTGTGTTTATGCGGATGCGAGGCCGTTGTAACGGTTCCGGAGAGTCCTGAACCGACTAAAGCAAGCGAAATGCTGCTGACGACGACCGCCCCAGAAGAAAGCACAGATAAGCTGGAAGCAACCACCACATCAAGCGTTGAAATAGATGTACCTGAAAAGAACGAAGAAGAATCTGGAACCCCGACAGAAGATGTTGTCTCTGTAGACAACGAAGCTGGCCCAGCAGAGCATAATGACCCGGTAAGCTCAGGAAGCACGGTCCCTTCTTTTGAGGAAGTGAAAGCGGATAAGCCTTCGGAGCAAACCGAGACTCAACTGCCAGCACCGAGTGAGCCGCCCAAGGAAACGGAACAGCCCAAGCCTACAGAACAGCCGGCTGCCACTGAACCAGACGAAGCACCGGCAGAAGTTCCGGCACCTATGGAGCCGCCTGCAATAACTGAACCGCCCGCCCCTGCTGAGACGAAACAGCCAGTGGAGACACAGCCAAAGACCGCATACGATTACGAGTTCGATATCAGTTCGATCCGTGCTGACTGCATTGCCATCGGTCAGGGTATGGGCTACACGCTGAATACCTCGCTGTCTCCGCAGAACGCAACATGGTGGAATCCAGTAACAGCATCGGAGTCCAATCAAGGAAGCGGACTGCGCTCCAGGCTGGAACAGTATATTCTCTTCCACACCGTAGAAAACCTCAGTGCCTATGGTCTCGATGAGATCACGGAGTTCAACATCTGCTGCGAATCAACTGGCGGCGGCTCTTACGCCATCTACTTTGTATTCGCGTAACAACACAACACAACAACAAGGACGAAGTCCTCTGCTGAAATAGCGGAGGGCTTTTTCTTTATCAAAAAATGAAAGGATGAAAAGTCGATATGAATGGTATTACCAAATCCAAGAGCACGAAGCTGCTCTCGGCACTTCTCGCTGTCCTCATGATCGTCGCAATGCTTCCTACAACGGCGTTTGCATGGTCTGTCGAGGAAGGCACGAAGTGTACCTCCACGTATGGAGATCATTATGTCGGTTCTGATGGAGAAATGTTCTACAGCAAGCCGACCACCACTGCCATCTTCTATAACGATGACGGCAGTTTCTATGTAAAGACCTACAGCTCCGGCAATGCCAAGTACAAATATATGATGATCGACGGCAACGGAAATCAGCATCATGTGTACTGCATTGAGGGCGGCGTATCCTTCGACTACAGTGACACCTACAATTCCACCAGCGGCAAGAACAGCAAGTATTTTCAGAATCTGCCTATTACCGCACAGTACGGAATCATGATGGCGCTGATGTACGGCTATCACGAAGGTATGACCAGCCCAATTCCCGGTACGAACAATGATGACTTCGCATTTGCAACACAGTGCATCATCTGGGAGTACCAGCAGCAGCTCCGCACGAGCCCTACCTCCATTGCCTCCAACAATGGCATTGATGCGGATATGTACAACCACACCATCAAGGGCAGACCCGCAGAGCAGTGCTACAACTGGATTCTGGAGCAGATGTCCAAGCACTATGTTGTGCCGAGCTTCTCCTCTCGCAACCAGAGCAACGCACAGACCTACACCATGAAATACGATCAGGCGAATGACAACTACAGCATCACCCTGACCGACACCAACAACACACTGGCCGATATCAACTTCTCTGCCAGCGGCATTACCGTCACTCGCAGCGGAAACCAGTACACCTTCACCAGCAAGAACATGATTTCCAATGCTGTGATGATCTCGGCGCAGAAGAAGACCAATCTCAGCATGGGCAAGATGCTCATTTGGGGCTGCCCCGGCAAGCAGACGATGGCCTCCGGCGCAGAAGACCCTGTGTACTTCTACCTCAAACTGAACACAGAGACCTATGGCGTTGGCCACATTGTAAAAACCAGCGAGGACGGCAAAGTCGAGGGTATTAAGTTCAATATCTCCGGCAATGGCGTCAATGAGACGGTTACGACCGGTAAGAACGGTACAGTCGATCTGGATCTGCTTCCCGGAACCTATACCGTTACTGAGCAGACCGATGATAAGTATGAAACGCAGTCTGCACAGACTGTCACCATCGTCAGCGGCAAGACCTCTACCGTCACGTTCAATAACACCCTGCGCCGTGGAGATCTGAAGGTCACGAAGACTTCTGAGGATGGCCTCGTCGAGGGTATGAAGTTCCATCTGTACGGCACCTCCTATTGTGGACTGCCTGTAGATGAGTACGCTGTCACTAATGCCAGCGGTATCGCGGTATTTGATGATGTGCTCATCGGGACCGGCTATACCCTGGAGGAAGTCGGTACTCCCGACCGCTATATTGTTCCCGACAGTCAGACCGCTGCTATCGAGTGGAACAAAGTCACCAATAAGAGCTTCGACAACGACCTGAAGCGCGGCGACCTCAAGGTCACTAAGACCGCAGAGGATGGGCTCAACGAAGGTCTGAAGTTCCATCTGTACGGCACTTCCTACAGTGGTATTCCCGTTGATGAGTATGCCGTGACTGATGCTACCGGTGTTGCGACCTTCAGCAACATTCTGATTGGCACTGGTTACACGCTGGAAGAGGTGGACACTCCGATCCGCTATGTCGTCCCCGACAATCAGACAGCGGCGATTGAATGGAACAAGGTGACCAACAAGAGCTTCGATAACGTGCTCAAGAAATGGAATCTGACCGTTACCAAGCAGGATGTGGAAACCGGTTCTGCCCAGGGTGACGCGAATCTGGCAGGTGCCAAGTACGGCATCTACAAGGGTGACGAGCTGATTGACACCTACGTCACCGATGCGGACGGCAAGTTCACCACTAAGTATTATATCTGCGGTAATGACTGGTCGATCAAGGAACTGGACAGCAGCGAGGGCTATCTCGTCACCTCCGGCAACGAGCAGATCGGCGTCGATCCCAAGAACTATACTGCTGAGTATAACAGCGAAGCCATGAAGCAGTACGAACAGGTCAAGAAAGGCAATATCGCCATCATCAAGCACACCGATGACGGCCAGACACAGATCGAGACCCCCGAGGAAGGCGCAGAGTTCGCCGTCTATCTCAAGAGCGCAGGTTCCTATGACAACGCCAAGGACTCCGAGCGCGATTATCTGATCTGCGACGAGAACGGCTTCGCTCAGACGAAGGATCTGCCCTACGGCAGATACACCGTCCAGCAGATCAAGGGCTGGGAAGGCCGCGAGCTTCTGAAACCCTTTGACGTGTTTGTCAGCGAGAACGGAGAAACCTACCGCTATCTGATCAACAACGCCAACTTCTACTCCTATGTGAAGGTGGTCAAGATCGACAGCACCACCGGTAAGACCATTCCGGCTTCCGGCATTGGATTCCACATCTACGATCCTTCCGGTAATCAGATTCAGATGACCTTCACCTATCCGACTGTCACCACCATCGACACCTTCTACACGGACGGCGACGGTATGCTGATTACGCCCGAAAAGCTGGAGTACGGAAAGGGCTATTCGCTGGTCGAAGTATCGGCTCCCTATGGATACGTTCTCGACAGCGACCCTGTGTATTTCGACATCACCAAAGATAACTCCACCGAGGAAAACGCCGTAACTGTTGTGATTGTCGAGAAAGAAAACGCGCCTCAGATGGGCGTCATCAACGTGGAGAAGACCGGCGAGTATCTCGCTTCCGTCGTGGACACCAAGGACAGCAAGCGTTTGGTTTATGCTGTCGGCGGTCTGGCCGGTGCTGAGTACACCGTGACCGCAGCGGAGGATATCTACACGCCGGACGGCACTCTCAGATACAGCAAGGATGAGGTCGTGGCAACTCTTGTTACCAAGGAAGACGGCAAGGCCGTAACCGAACCTCTCTTCCTGGGCAGATACCATGTTGTTGAGACGAAAGCTCCCTATGGTATGATTCTCAATCCTACTGTTCAGACTGTGGAACTGACCTACGCAGGCCAGGAAGTGGAGATCACTGAAACCTCCACCGGATTCTACAACGAGCGTCAGAAGGTCGAGATCGACTTGAACAAGGTAATGGAGCAGAACGAGGTCTTCGGCGTTGGCAACAACGGCGAAATCACCTCTGTCAACTTCGGCCTGTTTGCCGCAGAGGAAATCGTTGCGGCTGACGGCAGCAGTATCCCCGCTGGCTGGGTGCTTGAAGTCGTTGAGTGCGACGAGAACGGCTATGCAGCCTTCAGCACCGACCTTCCCGTTGGTGCAAAAACCTATGTCAAGGAAATCAGCACCGATAAGCACTATGTCCTGTCCGATAAAGAGTACCCTGTCGTATTCGAGTACGCAGGCCAGGAAGTTGCTACTGTTCACATCACCGTGAACGACGGCAATGAAATCCCCAATGAGCTGATCTACGGCACGATTAAGGGGTATAAGGTCAACCGTGAAACCGGCGACAAGATCTCCGGCGCTCTGTTCGGACTCTTCCGCGCAGACGAAACCAGCTTCACCGAGAACAACGCTCTGCTGACTGCTGAATCCGGCGAGGATGGCGTCTTCACCTTTGAGAATGTGGTGTACGGCAGCTATACCGTGCGCGAGCTGCGCCCTGCGGCTGGCTATCTTGAAAACGAAACGGTCTATGCCGTGACAGTCGATAAGGACTGCGACGTGGTTGAGATCACCGTAGTGAACGATCTGATCCCCGAGATCGGAACGACTGCCACCATCGACGAGGAAAAGGAAGTCTGCGCCACCGAGGTGTTCACGCTGACCGATACGGTCGAATACAAGCACCTTGTCCCCGGCAAGGAGTACACCGTCAAGGGCATTCTCATGGATAAGGCGACCGGCGAGCCGTTCCTCCAGAACGGAGAGCAGATCACTTCCGAGGTGACCTTTGTTCCCGAAGCTCCATCCGGCAGTGTGGAGGTGCTGTTCACCTTCGATGCCAAGCTCATCAAGGCTGATACGAACATCGTCGTGTTCGAGAGCCTCTACAGCGACAGCAAAGAGCTGACTGTTCATGCGGACATTGAGGACGATGAGCAGACCGTGACCGTCATTGTCCCCGAGATCAAGACCGAGGCTTCTACCGACGGAAAGAAAGAAACGACCATCGGCGGCGAGATCACCATCGAGGATATCGTTTCCTATCACAACCTCACCCCTGGCAAGGAATACGTTGTCAAGGGAACGCTCATGAACAAGACCACCGGTAAGCCCGTGACGGTCAATGACGAGCCTGTGACTGCGGAAGCCGCATTCACACCTGAAACCAGGGATGGCGAAGTCAAGGTGGCTTTCACCTTCAATTCCTATGTCATCACCGAAACGACCGATGTTGTGGTGTTCGAGAGCCTCTACCGTGAGGATGTTGAAATCGCAGTTCATGCAGATATCGAGGATGAAGGCCAGTCTGTGAAGGTATATGTCCCCGAGATCAAGACCACTGCTTCCATCGACGGCAAGAAGGAGATCACTACAGCCGGTAAGGTGACGATTGAGGATGTGGTGTCTTACACCAACCTTATCCCCGGCACCGAATACACCATCCGTGGCACTCTCATGAATAAGGCGACCGGCGAGGTCTTCACTGTGAACGGCGAGACGATCACCGCAGAAGTGAAGTTTACGCCGAAGGATAGAAATGGCGGGGTGAAAGTGAAGTTCGTCTTTGACGCTTCCGGTATCACCAAGAGCACAAGCCTGGTAGTCTTCGAGAGCCTGTACCGTGATGATGTGGAGATTACCACGCATAAGGACATCGAGGACAAGGATCAGACGGTGACGATCACGCCGCCGCCCGATATTCCCAAGACCGGAGATACCACGAATATCCCGCTGTGGGGTGCTCTCACCGGTATTTCTCTCCTGGGAGCTGGCGTAGTGGCGTTCTTCACCTTCAGAAAGAAAAAGGAGGAAAACGGACATGAACGCTAAGATGATTATCGGCATCTGCCTTGTGGTATTCATTGTCGCAGGGCTTATCGTTCTTCGCCTGAAGAACAGAAAGTGATGGACAAGGGCGGCACCCGTCAAAAGGTGCCGCCCGATTCCATAAGGAGGAAAGATTATGGATGAAAAAAGAATGGTCGGTGATTACACCGTCATTAACTCGATGTATATCGGGCACAAAGAGATCATCCTGGGCGAGAACCCGAAAGCAGCCAGCGGAGAGAGATATGTCTGCTGCTATGCCGAGCGTGTGCTGTTCTATGAACAGTATCTTGAGGCACAAGTCAGCGATGATTTTGCAGAGATCGTTAAGCTCTACGGAGAACGCGTGACGCAGGCCGCAGACGAGATCATGAAAGAAACGGAAAAGGTAGCGTCCGAGATTGGTATGAACGACGAGATTACGGCAAAGGACTGTAAGCCAATTTCTCATGATGACGCTATCGAAGATAAAGTCATCGTGATACGCGGGAACGTGCTTCGCCCGGAGTTCAGACACGCATCTCACCAACTGATGCTTTGCACAGGAGGTTTCGGCGCACAGAAAAACGCAAGAGGACGAACCTGCTACTGCATCTCCCTCTATAGCGGAAAGCAGACGTCGTTTTTTCGCGGCGATGTCCTTGGCGTCATGGATAAGCGTTCCTTGCCTGAGTGGGCCAAGATCGGACTTCAAAACGCCCTTGAAATAAGGCAAAACGAGAAAAGCCATCCCAATGAAAGAGGTGAAGCAAGATGATCGACTATGAAAAGCGAGCTATGATAGAGGCCGAAGACAAATACACTTTCCGTCAGAGCTCTCAGATTTCTTCGCAAACCGGCTTGATCGGTTATCTCCGCGCTGATATGGATACTGACGGAAACGGATTCTTCAGCTCATGGAACGACTACCGAAAAGACCTCAAAACCGATGAGTTCAAGCAGGAGTTTGACGAGGTTATCAATTCTCTGCGTGAGGAAGGAGATATCCTTCACAACCGGAAAGACCTCGCTTATTACTGCTATACGAATCCGCAGAGCAAAATGCCCACCGAGCAGGATTATTACGGTGTCCGTGTCGATACGGATAAGTACGCCTATCTGCTGCGCCTGAACCCGAATAAGGGCGAATACAATCTCTATTGCTATTGCTACGTCAAGGACTGGCTCAATGGGCACATGAAGGACGCGGCAAAGGGTATCCGGTTCATTAACAGCCACTATAAGGAACTGTTTCGCATCCCCGATGGAGGAAAAATCAAGATCCACCTTGCATGGAACGAAGACCAGGTGCGAACTTGCAGATATATCGACGACTACCACGTTGAGATTGGAGACAATCTTTACCACATTTGCGAGTTTGCCGAGCGGATGGAGCAAAACGGACACACCTATGAGCCTGTTCGCACAGAGCTTCCGGAGCAATGCTACAGCATTCTTCCCGGTTCCGGTGAAATCATCGTAGTCAAGCGAAATGAAAAAGGCTACTACAATCCCCATATTCCCGCCTCCAGCCAGGAACAGGCGCGGGAAATTGTCGATGAGTACAACGGAAAGCTGGGCGTTACCAGAGCCCAAGAGGAAGCTATGAGAACCGGGTCCATGTTCGGCTTTCATGTTCCCGGCGCTGATCCGAAGAACTATGACAAGGACGGCAAGCCCCTGCCCACGAAGGACAGAGGTGACGCCAGATGAGCGAATACTGTGTCTGCTGCGGAGCAGAAATACCGGAGGGCAGAATGATCTGCCCTATTTGTGAAAAGGACGGAGGTGAAGGAAGTGGAAGACAGACACATCATATGGAGCAACGAAAATCTCGACTTGGATGACTGGCGCGAAGACTTGCAGGAGCAGTATCCCGACTGTTCCGAAGATGAGCTCTATCGTATCATGTGCGAAACAAACGCCGACTATCTCTCCGACGAGCGTGTGAACCTGAATATCCAGTTATCCCAACCGATCCTTGTGATTGCTGACCTTGGCCTTTGGGACGGACGGCGCATGGGATATAAGGAGATCCCAAGCGGCAATATTCGCGACTGCCTATCCGGAGGATACGATTACACCACCTGGTACGTGGACAAGAAGGGCGACTTCCGTTGTGATGACATTCACCATGATGGCACCAACCACTATCTCTACCGGGTTTACAAGGACGGAGTTTCCGAATATCAAAAGGACCGGCTAAAAGAGAAGCTATACGAGGGCACCGCCACAAGAGCCGATGTTACGAGGATCACGAGACGCCTCGGTGATGAGATCGGCAAGGTGTATGGCTGGGATTTCCCAACACATCAGAGAAATGAACAAGAACCTGTGAGATAGGAGAAAGCGATGGATAGAAAGAAAGCCATCTGCGAATATCTCCGCCAGAATCATATCGGCAAAGAAAAAGCCATCCACAGCAAGGAGCTTGAAAAGCTGTTCATGCTTGACGGAAGAAATATTCGCCGCAAGATCAGTGCTCTTAGACAGGATGGCTTTCCTATTTGCAGCGATGAGACGGGATATTACTACGCAGACAATCAGAAAGAAATCAACCACACAGTTTGCAGGCTCAACGAGCTTGTTACAAAGGTGTCCAACGCCAGAACCGGCTTGCTGTTCGCTTCGGTTCTCGGTGAAAAGGAACAGACCATAGAGGTCACAATCAAAGTAAAGTAAGGAGGTAATCCCATGCCGAGCAAATACCAAATCATTTCGGAGCTGGCATCCCAGACCGCAAGGGATATCACCTCCAAGGCAGAGCGATACACGGACTTTCTCGTTACCGCCGCCAACAACTATAAGTACAGCTTTAAGGAGCAACTGCTGATCCATGCCCAGAAGCCGGATGCGACGGCCTGCGCGGAAATCGAGACTTGGAACCGGCTCGGTCGTTGGGTGAACAAGGGGACAAGAGGCATTGCGCTCCTTGTCGATAGAGATACCCCATACAAGCTGCGCCATGTCTTTGACTACTCGGACACGAACAGCCGTGCCGGTCGAGTGGTCACACTTTGGCAAATGCGTCCGCAGTATGAAGAAGCCGTAAAAGAAAGCCTCCAGGATAGCTTCGGAGAGGTGGAGCTTACAGCAGACTTTCCGCATTTCCTTATGGAGATTGCAAAGAATGCTGTTGAGGATAACTTTTCAGATTACCTTTCCAATCTCCAGTCTGTCAAAGGTGACAGCTTTTTGGAGGAACTGGACGATCTCAATCTGGAAGTCTGGCTGAAATACACTCTGCGAAGCAGCGTCGCGTATATGGCGCTGGTGAGAGCAGGCTATCAGCCGAGCCTCTACTTCACACGGGATGATTTCTCCCACATTTACGATTTCAATACGGTACCCGTGATCTCTGTTCTTGGTGCGGCAACGAGCGATATTTCCGAGATGGTGATCCGAGAAATTGCAGAAACCGTAAAAGGACTGGAAAAAGAGGAAAAACAGAGTAATCGCACATTTGCGAGAGACCGATCCTCTGAGTATCATGAAAGCAGAAACAATAAAACCGAAAGGAGCTATGAAGATGGAACTGACCTATACGATGCAGGGAGATTACCTGATCCCCGACCTGACCGTTCCGGAGAGCCCGAAGATTGGGAAGTATGGAATGCTGCGTCGGACCTTCCTCCGAGAGCATCGGGACGGAATCTACACCGGGATGCTGTTGGAAGGAACACTGAACAGCCACTTGGAGGAAGTGGACACCCAGGCCAACCGGATGATGGACAAGCTGACCGAGCAGATGAAGACGCTCAACGGCGTGACCGAGCAGATGAAGGCCGAAGACCAGATGAAGTGGGTTCAGCTGATGAACTCGATCCGGAACTCGGCGGAGGAAGTGGTCCTGAGAGACCTGATCTACGCGTAAGTCTTCCCTCAGAGGAAGAACAACAGGAACTGATTGCAGAAGCGGAGGCTGAAACGACCTCCGCTTTTGTTATTTCTCAGGAAGATATTGATGCGGTTCTGACTCGTGGCAGCGGTATCCATGATGGAAAGTACCGTATCTATGAGCAGTACCTGAAGCGAGATACCCATGAAGCAAATATCGCTTTTCTGAAGAATGAGTACGGCATCGGCGGTGCGTATCCAGCCGTTCCCGGCAAACAGCTTGATGAAAACCATGACGGAAAGGGCATCAAAATCAGCAGAGGCAGTATCATGCACCCTGATGCAGAAGTCCTTTTGAGCTGGAAAAAGATCGAGAAGCGCATTGGAGAATTGATTGCCACAGACCAATATCTCAGTCAAGCTGAGAAAGACCACTATCCCAAGTATCGCGCCGAAGAGGAAGCCCGTAGAGGGCGGTCAGCTATTTCGGACGAGTTTCGCTCCATCGTTTATGACTACAACGACTATGTGACGCAACTCGGTGAGGAAGACAAGAGGCTGAACCTTTACTATCTCTCAGGCTGCTTGGGAGCATTTGACATCGGTGACAAAAAGATGTACGCGCGCACCTCTGACGGCGATTTCATCCTTCCGATGATGCGCGAAGCGATGAATACCATCATTGCTGACAATACGCATCTGACAGAACGCTGCGAAGCAATGCTGACGGCGTTGAACAGCGATCTGGCGAGACCGCTGGAACCTTCTTATGACGAGCTGAACTCTCCACCGGAGCCGGAAAAAGAGTATCGTTTCTCCCTTGGCGATACCGTCTATCTTGGAACGCATGAGTATGAAGTGCTTTCCTTCGACGAGCATGAAGTGGTCCTGTATGATACGCAGTTCCCGCTAATCAACAAGACCATGACGAGGGCGGAGTTTGAAGACCGGCTAAAAGAAAACCCGTTAAACGATCACTTGCTTCACGCAGTAGAGGAACTTCAGATTGAAGCGACTGACGAAACCGCGGTTGCTGTGGAAGAGCCAGAAGAAGCGGTAAAAAGCGGTCCCTTCATCGACCACTATTATGTTGTCGAAGACCTCTTCGCAGCGCCATTATCGGTGACGGAATATTCTGATCGAGACGAAGCTCTGGAAGCATACTTCGCTCTGTCGGCAGATACCATGAAAGCCTTCGGCGTAGTCAACACCAAGGAACAGCCCGGCAGTCTGGACTTCATTCAGTGCAGAGATGGCAAAGACACTCTGATTGAGGACTATGCCAAAACGGATGATGACTCATGGAGAAATCCTGAAATTGAAGGGCTCGTTAACCAGCTAAAAGAAAAGCTGAGCGAGCGTGACAAGCCGATTGCACCGCCTCCGCAGAAACAGCGCAGCGGCAAGGTGACACCCCATGTACTGCTTCCCGAAATCAATACCGAATACAGGACCAATTTCAAAATCGAACGGGACGATATCGGCGTTGGTACACCGCTGGAACGGTTCCACCACAACCGGATGGCAATCCAGCTTCTGAAAAAACTGGAGGATGAGCACCGACTGGCAGACACCAATGAGCAGCGTATCCTTGCGGATTACGTCGGCTGGGGCGGTCTGTCAGATTATTTCAAAGAGGACAATCCTCATTATCAGGAGCTGAAGGAGCTTCTGACAGAAGAAGAGTACGCTTCTGCCCGAGAGTCCACGTTGACGGCATTTTATACGCCTCCGGTCGTTATCAAGGCGGTCTACAGCGCACTTGAGAATATGCACTTCAGGACCGGCAATGTGTTGGAACCTTCCTGCGGCATCGGCAACTTCATGGGACTCGTGCCGGAGTCTATGGCGAGCGCGAAATTCTATGGAGTTGAGTTGGACAGCATTTCCGGCAGGATCGCTCAACAGCTTTACCAGAACTCCAGCATTGCGGTGCAAGGCTTTGAAGACACCAACCTTCCGGATAGCTTCTTCGATGCGGCGGTAGGCAATGTTCCCTTTGGCCAGTTCAAGGTGCCTGACAAACGCTATGATAAGCACAACTTCCTGATCCACGATTACTTCTTTGCCCGCACCCTGGATAAGGTTCGCCCTGGCGGTGTGGTGGCGTTCATCACATCAAAGGGAACGATGGACAAGGAAAACCCGGCAGTCCGTAAGTATATCGCCCAGAGAGCTGACCTGCTTGGGGCGATCCGCTTACCGAACAATACCTTTAAGGATGCAGCAGGTACGGAAGTCACATCGGATATCATCTTCCTGCAGAAGCGAGACCGTTTGATCGACATTGAGCCGGAGTGGGTTCACCTCGAAACAGATGAAAACGGTATCCGCATGAACTCATACTTTGTAAGCAACCCGGAAATGGTGCTTGGCGATATGCAGATGATCAGCGGCGCACACGGTCCGGAGTCGGCTTGCATTCCTTATGAGGGCGCGGAGCTGGGAGATCTGCTGCAGGACGCTATTCAAAACATCCACGCTGAGATCACCGAGTTCGAGCTGGATGATCTCGAAGCTGAGGACGAAGACCTCTCTATTCCCGCAGACCCGTCCGTGCGAAACTTTAGCTATACGGTGGTAGACGGCAAGCTCTACTTTCGAGAGAACAGCCGAATGAACCCTGTTGAGGTTTCCATGACGGCGGAAGACCGCATCAAGGGCATGATCGCCATCCGCGACTGTGTAAGGACACTTATTGAGTATCAGACGGAGGACTACTCCGATGCTGAGATTCAGGTGGAGCAGGCCAGACTGAATGAACTCTATGATGATTTCAGCAAAAAGTATGGGCTGATCAACGCAAGGGCAAACAATTCCGCCTTCAGCTCCGATAGCTCTTACTGCCTGCTTTCCTCTTTGGAGGTACTGGACGATGAGGGCAACTTCATCCGAAAGGCAGATATGTTCTCCAAACGGACAATCAAGCAGAAGGTTACGATCCTCTCTGTGGATACTGCGTCGGAAGCGTATGCACTTTCACTTGCCGAAAAAGCCAAGATCGACATGCCCTATATGATGGAGCTGACCGGCAAGAGCGAGCAGGAACTGTTTGAGGACTTGAAGGGCGTTATCTTCCTGAATCCCATGCACACGAGCGACGATGACGGCAGGCCGAAGTATCTCCCCGCAGACGAATACCTTTCCGGCAATGTCCGCGAGAAGCTCGAATGGGCACGGCGCAGCGCAGAGCTCTATCCGGAAGATTATTCCGAGAATGTGCGAGCACTGGAGGCTGTACAGCCCGTTGACCTGACGGCAAGCGAGATCTCTGTCAGACTCGGTGCGACCTGGCTTCCTCCGGAGATCGCAGAGCAGTTCATGTTTGAGCTGTTCGACACACCGAGGTACTGCCAGTGGAACATCCATGTTCACTTCTCTCAATATACGGGCGAATGGAACGTGGAGGGTAAATCCTACGACCGCACGAATGTCAAAGCGTACAACACCTATGGTACGAGCCGGATCAACGGCTATAAGATCATGGAAGAGACGCTGAACCTGAAGGACGTGCGGATCTTCGATTATATCGAGGATGAGAACGGCAAGAAAACGGCTGTGCTCAATAAGAAGGAAACAGCAATCGCGCAGGGCAAACAGGAGCTTATCAAACAGGCATTTGCGGACTGGATTTGGAAAGACCCTGAACGGCGCGAAAAGCTGACACGGCTCTACAATGAAAAGTTCAACAGCACACGCCCGCGTGAGTACGACGGCAGTCACATGAGCTTTGTGGGTATCAACCCCGAGATCACGCTCAGACCGCACCAAGTCAATGCCATTGCCCATATCCTTTACGGCGGCAATACACTGCTGGCGCACGTTGTGGGGGCTGGGAAGACGTTTGAAATGGTTGCTGCAGCGCAGGAGAGTAAACGGCTGGGGCTCTGTCAAAAGAGCCTGTTTGTTGTTCCGAATCACTTGACGGAACAGTGGGCGAGCGAATATCTCCAACTCTATCCCTCTGCGAACATCCTCGTGGCAACGAAGAAAGACTTCGAGACCAAGAACAGGAAGAAGTTTTGCGGCAGAATCGCAACCGGCGACTATGACGCGGTGATTATCGGGCACAGCCAGTTCGAGAAAATCCCCATGTCTATTGAGCGACAGAGGGCTATTCTGGAGCAACAGCTCGATGAGGTGCTGGAAGGCATAGCCGAGCTCAAAAGAAATCGAGGCGACAACTTCTCTATCAAGCAGCTGGAGCGCACAAAGAAGACGGTCAAGCAGAGGCTCGATAAGCTGAACGACCAGTCCAGGAAGGACGATGTTGTGACCTTCGAAGAGTTGGGCGTTGACCGTATCTTCATTGACGAGGCACATTATTACAAGAACCTCGCCGCGTTCACGAAAATGCGGAACGTGGGCGGAATCAGCCAGACAGAAGCTATGAAGTCGAGTGATCTCTATATGAAGTGTCGGTATCTGGACGAGCTGACCGGAGGCCGCGGTGTTGTGTTTGCGACCGGCACACCGATCTCCAACAGCATGGTTGAGATGTACACCATGCAGAAATATCTCCAGTACAGCACCCTCAAAAGGAATGATTTGATCCACTTCGACGCATGGGCGTCAACCTTTGGCGAGACAGTCACTGCTATTGAGCTCTCCCCGGAGGGCACCGGCTACCGTGCAAAAACGAGGTTTGCCAAGTTCTACAACCTCCCGGAACTCATGTCTATGTTCAAGGAAACGGCGGACATTCAGACAGCGGATATGCTGAATCTGCCTGTGCCGGAGGCGCATTATCACAATATCGTTCTGAAACCATCTGAGGCTCAGAAAAAGATGGTGGAAGGGCTTTCCGACCGTGCGGAGCGTGTCAGAAACAAGATGGTGGATTCCTCCACCGATAATATGCTTCTGATTACCAATGACGGCAGGAAGCTCGCGCTCGACCAACGATTGATGAATGATATGCTTCCGGACAGTGAAACCAGCAAAGTCTCAGCCTGTGCCGATAATGTCTTTGATATTTGGCAGCGCACAGCGGAGAGCAGATCCACACAGATGGTCTTCTGCGATCTGTCCACGCCGCACAACGACGGCAAGTTCAATGTATATGACGATCTCCGAAAGAAACTCATTGAGAAAGGAATCCCCGCTGAAGAGATCGCCTATATCCACACGGCAGAAACTGAAGCCAAGAAGAAGGAACTGTTTGGCAAGGTTCGTTCAGGGCAGATCAGGGTGCTCCTTGGTTCTACGCAGAAAATGGGCGCAGGCACGAATGTCCAGACTAAGCTGGTGGCACTCCATCATTTGGATTGTCCCTGGCGACCGTCAGACTTGCAGCAGCGGGAAGGCCGTATCATCCGGCAAGGCAACGAGAACCCGGAGGTGGACATCTACACCTATGTGACTGAGAACACCTTCGACAGCTACCTCTATCAGCTTGTGGAGAGCAAGCAGAAGTTCATCGGCCAGATCATGACCTCCAAGAGCCCTGTTCGCTCCGCAGAGGATATTGACGAAACCGCTTTGTCCTATGCTGAAATCAAAGCCCTGTGCGCCGGTAATCCGCACATTAAGGAAAAGATGGACTTGGATATTGACGTTTCCCGCTTGAAGCTTCTCAAGGCCAACCATCTGAGTCAGCGATATGCGCTGGAGGATCAGATCATCAAGGAGTTCCCGCAGAAGATCAAATCGCTGGAACAGCGGATTGAGGGCTATAAGGCTGACATGACACAGCTTGCTCAAAACACGCTTCCAAATGAGGATGGGTTCTCTCCTATGATAATGGCGGGAGGAACGGTATCGGACAAGAAAGCAGCCGGTGAAGCCATCATTGGACTCTGCAAGTCCATGACAAATCCGGACCCGATCCACATCGGTGAATATCGCGGCTTTGATATGGAGTTGTTCTTTGACAGCTTCAGCCGGGAGTACAAAATCACCATGAAGCATGAGCTGCGGCATACGGTAACTCTTGGCACCGACATTTTTGGTAATATCCAACGACTGGACAATGCACTGAACAGCTTCCAAGAGAAGCTGACAGCCTGTGAAGCGCAGTTCGAAAACACGAAGGTCCAGCTCGAAAACGCAAAGCTTGAGGTTCAAAAGCCATTCCCCCAAGAGGAGGAGCTAAAGACCAAGACGGCGCGGCTCAATGAACTCAACGCAATGCTCAACCTTGATAAGCGAGAAAATGAGATCGTTGACGGTGAGCGAGCAGAGGAAGAACCGAGCCGGGCCAGCAATGATAGGGAGCGATAAAAATCAATTTGCACATTTGTAATGTCGGGAGTCTCTCGCTACAATGAAGTCAGAAAACAGATGGAGGTGCTTGAGATGTTCCGGCATAAAGCAGAAAAGCGAATCGTAGAGCTCAACTCCGAACAGCTTCGGCTTGCCAAACATGCGCTGTTTGAGTTCCGAAACAAGCTGATCGCGCAGGGCAAGCCCACGGAGGATGTAAACGAGCTGCTTCTGAAAATCATGAAATAATACCTTGATAGCCGCAGGGATAAAACCTTGCGGCTATCGCTTTACATAGCCGTCGATGCTTACCACATCGGTGGCTAAATCTTTATGAAGGAGGTTTTGCAAATGACCAATGAAGAACTGAATACCGCACTGTATGAGAAGATGTTCGCTGAACAGCAGCGGTATCGTGAATGGCTGCTATCTCAGCCGCCTGATGAAATCCTCAATCACTGCTATGAGTTCACGGTGAGAGAGGATATCGTCCTGGCTCTGGAGTACCACGATCTGTCTGACAAGCAGTGCAAGGCGCTTTTGCAGTCGCACAGCCCGCTTGCCGATGTGTTCAAGGATTTTGAGAAGCGAGAAACAGATCACATGGACAACATCCGTGACACCATAGAGTGCCGCGCCAATGCGATCATCCGCAGAGACTTTATGCGTCAGCAGCAGGAAGCGAGGTGATGCACGATGGGCTATATTGCGGCAGATGACATTCTAAAGGCCAGGGAGATGGATCTCATGACCTATCTCCGCAACTATGAGCCGCAGGAGCTTGTTCGTGTATCCGGCAACACCTACTGCACACGCGAACACGAGTCGCTCAGAATCAGCAACGGGAAATGGTACTGGTTTTCGCATGACGTTGGAGGGAGATCTGCGCTTGATTATCTGATAAAAGTCAAGGACTACTCCTTCATAGATGCTGTGAAAACCATCCTTGGAAACGCCGCAGTGAAAGAGCCGATCCCTTATCACCAGAAGGAGAAGGTCAACCGTGACCTTCTGATGCCGAAGCTGGACGATGACACCTCTCAAATAGAAAAGTATCTGTACAGCAGAGGTATCCATCCGGCTGTGACACTCTACTGCATTGAGAAAAAGCTTCTGTATCAGACGGCAGAGTATCACAATGCGCTTTTCGTAGGCTATGACAAGGAAGGCACTCCCAGGTATGGAGCTCTTCGGGCTACAAGGAGCCCTTACAAAGGCGATTTAACAGGGAGCAATAAACACTTCTCCTTTTCCATGAATGAGAACCCGGCACCCGAACACATTCATGTCTTTGAGTCTGCGATTGACGCCATGAGTTACGCGACGATGCTGCTCCTGAATGGAAGAGACTGGAAGAAAGAAACGTTCCTTTCTTTGGCTGGTGTCTATAAGACGAAGCGGGAGAAAGTTGTGCCTGTTGCACTGGAGCGCTTTCTGAAGGACTACCCAAGCATAAAGACTGTCCATCTTCATCTTGACAACGACGGCATAGGGCGCGGGGCTGTCGCCGGAATCGTATCCGGGCTCCAAGAGAAGTTCACGGTGCTTGACGAGCCTCCATCGCACGGAAAAGACGTCAATGATGAACTCAAAATCCGCGTCGGAATAATGAGAGAAAGAGAGGAAATAGAACGATAATGGACATTACGATTTATCAGATCAACATGGGTCGGGACCATAATCGTATCGCCTTTGAAGGGCTGGACTTGCTCAAACTGTATCAGGGTTCAGACAAGATCGACAGCCGCATTTATGACCGAGTGTTCGAGGGCGAGGTGGATTGTAACGACCTTGAGGATGTGTACCGCAAGTTCAATCTGGAACACCCGGAGGGCTATAAGGGCCGGTCTTTGTCCGTGTCGGATGTTGTCGAAATCGTGGACGAGAACGGCGATTCGACCTTCCACTTCTGCGACTCTATCGGTTTCAAGCAGATCGACTTCGATCCCTACCTAACAGAGGAATACAAGGAAGATAAGATCAAGGTCGTTCTCTGCGAACCCGGCAAGGTGGCACGAGTAGCCGAGATCAGCAACACGCTTGCCGATCTCCAGAAGACCGTCAAAGGCGATATCGAGCAGTTCTGCCCCTACGAGGAGGCCGTCGCCATCATCTGCAATGAGGAAGGCAAGTTCAACGGCATGATGCCCAACAGAGCTATTTACAGTGAGCCGCAGGAGATTGAAATGTCCTACGGTGAACTGACGAGCAGGTTCCGCGAGGCCGAACGGAATGGAGGCGAGCATCTTACGGGATATATCGTCTTTACCGAAGACAGTTTCACAAAGCCATATCCGGAGGCTGCGCGAACCTACGCCGTGAGTAGCAACAATAAGGCGTTCCAGCCCAATATGGGCGGATACTCCATCTACGCCAGCGCACTGGACGGCTCCGATCCGATGATCCGTCTGGAGGGCTATATGCAGAGCGAAAAGGGCGGCAAGGACGGCTGGAAGATCGAGAGGTGCTATATGAAGAGCACCGAGAAGGAAATGATCGACGTCATCTTCGGTCCCTTCTTCATCTGCGATTGCAGCAGCCCCAACTATGGGTCCCTGAATCAGGAGCAGATCGACCGTTTCATGAAGCAGTTTGAAAACCCGGAGAGGCTCATTCGCATGAATGGAACGCTGATGTCTGTTCCCTATAAACCGGAACCGGATCTTTCGAGGTGATGGAGGTGAGGGCATGAGAATCATCGACGATACCTTTATCATCGGGATTGACAGCGGCTACGGCAATATCAAGACTGCAAACTGCTGCTTTCCGGCAAGTGTTGCAACCTACGACACCGAGCCGGTCTTCAAGGATAATATGCTGGTGTATGGGAATCGCTTCTATCTGATCGGGGAAGGCCATAAAGAGTTCCTTGCAGACAAGACAAGGGACAATGACTATTATGTCCTGGCACTTGCCGCGATTGCAAGGGAGATGAACATCAAAAAGCTTACCTCTGGCAGGATCAGAATCGCCGCAGGGCTTCCCCTGACATGGGTAAGCGGCCAGCGGGATGACTTCAAGAACTATCTCCTGCAGAACCGGTCAGTTGAGTTCTCGTTCCGCAATACCAATTACTCTATTGAGGTAGTAGGAGTCGATGTGTTCCCGCAGGGCTTTGCTGCCGTGGCTGACAGGCTCTCCGATTTCAAAGGTGTGAATATGCTCTGCGATATCGGCAACGGCACAATGAACATCATGTTCATCAACGACAAAAAGCCGGTTCCTGGCAATATGTTCACGGAGAAGTTCGGAACGCACCAATGCCTGTTGGCTGCGCGGGAGAATGTGATGAGGGTTCATCATACTACCGTCGATGACGCGATCATCAACCGCGTGTTTCGGTTCGGAACTGCGGACATCAACGAGAAGTATCTGAAAACAATCACTGACACAGCAACGGAGTATGTGGAGGGGATCTTCCAAAGACTCCGCGAGCATGAGTACAACCCTGAGTTGATGAGGCTCTATGTTCTCGGCGGTGGAAGCTGCCTGATCCGAAATTTTGGCACCTTCGATAAGGAGCGTGTCACGATTAACGACGATATCTGCGCTACGGCAAAAGGCTATGAGTATCTGGCAGAACTGAATATGCGTCGAGGTAGTTCCTGATGAACCGTAAGCGATTCAGCATTCGGTTCAACCTCGATGATCCCAATGATCTGAAGGCGTGGAGATATCTGCATCGAAAATCAGATCATGTTGTTAGCAAGGAAATCATCGAGACGATCAATAAAGCCTGTGAGCTGTCAGATGCGGAGAGACTTCTCCGGAAAGTGGTTTCTGAAGAGATGGAGAAATCTTTGAAAGCATTCTCCTTTGAGCCGGTGAAAACTGATCCCGAGACAATCGAAACGGAAAACAGCATAATGGATTTCCTTGAAAGCTTTTAGTGGCTCCGAATCGGAGCCACTTTCTGCTATCAAAAACAAAGTATGGCTCCGAATCGGAGCCAACAAGAGAAGAGGTGAAAAGAAATGGCGAATGAAAAGAGAGCATTGTCCTGGCAGGAGTTTTTAGACTCCGGCTTTGACGGTCGAGACGACAATTTCCCTGATTTTGAAGGAACTTTTGAGGCCGAGATGGTCTGCAAACGCTGGGACAAGAACAGTAAGCTCTTGGTTTATCTGGACTTTGATGATGGGAGAAAGATCATCACTTCCGCGTGGCAGGACTCCAACTACAAGGGGCTCGCGGATATTCCTTTTAATACCCGCGTCAGAGTTACTTTCCAGTATTCCAAGAAGGGCATTTCTTATCTTAGAAGTGCCGAAGTAATCTAAACCATGGGATCAGTGGCATTGTCTTAACAAGCAACGAATCTGTCCGTACAGATTCAGCTTGTCTGGGGCAATGCCCCTGAAACCCCAGAAAGAAAGGTGATGTTAAATTGAGAAAGAGAAATTGCAGAGTAGAAGTCTGCTTCACTAAGGATGAACTGTCTGCACTCTCGAAGAAGGCAAAGAAAGCAGGAATGTCTATTGGCGGCTTCATCCGGCATTCTGTTGCAAACAAAGAGGTTAAGGAAGCGCCGCCTGCTGATGTTCCTTATCTTATCCGTGCCATGCGTCAGGCCGGGTACAATCTGGATCAGACGTTGAAGAGATTTAATTCTACAAACGTCCCGGATATGCCTCAATTCAGAAAAGGACTGGAGGAACTTAGAACGGCGACGAAACTGGTCTCCGACGCCTATACCTCCGGCACCGGTTAATGGCAGTCACTTCTATCTGGCCGATCAAAGGCAGAGTAGATAAGGTCATTAACTACGCCAGAAACCCTGAAAAGACGCATGACAAGAAAAATCTCTTGAAGCTTCATGAAATCGAAGGCGTTATTGAATATGCCGCCGATGAGATGAAGACGGAGACCAGAGCTCTTGTGACCTGCCTTAATCTTTCAAGCGAAGAAAATGCGGCAAAGGAGTTCATGGAGGTGAAGCACCGGTACCGTAAAGAAGACGGAAGAGTCTGTTACCACGGCTACCAGTCCTTCAAGGCTGATGAGGTGGATGCGGATACCGCACACAATATCGGTGTAGCTCTCGCCAAGGAGCTTTGGGGAGACCGGTTCCAGGTTGTGATTGCGACCCACTGTAACACGGACCATTATCATAATCATTTCGTCATCAATTCCGTTTCGGATGTGGACGGCCTGAAGTTCTACAATTCACCGGAGGATTACAGACACATGAGAGAAGTATCAGATCGGCTGTGCCGAGAAGCACGGATCTCCGTGATTGAGAATCCTGAAGGGAAAAAGAAGAACTACGGAGAGTGGTCTGCTGAAAAGAATGGAAAGCCTACAGTAAGTGACACGATCCGCGCGGATATTGACCGTGCAATTCTTGCCTCCACAACGGAACGGGATTTCATCAACGTAATGAAGGAAATGGGCTATAAGATTGAGACAAAGACAGAAACAGGCGCGCCGCGGCAGCATCCTATAGTCATCCCTTATGGCCGCAAGAAACACTTCCGCCTGGATAGGTTGGGAGAGTTCTATGAGCTCGAATCCATCAAGCAGCGCATTCAAAACAATATCCGAAAAAGAGTGCCTTTCCCGGAAGTGAAGGAAGACAAGAAAGCGTCTTACTATCACTACAAGGAAAAGGCGCAAAAAGCAACCGGGCTATATGCCCTCTATCTTTACTACTGTTACGAGCTTCATATCATCGTCCACAAGCCGGCATCTATCAAAAAGGTGTCGGTTTTTTTGCGCGAAGATGTGACAAAGCTCGATCAGTATATTGCTCAGGCTGATTTTCTTGGGCGTACAGGTATCACGACTACGGAGGAGCTTCTATCGTACAAAGTCGATAAGGAAGCTCTGATAAAGACGCTGGACAATGAACGCAAGGGATTAAAGAACAAACAGAGGCAGTGTGCTCGTCGGAACGATGAGAGTTGCGCTGCGGAGATAAAAGCCCAGGTTGACGTTATTACCAGCGAAATGAGTGCCATACGCAAGGAAATCAAGCTTTGCACCGCCATTGCCGAGCGGTCTGCAAGGGTTCAAGAGAACCTTGAGGATATCCGGCAGCAGGAATCTGAAAGAAAGGAGAAAACGACAGATGAGTTACTCGTCAGGAGAAGCGGCAGAGCAAGTCGTGAGAATGACCCTGAACGGGGTTGAAGTCGCCGCAAAGATCAGCGGTAAAGCTGCGGAACGGCTGGCTATTCTTCTCTATGCGGTCCTGAAGGATCAGAAAAAGACGCGCGGCAAAACAAGGCTTACCAGTATGCTCAGGAGCGGAAAAGAGCTCAAGGTTTTTTCCGTGAGCGACAATGAACTGGAAAAGTTCTGCCGGGAAGCCAAGAAGTACGGCGTCTTGTACTGCGTCCTCAAGGATAAGACGGACACAGACGGCCATACCGACGTGTTCGTTCGTGCCGAAGACGCAAGCAAAATCAACCGCATCTTTGAACGCTTCGGAATTGCTACGACCGATCTAGCTACCGCGAGGGGCGAAATCGTCAAGGCAAACGAAGAAAAGAACAGCGACCGTCCGGAACCTGACCGTCATACCACGGAAAAGGATAAGGATGAGGCTTTCGTTGACGCCATGCTTGCGAAACAGCCCAACAAGGAAGAGGCTCAGACGCAAAACCCCACAGAAGGCCGGATTGCGAAGTCCCGTCAGTCCGAGCCTACCTCAAGGCCGCGCGAGAAAACCGACAGGGGTATCTCTGATTCGCCGGAACGGAGTCGGAAGTCTGTGCGAGAGACGATGAAGGAGATCCGGGAGGAACAGAGACAGAGGTCGGATTCCGCGCAGAGAACGAAAGACGCCCCTACGAAGGGGCCGGAGCACATCGAGGTGCCCAAGAAGAAAAAGGAAAAGGAGAGATAAATCATGGCAAACTATGATGACATTTTCAATGCAAGTCAGTCCGTGGAGACGGACGAAAAGAGCTATTCCTCTTTTGATAAAGAGGAATGGGCGGCGCAGAAGAAGCAGGAGCGCGAAGATGCTTTCGCTCTGATCGACACGACCGCCGAGCACATGGCCAACGACGGTGCTCTGTTCCAGTCTTATCTGGATGTCCAGGCGCATTTCGACCGCTACTCGGTCGGCAACGCCCTTCTCATCACGGCACAGAAGCCGGAGGCAACCCAGCTTGCGGACTCCAAAAGTTGGAGAGAGAACGGCGTGTATATCAAGAAGGGCGAAGTCGGGATTGTCCTTCTGGAACCTGGTGAGGAGTTCACCAAGGAGGACGGTTCGGTCGGCGTGAGCTACAACTCCAAAAAGGTGTTCGATATCAGTCAGACCAACGCCAAGCCCAAGGATCACGGGAATGTGAGACGTGACGACCGCCTTCTGCTCAAGGCGCTTATTCACAACGCTCCCTGCCCGATCAAGATCAGCCAGGAAATGCCGGAGGGTATCAATGCGGTCTATCGCCCGCAGGATAAGATGATTTTTGTTCGCGGTGGGCTGGAGGCACCGGATCTGTTCCGTGGCCTTTCCCAGGAGCTTGCTCATGCCCATCTGGACAAGGGTGATTATAAGCGCAGCGACAACGCCTTCGTTGCCTACTGCGCCTCCTATGTGCTGTGCAGCCGCAACAACCTCCCGAAGGATATGTTCCGCTTTGATCGCCTGCCGGAGAACATGTCCACGATGGATGCCCGTTCCGTGAGGACCGAGCTTTCCAAAATCCGTGACGTTGCCAACGTGATCTCTGCGGATATGGCAAAGGTTCTGGACAAGAATCGCCAGCCGGTTGAACGCAGAGACGAGGCGAGATAAGGAGATGGCGACATGGCAGAGGAGAAAAAGGTCCTGACGCTGGACGAATTCGAGCAGCGTCTTATGGTAAGCGGCCTGATGGATTTCCGGAACGACCTTCTGAAGGACGATAAGCCTACGGAAGATATCAACGATCTGATTCTGAAGGTCATTGATGCCCCAACGAAAAAGGAGAAGCGGAGAGCTGAACGTGAGGAAAGATAAGCTTTCCAAACAGAATGTGATCCTCTATTTCCTTGGCATAATCCCTGTTGTATGGCTTGGCCTGTTGATTGCTCCCTGCCTGGAGGATGGTCTGATCGGGCTGGTGCAGCAGTTCGGAACGATTATGCAAAACCCATTCAAAATAGAGCTTTGCGAGGACAGTGTAAAAGCTGTCCTCGTTTTGCTTCTGGCCTATGGGATTGCTATCGGCGTCTATCTTTCCTCAGAGCACAATTACAGGCGACGAGAAGAACACGGCTCAGCCAAATGGGGCACGGCTGGCTCGGTTAACAAGAAATATGCCAACAAGGATAAGACAGAGAACAAGATTCTCACGCAGAATGTCGCAATCGGGCTTGACGGTCGAAAGCACAGAAGAAACCTGAATGTACTGGTATGCGGTGGTTCCGGTGCCGGTAAGACGAGATTTTTCGCCAAGCCGAACATCATGAACGCAAATACGAGCTTCGTAGTGCTTGACCCGAAGGGAGAGTTGCTCCGGGACACCGGGCACCTCCTGAAAGAGCACGGATACGACATCAAGGTTCTTGACCTTATCAATATGGAAAAGAGCCACTGCTACAACCCCTTTGTTTATCTGCAGAGCGACGACGATATTCAGCGTCTCACAACCAACCTGTTTAAGAACACAACGCCAAAGGGCAGCCAAACGCAGGACCCCTTCTGGGATCAGACTGCGGCTATGCTCTTGAAAGCTCTCGTTTGTTACCTTCACTACGAGGCTCCACCTGATGAACAGAACTTCCCGATGGTGATGGAAATGATCAGAGCGGGCGATGTGAAAGAGAACAACGAGGACTATCTTTCGGTCCTTGACGAGCTCTTTGAACGGTTGGAAGCGAAGAACCCGGAGCATATTGCGCTCAAATACTATCGGGCGTACCACTCCGGCAGCGCAAAGACATTGAAGTCGATCCAGATCTCCTTGGTGTCCAGACTGGAGAAGTTCAACCTGGATTCGCTTGCAGGCATTACGCAGACCGATGAAATGGATTTGGGTGAGATCGGAGAAAGGAAAACAGCGGTGTTTGCTGTTATCCCGGATAACGATTCCTCTTTCAATTTTATCGTCGGTATGCTGTACACGCAGCTATTCCAACAGCTCTACTATCAGGCCGATTCTGTTCACGGCGGCAGGCTACCGGTCCATGTTCATTTCGTCATGGACGAATTTGCCAATGTCGCTTTGCCTGATGAGTTCGACAAACTGCTGTCTACCATGCGTTCGCGGGAGATTTCAGTTTCAATCATCATTCAGAATCTGGCGCAGCTCAAGGCCCTGTTCGAGAAGCAATGGGAAAGCATCGTCGGCAACTGCGACGAGTTTCTCTACCTCGGCGGTAATGAGCAGTCCACCCATGAGTATGTCTCAAAGCTGCTTGGCAAGGAGACTATCGACACGAACACTTACGGTCGATCTCGCGGGAGAAATGGAAGCTACTCTACAAACTACCAGCTCACAGGGCGTGAGCTTATGACACCTGACGAAGTGCGTATGCTGGACAATCAATACGCACTTCTTTTTATACGCGGTGAGCGTCCCGTGCAGGATTTCAAGTACGACATTCTTCATCATCCCAATGTACGGGAAACCACCGATGGCGGAGCACCGGTGTTTACGCACGGTGAAGACACCAGAAGCATTGCGGCCATGTCCTTTGTGTTTGATCCGATAGAAGTCGAAAAGGCGCAGAAGTTTGAACCGCAGCTACACGATTTTGAACTGCTCTCAGAAGAAGAGCTCCAAGAAAAATTTGATAAAAAGGAGAAAAAAGAACATGAAAAACATCAATCGTAAGAACAACACTCAGAAGCCGGAGATTCCCGGCAAGGTCAAGAAGGGCTTCTGCTTCTATGCTGCAGCGGTCCTGTCCCTTGCCCTGGTTATGGGCATGAGCGTTACCGCCTTCGCAGCCGGTGACCCGATCACGGTCGTCAACAACCTGTCCGATTTCATCTTTGGCCTGATTCGTGCGGTCGGCCTCATCCTTCTCGGTTGGGGTATTGTGCAGGTCGGCCTCAGCTTCCAGAGCCACGACCCGAGCCAGCGTTCCAATGGCTTCCTGACTCTGGCGGGCGGCGTCATCATCACCTTCGCAAAGGAAATCCTCAACCTGATCGTGGGCTGATCCGGTTTCCCGAGAAAGGGGCGGTCAGCAATGACCGCCCCGGATTGGAGGTGTAATGAATGTCGGATAACTGGATTGTACAGAATCTCGAAAATGCCCTTGAGGTATGGAACGATAAGTTGTCTGAGATCTGGCAACTGATCACACAGTCACCGCAGACATTCAAAGGTGGCTCTATTTGGTCAGTCATTACAAGTATCCACGGAGCTTTGCAAGCCATCGGATACGCGCTGCTCGTGCTGTTTTTTGTAGTGGGCGTTGTAAAGACGTGTGGATCGTTTGCTGACCTGAAAAAGCCTGAACACGCTGTAAAACTGTTTGTCCGATTTGCAATCGCAAAGGGACTGATCTCGTATGGCATGGAACTCATGCTTGCAATTCTTGAAATCATCCAAGGCGTGGTAAGCACAATCATGAACTCTGCCGGGTTCGGTACGCCGCAGGCGACCATCCTGCCGCAAGAAATTGTCACGGCGGTTGAAGACTGCGGCTTCTTTGAGTCCATTCCACTATGGGCGGTTACGCTCATCGGCGGACTGTTCGTGTGGGTGCTCTCATTCGTGATGATCCTGAGCGTCTATGGACGGTTTTTCAAAATGTATATGTACACGGCAATCGCACCGGTTCCGCTTTCCACCTTTGCCGGTGAGCCAACGCAGAATATCGGCAAGAGCTTCCTGAAGAGCTATGCCTCCGTGTGTATGGAGGGAGCGATTATCGTTCTTGCCTGCATCATCTTCTCTGTCTTCGCGTCGAGCCCGCCTGTTGTGGACACAAGCGCGACAGCGGCGTCTATGGTCTGGAGCTATATCGGTGAGTTGATCTTTAATATGCTGATCCTCGTCGGTGCTGTGAAGATGGCGGATCGCCTTGTCAAAGAAATGATGGGAATCTGAGGTGCGTCATGGCAAAGAGAATCATGAATAAGTGGCGCGGCTATGCCGTAGCGGATTGCGATTGCAAGTATTGTCTCTATTACGGCGGCAGGAAGAATCGTGAAGTAAACTGCCTTGCAGATGAGTGTGTCTGCATGGCGGAGCTTCAGGAAGCTGCCCGTCGGGAAAGGAAAGAAAATGGAAGTAAAAATCAATAGAGAGATTCGGAACTATACCGAGTCAATGTTCTTCGGACTGTCCTTCAGGCAGTTCGTTTTTTCTTTGCTGGCTGTTGGTGTTGCTATCGTGCTGTACTTTGCGCTCAAGCCCCATGTCGGAACGGAAACCGTTTCCTGGATGTGCATCCTCGGTGCGGCTCCTTTCGCTGCGATGGGATTTATCTCCTATAACGGGATGACGGCGGAGCAATTTGTATGGGCGTGGCTGCGGTCAGAAATGATTGAGCCGAAGCAGATCAAGTTCGAGCCGGTGAATATCTACTACGAGGCGTTGAAGGACACCATCGACGCCAAGGAAAAGGAGGTCTACAAAGGCAATGATTAAAAGCATCAAAACAATCCTGTCTCAGGATAAAGAGAAGTTCGTGGTGCCGAAGAAGGTGCAGGATTTGATCCCCATCAAGTGCATTTGGCCTGATGGTATCTTTAAGGTCGGAAACAAGTTTTCCAAGACCTACAGGTTCAGCGACATCAACTATATGGTGGCAAGCCGAGAGGATAAGGAAAGCATGTTCCTGACCTACTCTGAGCTTCTGAACAGTCTGGATAGCGGCGCAACCACGAAGATCACGATCAACAACCACAGACTGAACAAGGCGGATTTTGAGGACTCCATTCTCATGCCGATGAAGCGTGACGGGCTGGACGGTTACCGCATGGAGTACAACAATATGCTCCTGGATAAGGCAACCGGAGCCAACGGCATCACGCAGGAAAAGTATGTGACCATCTCCGTGAGCAAAAAGGACATTGAGGAGGCACGAGCATATTTCGCCAGAGTCGGCGCGGATCTGACAACCCATTTCACAGGGCTCGGTTCCAAGTGCGTTGCGCTCAATGCGGTACAGAGACTGCGTATCCTTCATGACTTCTACCGCCCCGGCGATGAGACTGCCTTCGAGATGAACATCAATAAGAAGGCACGAATGGGTCACGACTTCCGCGATTATATTTGCCCGGACAGCGTGGAGCGGAGTGCAGACCACATCAAGCTCGGAGAAAAGTTCGCAAGAGTTCTTTTCCTCAAAGACTATGCGAGCTATATCAAAGACAGTATGCTTTCCGAGCTTACCGAGCTGAACCGGAATCTGATGCTGTCCATCGACGTGATCCCTATCCCTACGGATGAAGCGGTACGCGAGGTCGAGAACAGGCTGTTGGGCGTTGAAACCAATATCACCAACTGGCAACGCAAGCAGAATCAGAACAACAATTTCAGCGCCGTCGTTCCCTATGATATGGAGCTCCAGCGCAAAGAGTCCAAGGAGTTTCTGGACGATTTGACGACCAGAGACCAGCGCATGATGTTTGCCGTTGTGACGATGGTTATCACGGCGGATACCAAGGAGCAGCTCGATCTGGATACCGAGACAATCCTCTCTACTGCAAGAAAGCACATGTGCCAGATGGCCACGCTGAAGTTCCAGCAGACGGACGGACTGAACACAGTCCTTCCGATTGGCGTCAGAAAGATTAACACGTTCAGAACCCTTACCACTGAGAGTCTCGCGGTTCTGATGCCGTTCAAGGTACAGGAGATCATGGATCAGGGTGGTATTTATTTCGGTGAGAACGCGATTTCTCACAACCTCATCATGTGCAACAAGGCAAACCTCCTGAACCAATCGGCGTTTCTGCTGGGCGTTCCCGGCTCCGGCAAGAGCTTTTCTGCCAAGGAGCTGATTACCTTCCTTATGCTGAACACCGACGACGATATCCTCATCTGCGACCCTGAAGGCGAGTATGCGCCGCTGGTGGAGGCGATGGGTAATCTCGGATCGGTTATCAGGGTTTCTGCCGGAGGCAGGGACAGGCTGAATGCCATGTATATGGTTGACGGCTACGGTGAGAACAACCCCATCGTGGTGAAGTCTGAGTTCATCATGTCGCTGATCGAGCAGATCGACAAAAAGGGCGTCGGCCCTCAGCACAAGTCCATCATTGACCGCTGCATTACCAATGTCTATCGCAATGCCGCAGAGGACGGGACCGTTCCGACGCTCTGTACGCTGCGTGATATGCTCCTGGAGCAGCCTGAACCGGAGGCAAAGCAGATCGCTTTGTCTCTTGAACTTTATACCACCGGATCGCTGGACATTTTCGGCAAGCAGAGCAATGTCGATCTGGACAAGCGCATTGTGGTGTTCGACATTCACGGCCTTGGCTCTCAGCTCAAGCCCACCGGACTGCTGGTTATCACCGATACCATGCTGAACCGTGTGACGCTGAACTGGAAGAAGGGCAAGCGCACCCATGTCTTTATCGACGAGTTTCATGTGGTGTTTGAAAATGAGTTCTCGGCGCAGTTCTTCAACTCCGCATGGCGTCAGTTCCGTAAGCGTAATGCTTATCCGACTGCGATTACGCAGAACGTGGAGTACCTGCTTGACTCCGTTCAGGCCAGCACGATGCTCTCAAACTCTGAGTTTGTTATCATGCTGAACCAGGCAGCGTCTGACCGCGAGAAGCTCGCAAGGCTTCTCAACATTTCCAATGAACAGATGAGCTATATCACCAATGCTGACGCAGGCTGCGGTCTGATTAAGTACGGTTCGGCGCTTGTCCCGTTCATCAATCAGTTCCCGCATGATACAAAGCTCTATCAGCTTATGACCACGCGCCCCGGTGAGGGCGAATTCGCAAGAGGACAGGATTAACCCTGTCCTCAATCTTTTATGGAGGTAATTTGAAATGAAAATCAAAAAGATCATTGGCATCGCCGCTATTGTGGTTCTGTGCGGGATCGCGGTATTCTCTGGCGTCGTGTTTCATCACCAGTATCAGGATCAAAAGAACAGCGCACAGCAGTTTGAGGACTTGTCCAATATGATTGCTGATGTGGACAAGAGCGAACTCGACAAGGAGCCTGTCCCCGAGCCGGGTGAAGACGCGCCCGTAAGTGAGACAATCTCTGAGGAAGAACTGGCTGAGCGAGAAGCAGAGCTGGCAATGGAGAAATACAGAGCCCTTTTCGATCAGAACAGCGATTTTGTGGGCTGGATCTCCATCGACGACACGAACATCAACTACCCGGTCATGTGGACACCGAATAATCCTAACTACTATTTGAAGCACAGCTTTGAGAAGGAGTACAGCGATTACGGCGTTCCGTATATTGACGAGGACTGCGTGATGGGAGAGAGCAACAACTACGTCATCTACGGGCATCACATGAAGAACGAAACGATGTTCCACGACCTTTGCAATTATGCCAGCAAGGACTTCTATGACGAGCATCCGATTATCAAGTTTGATACCCTGTTCGGCTTCGGAGAGTATCAGATTGTGGCGGTTTTCCGCTTTGATACGAATAACGACACCTTCCGGTACAATCAGTTCACAGATATGGATGAGGAACACTTCAAGAACTTCATGAATAGTGTTCATCTTCGCCAGCTCTATGACACCGGCGTGGACGCCGAGTACGGAGATCACCTTATCACGCTTTCCACCTGTGAATACACCTACACCAATGGGCGCTTCGTGGTAGTTGCCAAGAAGGTTTAATCCTGTTCTTTGAGGAAGGAGGCGATAGCTATGAGCAGGATTAAGACGAGAGAAAGCGTGAAGGATATTAAGGTCATTGATAAAGCGGCTGTTGCCTCCGAGCGTATGAAGACGGCGCTGGTCAGGTCAAAGGATCAGTTTGAAAATCTGATGGACGACGGCCAGGTCACGCCGTCTGAATATGCGGAGGATAAGATCCGCTATGCTGCGGAGGATGTTGCAGATCGTGTCGGTCATGAGGTGTCATCCGAGACGAAAAAGGCTGTCAATAAAGGCAAAGAGGCATATCGGAAACATCGTGAGGAAAAGCGGATCGAGAAGAATGAGGAGCGGGTCAACCGCTATGAAGAGGGCTTCCGCAGGGAGGAACAAGCCCGATCTGAGATAAATTCTTCTCAGGAGACCCATTCACATCAGACAACTGCACAAAAAAAGAACACTGTTCGACAGAGGAAGAGTGCCCACCAACAGAGTACCGTCAGAGAAACAGCGTCTACAGGTGGTGAAGTCCGAAAGAATGCTGTACGCGGAAAGCGAAATCAGACCATCAAGACTGCGGAGCGGACGGAACACACGATTAAACAGTCCGCCCGTTCTGCCGGAAAGAAGACGATGAAGACCGGTGCAAAAGGCACGGTTAAGTCTTCGGAGAAGGCAATTAAGACTGCGGAGAAGACCTCCAAAGCGGCCATTAAAACGGCTGAGAGAACGGCCAAGGCAACGCAAAAAGCAGCCCAGGCGACCGCTAAGGCCGCACAGAAGGCTGCTGAAATGGCAAGGCAGGCTGCGATTGCGGCATACAAAGCGGCAGTAGCGGCAGCGAAAGCAATCGCCGCAGCCATCAAAGCGATTGCCGCAGCCATCAAAGAACTAATCGCTGCCATTGCCGCCGGAGGTTGGGTAGCAGTCGTAGTGATTATCGTTATCTGCTTGATCGGTCTTATCGTGGCATCCTGTTTTGGGATCTTTTTCTCTTCTGAGGATACCGGCTCTACGCAGACCATGCAGCAGGTCGTCCAGGAGATCAACCTTGACTATCAGAACAAGCTTGACGATATCAAGAACTCCAACACCTACGACGAACTTGAAATGTCAGGCTCCCGTGCAGTCTGGCCGGAGGTCCTTTCCATCTACGCTGTAAAGACCACCAACGACCCGGATAATCCGCAGGAGGTGGCATCTATGACCGACGAAAAGAAACAGCTTCTGAAGGATATCTTTTGGGAAATGAATGAGATTTCTTATGAAACCGAGGAAAAGACAGAAACGGTCATAGTTGAAACAGATGATGGAGAAGGCAACATCGTAGAAGAGGAAATCGAAGAAACAACGGTATATCTGTATATCACTGTGAGTCATAAGACCGTAGAAGAAATGATGGCTCAGTACGGCTTCACTGAGGATCAAAAAGTCCAGGTTGCCGAGCTGCTCGCACAGGACAGCAGTATGTGGGCATCTGTTCTCTACGGCATCTACGGAGCAGACGATCAGATTGTTGCGGTTGCGCTGTCTCAGCTTGGCAATGTGGGAGGTGAGCCCTACTGGAGCTGGTACGGTTTCGGCTCTCGCGTTGAGTGGTGCGCCTGCTTTGTATCGTGGTGCGCTGATCAGTGCGGTTATATCGAAACCGGCGTTATTCCGAAGTACGCAGGCTGTGTCAACGGCGTCAACTGGTTCAAGGATCGAGGCCAGTGGGCAGATAACGATATCGAACCGGCACCAGGTATGATTATCTTCTTCGATTGGGATAACAAGGGCAGCTCCGGCCCGCAAGACGGCGAATCCGATCATACTGGCATCGTTGAGCGGGTTGAAGACGGCATTGTTTACACCGTCGAAGGAAACTCTGGCGATAGCTGCCGCGAAAACCATTATGCTGTAGGCTACTACGAAATCCTGGGATACGGGATTCCTGCCTATTAACAGCAAATGCCACCCAAATGGGTGGCACTTACATATGAATGTCCTTGTATTTGTCTAATTCAAGGATTATTCGGTAGATCTGCTCTTGTTCAGATTTGTTTTTTGTCAGCAGAAGCTCATAGCATTTTGCGGGGATATCTGTGCTGTCATCCGGTGTGCTTCCAATCTTATCAAAGAGCTTGGAGAGAGGAACATCTATTGCTGCGGCAATCTTCTCTATGCTCTCAAGCGTAGCATTTTTCTCACCGCGCTCGACCTGTCCTATATACGTTGGATGGCAACCGGAAAGCTCAGCTACCTTTTCCTGGCTGAATCCTAACTGAAGTCTGTAACTTCTTATTCGTTGACCAACTGTCTTTGCTATCTCACTCATTTTAGGCACCTCATTGTGTTCTGAATATAGTCTATAAATATCGGAACTGTTTTTCCACAGACCATTGATATTGTTTGCTCTGCGTTGTATACTATAAGTATTATAATTGCGGAAAGTAGTGCCTTTAAGCACTGGTTGAGGGCTGAACGATGAAAAATCAAACTTGTTGCTTTACCGGTCATAGAAAAATACCGTTGGATCAACTGGAGAGCGTGACCCAACGGCTGAGGGATGTAGTTATTGCAAGTATTAAGGACGGCTATCTGTATTTCGGTGCTGGCGGAGCTTTGGAATTTGATACTCTTGCTGCGCAGACAGTATTGGACCTGAAAAAAGACTATCCCCAAATTAAGCTTATTCTTGTCTTACCCTGTAAAACGCAAGCCAGAGGCTGGAAGCAAGAAGATATTGAAGAATACAACCGGATTATGAAGGCTGCTGACAAAGTAGTATATACATCACAAGATTACTATAACGGGTGTATGCACAAACGAAACCGTCACCTTGTAGATAATAGCAGCAGATGTATTTGTTTTCTTACCGAGAAAACAGGCGGCACATTTTATACTGTCAATTATGCCTCTGAGCATGGGCTAATGATAATCAACACTGCTAAATAGCTATCGCAATATGGGCCCATAACTCCTTCTCACATGCGCAACTACACTATCAATGAGAAAAGGTGCGACCATTTTGCCGCACCTTTTCTCTTCTTGGACTGTAATTCAATCAAACACATTGAAAACTGCGCAGAAGTATGGTATAATACATGGTGTGTTTTTGCGCCAACGAGATAGTGGAGCTAATCCGTGCCGTATGGAGGTATCACATGAAGGTTCGCTATGATAAGCTGTGGAGGCTAATGAAGGACAACAAAATGAAGAAAAGCGATTTATCAAAAGCTGCGGAAATAAGCTCCTATGCGATGACAAAACTAAATAATGATCGCCCTGTCAGCATGGAAGTAATGATTAACCTCTGTAAAGTCTTTCACTGTGACATAGGAGATTTAATGGAAGTAATTGAAGAAGACTAATTGGAGGCATTATTATGGACATGGATCGGGTTAGAATAGCCGATGTGATTACAACTGAATATTCGGACTTTCTTTCCTTTTGTTCCGCGTCTGGGAAGATATTTATTTCAGAATTAACGAATGTTGATTTTGTCGCTTTTAGAACGAGCTCCGGGCAATCACGCGACTACATAAAATCGATTAGAGCAATGCTGGACAATCCAGTTGTTGCTGCGACTACTGAAGTTGACGCCGTCCAGAAAGGTTCGGAGAGCGAAAAAAATGAATTGCAGGGAGACCATTTTGATGCGGGTGAACACCTCGCTCTCGAAGACCAGTCAACGCCATCTAAAACAGAATCTCCTTCATGGATACAGCCGAATGAACAGCCCCCAAAAAATATAGAAGCGGCTCTTGATGAGACCAGTTGTTATGACAGGAAAAATGATACCGAGAATAAAACTGCTGATAGAACGACAGAAGAAATTGTAGTTACATCAACTGGGACTGAAACTACTGCTTTGAACTCAACAGGGCTTTCTGATGACAGTGAATATACCCTCGCATACCTGTTTGATGTAAATCCTTCGTGGTTTGAAGATGTAGGCATTATTGCACTCAATTTAGGTGTTCGTCCGACAAACTGCTTAAACAATGCAAAGATTAAGACGATTGCTGAAGTGTTGGCCAGAACCACCGACGAACTAAAAGCTATTAAAAACATGGGCGTGAAGTCGGTCAACGAGATAGTACAAAAAGTTAAGGATTATGTGTCTGATCCTGCAAATTTAGATGTGGCGACTATCTCAGCTGTTTCCAATCTTGCCCCAAAACATGAACGGATAGAACTTGACCCTGCATTCAAGAGCGCGCTTGAAGCTATGTTAATGGGTGATGAGTACTCAACAGAGGGTTTCAGTGACAATCAAAGGGGTCATTTTGAAAAACTGAAAGATGCTTCAGAGGTTGCGGGAGAAGATATTTGTCTTGAGGCATATCTAAACCCAGAATATGCACTCAACATATGCAATGCTCTTATGGGGTTTGCTGCGCCATATATTCAGTATAGAAACGCTATGAACGAAGCAGTCCAGAAAATCGGTAATTTGCCAGACTCCATGCGTCAGCTGAAGGCAATACCGTTTATCAGGGCTTACTCTGCAAAGGCCGGTGAAAAACTGTCATATCTTTTGTCTGAATGTTCAGATGATACGATTGTTGAGCATATTCCTTTTCTCTATGAGAAATTGAGAAAAGAAGAAAATATGGCTGTGCTAACGTCTGATACGAATAAGTTTCTCGGATGGCTCAACTTTGATGTTTTCGCTCTTATTTCTTCTATCTCGGCGAACATTCGTAGCATTCTTGCCGGAAGAAACGAGAGAGCAATAGAGGTATTTGCTCTTCGGTCTAAAGGCGAAACACTTGAAGCAGTAGGCTCCTTGTATGGTGTCACACGCGAACGTATTCGACAGATAGAGAACAAAGTACATAGGACTTTTTGGAATGTATATGAGAAGCAGAAATATGATCTCATTATGCTTGTCTATGCATTGCGGAATGGGGATAATGTTCTGCATTTTGATGAATTGAAGGACACGCTGGGGGACGAATTTGCAACTGTTCTTTGGGCTTGCATAAAGCATAATCAAGAACATGAGCATTATTACTACTCTAAGACTCTAGATGCTATCGTAGTCAAGACGGATGATGCAGAAAATATGAGCGAGGCCGCTCTGCTTTCGACGATAGAAGACCTTCTTATAACACTACCTGATGTAATGCTGGCTTCGGAGAAGGAAAGCGCTCTTGCAGAACTGGCAGAAAAAAATTCGATCCCCAAAGAGGTGTTGAATGGCGTCTTTGATAGCATCTATCAACGGACAGAAAACTTCCTGCATAAAGGCCGTCTTACGGTTGTGTTTATGTGTGAGTATGTTCTGAAAAACCGCTTTCAGGCAGGTTTCAAAATTGCAGATGACTTTGAAGCAGAACGGTTTAAGCAGTATATGGTCGAGCTTTTCGGGACACGCGCAAAGTCTATTACTACGAGAGCTATAGATGCTGATGTCAGTGGTCTTGGTGTACTTTGCGACCGAGGAAAGTATATCCACCCAGATTATTTGGTTGTGGATCCAGGCGTTATCGATGCTATAAACGATTATATTGAGGAGTCCCCACGTTCACTTATTCCGTATGGTGAGCTCTTTGATGCTCTGAAGGAAAAGTTTGAGGGTACACAGATTACGAACAGATTCCTCCTTCAAGGAGCATTAAAGAAATATGGGTGTAGATTTAGTACAGGCAGAGATTTTGTTCGCAAAACCAAATCGGTAACTTTTGTGGATGAACTCGAATCATTTGTTTCAGACCGTGGCATCGTACATAAGTCAGAGATCTTCGCGGAATTCACATCGCTTGGGGAAGCAGGGCTTGGCCAAGTCGTGTCCAGGAGCGCAAATGTATTCAATATTGACAATGGCTATTATATCCACGCAGAGCAGTTTGATATTCAGCCGGAAGATTATGAAATGCTTCGTGGCTATTTAAGCGAGGCTTGTAAAGACATTCCGGTTAATATCAGATCTGTTCATGAGGCTGTTGCTGAACAATTCCCAGAATTCATGTATCGAAATGACTTCGAGGATCGCAACAAACTCTTTGCTGCTCTGAACTTTATGTTTAGAGAAGAGTTTAGCTTCTCTCGCCCTTATATTGCGAAACTTGGAGTCAGCGATATTTCGAATCGAAGCGTTATCCTGCAGCATATCGAGGATTATGACAGCATCGAGATAGAGGAGCTCATTGATATTTGCGACGAGAACGGTATCCACTATGTTGCTCCGGCATATCTATGTCAGATGCTTGCACCGGACTTCATTCGAGTTAATCGAACCACTCTGATGCGTCGTGAGCTTACTGGAATTACAGATGAAGTGATAGAGCAGGCAAATAGCATCATACGTGATCTTCTTGAGGTAAATGGATATATTGTTGGTTCAAAAGTTAACGATTTTCTGTGGTATCCGCAGATAGATGTGGATTGGAACGAATTCCTCCTTGAGAACCTCATTGTACAGAGCAAGAAAATCAATGTGATATATATGTTTGGCGACCCATTACAGCGTCCGAATGCTATTTATGTCGCTGAGGAATTCAGCAAGGATACGTTTGACTCATTCCTGATTAAGGTGCTGACAGAAGAAGTCCATAAAGGCTCATTCACCTCAAAGATTGAGATGAGAGATTGGCTGCGCGAAGAGGGAATGATTGAAGTCAAACTTCCCAACTTTCTCGAAAGTGCAAAATACTTCTATGTCAACGAAACTGGAGTCCATTGTACTGGAGAGTAACCATGACAAACGGTGTGGTGCCTGACAACTCATAGCACCCGCTAAAGGTGAGGAAACAATTATGTATAACTACGAATGGGATATAGAAACCGGTGGATATATTCTTCTTCCGACGAAAATAACTGGCGTTACAAAAGAACTAAGACCGGTATTCTATGATGAACTTCATTTATTGGGGCTGGATAGGGATTATGGTTGGATAATTCCAAATGCAGAGAATCCCTTGATGTGGGCAGAAGGTAGAAGATACTTTTACCGCGGAGAGTTGGTCGCGGAAGCGACAGGGGGGGGCCTTTTCTCTGCTCCTGTATTAAAAAATGTTACTCGCAACATTTCTGTTGAGCCAGTGGACATTCATAGGTTCGTTGACAAGAATGAGAATATTCTTAACGGCTTGGTTCAACGGACTTTAAAGGACCTCTATGCGACCTTTGAAGAGTATAGAAATAAAGTTGATATGTCTTATATAGCATTTAGCGGGGGCAAGGACTCCGTTGCTATGCTCGATATAGTTCAGAGAGCACTACCGCATGATTCATTCGATGTTGTATTTGGTGATACAACAATGGAATTAGGAGATACCTACAAGAATATTGAAAAAGCAAAGGCGTTTTGGGGTGACCTGAATTGGCATATTGCTCGAACGGATTTTAATGCTACGGATTCTTGGAAATTTGTCGGTCCACCAGCAAGAACCATTAGATGGTGCTGTGGAGTTCATAAATCTGCGCCTTCAGTATTGAAAATTAAAGAAATTCTTGCAGAACGAAAGAATTGCAAAATTGCTGATGTGAAAAACTTCAAGGTGCTAGCTTTTGTGGGGGTTAGAAAAGAAGAAAGCGAAGCTCGATCTACATATGAGATGGTTTCAGAGGGAAATAAACACGCTGTACAGATAAATTGTAACCCAATTCTTGAGTGGTCTTCTGGAGAGTTGTTCCTTTACACTTATGCACGAAACCTTCCAATCAACCGCGCTTATAGGTTTGGCTTACATCGTGTTGGGTGCATACTTTGCCCAATGTCGTCCTCATGGACCGATTATATTCAGAATAGAGTTTATCCTGAAGAAGTTGCTCCATATATCAGAATTATCCGCGACAGCATTAATACTTCTTTCAAGTCTGAAGATGAGTGGAAAGATTATATGGAAGCTGGTGGGTGGAAAAAACGCGCAGGAGGAAAAATCTTAACATTTGGCGAAAACAGAGTAACTAATATTACTGATGGCGGAAAAGAAACCTTTGTAATAAGGAATGCTACTCAGTTATGGAAAAAATGGATGATTACTCTTGGATCGTTTGTCGAGATTAGAAAAGGGGTATATGCGCTTCAACACGGACCAATCTCGGTTGAGATGGAGGTCCGTGAAGAGAAAGATAAAACTATCATTTCATTGCCAGTCCTGACTAAAACCAAAGAAAACATTAGGTTTATGTATTTGTTCAGAAATGTTTTGTATAAAACTGCGTACTGTCAGAACTGCAAAGAGTGTATGGCTGAGTGTCCGAACGGAGCATTAGTCATAACGAATGATGACATTGTGATAAATAATTGTCTTCACTGCGGCAGATGCCTTGACAGACAAAAAGGCTGTATTGTAGCAAGGTCAGTAATCACGGGAGGCGGAAATAATATGGACATCAAGAATATTGATCGTTATAAGACATTCGGATTTAGGCAAGAATGGCTTGAACTGTATCTTGAAGACCCAGCTGCATTTTGGGAAAATGATCGCCTTGGGGTCGATATGTTTTATGCCTTTGATAAGTGGGCACGAGAAATTCTTTTGATAGATGAGAAAAAGGCACCATCGTCTTTCGTTGACAAGATGATAGAGCTTGGTGGTGACAGTCCTATTCTTTGGGGGTATTTCTATGTCAACATGGCATATAACTCTCCCATAGTCAATTGGTTTATTCGACATGTGAATTTTGGCATGACTTATTCTAATGAAAGTCTTATGTTAATGCTTGGAGATGATCTCAAAGAACGGACAAGGAAAAACGCACTTACATCTCTTAAGGATACACTACGGAATTCTCCGATTGGTTGGCTGCTTGGCCAAGGGGAATTTGAAACGAAAGGCAAACAGATTTTATCTATCACAAAAACTGGATGGACAGAGCCTGAGCCTATAGTAATTCTTTATTCTCTATATCTGTTTGCAGAAAGAATGGAAGGTACGTACAGCTTTACTCTTTCTGACTTGCTCGAAGATAACGAAGAGAGAGAAGGATTGAGCCCTCGTGCTATTTTCGGTATTGAACGCGAAACACTAAAGCCGATTCTTCAGGGGCTTGCCAATAACTACAGCAGCTTTATTCAAGTAGACTTCAATAAAGGCATTATGGAAAACATTGATTTGCCTGCCGGTAAAAACGGTAAAAAGGCGATTGATGTGCTCTCGCTGATTTGAGGAGGATAAGACAATGGCGGTAAGATTGTATAACGAATACATAAAGGTTGATCCCAATTTCATCCCGGTGTTTAGCCGGAATAGTGATAGGACCTACCCAGATAAATGGCAGTCGTTTTATCCTCACTCCAGTTTCAAGAACATTCTCAAGGATATTGTTGAGACACTAGAAAAGAGCAATGAAACAAAAGATCGAAGTGTTTGGATGAGTGGTGCTTATGGTACTGGTAAAACCTATGCTTCATTCGTCATAAAACACATCCTTGAAGATAGCATTGACTCTATCACCCCGTATTTCACTCAGAATGGTATGGAGACTTTACTCGCACGAGTAAAGGGGGTTAGAGCGAAAGGGAGAATTCTTGTCGTTCAGCGTAGTGCATCGGCTGGAATTAACACGCAGGACAAGCTCTTTAATGCGATTGTTGAATCTGTGCGAAGAGCAGTATCAGATGCTGGACTTACATATACTGGAGCAGAAAGCCTTTCTGATAAGGTGCTGACAATTCTGAAGCATCCAGAGACATCGGCTTTTAATTTCCAGGGAGCATTTAATAAATACCGTGGCAAGTTCACTGAATATAACTCGGTAGATAGCATTATAAAAGACTTAGAAGAACTTGATCTCGAAGATAAGCTGGGTCTTCTCGATACGATCATTGAGGTTGCGGCACTTGAAGGTTTCAACTGGTCTATGTCTTCTGAGGAGATTGTTGACTGGTTGGAGGATGTGCGCAAAGGCAACAATCTGTCTTCAATTGTCTTTATTTGGGATGAATTCACAGAGTATTTTAAGAATAATCAGAACAACATTACTGGTCTTCAGGAGATTGCGCAGGCATCTTCGCGCATCAGTTGTTATCTATTCTTGATTACCCACAGTTCTGCTGGACAACTTATCCAGGACAAGGGATCAAAGACTATAATTGAGGCGCGGTTTAAGCTCGATACCATAGAATTGGAAGAGAGCACTGCTTTCAAGCTTCTTGGACAAGCATTAAGACACGAAGCCGACCTTGCTGATGAGTGGAAACATACGAGCGACCAGTTGTGGGACGGCGTTAAGCGTGGTAGTGTGGATGTCATCAAGAATAAGGATTACAACATTCAAGACGATGATTTCAGAGCCCTCTTGCCGATGCACCCTTATGCGGCGTATTTGTTGAAGTTTATTGCAAAGGACATTAGCTCCAATCAGCGAACCATTTTCCAGTTCCTCAGCGGAGACTACTCAGGGGATGAAGACAAAACCAACTTCAAGTGGTTTATTGAGCACTTTGCGTTTGAGTACGGTAAATGGAACTATTTGACGGCGGATTACCTGTGGGATTACTTCTTCAAAACCAGTAACGTCGATCTTGACGCAGCTTTTATTCAAACGATCAGTCACTACAACAACTTCGCGCCGCTTTGCGACGATCCGACCAACAAGCAGCTTGGTGATCGCAGACGTAGAGTGTTGAAGGTGACTTTGCTTCTTGCTGCCTTGCAAGCAAAGAACGGCGCAGAGGCAAGAACTGGTGCAACATCATTGATGCGTCCAACCTTAGTGAACATCAAAGCCTGCTTTGCCGGGACGCCGCAGGAATCTACTGTTGAGCAGGATCTGAATTATTTTGCTTCAAAGGGTATCGTTGGCAAGATTGAAAGCGCAAAAGAAGTTCTCTTCGTCATGACTTCCGCCGCTATTGATACCGAGCGCATGAATCAGATCATTGATGAAACACGTAAAGCGATCACTTTTGAAAAACTTATTGCCGACTCCACGTATGATGTTGCTAAGCAATTCATGCCAACTGATTACCTAAAGTGGAGAATGCGGATTATCAATGTGTCACCCGCAAATGCAAAACAAGAGGCGGAAAAGGTTGATAAGTCCGAGAATCATATTCCGACATTTTTCTTGTTTGCAAAGAATGAAGCCGAACAAGGTAAGATTAAAGACACCGTTGCAGCGATCTTCGATAGAGTTGGAGAACGCTGTATCGTGGTTGACTTTAGCTCTTTGCCGTTCACTGATGCGTTGTTTACAAAATTCATTGAGAGCAAGGCAAAAGAAAAATATTTTTCCACAATCCCTAATCAGAAATCCCAGCTTGAGCTTGCGAAGAAAACATCTCAGGAAGTCCTTAATGAATGGACAAGAAAACTGATTACCACTTCATTGTACGTTTACTCTGCACCTAATAAGTCTGTTCAGAAAACTGGTGGAGCCAATTTAAGAAAGGAATTCAAAGAGATTAACGGTGAGTTCTTTGGTGCTGGACTCGAAGAAATCACGCAAAATGATAAGCTCTTTGCTGAAACCGGATTCAAAGAGACTGTTGCTCAAATGGCAATGGGTAAGATTGATGTTCCCAACAACTATTCGTATGTCAGAAACATCTCAACAAAACTGCAAATGGACGGGATCTGGAGCACTCCGAAGTATTGGGAAGTTAAACCGTCGCACCCTGTTTCAAAGATGAAATTTGCAATTAATGAAATTATTGAGCAGGGATTTGAAAAGAGCACGATGGTAAGTGTCACGGATATTTGGAAAGAACTCAGAAAACCTCCTTTTGGCCTCCTTCCGAATACCGGCTCTGTGTTTCTTCTCGGTTTTCTTCTTGGAGAGTACGCTGATAGCACCTATTACAAACGAGACACGAACAATAATACGGTGTCCCTTAATTACATTGACCTTAGTGAACTTATCTTCGGTGTCATAAAGAATCTTCCCAAAGCTCAGGGACAGTTTATTGTTAGGCAAACCTCCGAGCAGATGAAATTCTGTCAGATCACGGGTGAGATTTTTAAGATTGCGAAGGAGAAACGCAATTCTGTCGATGATATTGCCAAGAATATCAACATCTACCTGACAAATAACAAGTACCCGATGTGGGCCGTACGTTACTTCATTGAAGAAGAACTGTATGACCATGAGTATTGTGACGCTATGGTACAGCTCACATCACTCCTCTGCGAATTCATTAAGCCTGAATCAAAGATTGACCGCGAACGCTCAAAGGTTGTTGAAGACATTTATAAGCTGTATCAGCAGTACAACGCCATTGATGAGGTGTTTAGAGATATTCTTAGCGCCGAGAATATGAGAGCTGGCATGAATTATTACATTGCTCAGTACAAGCCTGAATTGATTCAAATTGCCAGCAATCTGAAGGTTGATGCCAAGGAATATCTGGAGTTGTTAAATTCTAAGCTCTCGAATGATTCTTCCTACCTTTGGGAACTTGGAGATACTAACCGCCAGATTGATAATCTGTACATTGATCTGAAGCTTATTTATGACATCAACCGAGTTCTCACTACTAAACAAAAAACATATGTCGAAGCAAGAAAGGCACTCATCGAAAAACTTAACATTGTTAAAGTTCCTTATGCATTGCTTAAGGAACTGAGACCTGAGCTTATAACAATTGTTGATCAGTTTAGCTTAATTAAGGACAACGCTCAGTTTAACAAAGCCGAAACTGCGTCAACAATTGCTAATTTGGCAGATGATTTTGTCGAGTTCTTTAATAATCAGTACGAAGTATTCTGTAAAGCTCTTGATCGCGCATTGCACACAACTATCTCTGCCGATGAGTATGAGTATCTGTTTAATAAAGTGCCCTCTGGGACTCTTTACGAAGCGACAGATAAGTTCACTACTACCATGCAGCATGAACTAACCAACTTCCGTAAGTCAAAGAAGACACGGAAGATGTACGATGCATGGGAGAAGGCTACGAACAGCACCAGTCCGGCAGATTGGTCTCAGAAAAACGGTATTCCGGTACTCTGCCTGTTCACTGAGGATATTCTTACCGCGCAGAAGATTTTCGATGCCTTGAATAGAACATCGTATTTGCCGACAGAAAAGGATATTGATGATGCCATTGATTTCCTGCAGAGCGGAAAGCTTGGCATACTGAAAAACACTGACATCTGTGTTAAGAGATTTATAGACTTCTTTGCTGGCGAGTATGCATATGTCATTACTTCCGCCGATGAGTTGAGAGATCAGATTCGCGCAGCAGCTGGGACAAAAGTTTATGACTGGTATGCTAAAGCGAATAGCTGTAAATCGAGGATTCGCCAGTTCGCCACAGAGCGCTATAAGTTAAAATATCGTTCCCAGGCGAAAGAGCGAGTCAGAAAGCTCACTGCGGAACAAGCACAAAAATACCTTGATGAGCTTATTGATAAAGATCCTCTGCTCGGAATCAATATCCTCAAGGGATAATCAAAGGAGGACACTATGACCACCTTTAAGGATTTGGAAAGCCTACAACTATTCTTGAAGCAAGACGCGAAACGCGTCTCGCTAAATCCTGTGCGCTTTATAAATGTCGATTCTATGGCTATGTGGATCGAGGTTAAAAAGTTTCTGCTTGCTTTGGCCGATGAGACGCTGCCCCTTTCCAAGTTCTGTGAAGGGAAAGATACAACTCCAAATATCAAACGTGTTAGTGCTGCTCTGAAAAAAGTCAAAAAGTCGCAGTTTGTATCTCCGTTGTCAGAATATTTGCGCATAATCCCTGAACAAGCTGAACCTGTAATTCAGAAGTTTATCAAGGCAGACTATCAAAACAATGATAACGGAAAACTCCGCATTTATTTCTTGATGTATAGAATGAAGAGCCTTCTTCGTACTATACCTTCTGACGATCCAAGAGCCAAAGACTGCATTGTTTTGTTCGAGACGGATGAAGAGAGCGACTATAAACTCACCATTATTCAAAAAGATTTAGATGTTAAGTTGGCAGGTAATGAGATCGACGGATTTAGAAGCTATCTTGAGTATTGGGAAGCTAACCCCGACAAACCATTGATTTTGCACACCGGCAATGCTATCCACTTTGAAAAGAACCACTTCTTTGATGATGTTCACGTAATTGTGACATCCTACGATCTGATTAGGTATCAATATGGATTGCCAGCAAGTGTATTTGAAGAACTTGGAACGGACAATGATTGGAACAATCTTGTTCGAGTAATCATCAAAGAGGGTTCTTTTGAAGATGCCTGCCGATCCACGCTTTCCATAAATAGATACTCATCAAATCTGTTTGAGAGATGGAACAAGTACAATTCTTTTCAAAAATGGCTTCTTTGGTTGTGGTCCAGACAGCAATCTGGAAAAAGCTATGAGATTGTAGCAGCAAAAGCGTGCAAATCTTCTGCTGAGTATTTAGACAATATCTATTGCTGTATTATTGATTATCTCAGAGACGATAAGTTTGAGCAGTTCTACAAGGACAGAAAACGGATTCTATCAGTAATGCAGGCGGTTCCTACAGAGCATTATTGGAATGAGCTGAGTTCTCTTAACAGGATTGATGCTCTTTCGTGCCTTACTTGTTTAACAGACGTAGAACAGAAAACTATCTTTGAAATAGTCGCTGAGTTTAGCTATCAGCAAAGAAAAAGCGTTCTCTCTATCCTAAAACGTGTTTATCCATCTCTGTACTACTATTTGCAGAATGATGAACAGCCGAATTGCGCGGGGCTGTCTACAGAACATGAGCAATATTTTAGCGAGTACAAGTGGCTTAAAGCGACAGATACTTTGACGGAGGAATTTGTCTCAAAGGTCAAACGTATTTCTCTGGAAAAAGGGGCATCGGTCTTCCAGATGCAATCAAGGAATCATTTTGTTTCAGAACACTATGATGAGCATACATCTATCCTATTTGTGGATGGAATGGGTATTGAATATGTTGATTACTTGGCGCACCTCTTCTCCGACCTTGATGAGCAGCAGTATTCAGTATTCTTTGATGCTGGTTTTTGCACATTACCGTCAGTCACAGAAATCAACAAAGATTTCATGAATGGGCGTAATACTGTTGAACCACCCGTAAGAGAGCTTGATGAGCTTAAGCATGCTAATAATGCTCACCCGGAAAGTCTCATAAAGCAAATTCATATTCTCGATAATCTGAAGAATCGAGTTCTTGGGTTGCTGGTTGGAAACACTCACCGTATCATCATTGCAGCAGATCATGGAACAAGCAGAATGGCAGTCAAGGTTCGCAACACAGAATACGATAATGCGTATCCAAAACCGGATAATGTAGGTATTTATAAATACGGACGTTTTTGTGAAGGAACAGAAGATGAACCCAAATATCCAACTGCGATAAATTATAATGAGCGTTTGATTTTTGCTGACTATAGTCGATTTGTTCAAAGTGGAGCTCCCATAGACGAGATACATGGTGGAGCCTCATTAGAAGAATGGATTGTACCGATTATCACGGTTGAACGTAACATAGGAGAAAAACCAGAGACTGTTGAAGTAAAACCGAAAACCACGAAATTCAAACCCGCTCTCGGAACAAAGCAAGTCAAAGTGGTCTTTTCTATCAGTGGTAAAAAGAGGCAAAACGTCTCCGCGAGAATTAAAGGCAACTCGTATAAATGTGAATGGGCTGATGGATTGTATTCCTTTACGTTTGTTCCGTCCAAGGCGGATGGAAAACTTACTGTAAAGATTGCTGACGGAGGTATTCTTGGTCAGTTCGATATTGAAATAGAACAAGGCATCAAGAAGAATACCAATTTCGACATATGAGGAGTGATGGAAAATGGATACTAATAAGACCACAACTTCTTCTGGAATGCTTGAAGGAGCAGAATACGAGAAGAAACTCAAGCAATATTATGGCGATATGCTTGTATACAAATCATCGGCTAATTCAAAATTCTTCTCAGCATTGAGTCTGCCTTCTTTTATGCGAGATTGGCTGGTAATGCGTTTTTCCAACAGCGAAGGGGTCATAAATAAGCAGGAAGTTTCAGACTATGTAAAACGAGTGATCCCCAAGAAAGAGCAATGGAACGAATATCTTGTGGATCTGCTTCATAACGATCAGACTGCTCGTTTTTTGGCAAAAGTTAAAATTGACTTTGATGCTAAAACAAAAACAGCGTTGTTTTCATTGCCAGATTTTGAAGTTCCCAAGAAAAAGGGTGAAGCCATTGTTGATTGGGATGTAATCGAAGCAAATAGGGAATATCTTCTTTCTCCGACGGAAGTTTGGGGAATTGTAGAGATAGATACTGAGGAAGGCAATAAAGGGAATGTTTTTAAGCTTATTGATTTCCAGCCGTTTTGTCCTTACACGATAGACTTGGACTATTATATTGAGGCCAGGCAGTATTTTACTATAGACGAATGGATAAATGTCCTTCTAAGTGCGATTGATTATAACCCCAAGGGATATGTAAGCAAGACTCAGAAAATGGCCATGCTCAGCAGACTGCTCCCATTTGTTGAAAAGAGGATTAACCTGATTGAACTTGCACCTAAAGAAACTGGTAAGTCATATGTGTTTGCTCAGATAAGTAAGTACGGATGGCTTGTTAGCGGTGGAAGCATTTCAAGGGCAAAGATGTTCTATGACATTAGCAAGAGAACCCAGGGGCTTGTATCTCGGTATGACTATGTTGCGTTTGATGAAATCCAGAGCATTAAATTTACAGATGCAATGGAAATGCAAGGCGCTTTGAAAGGCTATCTTGAAAGCGGCGAATACCGTGTGGGTGATTCGAGAGGTGTTGGTGACGCCGGACTTATTCTCTTGGGAAATATCGATTCGGAGCTTATGGATGTTAATCAGAACATGTTTAAGGATCTTCCTGATATATTCCATGAATCAGCTCTACTTGATAGATTCCATGGTTTTATTAAAGGCTGGAACATACCTAAAATGAAAGAAAGCCTTAAAGCTAATGGTTGGGCTCTTAATACAGAATACTTTGGTGAAATTATGCATTATTTGCGTGATGAACTTGCATATCGCGCTGTTGTTGACCAACTATTGCAGCTCCCGAAGAATTCAGCAACAAGAGATACCGAAGCAATTAAACGTATCTGCACCGGGTATTTGAAGCTTCTGTTCCCGAACGCAACAGATGCTAGCAAAGTGGATGTTTCTTTATTTGAGACCTACTGTCTCGCACCAGCTATGGAGATGAGAAGAGTCATCAAAACTCAGCTTGGCATTATTGACGAGGGAGAGTTTGGTGGAATGACAATCCCTGAAATCACAATTAAGGAGCAATACCGTGAAAAACAAGAAGTGTAAGTCATGCGGGACAGAACTAAAGAAAGACTGGATTGCACTTCACAGGAAACTCTTGGACATCGACGCAAAAGAGTTTTTGTGTATTTCATGTTTAGCAGATACCTTTGGGTGTGAAGTTGAAGACCTTGAGATAAAAATAGAGGAATTCAAAGAGCAAGGCTGTGTTCTTTTTAAGTGAGGTCAATATGAAACGGATAATCTACGCTGATAATGCAGCTACAACAAGAATTGATCCCGCTGTATTGGAGGCAATGGAGCCATTTACGAAAGAAGATTATGCTAATGCGTCTCAACCATACTCCTTCTCTCGTAAAGCAAAAGCAGCAATTAAAAACGCCAGAGAAGAAATAGCAAAATGTATTAATGCTAAACCAAGTGAAATTTTCTTTACCTCCGGTGGAACAGAAAGTGACAACTGGGCAATAAAGGGCTGTGCATTTGCAGATGAAAGTAAACGTGCGACAATTACTTCAACTATTGAGCATCACGCTATTCTGCGATCTTGCCAGTTTATTGAGCGACTTGGCTATCCAGTGGCCTATATCAATCCTAACTCAAACGGGGTGATTACCGTTGAGGCGCTCGATCAGGTTATTGCAGGGACGACCAATCTTGTGTCAATTGCAACTGCTAATAACGAAATAGGTACTATCCAACCAATCAAAAAGCTTGCTGAAATTGCCCATATAAACGGCGCTTTCTTTCATACAGATGCAGTTCAAGCGATTGGGCATATTCCCGTTGATGTGAATGAATTAAATGTTGATCTCCTTTCTGCTTCAGCTCATAAGTTTAACGGACCTAAAGGCATAGGTTTTCTTTATGTTAGAGATGGAACTCCAATTTTACCGCTGCTGAACGGTGGAGCACAGGAAAACTCTCATAGAGCCGGAACAGAGAATGTTGCTTCGATTGTGGGAATGGCGACTGCATTAAGCATGAACTGCTCCCAGATGCAGAACTCTCAACAACAGTCTTCGGAAATGGCTGAGCTTATTTGTTCAATCTTAAATGCCGCTGAGGTGGATTATATCCACAATGGCTATATTGATGGGCTAAAAGGAATACTCAATCTATCATTTCGAGGTAAGGATGGCGAAGCTATTCTTCACCGACTTGATCTTAGAGGAATTTTGGTTTCAACTGGCTCTGCCTGTGATAGTAGCTCAACTCAAGTTTCTCATGTGATAAGAGCGATAAATGTGCCAGATTCATATGCTAAAGGAACAATCAGAATATCATTGGGAAAAGATAATACGATTGAGGAAGCGAGAATAATAGGAGAAACGCTTGTTTCCATATTAATGGAGCAAGCATAAGCGAATGAAGTGCCTCACTCTCGGCAAGGCACATAAAATGTGCCTTGCTTTTTTGAAGAATCTCATGTGATGAGGGGGTAATTGATATGGACATAAAAGCAAAACTTCGCCCTTTCTATGTGGCTAAGATGCTCTATGAGCAGACAGACGAGGACCATTATCTGACGATAGCTCAGATCATGGAGCAGCTCGAAAAAGACTATGGTATTTCAACCTCTCGCGGAACCGTGGGTGATGACATAAAAGCACTCCAGGAACTCGGAGTTGAAATTGAGGTTGTTCCTTCAACACAGAAGCGTTTCTCACTCATCGGTCGGAGATTTGATCTGCCGGAGCTCAAGACATTGATTGACGCTGTAGAGTCTGCTCGATTCATACCCAAGGAAAAGAGCGCTGCCCTGGTTGAAAAGCTTGGCTCCCTTACAAGCCAGCATAATACGGAAAAGCTCGTTCGCAATGTTGATGTGGAGAATCGCATCAAAGCCGACAACGAGAAGATCTACTACATCATGGAGGCGTTGAACGACGCGATCAATGCCAGCAAGAAGGTTTCGTTCCAGTATTTCACCTACAATGTCCGGAAAGAGCAGAAGCTGAAATACGATGGCTATACCTATGTGTTCAGCCCATATAAGCTGATCTGGAATGGCGATTACTATTATGTGGTTGGTTTCTCTGAAAAACACAAAGGGATCGGCAGCTTCCGCGTAGATCGCATTGTCAGATGTCCCAAAATCCTTGATGAAGACGCTGTGCAGCCTCCGAAGAATTTTGACCTGAATGTCTACCTGAATTCAATGTTCCGGATGTACAATGGCCAGAGAAAGCAGATAGAGCTGGTGTGCAGCAACGATGTTATGGATGCGATCATAGATAAGTTCGGCAAGGATGTTCATGTGCTGGCTAATGATATGAAATCCTTCCGCGCCGTAATCGAAACCTCTGTTGGCAGCGTCTTTTATAGCTGGATATTTGGGTTTGGAGGAAGAGTTGCAATTAAGTCTCCCGAAGATGTTAAAGCCGAGTATGCCGAAATGGTACGGACTGCTGCAGAGGCACTTTCTGAGTAAGCATAACGAACACCGCAATTTGGAGGATATCAATGCTTGATAATAAGGGATTCGACTTGTGGGCAGATGGATACGATAAATCTGTAGGCGTATCTGATGAAGGAAACACCTATCCCTTCGCAGGATATAAAGATGTGTTGGGAACCATCTATAAGACCATTATGGAGAAAGAGAACGCTGTTGTCCTGGACATCGGCTTTGGCACCGGAACGCTCACAACGAAGTTATACGAAAATGGCTGCACAATCTACGGTCAGGATTTCTCGGCGCGGATGATCGAGCTGGCTTCCCAAAAGATGCCCAACGCACATCTGTACCAGGGCGATTTCACTCATGGATTGGTGGAGCCGCTTCAGGAACAGAACTATGATTTCATCGTAGCGACCTACTCCCTGCATCATCTGACCGATGAACAGAAGGTCTCCTTCCTGCGCGTTTTGCAGGATCATCTGAACCCCGGCGGTCAGATCCTGATCGGCGACGTGGCCTTTGAAACCCGTGCGGAGTTGGAGCAGTGCCGGAAGGACTCAGGGGACGCATGGGATGACGATGAAATCTATTTCGTCGTGGATGAACTGCGGAAAACTTTCCCCAAACTCGCTTTTGCGAGTATATCATATTGTGCCGGTGTCCTGTCGATGACATTATGAATTGATATTAATGAGGTTATGAATATGGATAAGGAACTATTAGGAAAATGTGGTTATTACTGTGGTCAATGTCCGAGTTTCCTTGCAGGTAAATGTAAAGGCTGCATAAAAGGAAATGTTGGAGGAGAGTGTTATGCTCGTGACTGCGCATTAAATAAGGAAATCATATCTTGTGGTCATTGCGATGATTTTCCATGTCAAACTTTACAGGATAATCCCAAAGCATCTTTGTTAAGCCCTTTATGGTTAAAGTGGAAGGGGACCCAAAGAGAGCGGTAAATTCATATTGTGAGGATTAATCTATGAGCAGGACAGAGAATGTGGAACTGACAGTATTATGCCTGATCGAAGACGGCGATAAGATACTGCTTCAAAACAGAGTCAAGAAAGACTGGCGAGGATACGCACTGCCGGGCGGGCATGTGGAACCCGGAGAATCTTTTGTGGATGCAGTGATTCGTGAGATGAAAGAAGAAACCGGTCTAAAGATCCTTGATCCGAGATTGGTCGGAGTAAAACAGTTTCCAATAGAGAATGGCAGATATGTTGTCCTGCTGTTTAAGGCTACGCGGTGGTCAGGTAATCTTATCTCATCCGAGGAAGGCCAAATGGAATGGATCAAGTACAGTGACCTTTCCATAGTAAAAACCGTGGATGATTTTGACGATCTCCTGAAAGTGATGAACACGCCGGAGCTGACAGAGTTTCAGTATTTGGTTTCGGGAGCTGAATGGACTGTATCGATTAGGTAAATGTGCGATTTGTTGAGGATGAGCAACTATGAACATAATCATCAAAAGAATGGAAACAGACGAAGAAATCAAAGGGAAGGCGTTCGTTCATTTCCAATCATGGCAAGAAGCATATTCCGGAATCGTAAAACAAGCTTATCTTGATGAAAGAACCATTGAAAAATGTGAAGAAATGGCTCTAAACACTATGGATACCACCATCATCGCAAAAGATGGCGAGCGTGTGATTGGATTTGTACAGTATGGAAAGTATAACTACGATGATCTCGAAGATGCAGGTGAAATCATTGCGCTGTATGTTTTAGCAGACTATTACGGCAAGGGGATCGGATACCGTCTGATGCAGGAAGCTATGCAATATTTAAGCGATTATCCACAAATAGCGCTTTTTGTAATAAAAGACAATCAGAGAGCGATAGATTTTTATACTCGCTATGGTTTTCGCTTTGACGGTCAAGAAGGAATGACTCAAATCGGAGCAACCGTTGCAAGAATGGTATTGAAAAGATAAGCCCGATTTGCAGGGGTGACACATGGACAGACCAAGAAACTGATCAAGGAATAAGCGTATGAAACATCCAGATAAATGGCGGGAAACCATTGATCCATTCTCGCTCCCTTATAAATCCTTCAAGCCAACGGAAATACTCGGCTATCCTCATGCCGGTAACGACGTATTCCATGCAAGGGGTATCTACGATGGCAAAGAAGTCCGGGCCTATATCAAGGCCGCAAGACAGAAGGGTGCAGTGATTGAAAACGAGGTGGCGATCCTGTCTCAGCTTCATTCGTCAATTTATCCTACAGTCATTGATTACGGGTTTACTGGGACAACTTTTTCCGTGACGTTAGAGCTGCCGGGCGAACGTCTGTCGGTTATTGTGGGCGAAAACGAAACGCTGGAATCTCTCACTTATATGGAGGAATACGGCGCGGCACTGGCGAAGCTCCATCAGCTTTCCATCTCCGCGGAACCAGTCAAGGACAGAAGGTTTTTCCACGCGCCGCCTGATGAGTTGCTAAACTCTCTGGGTTTGGAGGAATGCAAGGGCTTTTTTGTGAATCCTCCCAAGGATGCTGTTCAATGCTTCTGCCACGGAGATTTCCACTATGCGAATATTCTTTGGAACAATCATCACATCAGTGGCATTTTGGATTTTGAACTGTCCGGCATAGGAAACCGAGATTTTGATATTGCGTGGGCAATGTTCCGGCGACCAGGGCAGAAGTTTATGAAAACGGAAGCAGAACAGGCAACTTTCCTGCAGGGCTATCAGCGGATTGCTCCTTGTGATCCGAAAGCTGTCAAATACTACATGGCCCAATGCTATGTGTACTTTCTGCAATTCAGCGGCGACGATACAGAGTATTGTGATTATGTTCGCTCTTGGCTAAACCAGTTAGAAGAGGGGCTTGTATGACTAAGATAGAAAAAATGACAGAAGCGGCTATCCCAGAGATTGCTCCACTCGTCGCATTATTTCGCGTCACACTAAAAGCATTTAAGGGGATCACCGCTTTCCCAAATGATAACGAGGGTGCTTCTGAGCTGAGGGAATATCTGGATGCCGGTTTTCCTGTGTTCACGGCTCGGAAAGATGGCGTATATTGCGGCTACATGGTCTGCCGTGTGGACGAGCCCTGTGTGTGGGTGGAGTCGATCTATGTTCTGCCGGAGTTCCGCAGACAGGGTGTCGCTGCCGCCCTGTTCTGCAAGGCCGAAGAGCTTGCCGCGTCCTACGGAGAGGACACCGTGTACAACTATGTGCATCCCAACAACGATGGGATCATCGAGTTTCTGAAATCAAGAGGATATACCGTGCTGAATCTGATCGAGCTCCGCAAGCCCTACGCCGGTGAAACGCTCACGCGAAAGATTCAGGTAGATGAGAACCAATTTGACTATTGAACCAGGAGATACCCATATGAATATCCCCCGACATTTTACATACTTCCTTTTTGAAAACTTTGATCCAGCACAGGAATCTAATAATACATGGAATCCACGCAACTTTATGAATGCCTCGGCTGATGAGATTCTCACTTGGGTTGCAGAAGCTTCAAAACAATATCGCACCTACCGAATAGCCTGCGAGAGGTTTAGTAAAGATGCCATAAACAAATTGATCAATGGCGGCACCTTGCGGGTAGAGAACGATGTGCTTTTCTTTGACACTCCAATCTTTTTCGACGAGGATACAGATTCCATTGCCTCCTTCTTCTCAAATGCGGCATCAGCATTTACGCGAATGATCTTTCAGCGAGAGAAAGAGTTGTACATAGAGGCCGAAGCTCTGAAAAACGGGTTTTCACCACAAATCAACTTATACCACATCATTTGCGGAATGTGCTTTGACGGCTATTTCTTGGACAAGTTGAGCGAGACAGGTGCATTGGCCAACGAACGAATGCATCCATCTGGATTGGATTACTTGTCGGTCATCTACGAAAAGAGTGCCAAGCTTGATCATTTTTCAAATGCACTGCTCTGTAGTTATAATCGTGTTTTCAATGATGTTTGCGCACTACAGTCCTTCGGGGATGGAGATGGGAATCGGTTGGATTGCTATCGATATTTTCGGATGCGAGAGAAGAACGCCCTGACAGATTCATTTGCTGAGATTCATAAGGTCACCGCAAATCTTACAGAATACGACTTACTGTCAGCTATGAGAAATATTCTTCTTGGGTCTGCAGTAGCGCCGGAACTGATCATATCGTTAGAGACATTTGGGTACTTGAAAAGCGGACGAGTTTGTGTTCCGGTTTTTGAGAAAAAGCACTCAAATACAATACAGAGGATTGAGAGCATTTTGGAAGATGTATTGTTGCAGCCGATCAGTGAATGGCTTTCTGATTTGAACTCACTGAAGATTATAGCTATGGCTCATGGTGTTCCCCAAAAAGAAATTGCAAACGAATGTTGGCATATTCTGTTTGGCAGCATTAACGAGATGCTTGTTCAAAGCGGGTTTGTAACCGCGCCTTTATACCACAAAGGAGAAGGCAGATATTTGCAGAGCGTTGAGATTTACGTGTGATAGGAGTGAACCCTTATGGCTTCCAGCAAAGCCTATCTCGATTTCATTCTGGAACAATTATCCGGCTTGGATGAGATCTCCTGCCGGACGATGATGGGAGAATACGTCCTTTACTACCGTGGAAAGATTATCGGCGGCATTTACGATGATAGATTCCTTGTCAAGCCAACCCCTTCTGCAAGAGCCATGATGCCGCAAGCGGAGATGGAGCTGCCATATGAAGGCGCGAAGGAAATGCTGTTGGTCGATAATGTTGAGAGCAGAGAGTTCCTAACGGCGTTGATTGACGCTGTGTATGATGAACTCCCCGCATCGAGGAAAAAGAAGGTTTGAGATACTATGAATACAGAAATTGATATCAGCAATGTCACCCTACATACAGACCGCATGATCCTGCGCCCTTGGCGTCAGACTGACCTGGATGATTTATACGCCTATGCTTCTGTTGACGGCGTTGGTCAGATGGCAGGCTGGAAACCCCACGAATCCAAGGAAGAATCCCAAAAGATTCTGGATATGTTCATCGGTCACAAGAAGACTTTCGCTTTGGAATATCAGGGCAAAGTAATTGGTTCTCTCGGTATTGAGCAATACAATGAAGATCACTTTCCCGAATTTGCAGATAAAAAATGCCGTGAGATTGGGTATGTGCTCTCTAAAGAGTATTGGGGGCAAGGACTGATGCCGGAAGCTGTGAAGGAAGTGATCCGGTATCTTTTTGAAGAAGTTGGTCTTGATGTGATCTTCTGCGGTCATTTCCTGTGGAACAAACAGTCGCAGAGGGTTCAGGAAAAGTGCGGCTTCAAGCATTACGCCTTTGATACATACGAAACAAAAGTAGATACCACTGAAGAAGACGAGGTGAATATCCTCACGAGAGAAGATTGGCAGACTGCGAGCATTGTGATTAGGGATTATACCGCCTTTGATTGCAATGAAATTATGAACCTGTATACAAGCGTCGGCTGGACGAACTATACTGACCATCCGCAGATGCTGGAAAAGGCATATAAGAACTCTCTTTGTACACTCGGCGCATATACCGCGCAAGGAAGGCTGGTTGGCATTATAAGAGCCGTGGGCGACGGAGCTTCTATTTTGTTCATTCAAGACATTATTGTGCTCCCAGAATTCCAGCGCAAAGGAATAGGAACCGATCTCATCAGAGCAATCATCCGCCGTTATCCCGAGGTATATCAAACGGAACTCATGACAGACAACACGGACAAGACCATTGCCTTTTATAAGTCGCTTGGTTTTACGCCTGCGACTGAATTTGGTTGCCTGGGGTTCATGAAGCTGAATACATGATTCAAAAAAAGTTCTGGAAAATTGAAAATAGGTATTGACCTTACAGCAAACTGCAATGATATAACGGTTTCAGAAAGGAGGTACATGATATGACAATCAAGGAATTTGCCCGTCTCTGTGGCTGCAATCCTCAAACGCTTCGTTATTATGATCATGTAAATCTGCTGAAACCGGTTAAGGTGGATCAATGGTCAGGATACCGTTTTTATGAGGAGGAACAGGCTCTTGCCTTTGTAAAGATCAAAAATCTTCAAAAGGCTGGATTTACCATTGAAGAGATAAAAGAACTCCTTGATAAGGATAATCATGTGATCTACAAAGCCTTCGACGCTAAAATTGCGGAGGAAGAGAAAAGATTACAGGAAATCAAAGCTATCCAGAAGTCATATCAGACCGAAATGAACGATATTCAGAAAAAGATCCGCGAGGTCAGAGAGAAGCTCACCCGTTCCATGGTGGAATACGATCCTTATGAAGAGTTCGGTATCACGCCGGAGCAATACGAGACCGTGATGGACAGCGTGCGCAGATGCTTTGAAGCCATCTCCGAAAACACTCCTAGGGATATCGGATATCGGGAGTTTGACGACGGCGACGCTCCGGAGGAGGAAAGGGAGTATCTGGACCTGCTCAACAATCCGGCGTTTCGCTGCGTGTACGAAAAGCACGGCTGGGAGCGGGTCAGAGACTTTTTTGACGAATGCTGCCGGCTGGTGAACGGAGAGAACGGGTCGGAATACGCCCTCGTCTTTCGGGTCGATCCGCAGAAGCGCACGTATACCCAGGCCTTCGGGAATACCGTCCTGGGGATCCTAATGGCTAGGGATCCGGAGAAAATGAGAAGCCTCTCCTGCAACATGGAGGAGTCGAAGGACGGTCAGAATCATTTTTGGCTCTTAATGAGAAAATAAACCGTACAATCAACTTTACAACACAGATACACTCTTCGTTGAAGGAGGTGCAGCCGATTGGCCGCACCTCCTCTTTGACTTTCTGTTACCCTCTTGTAATTTTCTCCGAGTTGAGTATAATAACGATTGTGGGATTTGAAATCCCAGATAGAAACAGAGGTGCTGGTATGAGGACAAAAGACCAAGGGACTCTCGACAAAATACTGAAGTTCGTAAACAAGTATTATCAAGAAAATCGTGTTGCTCCCACGATCAGCGAGGTTGCTGCTGGCGTCGGTGTGGCCAGATCGACAACTCATCGCTACATTCAGGAGCTTAGCGACAGAGATTTACTTGATTACGGCAGAGGTATTCTTTCCGCGCCCGAGAGCGCCAAAATGAAGACAGCCTACATTGCCGCCCCGTTAGTTGGCTCGATTTATTGTGGCTCTCCGGAAGAGGAAGAGGAAAACGTCGAAGAGTATGTCAGCCTTCCTGTTTCTTTATTTGGCAAAGGAGACTTTTATATTCTCCGGGCCAAAGGCGATTCGATGGTCGATGCCGGTATCGCCGAAGGCGATCTGCTGGTGATAGAGCGTAATTGCCCTGCTTCCGAAGGGGATATAGTCGTTGCGCTCGATCAGGAGCAGCAGAACACGCTAAAAAGGTACGTTGGCTTCGACAACGACGAAAAGTGCTTTATCCTTGCTTATGAGAATGAAGCGCGTTATCCGGGAGAGGTCATAAAACTGAAGAGCTTCGAGGTTCAAGGTGTAGCTCGTCACGTAATAAAGGCTCTCTAAAACAAATTATCTTTATTGATGGGAGATGTTTTGGTTGAACTCTGTTGACGTGAAATGTCCGATTTGCGGGGCTATGAATGAGTCTCTTAATTTAGAAGAAACCGATGGGTGGATGGAATGCGAGAGCTGTGGAAACGCGGTCCAAATCATGAAATACGTTAAGACCAGGCGTGTACCGTGCTTTCAGATGCACGATTGTCAGGTGCTCGTACCGCTTTCGCAAAAGTAATGGCAAAGGAGTACGGCGATGCTGGAGGATTGGACGATTTACTCCTGGTATTGCCCGAACTGTAGGAATGAAGTTGCGGGGCTAAAGAACAGTAAAAACCAGATAAGAGTAAAATGTAAAACTTGCGGATCTGAAATGGTCCGTACAATAGTTGGACGGAGACATGATGTAATTGACATCTACGCTCCGTCAGGGCAGGAACACAACGATTTAGAATTAAGGAGATACTGAAATGACGATGATCGAGAGCTTCGTTAAAGAGCGCAATGAGGCGCTGTTTAGCTTGGATAGAAGGAAGATAGAAGCTTACCTCGTCAAGTATGGCGAGGGTGAAACCGCAAAAGCCCCTGATCTGCTCTTTTGGGCGAGCGTTTATAAGGCGGTTTGTGGAATCAATGGAGCACCGAAGAATGTACTGGAGAAAGCCCATACCTGGCTTTCCCGTAACGGGTTCTCTATTCCGTCCTAATAGGTAATCTAACAACTGAATCAACGGCATCACGACGGAACGGTCGGGCTGAAACAGGGCCACACTAAATCCGATTCCAGGTCACTTGACCGTGAGGCAGAAATGCCCGAACCCAACCGGTAGTTATTCCAGACATACGTGAGAGGCCACCGGCAAGGCAAGACACTATAGTTCTATCTATAGGTCTACCTTGTCGGTGGCCTTTTTCTTTTTCTCACCGACAAACAACAAATACATATTCGCAGCCTGAAGTACAAGGGCCAAGGATACAAATACGCTGATTTCAAACTCTTTTGAAAAAGCAGTATGGGTACCCTTAGATTTCTGCACCCTTTTTCAGGCAGGCAGCATCGGGAGTCCTTTTCACCAGCGTAGTTGTGTCCTTTGGACCGCAGCAGGCGGAAAGGACTTTTATATTGCATAAGTGGCTTTGCTATGTAGCTGAGTACCCGTGATCTCCGAATTTTTGACCTCGACTCAAAAATTCAACATTCAAGGAGATTACGGTAATGAGATATACTTTTTTGGTTTTTAATGACCCGACGAATCCTGCCTCCGGTTTGCGCGTGGCAAAACTGCAGGAGTGGGATCAGATTCTTAAAAAGAACAAGACTTTGCCCAGAGAACAGCGTCGTTTCTTTATCATGGACGCTTTTGAAGATTGCGGAGAGATTGATTGTATGTACATCGAAACTACCCAGGGGGAGTACAACAAGTGGCATTCGCAGAAAGTGGAATCGGAAAGAAAGAGGAAACTTGGTGAAGAATATGGGAAGATCTCATTTGAGCAACAAGTTCCTGGAACGGAGTTCTTGTTTAGCGACATAATTGGAGATGGTTTTGACCTTGAGGAAACTGTACATGATGAATTTACTTTCACCAGACTCAGAGATGCTCTTTTGTCTTGGAAAACATGGGCTGTAGACCTACTTGATCTATATGTCGCAGACATGAAAACAGAGGCCAGCTACATCTTGAGTGAAAAATACAACGTGTCGGTCAGGACTGTACAGCGCTGGAAAGAGACATTCGAGGAGTTCGTAAAAAATTTTTTTGAGAAACTTTGAAAAATAATGTCGTTTTTTGAGCCTCAATGTTGCGGTAAGGGGGTGAGAGGAGAAATTCCTCGAGAACCACAACGGAGGTCCATGAGATGAGCAACACGAACAACACTCAAATTCAGAAAGGCGATATCTTCTATGCTGATCTTGGAGAAACGGTCGGATCAGAACAGAGCGGCATTCGCCCCGTGCTGATAATCCAAAATGATGTAGGCAACAAGTACAGCCCTACCGTGATTATCACACCGCTGACAAGCAAGGCAAAGAAGCTGGCCCAGCCAACCCACGTTGTTATTGGAAAGAGATTTGGGCTAACTGAATACTCTTACGCTTTACTTGAACAGGTACGCACGATAGATCGTGCCCGACTTCGTGAATATGTCGGTCATGCAGATGAGTCTGTGATGAGTCGTGTCAATGCAGCCCTCCGAGTGAGTCTGAATCTGAGGTAAGGAGGTGCCGACATGGAGATCATAGATCAGACGAAGCAGGTTCTGCTTAAGGATAAGCCCTTCATGACGCTGACTGAAGCAGCCAGATACACCGGCGTGGGCCAGCACAAGCTTTCTGAGCTTAGTGATGATCCCGAATGTGAATTCGTGTTCTGGGTTGGAAAGAAGCGGATGTTTAAGCGTGAGAAGCTTGTTGACTACCTGTCCAAGGCTTACTCCATCTGAGCCAAAGTCAAATGTGCAAAGAGGAGGTTTTGCCCCTCTTTGCACATTTGGAATTATGACCAAGAATCAGTATCCTGTTATCATCCAAAGAACTAACGGGAGGGTACTGTAATGGATAAAGAACAACTCAAGGCACAGCCAACGGGAAAGAGAGCAGAAAGAGTTCCTGTATGGAAGAAACCTCTTCTTACTGTAACCGAAGCAGCGGAGTACACCGGCATAGGAAAGCATAAGCTCTACGAAATGACAGAAGACAACGACTGCGATTTCGTTCTTTGGAACGGCAGCAAAAGGATGATCAAAAGAGAACGATTCGAGGCTTATCTCATGAAGTCTTTCTCTATATAAGATGAAAGGAGCTGTAACATGGCAAGAAAAGAGAAACGAAACGTGCGGTTTGACAACCGTCACGTCAGATTGAAAACTGGTGAGACCCAAAAGAAGAATGGATATGAATATCGCTGGACTACGAAGGACGGGAAAAGGCATTCCATTTTCGCAACAACGCTGGATGCGCTGCGAGAGATGGAGGCGGATCTTGCTGCCGATCAGCATGATGGCATCAAAACAGACATTAAAGGTCTGACAGTGAATGATTGCTATAACCTTTGGAAAGAGCTGAAGCGAGGGATCAAGGACAGCACATTCAAGAACTACATCTATATGTATGAGATGTTCGTAATGCCAACCTTCGGGAAAAAACGAGTGGTTCAAGTCGTAAAATCCGATGTCAAGAGATTTTACAATAACCTCTGCGATGACCAGCACCTGAAGATCTCAACTATAGACGGCATTCACAACGTGCTCCACCAAGTGTTTCAAGTCGCTGTGGACGATAACTACATCCGTGCGAACCCATGCACGAAAATGCTGAAGGAACTGAAAGTGGCTCACGGGCATGAGGTGGAGAAAAGAAAGGCTTTGAGTGTCGGTCAGCAAGAGCTTTTCCTGAAGTTTATCAGCGAGACTGAAACCTACAAGCATTGGTATCCTGTTTTCTATATCATGCTCAACACCGGCATGAGAGTGGGCGAGATCACCGGTCTCAGATGGAGAGACGTAGACTTTGAGAGTGGCTTTATCAGCGTGAACCACACTTTGGTCTACTACAACCACCGTGACGAGGTGGGAACCTATTACAGCATCAATACACCCAAGACTGACGCCGGTAAGCGTGAGATTCCGATGATCGAGGGTGTTAAGGAAGCATTTGAGATGGAGCGCCGATATCAGGAAGAAAACGGTATCGAAAGCAAGGCGAGAATCGACGGATACGATGATTTCATCTTTGTGAACCGTAACGGCGATGTACAACACCAGGGCACACTTAATAAGGCTATCAAGAGGATTGCCAGAGATTGCAACGATAAGGTTTTGCTGGAGACCGATCTTGATGAGAACCCAATCCTTCTTCCGAGCTTTAGCTGCCACATCCTCCGGCACACCTTTGCCACCCGCCTTTGTGAGGCAGGGGTCAATCTGAAGGTCATTCAGGATATCCTTGGACATGTGGACGTTTCAACTACCATGAACATCTATGTGGACGCCATGAAAGACATGAAGAAAAAGGAAATGTCAGCTTTTAGTGCTCGTAATGGTGCGGGTGAACAAAAGAGCATGACAATGGAGGAACTGAGTCGGATTAAGAGCACGGAGGACTGGGCCTCTGCATGAGCTAACATAAACGGAGAGATAGACGCCACCTGGAATTGTACCAAGTGGCGTCTATGCTTGTTTTCGCACATTTCTCAAGAAACTTGAAAAACACTATACTAAGAGCAGCCTGAAGGAAGGAGGCTCTTTGGATGGTAAACAGTATATCTGTCATGCGACCGGAACTCGTTCCGGAATGGTCGCCACTCAACCTTTCGCTTACTCCTGATAACGTCTCTTACGGTTCAAATAAGCTGTATTGGTGGAAAGGCTCTTGTGGGCATGAATGGCAGACAAGTGCAAAGGCAAGGTCCAGTGGTGAGAAGTGTCCCATTTGCTCTAATGCACGGATTATAGCGGGGCTTAATGATCTGAACACGTTGGAGCCTGATCTGGCGAAAGAGTGGTCCGATAAGAACTTGCCGTTGCAACCTTCAATGGTTGGACCAGGTACACACAAAAAGGTCATCTGGCGAGGAAGTTGTGGGCATGAATGGACGGCTTCTGTGCGAAGCAGAGTGAGAGGAACCGGATGCCCATATTGCTCTCACAACATTGTCCTACCTGGCTTTAATGACCTACAGACGCTGCGCCCGGAAGTTGCAGCAGAGTGGTCTCCCAAAAACCTACCGTTGCAGCCGTCACAGGTTACTGCCTATTCAAATAAGAAAATGTGGTGGCGATGCGATAAAGGTCATGAGTGGTATGCTTTGATCTCAACACGGTCGTATGGAAGCAAATGCCCATATTGCAGCGGTATATTGACGCTCCGGGGCTTCAATGATTTTCAAACGCTTCATCCAGAACTTGCGGCTGAATGGTCAGAAAGGAACGGAACACTCACGCCGGATAAGATCAACGATAGATCTCCAAAGAACGTATGGTGGCGGTGTCGCGCCTGTGGGTATGAATGGAGAGCAGTTGTTAAGGCAAGAGTCAAGGGCCTTAAATGTCCTGTCTGTGCTGATCGAGCAGTTCTTGGGGGATACAATGATTTAGCGACTACTGACAAGGCGTTGCTGAAAGAATGGCCGTATGAATTAAATACTGATGTTGAGCCAACAAAGATCACAAGGAACTCTTTGAGGCCGGTATGGTGGCGATGCAAATACGGGCACACATGGAAAGAGAAGATTGCCAAGAGAACCATAGAAGGAGAGAGGTGTCCTGTTTGCGAAGAAGAGTTTGCTCGTGTGCTGCCCCAACTCCTTATCATGCTCTATTGCGGTCGGCTTGGTTTTAAGGTGAGGCTAAACGACGAGGAGACCATCGGGATCACACTGGATGCTTACATACCGGAGTTGAAGTTGGCAGTTGCAGTAATTGGGAATGGTACGAAAGCAGAGGAAGAGGCCGTTCTTGTTACCCAGCATCTGTGTAAGGTTCGAGGACTACTATTTGATACAGTCTCATTCAAGGACAGCGCTGAGGGAGTATGTCGAGGCGTGAAGAAAGCCTTTCAAGGAGCCCATATTTACATCACTTCAGATAATGACGATGATGTGAGAACGGCACATAGACAGTTTTTCAGATGGAAAAAGTGTTGACTTTACCACGCTAAATTGCCCAAACCTATTGAAAAATGAGGCATTGTCTGCTACAATATTATGGCTTAAATGAAAGCCTTGAGTTCTGACCGTTTCCCCAACAATGATGCCAAGTCTCCACACTCACCAATTTAGTCTCCAATAGCGCGAAGAATTGAGCAGAGTGATGCGGAATTGTGGTCTTGCAACTCAGACTATACGGAAGACCGGCTTTGTTCAAAGGCTGTTTCCGTGTGAGATTTTAAGTAGTTTTGTACACGTGCGAGGGGTTATGATTCCTGCGAATTTGAGAGAAATCAAGCCAGGTTTTCTAATCCCGACGATGAAAACTTTGGGTAAAGAAAATCAGTAAAATCAAGGCTTAATAGTGACAAGTAACTATTTGCCGCAGAGGGCGGCGTGACCAAGTGTCACGCCGTCTTTCTGCGTCCATAGGTGGTTTGCGTTATAATAGGTTCGATGATTTCCGGTACTTCAACTTCCTCCAGGAAGTTGAAAACAATTTTGACCTTCTGCGTCCGCTTGCCGCTGGACTTGTCCGGGGCGTAGACGATGATCTGCTTGACAAACTCGTTCACGATGGTCGGGGTCAGCTCCGGGATGTCCACATACTTTTCCAGCAGGGCGAGGAACTGTCAACGCCAATATGAAATTGTAAGAAAACGCCGAAGAAATTTTGTCGTTTTTCGGCGGGGGTGGGTAACAA
>Ga0137306_100137_pt1 | contig 119070 bp, 114 predicted proteins | sample Inofroosms_March_FD_97187 | JGI IMG/M metagenome (GOLD analysis project Ga0137306, IMG submission 97187) | Mouse cecal microbial communities from Vienna, Austria - N-Acetylneuraminic and N-Acetylglucosamine D2O microcosms_March | ecosystem: Host-associated > Mammals > Digestive system > Large... | reverse complement strand
AACACGGCTATGAGAGAACTGTTCCTGCAGATCGTGTATGGACGTTCCCAGTCCGCTTTCTCCGAGGAAGGTCTTCCTGTAGGCGCAGGTCTTGAGGATCTGGGCAAAGGTCTGAGAAGCCAGGTTGGTACGATGTACGGTACATTGAAGAAGGGACCTCGTTATCTTGAGATGGCAGAGGGCTACGTTACTGGTATCGCACTTGATGCAGACGACAAGATCATCGGTTACAAGTTTGTAAGCCTTGGCAAGATGACTGACTTTATCAAGAAGGGCGATGACCCGAACACAGCATGGGAGAAGGCTTCAGGCCAGTACGGACGCGTGCAGGATGCTGTTAAGATTATTGATCCTAGAACAGATAAGGAGGTAAAATAATTATGGCATTATTCGAATCCTATGAGAGAAGAATAGATAAGATCACCGAGGTTTTAAAGAGCTATGGCATCAACTCGATCGAGGAGGCTGAGAAGATCACAAAGGACGCAGGTCTTGACGTGTATGACCAGGTTAAGAAGATCCAGCCGATCTGCTTCGAGAATGCCTGCTGGGCATATACAGTAGGTGCGGCGATCGCGATCAAGAAGGGCTGCAGAAAGGCTGCAGATGCAGCAGCAGCGATCGGAGAGGGACTTCAGTCCTTCTGTATCCCTGGTTCCGTTGCGGACAACCGCAAGGTAGGTCTCGGACATGGCAACTTAGGAAAGATGCTCCTGGAAGAAGAGACAGAGTGCTTCTGCTTCCTTGCAGGACATGAGTCCTTTGCAGCGGCAGAGGGCGCGATCGGTATCGCTGAGAAAGCGAACAGAGTTCGCCAGAAACCGCTCAGAGTTATCCTGAACGGTCTCGGAAAAGACGCAGCAGAGATCATTGCCCGTATCAACGGATTCACATTTGTTGAGACAGAGTACGATCCCTATACAAACACTGTAAAGGAAGTATTTAGAAAGTCTTATTCTGATCCGGAAGGTCCTCGCGGCAAGGTAAACTGCTACGGCGCAAACGACGTTTGTGAAGGTGTTGCGATCATGTGGAAAGAGAACGTTGACGTTTCCATCACAGGCAACTCAACCAACCCTACAAGATTCCAGCACCCGGTTGCAGGTACATACAAGAAGGAGAGAAACGAAGCTGGCAAGAAGTATTTCTCAGTGGCATCCGGCGGTGGTACAGGCCGTACACTCCATCCGGACAACATGGCAGCAGGTCCGGCTTCCTATGGTATGACAGATACTTTGGGACGTATGCACTCTGATGCACAGTTCGCAGGTTCTTCTTCTGTTCCCGCTCACGTGGAGATGATGGGACTCATCGGCATGGGCAACAACCCGATGGTTGGCGCTACTGTGGCGGTCGCAGTTTCCATTGAGGAAGCAGCGAAGGAAAACCGCTTCTAAAAGCGGCTGGCAAATTCTAAAAAATGATATAAAGAAAAGTGCGAAAAAGCCCGCAGATTCAACATTTGCGGGCTTTTTATATGAGTGCAAAACTAGTGGTTAAAATCTTCCAAACCAGTTTTAACTGTAATCTAAAAATAAATATACTAAAAAGCTTGAAGGTACCGTGATCTTAAGGGATTGCGCTGCCTTTTTTTGATGCACACGGACACCCAGAGGAAATATGTCAGCATGTGTGCCGGGCACCCAAAGGAAGATTCAATCGATACCCAAAAATATGCGATTTGTGTATCAGTACTTTAAAAAAAATGAATTATCCACTAAAATAAATCTAGCCATGACGGACAAAGACGTATCATGGGATGATTTTCATGGAGGTGCGTATTGAAAAGCAAGGGAACACTTAAGAAGAAAATGATCGTATTTTTCATCACTGCAGAATTGGTGTTCTGTATCATTCTCATTATAAATCTATATAATGCGAACAGCAGGATCCTGTCACTGAGCGGACAGATCCATGAGATCACACAACAGAACACAAAGTTGGCAGAGGAGCAGAAAGTGATGCAGGAAAAAATCTGGTTATTAAGTGATACAGTTATTTTGAAAATGCAGCGCGAAAAAGAATGTGAGGAAGAGATCCGGCAAAGTTATATTCCGACAGGACTGCCTTTCAATGGGACAGCTTTTTATAACAGGAAGGAGAACGAGCGGGACGGCGATCCGATCGCACTATTTTATGCTTCCGATGGGATCAGTGTCACTGCGGCGGCAAATGGGACAGTCGTATCCGTTGAGGGAGACCTGCAGAATGGTTTCTGCGTGACGGTAGATCATGACAATGGATATTGTTCTATATACAGAAGCCGTTTGAAGCCTGTTGTTGCAGAGGGGTACGAGGTCACTGACAAGACAGTGCTTTTTCCTGTGGATGGGAACAAGGAGCTGGGATATCAGATCACAGAAAACGGACATTATATTGATCCGATCGAACTCATAGAAAGTAACGGCTAAACGGATAGAAGTATTTGAGTTGCAGAAGCAGTGGAGGGAAGAAGATGCGCACGATTTTTCTGGCAGAAACAGCAGATGATCAGGATCAGAAATTATTGGAGCTTGAAAAAACAAAACAGAATCTGGAACAACAGCTACAGGAGATGGCAAAGACTGTTGAAAAACAACAGCAAATGATTGCCATAGCAAAGCGCGATCCGCTGACAGGCCTGAGGAACCGTCAGGGAATTCCCGGATTGGTGAATGCCAGTTTGTGCAAACATTGCGAAGGAAGTTTTTTTATCATGGATCTGGATAACTTTAAGAGCGTCAACGATACATATGGCCACATGGAAGGAGACCGCGTACTCATCAAATTTGCAAAAGCGCTCAGGGAAAACGCGGATCCCGAGGATATTATCGCGAGGCTTGGAGGCGATGAATTCGTAGTCTTTTCTCCAGGATATTGTGACAGATATGAGGTGAGGACAAAGGCTCAGCGGTTCATTCGACAGATCGAACGCAGTCTCGTCATGCTGGGAAAACCGATGCAGGTGACAGTATCTATGGGAATCGCCAGTGCGCCGCTTGACGGTGTGACATACGATGCACTGTACGAAAATGCGGACAGGGCTCTTTACAGTATAAAGAATGAAGGGAAGAACGGGTATCGCTTTTTTTCTGAACTGAACAGGGCGGGGAACGGCAGTGTTATTTACGACAGACCGCGCAGTTCTCTTGAGGAAATAACAGCGCGGCTGAAAGAGAGGAAGATGGAAGGATCGTTCGAGGTGGAGTACAATCATTTTGAGAAAATCTATCATTTTATGGAGAGAAATCTGATCCGTGACCGCAGGGAAGTGCAGTGTGTGCTTTTTACATTGGAGAATTATACATATGCAGATGAAATGATAGTCCGAAGACAGCTGGAGCATTTACATCATGCGATCGTATCCTCCCTAAGAAAGGGCGACGTGACGACAAAATACAGTTTGACGCAGATGCTGGTGCTGCTGATGGATGCGAATACGGAGAATGCAGGCATGGTTGCGGAGAGGATTCTCTGTAAGTACCGCAGGGAAGCCGGAAGGGACATGTTAAATATCCGGCATGACATCAGGCAAGTCATGTGTGATCAGATGTGATCAAAAGAAAAGTGCCATTCACATTGCCAAAAAATATTTGCGGTTTTACTGGAGAAATGATATAATGAGGCAGCAATGCAGAATAGGAAGAGGAAAGAATACCCAAAAGAAGTTTCTATATAAAATGCAGATCAAGGTAATAATAGGAGGAATAAGTAATATGGTCAGAGAGATCAGAGAAAACGATTTTGACCAGCTCATGAGACTCTACATGCAGCTTCATGATAACCCGTTTCCTGAAAAGAGCGGGCATGTGGAGGCGGTCTGGCACAGCATTCTCTCAGATGTAAACCATCATATCATTGTAGCGGAGGAAGATGGTGCCATTGTGTCTTCCTGTGTATGTGTTATTATTCCCAATCTTACAAGAGGGCAGCGTCCATATGCGTTCATTGAAAATGTGGTCACTGATAAAAACTATCGCAAGAAAGGTTTTGCAACTGCCTGTCTGGACTTTGCAAGAAAGATCGCACAGCGCGAAAACTGTTATAAGATGATGCTGCTCACAGGCTCTAAGCAGGAAAGTACCTTACGATTTTACGAGCAGGCGGGCTATAACAAAAACGATAAGACTGCATTCATACAATGGCTGTGACATATTCAGGGATCGGACACAGCAGGATAATCATGAAAATAAACCTCTTATTTGTTCAAACAAACCACTTGATGGATCACTGTTTACATCGGTGGTTCTTTTATTTATGATATGTGAAAACGATACTGCAGGAAAAAGTTGAGCGGTACAAGGAGGTTTATCAGATGGCAGACGCAGAAAAAAGATACAGGGGAATTTTTATCGTAACGGCATTTTTCGGATTGGTCTCGGCATGCTTTATGGCAATATTTTCATTCTGTCTCGGGAGGGTGGTGGATGTGGTGATCAGCCCTTCTGATTCTCTTCAGACGACAATGCTGCTGTGCATCGGCATGGCAGTGTGCGGGCTGGCCGCTTCGTTTTTGTATGATTATGCCAGGATCGTCTATGTCAATAAGATCGTTCGTTATCTGAAAACAAATCTATACAGGGCGCTTTATCACAAGGAGCTGAATGTCTTTTTGTCCGAAAAGAACGGGCACTACCTGAGCCTGTACTCGAAAGATATCGATCTTATTGTGGACAATTATCTGATGCCAAAGTGCAGCATTATCTCCAATATTCTGTCGGCGGTGGTAAGCCTTCTGTCTATATTTATCATCAACTGGAAGCTCGGTCTGTCGTTCGTTGCACTTTCCAGCGTGACAGTTGTTCTTTCCCAGATCCCGGGCGCTGTCATGGCAAAGAAGACGGTAGAGTACACACAGCATAACAGCAGCTATATGGCAGTTCTCGAGAATGGTCTGAAAGGCTTTGAGCAGGTAAAGCTGCTGGGATTAGGAAATCTTTTCAGCAGAAAACTGGATGTGAACGACCATGCATATGAAAGATCCAGGAAAAGCTATCTTTTTGCAAAGGTCGCTTCGAATGATATCGGAATGTTCATCGGCATGCTCTCACAGCTCTCGTGTATGGCTGTCGGGATCTGGTTCGTTCTTCGCGGGAATATGACCGTCGGGCTGCTGATCTCTGCTGTGCAGCTCTTAAACGGTGTATTCTCTCCGCTGCAGCTCTTTGTGCAGGATAAAAACCTGATGGGAACAGCCGGTGAGATCATTCAGCGGATCGACCAGGAACAGACGATCGCAGAAAAAACGGCGGGAGAGATCACAGGGAGCGTGCAGGAGATCGCATTTCACGATCTGAATCTGCAGTTTGGAGATAAAGAGATCTTCCACAACTTTAATATGACTTTTGAGTCTGGCAGAAAATATGCCATTGTCGGAGAGTCCGGAAAGGGCAAGTCGACACTGATGCGCCTGTTGATGAAATATCTGACGCAGAGCGAGTACGAGGGAAATGTACTGATCAACAGACAGGATATCAGATCCCTGGATTCCGACAGCATTTATGACAGGATCGGTTATATACAGCGGAATGAATTTCTGATCGACGGCTCTGTCAGAGATAATATTGTACTATATAGAAATGATATCGCCGGCGCAAAGATAGAACAGATCTGCAGGGCGCTAAAGCTTGACAGCGAGCTTGTCCGCAAAAAGATCGATGCCGCCGATTCCGGGGAAGTCTCCTTTGGAGAAAAACAGAGGATCGATATCGCACGGTTCATGGTCCACGATTACGATGTCCTGGTGTTTGACGAGCCGACGAGCAATCTGGACGCCGATACGGCAAATGAAATATTTAACATGATCTTTGGTATCAGGGACAAGATCGTCATCGTGATCACGCATGACAGAAGCAGGGATGTGCTCGACAGATTTGATACAGTACTACAATTGTAAATATATATCAAAAAATTTAGACTTGACAATCGTGCGTTTTGCACGTATGATAAGTATTGTAGCGGTACATATATATGATACTGTTCTGCTGCACAGATTAAATTTTGGAGGATTTTTCATGTTAAATGTGATTGTAATGGAGAAAATTGCAAAGTAAATATTGCAAAGGGTGATTTTTCGTCTTGTTATGTACAGGATGCGCAAGGATTATGCGTCAGCTGGAGCTGACAGGCATTTGTGTGCGTACAAAAGGCTGAAAGTCTGCCCATTTGTCATCAGTGTGTGCTGTTGACATTTTCGCCTTACAATCGCTATCGTATTATGGTATATATTTTGGAATCATAAGAACATGGCTGTATGGTCATGTTTTTTTATGCACAGATCCGTGCAGAGGAAATATGCCGCAGTGAATATATGTTCTGATATAGATAAAAAGACCATGGTAACGCTTAAGGGGTGTGCCATGGTCTTTTTATGCACACGGGCGTCCAGAGGAAAATGTCAGCATGCGCTGACGGACGCCCGGCGCACGAGTAGTGGAGAAGGGAATTCCCCTGCTCGATTGGACACGGGCGTCCAGAGGAAACAAGCGGTTATAATGTATTAAGGTAAAAAGAATCAGAAAGGAAGAAAAGAACATGAACAGTACGATCATCAACACTGACAACCTGGTAAAGACATACCGCAGATACAAGAAGCAGGAAGGGATCCGGGGAAGCATCGCAAGCCTAATAAAACGCATATACGAGGAAAAGACTGCTGTAGACCACATCAGCCTGTCCGTGCAGGCGGGGGAGTTTGTCGGGCTGATCGGTCCCAACGGGGCTGGAAAGACGACGCTGATCAAGATGCTGACAGGGATCATCGCGCCGACAGCGGGGGCGGTCGACGTGATGGGATATTATCCAAATGACCTGAAGAACGAGTTCAAGAAGCAGTATGCTGTTGTGATGGGACAGAAGAGCCAGTTGTTCTTTGAGCTAACGGTCAACGATACACTCCGTCTTTTTAAGGAAATATATGAGATTCCGGAGGATACATTTCAGGCGAATAAGAATTATTTTGTGAAGCTCTTTGGTGTCGAAGACCTGATGGACGTGCAGGTGAGGACCATGTCGCTTGGGGAGCGCATGAAGATGGAACTGATCGTGGCGCTTCTTCATAATCCGAGGATCCTGTTTCTCGACGAGCCGACGATCGGTCTTGATGTCATTGCCTCCAAACAGATCCGCAGTTTCCTAAGGGAGATCAATGAGGAGAAGGGGACTACGATCCTTCTGACCTCGCATTATATCGAAGATATCAAGACGTTGTGCAGGAGAACGGTCGTCATCAATCATGGCGCAAAGATATACGACGGCGCGACAGACGAGCTGTTTGACCGATATCAGCGAAACAAGAAGATCACAGTGACCTATGACAGTCCGGCTGATCACACTTTGCGCGCGTCAGCGCATGTAAACCTTGTCCTGAACGAGCCATACAAAAAAGTTTATGAGACACCAAAGGAGCATGCAAAATATCTGTTTGCCGAACTCATGGAACACGAACCCAAGGATATTGTGGTCGAGGAGGAGGAGATCGGCATCGTGGTTGAGCGCATTTATCATGAGGAGGGAACGGTTTGTGAGGGCGCAGCCTGCGCAGAAGATATGGAGGGTTAGCATGAGGAAAGCAAAAAAATATTGGGAGATAACAAAAACTTACATGAAGACACAACTGGTCTGGAGGGCAGATGTCATTTTTAACATGATCTTCACCATCACCAGGATCCTCTTTGCGTATCTGCTGTGGGGGATCATATTTCAGGGAAAGGAAATGGTCGGGGCATTTACGTTTCACGGTATGCTTTCCTATTATATAGTCAGTTCTTTTCTGTCACAGCTTGAGATGTCCGGCGGGATCAGCAGCGAGATACACGACAGGATCCGGAACGGGACTTTTTCCAAATATATGGTGATACCAGCCGGTATCGAGCTGTATTTTATGGCGATGGAGCTGGGGGTAGTACTGTTTTATCTCGCCTTTGACCTGATCGCGGCGGTCGTGTGGATCTTCATATTCAGGATCCAGTTTGTCTTTGCGGCAGAATGGTCTGTGGTCGTGTGCGCCGTCGTCATGGCGGTGCTGGGAATGGTGTTTATGGTACAGCTAAACTATTATCTCGGACTGCTGACCTTGAAATACCAGGGGATCGGTACCTTTCTGATGATCAAGAATAATCTGGTATCACTGATCGCCGGGAGTATCGTTCCGCTGGCACTTTTTCCGGAAACCGTGATCCGCATCATGCGCCTCCTGCCGTTTTATTATGTCACGTATCTGCCGTCAATGCTGCTGACCGGCATGTGCAGGGACGAGGCGCTGAGGGGCATCGCGGTCATCGGCTGCTGGTGCGTGATCATACAGCTTGTGATCTGGATCACACAGAAAAAATATTTCAGGACTTATGATGGGGTGGGAATATGATGAAACAAATCAAACATAATATCACAAAAAACTGGCGTGTATTGCGGGAACTCTTTTACCTGCGATTCCATGGGCTTGCTGTGTTCCGGCTGGATTTCTTTGCCCCCTTTTTCGTGGACGGCAGCCTGTTTCTGATACAACTGCTGGCTTTTGGCGTCGTGTATTCCAATGTGGAAACGATCGGAAGCTGGGGCAGGGGCGAGATGATCCTGTATATCGGAACATTTTCGCTGCTCAATGCCGTCAATATGACCATATATTTCTTCGGAGTCATCCGTATTCCGCACAAAATCCGGTCGGGCGAATTGGATCTGTATCTGTCGAAGCCGGTCAGTCCGCTGTTCCGGCTGACATTCGAGAACATCAGTCCAGGTTCCATTCCGCTGATCCTGATGAGCGTCTGTATCATTGCATATGGTGCATCTGAACTGGAGTCAGAACTGACATTTGCCAGACTGGCGGCCTGTCTCTTCTGGATCGCGCTCATGGAGATCCTGTACTATGAAATGGAGGTCATGATCCGCTCGATCTCACTGTATACCGTGTCAATGGCACGCATGGAGCAGCTTGAAGAGGCGGGCATCGACCTGTGCATGAAACTGCCGGGGATTGCGTTCTATGGCGTGTACAAAGTGATCTTTTATCTGCTGCTGCCTTATGGGATCATGGCAACCCTGCCAGTGCAGAGCATGATAGGGGAGATGACCCCGCAGACGGCGGCCTACGGTATCGGCGTTGTATCGCTGTTTTCAGCGATCACATGTGCGATGTGGAAATGCGGGCTGAAACACTATAACAGTGCAAGCTCCTAAGCATAAATCGTATAAAAAGAAAAACAAGGAGAATTGACAAAAAATGAATATCGATAAACAGATAGAATTTGACAAGATAAAGGAAATGTGGAAAGGCCTTGCAGTCACAGACAAGGCAAAGGAGATTATAGAAGAGACAGGGTGTTATCTGGCAGAGAGCGAGCTGAGAAAGCAGATGAGGGACACCACCAACAGCCGGATCCTGATCGAAAGATCAGGAACGCCGCCCCTGCAGAATGTTGCGGAGGCAAAGGAGATCCTGACGATCGCCGGGAAGGGGGAATGCCTCACGCCGTATCAGTTAGAGCGTGTGGAAAAGGTTCTGGTCGCTGTCCGGCGCCTGAAAGATTATCTGGACAGGGGAAAGACGGACAACAATCCGCTCGCTTACTACGAAGAAAATCTGGACGCTGTGGAAACGCTCCGCGAGGAGATCAGCCGGCAGATCAGAAACGGCGCCGTTGACGACTATGCCTCCAAAGAGCTGAGGCAGATCAGAAGTGACATCGTGCGGTGCGAGGAACAGATGAAACAGAAAGCGGAACAGGTCATGCGCGCCAGCAGAGAGTGCATGGCGGACAATTTCTGCACCACACGCAGCGGGAGAATCTGCGTTCCCGTAAAAAAGGAATATAAGTTCAAAATACCCGGAAGCGTGATCGACAGATCTGCTACCGGAAACACCTTTTTTATCGAACCGGCAGGCGTCGCAAAGTACTATGAAGAGCTGCAGCTACTGCGTATCAACGAGGAAAATGAGGTCTGCCGGATCCTGTATACGCTGACGGCAATGGTCGCAGAGGCGGTCACTGTGATGAACGAAAATATCCGTATGATGGAAAAACTGGACTTTATCTTTTCAAAAGGAAAACTCAGCATCGATCTGGACGCTGTGGAACCCATGATCAACACAGAACGCCGGATCGTCCTGACCGACGCCAGGCACCCGTTGATGGATAAAAAAATCAATGTCCCCCTGCAGTTTGAGATCGGAAAGCAGGCGAGGGGCATTATCATAACAGGACCAAACACAGGCGGAAAGACCGTGGCGATCAAGACCGTCATGCTCTGCTGTATCATGGCGCAGTGTGGGCTCCACGTCACCTGTACATCTGCAGATATCTGCATGAACAGCGGGTATCTGTGCGACATCGGGGACGGGCAGGACATCGCTGAAAATCTCTCGACTTTTTCGGCACATATCAAAAATGTGCTGGAAGTCTTAGGAGAAGTGAACCGCGACAGCCTCGTGATCATGGACGAGTTGGGTTCCGGAACGGATCCCGCAGAGGGCATGGGGATCGCTGTCGCGATATTGGAGGAGCTCCGCAGAAGTGAATGTCTGTTCCTTGCGACAACGCATTATCCCGAAGTGAAAGAGTACGCGGAGAAAACGCAGGATATCATCAATGCCAGAATGACGTTTGACAAGGAGACCTTGTGTCCGACATATCAGATGGTGATCGGGGAGGCGGGAGAGAGCTGTGCCTTTTATATCGCGGACAGACTCGGCATGCCAAATGAGATGCTGAAAACAGCGATCCGTGCGGCTTACGGGGAGACCGCAGTCAGTGCATACCGGTTTCAGAAGGAAGACACTGTTATCCAAAAGCAGGGGCAGCACAAGATCTCCAAAACCAAAAAAGTATCCTCCGGCACGGATCTTGGCACAAAATACAGGCTTGGGGACAGCGTGATGGTATATCCCGACAAAAAGATCGGCATCGTGTGCGTACCTGTCAATGAAAAAGGCGTTCTGCGGATACAGCTTCAAAATAAAAAGATCTGGATCAACCACAAGCGGGTAAAGCTCCTCGTAGCAGCGGCACAGCTCTATCCGGCGGATTATGACTTCTCGATCATCTTTGAGACTGTGGAAAACCGTAAGCTGAGACACGATATGGAGCGAAAGTATACGGAGGAAACGATATCTTATGATCATGAGGGATTGTAAGGCTGGGTGCTCGCGGGCATAAAAAAGAAAAACACTGTAACAAATCCCTTTCCAGACGGATATATAAATGAGTTTCACGGAAAGTAAAAACGACAGCATCTGAAAGGAGGTCTGCATGGAAGAATTATACAAAGAATATGGGAAGATCGTCCACCATTTTCTGCTCTCCGTGTGCCATGATGCACAGCTGGCGGAAGAGCTGACGCAGGAAACCTTTCTGCAGGCTTTCCTGTCGCTGGAACGGTTTGACGGCAGCTGCAAGATATCCGTCTGGCTGTGCCAGATCGCCAAACACCTTTTTTACCGGCATCTTGAAAAATGCGGACGTGAAGTGCCGACAGAACAGACACAGATGCCGGAAGAAAAAGCGGCGGAAAGCGTCGAGCAGACTGCGATCGCCAGGCTGGAACTCATGGACGTCCTAAAGGAGATGCAGAAGCTTGCGCCGCAGATGCGCGAAGTGATCTATCTGCGCGTGATGGGGCAGCTCTCGTTCAAGGAGATCGGGGAGATCCTGGGCAAGAGCGAGAACTGGGCGAGAGTGACCTTTTACCGCGGAAAGGAACAACTGCTGATCAAAAGAAAGGAGTGGGATCATTAAATGAAAGAAATCACCTGCGATATCATCAAAGACCTTTTACCGTCCTATGTAGATCATATCTGTTCTGAGGACAGCCGGCACCTGATCGAAGAACATATTGACAGATGTGAACAGTGCCGCACACGGTTGAAGCTGCTGGAAGGCACGGAGCTTACCGATGAACAAGGCGAGCAGAACCGCATTACTTATCTGAGAAAAATAAAACGGCACTATCAAAAAGGAATCATCAGCCTTGTCCTTTTGACATTGATGCTCATATGCGGATCCCTCCTCATGGTGTACAGCCATGCGTTGATCAGAAGCATGTACATTATTTTTCCACTGTCTCTGATCGCCGCATATGGTCTGATGCCGGACAATCCGCTGACAGACCGGCGATCGAAAGCTTCAGGGGTGTTCGCTGTGAGCAGTATCGCAGTGAGTATCCTGATGATGGTATATTATGCCGTCCTGGTTTTCCGCTGGCAGATACCAGCCGGCAAGGCGGAGATCAGCCCGTTTGGAATACCGCTGCATGAAACCGGATCTTATCTGGAAAAAAGGCTTGTTTTGATGGCAGCCGCGCAGCTTGGCATCTTTGTCCTGTCAAATATGATGATCTTTTGCGGATACCGGATCCACAAAAGCATCTATGGACTTACACTGACCGGCTTCTGGCTGACGACAGGGTACATTTGTACCTTGCACCAGATGACGACGGTGGAAGGTTTGTACCGGCTGTTAGCTGTGACGACAGTGTGCCTGATCGTGGAAGGGATTCTTTTTTCAGTGGCGGCTCATATCTTTGTACAGAAAATACATTTACATGCGTGACAATCTTTTTCAGGGTGCCGTGTGCATAAAAGAGACTTTGCTGTCAGAAGTCTCTTTTATGCGCATTTTGAATGCGTATTTCTTTTGTGAAATTAAGGATCAGACTTTTCCCTGGGATTCAGCCAGACGGCGCTTTAGATCCGCGATGACAGCATCTTTATCTGCAATAACAGCGTCTTTATCCGCGATGACCATGTCCTTCTTCTCAAGTTCAGCCTTCTGATCTGCAATGACGGCGTCTTTTCTGGCGTTCTCCTCTGCCTGATATTTCTGATACAGTTCGTACTCCGCGCGCCTGCGGCACTGCTCCCTGACCATGCGGTCAGCACTGAGCTCGTACATCGTGTTAGCGGCGGATTCCATATACTGGTTTGTCATAGCCATAGTTTTCAACTCCTCCCATGTTTTAGCCTTGAAGAGCTTCGCCCACTGGTCGATCCCGTACAGGCGGTCCTCCTCGGTAGCGAGTTCGATACTGTTTAATTCTACCACAGACAGCCACATTTTGTCTGTATAAATCCTGTGATTTTTTACATTTTCCATCTTGTATGTGGCATAAAATTCGGGAACGTCCTCAAAAAGGGAGAAATCAATAAAACCGATGTGCACCGCAGGAGCCAGGTCGATGTAATTGGCGCCTCTGGTAAGGCTGTCAAACGAGCGGCACAGGTAACTTAAGGAGCGCTCCTTCCAGTTGCCGTAGTTGATGACCTGCATCTCAAGATCCAAATGTGTCTTCTTATTGACAGTGACTTCGACATCGAGTATAAAGGTTTTGTCATCGATGTATCAGACAATCATATTACACGGAAATCAATTTTGCGGTCAAAATGAATCTGACTTGCGTCACAGTCGGTTTTCATATAAAATATAAGGCAGACAAAAATTTTAGAGAGGAGTATACCATGGCAGAGAACTTTGAAAGAAATTTTGACAATGCGGCGGCGGATTATGAAAAAAGCCGTCCGAATTATGTAAGTGGGATCTATGATGACATATTTCGTTATAAAAGGATCAGTCCGGACAGCCGGGTGCTCGAGATCGGCATGGGGACAGGCATAGCCACAAAACCGGTCCTTGATACAGAATGCAGATTTACCGGAATCGAGCCGGGAGGACATCTGATCGCTCTGGCACGGGAAAAGTTCCAGGGCTGCGGCAATTTCACATCATACTGCCAGACGCTGCAGGATTTTGAGTGTCCCGATGAAACGTTTGACCTGATCTACGCAGCCACTGCATTTCACTGGATCCCGGAAGAATACGGTTACAGGAGAGTCTGCAGTCTGCTGAAGAACGGCGGCGCGTTTGCACGATTTGCCTATCATGCAGGTCCGGACAAGGGACGCAGTGCACTGACTGATGAGATCCAGAAACTATACTGCCGGTACATGCATCAGGAGGATCCGCCCGCTGAATACAGCGATCAGAATGCGAAGGAGCTGGCTGACAGAATGACTGCGTATGGCTTCAGGGATACGGCGTATAAATTGTATCACACGACAAAAGATTTCACCGCTGACGAGTATATGGCATTGTTAAGAACTTATCCGGATCATATGAAATTGGATCCGGAAGACCGGAAACAGCTTTTTGCCGGAATTTACCATGCCATTGAAAGGAATGGCGGCACTATGACAGTATATTATACAATGGATCTGGAACTGGCACGAAAAATAGATTGACAGAGGTGGTCTAATGTGTTAAACTAAAAACAGGTTTAATGCATTAGACCCTTTGCGTTTAGGAAGATATGCAGAAAACAAGAAAGGCGGAGACTATGATGGAGACACCAAAAATATTTGAGAGTGAGTACCGTTTCTGCGAGATATTGTGGGAAAACGAGCCCGTGACAAGCAGTGAGCTGGTACGTCTGTGCTACGAGCGGTTAGAATGGAAGAAATCAACGACATATACAGTGATCCGGCGTCTCTCCGAGCGCGGTGTACTGAAATCCGAGGGGGCAGTTGTGACATCGCTCGTCTCCAGGGAGGAAGTACAGTCTGCCGAGAGCGCAGAAGTGATCGAGCGGACTTTTTCCGGTTCCCTGCCAAGCTTTATCGCAGCCTTTGCGCGGAAAAAGAACCTGTCCCGGCAGGAAGTTGACGAGATCCAGAAGATCATCGATGCATACAGGGAATAACAGGGCATGGATACCCTTTCAGTTCCTGAGAAGTAAAGTAGCATGGAGGTTAATATGGAAAGATTATTTATCAATATAGTTCAGATGAGCATTCCGGCAAGCTATCTGATCCTGGCTGTTCTCATCGTGCGCTTTCTGCTGCGGAAGGCGCCGAAGGCAATGCGGAGTTTTCTGTGGCTTCTGGTCGGGATCCGTCTGCTGGTCCCGTTCTCGGTGGAATCCGTTTTCAGCCTGATCCCGGATACACACGAAGTAGATGCATACATCAATACCGCGGTACAGCCAGAGATCGACACGATGCCGGACACGCCTGCTATGAATGCAAATGCATCGCTTAACCAGCCGATGCAAAGCACGGTCACGCCAGCTGCCGAAAAACATATGAACAGAACACAGACAGCTATACGGGTCGGTGCGAGGATATGGCTGGCCGGAATGGCGCTGATGCTTGGCTATATGGTCATGAGCTGGCTGTGCCTTAAGAAACGTGTCAGAATGTCTGTGCCTGCGGAGGTTGCACTGGACTGCGGCAATACAAAGATCAGCCAGAAGATATACCGGAGTGAAGCGGTCGAAAATCCGTTTTTATTCGGGCTCATCAAGCCGCGGATCTACATTCCGAACCGCATTGCCGGCGAAGAGCTGTCATACGTAGTCCGGCACGAGATAATGCACCTGAAAAGAAAGGATCATCTGATCAAACCAGCCGGATTCGTTCTCCTGTCCGTTTACTGGTTCAATCCCTTTGTGTGGGCTGCCTATATCATGCTGTGCAAGGATATCGAGCTGATCTGTGATGAGAAGGTCGTCAAACAGCTCGGCGCATCGTGCAGAAAAGCGTACTCGCAGGCGCTTCTGAACAGTACCGTAAACCGCCGCGTGATCACGGCATGTCCGGTTGCCTTTGGCGGGATCAGCGTGAAGGAGCGTGTGAAAAACGTTCTGAATTACAAAAAGCCCGCATTCTGGGTGCTGGCGGCGGCAGTGCTGGCGTGTATCATCGTGCCGGTCTGCTTTATGACACAGAAAAAGACAAATGCCGGAGAGACAGACGATTCAGCCAGTGCAGACGCACAGGACACAGAAGACTATTTTTTAGACGACACTTTGGCAATGGCAGGGGACTATATGATGCTCGATCCGGAACAATATCCCTTAGTCCCCTCGCTGCAGCTTGGCAGCGACGGTATATTTACCTTTTCCTACAGTGTGACCAGCTCCTATATGCCCTATGGCACTTATGAGCGAAAGGGCAATATCCTGACGGCATCGACGGACGACGGAAAATATCACTACCAATTTACCTGTGCCGGCGATGTGAATAACAGCCTGCTGTTTTTTGATGCAGAACATTCCTCCGATGTGACAGATATTGATACAAAATTAAATGTTGATGCACCGGTCAGAGACGGATCGATATTCGTCAGGAACACCCTGTACCAGACAATTGCCGACGCGAGGGAACTGTCTCAATCCTTTCGCCAGAATACAGAACAGGGCACGGCCATGACCGCCCAGGAGCTTCAGGATCAGCTGGTGTCACTGACGGAATTGCAAAAACAGCTGACGATGGGAGAGACACAGACACAGCGGCTGCTGGAAAAAGCAAGAGAACTGCAGCTGACGCAGGAGGATTCAGCCGCTCTGGAGACAACACTGCAGGGGTGGCTCCAGGAATCCCGGTCCGTCATGCAGCAGCTTGAGGAAGACCTGGATACCTGCAAGTCCATGCTCCATACATCAGAAAACACCCGGACCGCATATGACACGATCGAGCAGTGGGCGCAGGCGTTCTGTGACCGCAACGGTGCTGCGATCGTAAAGCTTGCCGATGACAGGACAGAGCAGGATCTGGCGGACAGGGGGCTTTTGATCCAGGGCTTCGACGGGGAGAAGGACTATGTCGCTTTTGGCTGGTCGAGTCCGTGGCCGTGGGGCAGTGATTACGAGAGCGCACAGGCGGATAATTACCGTATCATCAGCGTGACAGACCGCTATGCGGAGATCTTATACTATGCATGGGTTTCCAATACACCTGTGTCATAACGTCGGAAACCCTGCATGATATGGACAGCATCTGTACTGCTGAGGAATTCCGGCAGGCGTATCCTGACGGCATCACAGGGACGATGATGGACTATGTATCGTTCAATGGTGCCGGTGCGGCGCTGAATGACCATGCCACATCAAACAGAGCGGACTGGTGGTATGGAAAACTGCTGGAGCCGGCTTCCGCGGCAGTAACCCTGCTCAATATACTGGATAATCCCAACAAGGTAGGAGTCCGCGTGGAAAAAACCGACACAGACAGCGATACCTGTACCGTGACTTTTGAATTTCATGAGGACGGAAATGCGGTCAGTGTACAGATGCTGCAGCCTTATGGTCCGAACGGCATCTGGGTTCCGTATACGCAGACTGATCAGACTGTGCAGGAGAGTGCATCATCGGTATCGCCCAATATCATCACAAGCCAGAATGTAGATGACACGATCGCCGAGGACGCCAGACTGCTTGAAGCGCTGTTTCCGGATCATCATGAATCCACCCCGAACGTCTCATTTCCTTATCGTGTGGATCTGAACGGGGACGGCGTGGAGGAGCAGCTTGAGATTTCCAATCTGGGCTACAACGGGGGAGACGGCGGCTATGCACTGACCGTCACGGATACCAGTACCGGAAATAAGATCCCGCTGCCGGACGGCTACACAGAGGAGGCAGGCTTTCCGATCTGGACTTTTTATGCACACAGGATACACCCGACGGAAGATGACCAGCAGGAGGAAGATGCGCGGCTCCTGATCCAGCTCGGGGAGGAAAAACGCTGCCAGACCATAGCCACGATCATGCTGAATCCGCTGTACAGCATCTATGAACGGCAAAACCTGTATGACAGATTTAAGGACGTTCTTCCGGACCATTCCGGCAGGATTGGCAGTGCAGACGCCCTGAGTGGATGCAATGTTTTCTATTATGAAAATGAACAAAATCCGGTCATTGTATTAAAAACTTACGTTTCCGGATTGCTGGGGCACGTTGATACGCTGGGTTATGTCATCACCGAATTAAGACTTCAGGAAGACGATACATGGGTGTCAAAGCACTATTTTCTGCTCGACAGCTGCGGCGATATGTCCGTTATGCAGCAGGAAATGAAAAGTCCGGCGGGGAATGGAAATTCATTTCTTCCGTTTAGCGAACAGACAGACGTAGATTTTATACAATTAGCTCCCAATGATTAAACAAATGTTTATATTATTTTGTGCAATATGTATGGTTTTTGTGTCATAAACTGATAAACATGGACTTTTCTTACAAAAATCGAAATATGAAGTTGACACTTGAAGCGATTCGTGATAAACTGTCAAATTGTAAAACATGAAACAATTATTTATGGTTTTTGTGAGGAGAGGAATAATAATGAAAAAGAAAATTGTAAATGTATTATTATCAGTTGCAGTCGTTACGACGATGATGTTTACTGTTACAGCATGCGGATCAAAAGATGATAACAAGGCGCCGGCTGAGACGACAGCGGTTAATAATGTAGCTGATGAGACACCTTCGAGCGAGGCGGCAGAAGCACCTTCGAGCGAGGCGGCAGAAGCACCTTCAAGTGAGGCGGCTGATGACAAGGGCGCAGCAGACGGTATGACTGTTGATGCGTGGGTAAATTCAGATACTGCGGCTACATATGTGTCAGCACTCAATACATCTCTTGCCAGCATTGGTGCAACGATCGAGTTCGAGGCAGACGGTGATACTTTATGCATGATTTTCAACTATACGGAGGAAGCCCTCGGAACAGATGGTTCTGACTTGACAGATGATGTAAAGGAAACGATCGTATCAGAATTTGAAAAGCAGTTTGCTACTATCGGGTCACAGCTGGATCCGATGTGCGATGTGTTTAAAGATGAGATCGGCAATCCTGATCTTGTGGTGCGCATTGTATACAAGTCAAGCAACGGCACGGAGTTGTTCAGCAAGGATATATAATAAAGTAATTGCAGTGTGACAGCAAAGGGCGGCAGAAAGATCTGCTGCCCTTTTATGCACAGCCCCGTGCAGAGGAAGTATGCCGCTAAGGCGGCGCACGGGGCGCGCGGCGAGCAGGGGAAGTCTTCCTGCTCGATCGCATAATCTATAAAGCTTTGTTTGCACTTATGAGAGGAGAGAAGAGGAATGAAATTATCAGATCAGAAGAAAGCGACATGGGAAAAAAATCTCAGGGATGGGGGCCTGATCGGTCCGATGGATACGATCCAGGAACATACAAAAGGGGACCTGTGGGATCCGGGACAGATTCCAGGGGATTTTATCTTTACGACCGAGAAGTTTGTGTACATAAGCGGCGGTTTGATCGGAAAGATTTCTTTCAGCATACCCTACAATAAGATTACAGATCTGAGGCTCTGCAATATAGGCTTTATTCCATTTTTGCCTACAGGGATCAAGGTTACATATACGAACGAAAATGGCAAGAGCGAGAAAAAGAAATGCTCTGTCATGAAGCGCAAGCAATGGCTTGCATATCTGCAGGAGAAGTGCGGAATCTCTTCCAATTAATGGACAGTTGAAGAGCTGGAGGAGGGCAGACGGTTGAAACAGTTTTATACGGCCATCCGAGTACTGTTGTTTGTGCTTGGCATACTGGGCTGCACTGGGTTTGTGGTGCCGTTTCTGGCCAGACGGATCATCAATATCGGGAATCTTGCCGGGCTGGCGGTATGTGCCGCACTGACAGTTTATGCTTTGTTCATGACGGGAATTCACCGGTGGATCAGGCTGTTCTGGCAGAAGACTTCTGGCAGGATCATTCTGGGTATACTGGCTGCCGGGCTCGCCGCGGCGCTGGTGCTGGTCATCGTAATGACGATCCTCATGGTTCATGCCGCGCACGCCAGACCCTCCGAAAATGCTACCGTGATCGTGCTTGGGTGCAAGGCATATGGGGAGCGTCCGAGCCTTTCGCTTGAAGAACGTCTGAAGGCTGCCATAGAATATCTGAATGCCAATCCGGAGGCAGCCTGTATCGTATCTGGCGGGCAGGGGGCGGACGAGACGATATCTGAGGCGCAGTGCATGTATCTGTACCTGATCGATCATGGCATTGCTGCCGAGCGGATCTACAGGGAAGATCAGTCGACCACCACCCGTGAAAACCTCGCCTTTTCCTATGAGATCATAAAAGAACAGGGACTCAGCGAGAAGATCGCGATCGCGACCAACAATTATCATGAATACAGGGCAGGACAGATCGCAGATGGCCTCGGGCTGGAACACGGCGCTGTTTCGGGCAAAACGGCTCTGTGGCTGCTGCCGACCTACTACGCGAGGGAACTGCTCGCGATATTATATGAGTGGGTATTTTAATTTGGGAGTGTTATTTTGAGGAAAAATATGTTACAATATCTTTGTATCTATAGGCTCTCGGAGGCTCTTTGTGCCGGATATCGCGAGAGACTATTATAAAATAAGGAGGTATTGTAATGAAATCGATCATACAGGATATGAAACAGAATTACTTTGTCAATGCAGTCATCATGGTGGTTTTAGGTCTTGTCCTTGTGATATGGCCGCACATTCTCGGCGTTATGCTGTGTTATCTGCTCGGAGGCGCCCTGATCTTGATGGGAGTCATACAGCTGGTCGTTTTCCTGCGCGGCGAGAGGCTTGGCTTCTACAACAAGTTCAGTATGTTCATGGGGATCGTGCTCGTGCTGCTGGGGATATGGATCTGCACGCAGCCGCGTATCGTGCTGTCGATCATCCCGGTAGTCGTGGGCATCATCGTAGTGCTGCATGGTCTGATGGATCTCCAGTATACGCTTGACATCAGGAGAACTGGGAACACAAAATGGTGGATTGCGCTGGTCGCCGCGATCATCACGCTTGTGGTCGGTCTGTTGCTCGTATTCAACCCGTTTACGGCGTATGAGGTCACTATGATCCTGCTGGGTATTGCCATGCTTTATGATGGCGGTTCTGATCTGCTCCTCCTGGTCTTTGCCCATCTGGCACAGAAGGATACTGACAAGAGAGTTCGTGAATTTAAGGGAAATGAATAAATTGATCAGAATCTGCTGACAGCTTCCGGTGTTCATCATTCGGAAGCTGTTTCATTTTCCGTGACAGCGCTGCCGGCATCTTCCTCCCTGCCGCCCGACAGCCATCGGTCAAGAATATGCTCATCGTTTGTGGTCTCGTAGACAGTAACCTGGAGAGCGTCAGGAATCTCCTCGCCCGCAAGAATGTAACCGATACACGTAACTGCTTTCATGGAATATTCATAGTGCGTATACGCTGCATCTGCGTAATTGCTGTCAAAGCTTTCTGATTCATACGCTGTATGATAGCAGGATACGGCATCGGATAATTCTTCGCTTGCTGTTTTGGCTAATTCCGGAATGCTTTCATACTGGTCAGGGATGCGATCCCTGATGCGGTCGGTGTATTCTGCAAAACCTGCAAACTCCGTCTCCATTCCATCCAGTATTTCCAGAAGTTCACTGGCAGATTCTTTTCTGCTGACATCAAGATTGTTTATTTTCTCGTTCGTTTCCTGTATGTAATCCTTAAAATCGGCAACCGATGAAGAAAAAACGGCGAGTTCTTTTTCCTGTTCACCAGCGTCTTTGCAGCCGGACAGGCTGAGCGCTCCGAGCAGGGCAGTGGAGATCACCATTGTTTTTTTATTGACAAAACGATTGTTCATTTCTGTAATTCCTTTGCATGATTCATTCTTAATAATCTATTATACTTTATCATAATGCACGCATAAAAGCAACTTTTTCGACAGAAACAATTCTGGTATTCCCATATTTATACCAAAAATTATTTGAAATAATAGTTTACTTAATCTGCAATATTATGTATAATTAAATATGTTTTTGTTGCAAAATGCTTTTGACCCAAAATAGAGCAAATATGAATTGAAAGGATAAGAGTGAACATCATGATCGGTGCTGACGCAATCGTAAAATGTCTCGAGAATGAAGGTGTTACGACGGTATATGGTTATCCTGGCGTAGCAATCTGTCCATTTTACAATAGTATTCTCGACTCAACAATCAGGACAATATTAGTTAGAACAGAGCAGAATGCTGCGCATGCAGCGAGCGGAGAAGCACGAGTCACCGGGAAAGTAGGTGTGTGTGCTGTCACGAGCGGACCGGGCGCCACCAACCTGATCACAGGTATCGCGACGGCTTTTGCTGACAGCATTCCCATGGTATGCATATCAGGACAGGTAAAAAGTGAGCAGATCGGAAGCGATGTATTTCAGGAAGCGGACATCACAGGTGCTGTGGAATCTTTTGTCAAGTACAGCTATCTGATCAAAAATGTAGAAGATATCCCGCGCATATTTAAGGAGGCGTTCCATATCGCCAACTCCGGGCGCAAGGGACCTGTGCTGATCGATGTTCCCATTGATATACAAAACGCTGCCATCAGGAATTTTAAATATCCCGAAACAGTAAATATCCGGGCTTATAAACCAACTGTCAAAGGAAATCCTGTCCAGATAAAGAAGGTCATCAGGGAACTTGAAAAGGCAAAGAGACCCATCATCTGTGCGGGCGGCGGGGTTCACCTGAGCGAGGCTGTTCCGGAACTCCGCACATTCGCAGACAAATACCGGATCCCGGTGGTATCCACCATGATGGGGATCGGGGTCATGCGCACAGAGGATCCGATGTATTTCGGCATGGTCGGAAACAATGGAAAGGCGTATGCGAACCGTGCCATGAACGAATCCGATCTTCTGATCATGGTCGGCGCGCGCGTCGCGGACAGGGCGATCAGCCAGCCGGATCTGATCATGACTGACAAGGTTTTGATACATATCGATGTCGATCCTGCTGAGATCGGCAAAAATGTCGGACCTTCGATCCCGCTTGTAGGCGATGCGAGACATATATTTGAGGACATCATGAAAGAAGATTTTTCGTGTGAACACGAGGCATGGATCAGCACGCTGGAAGGATACCGTGAGACAATGGTCCAAAAGCGGAATCCGGATCCTGCCTATGTAGATCCTGCTGTGTTCATCACAATGCTCTCCAACGAGATGAAGGATGACGCAGTGTACGTTGCTGATGTCGGGCAGAACCAGATATGGAGCTGCAATTACCATATCGTAAAGAACGGACGCTTTCTCACATCGGGCGGAATGGGAACCATGGGGTATTCGATCCCTGCTGCCATGGGGGCGAAACGCGGTGATATGGGCAGGCAGGTTGTCGCAGTGTGCGGCGACGGTTCGTTCCAGATGTCGATGATGGAGCTTGCGACCATCGTACAGCATCATATTCCGGTAAAGATCATCGTGATCAAGAATAATTATCTCGGCATGGTGCGTGAATTTCAGCACTATACCTACAAGGACAACTATTCCGTTGTCGATATCAAAGACGGCACGCCCGATCTCGAAAAGCTTGCCGTCGCATATGGTATTCCGTTCATCCGGGTGGAGAATATGTCCCATGCGCAGCAAAAGATCAGGGAATTTCTCGCCGAGGACAATACGATGCTCATGGAATGCCTCGTAGATCCTATGGACTTAGTAAAGTAAGGAGGTTCCGTTTTATATGAAGAAAATATATTCTGTATTGGTAGAAAATCGATCCGGTGTACTCTGCAAGGTCTCAGGTCTGTTCTCGAGAAGGTGTTTTAACATCGATTCTCTGGCGGTGGGGGAGACGGACGATCCGGCTGTTTCCTGTATGACGATCGTAAGCTCCGGCAATCAGCGGACGATCGAGCAGATCGAAAAACAGCTCAACAAGAAGATCGATGTCATCAAGGTAAAGACTTTTGACGAGAAGGACAGCATCAGCAGGGAGCTTATGCTGATCAAGGTAAAATACAACCGAGGCACCCGCCGCGACATCATGGAAATCTGTGAGATCATGAAAGCAGATATCGTGGATATGTCCAACAACAATATGATCATACAGATCTGTGACATGCCAGAGCGGATCAAGGTCATGCTCGACATGCTCAAATCGATCAGTATCGTGGAGGTGGCAAGGACTGGGACGCTGGCTTTGCCGAAATGTATTGACAATTAATATCAGAATTGCTAAAATAAAATTTGGTTATTTATGCAGATATTTGTTTTTATTTATGCAATTTAAGGGAGTGTATCTTTATGCAGAATAGAGTATTTCAGCTTTTGGTGGACAACAATGCCGGTGTTCTCAGCCGTATATCAGGTTTATTCTCAAGGCGCGGATACAATATCGAGAGTATCACGGCAGGTGTCACATCAGATCCGCGGTTCAGCCGCATCACGATCGTGACATCCGGGGATGAGGAGATCCTTGACCAGATCGAGAAACAGGTTGCCAAACTGGTGGATATCCGGGATATCCGTGAATTGAAACCGGAGCGGAGCGTATACAGGGAGCTTTGTCTGATCAAGGTAAAATCAACACCTGAAAAACGTCAGGGAGTGATCGCTGTGGCAGATATCTTCAGGGCAAAGATCGTCGATGTCAATGTGGACAGCCTGATCGTCGAACTCACTGGTACGCAGTCCAAGATCGAGGCATTTATCGGTCTCCTACAGGATTATGAGATCCTTGAGATCGCGAGGACGGGGATCGCCGGACTGGGGCGCGGAACGGAGGATATCGTTTATTTGGAGTGATGTTGGGGCGCTTTTGTCCGAAGCGTCTCCATACTGAAACAGCGTTTATTTATAATAAATAAATATATCTCGGAGGAAAATTCTCTGCTCGCATGAGCAGCTCTCATTTTACTCCGCAAAACAAGGAGGATTTAAAAATGTCAGAAGCAAAGATCTATTATCAGGAGGATTGCAACCTTTCACTGTTAGAGGGCAAGACGATCGCAGTCATCGGTTACGGAAGTCAGGGACATGCCCATGCGCTGAACGCAAAGGAATCAGGCTGCAACGTTATCATCGGTCTCTATGAGGGCAGCAAGTCATGGGACAGGGCTGTGAAGCAGGGATTTGAAGTTTATACAGCAGCGGAGGCAGCTAAGAAGGCTGACATCATCATGATCCTGATCAATGATGAGCTGCAGGCGGATATGTACAAGAAGGATATTGAACCGAATCTTGAGGCAGGCAATATGCTGATGTTTGCTCACGGTTTCAATATTCATTTCGGATGCATCACACCGCCCAAGGATGTCGATGTCACAATGATCGCGCCGAAAGGCCCCGGACACACAGTCCGCTCTGAGTATCAGGCTGGAAAGGGCGTTCCCTGTCTGGTAGCGGTAGAGCAGGATGCGACAGGAAAGGCGCTTGAGCTGGCGCTCGCTTATGCACTTGCGATCGGCGGTGCAAGGGCGGGAGTTCTGGAGACAACCTTCAGAACAGAGACAGAGACAGACCTTTTCGGCGAGCAGGCCGTGCTCTGCGGCGGCGTATGCGCATTGATGCAGGCTGGTTTTGAGACGCTTGTAGAGGCGGGATACGATCCGAGAAACGCTTACTTTGAGTGCATCCATGAGATGAAGCTCATCGTGGATCTTATCTATCAGTCAGGCTTTGCCGGAATGAGATACTCCATCTCCAACACAGCGGAGTATGGTGATTATATCACAGGACCGAAGCTGATCACGGAGGAGACCAAGAAGACCATGAAGAAGATTCTTTCCGATATCCAGGATGGTTCTTTTGCAAAGGAGTTCCTGCTGGATATGTCTCCGGCTGGACGTCAGGTTCACTTCAAGGCGATGAGAAAGCTTGCTTCCGAGCATCCTTCTGAGAAGATCGGCGAGGAGATCCGCAAGCTCTACAGCTGGAACAACGAAGAGGACAAGTTTATCAATAACTAAAATATATACATAATATAGGATTATTTTGTCCAAAAGTTATTCAAAAGGGAGAAATCAGAAACATACGTTTCTTTTTCTCCCTTATTGAGTTAATCTGTGCTATAATAAATATAATGTAATGATCTGATATCTCTATCGTGGAGATATTGTCATCATAAGGAGCTGTCATGAAATAACTTTTTATTTCATGACAGATCCTAAGTTTATGGGGGCTGTGAAATGTATGCATATATAAAAGGTGAGATCATGGATATCACCGAGGACAACCTGGTGCTGGAATGCAACAATATCGGATATAATATCAGAATACCGCTCAGTGTGGCGCAGCGCCTTCCGGGAACCGGCGCGACTGTAAAGATTTATACCTACACAAGTGTGCGCGAGGATGCCTTTCAGCTATTTGGTTTTCTTTCCAGGGATGATCTGGAGATCTACAGGAAGCTGATCGCTGTAAACGGAATCGGTCCCAAAGGTGCACTGAGTATTCTGTCAGCAATGAGCGCTGACGATCTTCGCTTTGCCATTCTGTCAGGAGATGCCAAAGCGATATCGAAGGCTCCGGGGATCGGTAACAAATCAGCAGAACGGATCATTCTGGAGCTGCGGGATAAGGTGCATCTCACAAACGAGGCTGTCTCTGATAATACAGCCGTACCACTGGATGCCAGGTCAAATTCCGAGGCAAAAAATGAAGCGTTGGAAGCATTGACAGCTCTGGGGTATTCCCCGTCTGAAGCGCTGAAAGCTTTGCAGCAGGTCGCGGTCACAGAGGATATGGATTCCGGTACTGTATTAAAGCAGGCACTGAAGAGCATCAGCACGATATAATTGTTTTTGGAGGGTTCTATGGCAGCCAGAGTGATAGAGACAAAACTTTTGGAAGAGGATGTTAAGATCGAGGGAAGCCTTCGGCCGCAGTGTCTAAAGGACTATATTGGACAGAAGAAGGCGAAGGAGATCCTGCGGGTATATATTGAGGCGGCAAAGCAGAGAGAGGACTCTCTGGATCATGTCCTTTTTTATGGACCGCCCGGTCTGGGGAAGACGACTCTTGCCAATATCATCGCGAACGAGATGGGCGTCCACATCAAGGTGACAAGCGGGCCTGCGATCGAAAAGCCCGGGGAGATCGCAGCGATCCTGAACGGGCTTCAGGAGGGGGACATCCTGTTTATCGATGAGATCCACCGTCTGAACAGGCAGGTGGAGGAGGTCCTTTATCCTGCCATGGAGGATTTTGCGATCGATATCATGATCGGAAAAGGGACAGCTGCGCGCTCTCTGCGTCTCGATCTGCCCAGATTTACACTGATCGGCGCCACGACGCGCGCCGGACTCCTGACTGCTCCGCTCAGAGACCGGTTTGGCGTCATTCAGCACCTCGAGTTTTATTCGGTTGATGAACTGAAGCTAATCATCCAGCACTCGGCGCGCGTGTTGAAGGTGCAGATCGATGAGCAGGGTGCGCTGGAGCTTGCAAGGAGGAGCCGCGGCACGCCGCGCCTTGCCAACCGCATGCTGAGAAGGGTTCGGGATTTCGCACAGGTAAAATACGACGGACGGATCACGCTGGAGGCTGCAAACACTGCCCTGGATATATTGGATGTAGACAAACTCGGGCTGGACCAGACGGATCGGATGATACTGATGACAATGATCGAACGTTTCGGCGGCGGCCCTGTAGGGCTGGATACCCTGTCTGCGGCGATCGGGGAGGACAGCGGCACCATTGAGGATGTATATGAACCCTATCTGATCAAAAATGGTTTTATCACACGCACACCGCGCGGCAGAGTCGTATCTGATCTTACATACCGCCATTTTGGACTTGAAATACCGGAATAGTATTTGGTATAATATATAAAATTTTACATGAGAAAGGGGCAAGATCATGTCTGCCAAAACAGATACAGAAGTTATCATTGGAGGAAAAGTGCTGACTGTCAGCGGCAACGAGAGCGCTGAATATCTGCAGAAAGTCGCAGCATATATCAACAATAAAGTGAATGAATATGCCAAGATGGACAGCTTTAAGAGACAGTCCGTCGACAAGCAGAATATGCTGATCCAGTTAAATATTGCTGACGATTATTTTAAAGCCAAAAAACAGATCGAACTTCTCGAGCAGGATTTGAAAGCAAAAGACAATGAATTATATGACCTGAAGCATGAGCTGATCGCCACACAGATCAAACTTGATAACACATCAAAATCTCTCAAGGAAGCCCAGGAGACCCTGAATGAGAATTCGAAGCAGATCGTCCGTCTGGAGACGGAATTGAAGGAATCGAAGAAAGCATGAGTGAACGAAAAGTGGAATTGTTGGCGCCTGCCGGTAATTTTGCCTGCTTTCAGGCAGCAATAAATGCCGGGGCCGATGCGGTGTACCTTGGCGGGGAGCAGTACGGCGCGCGCGCATACGCGGGGAATTTTTCGTCTGAGGAGATCATCAAGGCACTGCGTACTGCTCATCTGTTTGGCAGAAGGATCTATCTGACTGTCAACACGCTTGTGAAGGAAAGTGAATTTGGCTCCCTGATCCCATATGTCAGGCCGCTATATGATGCAGGGCTGGACGGCGTGATCGTCCAGGATATCGGTGTACTGAAATGTCTGCAGGAAAGTTTCCCCGGATTAGAGCTTCATGCAAGCACCCAGATGGCCATCACAGGTGTTTACGGGGCAGCATATCTGAAAAAGCTTGGCGTCTGCCGCATCGTGCCTGCGAGAGAGCTATCGCTTGATGAGATCAGGGATATCAGGGAGAGAACCGGTCTGGAGGTCGAGTGCTTTATCCATGGCGCCATGTGTTATGCGTATTCGGGACAGTGCCTTTTCAGTTCCATTCTGGGAGGGAGAAGCGGGAATCGCGGACGCTGTGCAGGGCCGTGCAGGCTCCCCTATGCTGACAGGAAGAACCGGGTTCAATACCCGCTCAGCTTAAAGGATATGTACACACTTCCGATGCTGCCGGAGCTGATACAGGCCGGCATTGATTCTTTCAAGATCGAGGGCCGCATGAAAAGTCCCGAATATGTCGCTGGCGTCACGGCTGTGTATCGAAAGTACATTGATCTGTATCTGGAAGAACCCGAAAAGGTTTATGAGGTTGACCAGAAGGATGAACAGGCCATACGGCAGCTGTATATACGATCTGATATCTGTAATGGATATTATCAGAGACACAATGACAGGTCGATGGTTACATTGAAGGAACCCGGATATTCGGGAAATGCCCCGGATGTTTTAAGAGATATCCAGGAGCGGTTTATCTCACAGAACAAGCTTCTGCCTGTTGCCGGATCTGCGCGGATCTGCGCGGGGGAACCGGCGGAGCTGACACTCGTGTATGACAGTGTATCCGTGACAGTGACCGGAGAGACAGCAAGTCCGGCACTGAACAGACCGCTGGACGAGACGAATATTTCAAGGAAACTCGGAAAACTTGGAGATACTGGTTTTGTGTTCTCTGATCTGACAGTCGATACGGACGGTGCTTCGTTTATGCCTGTAAAAGCGCTGAACGAACTGCGCCGCAGAGCCGTGGCTGAATTAGAATCAGAGATATTAAAGCGGAATGATCTCACGCGCAGGCGTTTGTGTTCAGCTCCGCAGCAAACAGATGTTTCTTTTTGCCGGAAAAGGCAGGAGCCGAAAAATGCTGCCCTGTCTGCAGCAGGGCAGCCTGACAAGAAAGTGAACGAACTCTGTGTATATGTAACAACATACGGACAGCTTTTGACTGCCAATACCTTTTCCGGGATACACAGGCTCTATGTGGATGCGGATCTGTTTTTGCGGGAGAGCGCAGTCCGGCAGTCGCTGCTGCCGGACAGGGAGTATTTTCTTGTGCTGCCTCATATATTTCGGAAAAGAACCTACAGATATCTGTCATCCTACGAAAAACTTTTGGACAGTGGGATTTTTGCAGGTGTCATGATCAGGAATTTCGAGGAGTTAGAATGGCTGCATGAGATTGGCTTTGCAGGAAGGATCGAGTCGGACTATACTATTTATGCGTGGAATAATGCAGCGCTGGCGTTTCTGTCCGGTCAGCTGGACTGTGTTACCCTTCCTTTGGAACTCAACCGGAAAGAGCTGAGGGTGCTTTCCACAGATCGCGATATCTGCTTTGTGTTATATGGATATATTCCCCTGATGTACTCGGCGAACTGTGTCAGAAAGACACTGGAGCACTGTATAAATGAAACCGGATCTGCAGATAATAAGTATTATTTGACAGACCGCTATCAAAATGTATTCACTGTGACACAGAATTGTATTCACTGTTACAATATTTTGTACAATACGGTGCCGTTATCCCTTCATGGACAGCTTGAAGGGATCTTAAAGAAAGACTATCGTAAGCTGCGGCTTGATTTTTCCATTGAAAATGAGACACAGACGAGAGCTGTGATCAGTTATTATATTGGTCTGATGACAGGGATTCCTTGTGGGAAGGCTTCTTCTGAAACATTCCCTTATAAAGAATATACAAATGGACATTATAGGCGTGGAGTAGAGTAGAATGCTTAGAGCAGTAATTGAATTGTCAAAATATATCCTGGTGGTCAATATTCTGTTGTACACATTGACCAGTTTTATCGTCCTTCGACGCGATGACAGAGAACGCAAAGGATTTATTTTTGTTCTTCAGTATCTGATGATTTTTATAAACCACATGACTGGCAGCCTTGTGCTGCTGTCGTCGAGAAAAGATTTTACATACCTTTTCCTGCCTCTTTTTCAGATGATAACCGTGTTTGCTTTCCTGGTGCTGATGCGCGCGATCTATCCGAGGGCTGACAGGCTGATCCAGAACCACATCGCGCTTCTTTTATCTGTCAGTTTTGTGATCCTGACGCGGATATCCCTGACACGGTCCATACGTCAGTTTACGATCGTGGCGATATCACTCGTGACCGCATTGATCATTCCTGCTTTCATCAAATATATCAGGATCCTGAAAAGCTGCGAGTATCTTTTTGCGGCGGCTGGTATATTGATATTGGGAGCAGTACTGATCAGCGGAAGCATCACGAACGGCTCCAAATTATCTTTTTCTATCATGGGGATGTCCTTTCAGCCGTCAGAGTTTGTGAAGATCATCTATGTACTTTTTCTGGCAGCGATCCTGTCGAAAGCGGAGCGTTTTATTTATATTGTGATCTCTGCGGTGCTGGCGGCAGTTCACGTACTGTTCCTTGTCGCGTCCAAGGATCTGGGAAGTGCATTGATCTATTTTATCACTTACATCATTCTCCTGTTTGTTGCCACACGTAAGTTCCGCTATCTGATCCTTGGCCTGGCAGGAGGTTCCGCGGCGGCATATGTCTCTTATTTTATGTTTTCTCATGTGCGCGTGCGCGTGGCGGCATGGCTTGATCCGTGGAACGATATCAATGCCACGGGATATCAGATCGCCCAGTCACTGTTTGGTATCGGGACAGGCGGGTGGTTCGGCATGGGGATAGACGCCGGCATGCCGGGCTCCATACCGTATGTGGAGCAGGATTTTATCTTTTCGGCGATCTGTGAAGAATTCGGTCTCCTTTTTGGGATCTGCCTGATCGCAGTCTGTGTGAACCTGTTTTTGGAGATCGTCCATATAGCGCATTCCTGCCATGATCCTTTTATGAAATACGCAGCCTTTGGATTGGGGATCATTTATATCGTACAGCTGTTTCTGACGATCGGAGGAAACAGCAAATTCATACCGCTCACAGGTGTGACGCTGCCCCTGATCAGCTACGGTGGGAGCTCGGTGCTTGCCTCGCTGATCATGTTCTCGATCGTCCAGGGCTTCTATATGAACAACGATCTGTATTATGAGGAGGATTATGATGGCTATGACAGCGGTGAATACGCGGAGGATGCCGGTTGGGACGATTACGCGCCGGCTCCAGGCATGCCCCGCCTTTACATGAATATTGCCGCCGCCGCGTTTGTGGGATTGTTTGCCGCGATCAGCGGATATCTGATACATTATGTGTATTTTGACAGTCCGCAGGTGATCAACAATTCTTACAATGCGAAGCGTCAGGATATTGTGGCGGCGAAGACGATACGGGGGGATATCCTCTCAGCGGATGGACAGGTATTGGCCACGACGCTGTCGGACACGGATGAGCGATATTATCCTTTTGGTGAAGTTTTCGCACACGCAGTCGGCTATGCTTCCCACGGAAGGATGGGGGTGGAACAGGAGGCAAATATGTTTCTTGTGTCCTCCAATATCTCCCTGGGCAGCAAGCTGCAGAATGATCTGGCAGATGAGAAACACATGGGAAATACGGTTGTCACTACATTTGACACGAAACTGCAGAAAATAGCGTACGATGCCCTTGGAGTGTACAGCGGCGCTGTCATCGTGACAGAGCCGTCAACCGGGCGGATTCTTGCAATGGTATCGAAACCGGATTTTGATCCCAATATGATCAGCCTGATCTGGGATGAGCTTCTGGCTGACACCTCAAGCTCCGTGCTGCTCAACAGGGTCACTCAGGGATTGTATCCGCCAGGATCAACGTTCAAAATTCTTACGGCCCTGGAATATATACGGGAAAATCCGGAGAGCTACGACGATTATCATTTTCAATGTACAGGAAAATTTACAAACGGTGCGGATGTGATCAACTGTTTTCATGGAACGAACCACGGAAGCGTTGATTTCACGAAATCTTTTGCGAAATCCTGCAATTCGTCCTTTGCCAACATCGGGCTTTCGCTTGACCGGGACCGATTTGCGCAGACGCTTGACAGTCTGTATTTCGGCAGTGATCTGCCGGTTGACTTTCCGGCAAATGTCAGCCGTATCTCCGATGACATCTCAGACAGCGACAGCGTGATGCTCCAGACAGTGATCGGACAGGGCACGACGCAGATGACGCCGATCCAGATCGCCATGGTCACTGCCATGATCGCGAATGACGGTGAGATGATGGCGCCGTACATGATCGACCGCGTTGAGACTTCAGATGGTGATGTGGTGAAAAGCTATTCCCCGGCATCCCTGGGACAGCTGATCACAGAACAGGAGGCTGCCATACTGCAGGAAGTGATGGCGGCGGTAGTACAGGACGGTACGGCCACCCGCCTGATCAGCGAAGGATACAGTGCCGCAGGCAAGACAGGCTCGGCGGAGTACAATTCCGCTTCCGATTCCCACGCATGGTTTACCGGTTATACTTATGATACAGAAAACCCGCTTCAGATAACTGTTATCCTCGAGGGAGCCGGAAGCGGCGGGGAGTTTGCGGTTCCGATGGCCAGAAGGATACTGGACCAGTATTACAGTCTGAACTGATGCTTTTTCTGCCCTGCATAAAAATTCGCAAAATTATGAAGAATACTTTGTAATTTTTTGCGAAAAGGTGTATATTAGTATTAGATATAATTTTAATGGTAGAAGGGAGCCGAAAAATGATTAACCGCTTATTTGGAAATTATCTGGTAGAAAAGCAAATATTGTCGCAGGATCAGCTTGATGATCTGCTTCCGGTCCGGAAAGAGTTTAAGGCTGAGGTTGCGACGATAGCAGTTATCAATAAAGTTCTTTCGCCGACAGCTGCGCGGAATCTTTTGGAACAGATCGACCAGGGCAATGAACGCTTTGGCGATGCGGCTATCGAAGCTGGTTATCTCAGCGATGAAAAACTGGATGAGATATTGGGGTATCAGACAAACAATTTTATGAAATTTGTTCAAAATCTCCTGGACGGAGGGATGTTCAGCCTGGATCAGATCAATCCTTTTCTGGACGAGTTTCAACAGCTCGGAGGTTACAGCGATGCCCAGATCAGTTCTCTGATCCATGATGATCTCGGAGAGTGCATCAATATTTTTGTTCCGGTAAGATCAGAACAGCTTAAAGAATTTACGCTTACACTTGTTCAGACACTGCGCCGGTTGATCGACAGCGATACATACCTGGATAAAGCTTATACTGCCCGTTCCCTCCAGCTGGACAAATATGCCTGCCAGATGGTTGCCGGAGATATGCATATGAAAGTATACATCAGCGCACCGGATGATAACCTGCTTGCTATTGCCAATTATTTTACAGAGGATACATATGACGCGGTGGACGAGGATGCCCTGGACAATGTCGGAGAGTTTATCAACTGTGTGAACGGTCTGTTTGCCACAAATCTGAGCTACGATGATATCACGATCGATATGAATTCGCCGGAATATTCCATGGACGGGCCTTTTATCAGCAACGAGAATCTGTATGTCCTCCCGATTCATGCCAACGGCTGCAGTTTCAGGGCGATATTAGAAGTATATGAATAGGTATGCTTTTCAAAATATAAGAAGAGTTTAAGGAGATTAAGAAATGAGTACTGTTTTGATAGTTGACGATTCCAAGACATCGAGATATATGCTTCGCCATATTCTTGTAGAAAATGGCTATGAGGTAGTTGCTGAGGCTGAAAACGGACAGGAGGGGTATGACAAATACTGCGAGCTGGAACCGGATTTTGTGACACTCGACATCACGATGCCTGTGATGGACGGCATCGAGACTCTTGTCAAGATCAAAGAATTCGATGAGGAAGCCAAGGTGATCATGGTGACGGCATCTGGTCAGAAGAATAAGATGCTCGATGCCATCAAGCTTGGCGCGGCGGATTTTGTGACAAAGCCCTATGAGACCAATCAGATCATAAGCATTATGGACAGTATGAAATAAAATATGCGCACCATACAGGAGGAAACAGCATGATTCAAGCGACTAGCTGTGGTGGCGTAGTTATTTTCAGAGGGAAGATTTTACTTTTATACAAAAATTTCAAGAACAGGTATGAGGGGTGGGTTCTGCCCAAAGGCACCGTCGAAACCGGTGAGAAGCATGTGGAGACTGCTCTGCGTGAAGTGTTTGAGGAATCAGGCGTGAAGGCAACTGTCATGAAATATATCGGAAAAAGTGAATACACCTTCAATGTGCCGCAGGATATCGTAGAAAAAGAAGTCCATTGGTATCTGATGATGGCGGATAATTATTACAGCAAGCCACAGCGCGAAGAATTTTTTGTTGATTCAGGATATTACAAGTACCATGAGGCGTATCATCTGCTCAAATTCTCGAACGAGAAACAGATTTTGGAACAGGCGTATCAGGAATATCTGGATCTTCGGAAAAATAAACAATGGATAAAACCACGCAAGACATTTTAAAAACATCTATAAAGGGGGTCGACTCTGGCCTTCTTTTTGGTTTGAAAAATATGGAATCTTATGTTAGAATAGTCTTTGATCATAGAAAACCTGTATTGTAGGATTGGAGAGCAGTGATAAGGATGCGTTTTAGCAGAAAATTATATATCAGCCCGTCTCTGGATAAGAAATGTGGTAAAGTCAAATGGAAACTCAGAACAGGCAGACCGCAGCCCGCGATTTATGTCATCGCCCTTGCGAGAAATAACGATCTGCTCGAAATCTATCACAGTGCGATGCTCAGACAGAAATATTATAAAAAAAAGGAGAATGCCCCATATATTGTCGGGATCGCTGTGGGGTATGGCGGAGCAGTCGATCTGGTTATGGAAATCATACAGGATGTTTTGCGTGAGACAGGAGCTTACGACGTAAAAGCCCATTTCGCAAAATAGTTGTTCAATCATTAAGGGGAGCGTATGTTATCAATACTATTAACTGTTTTGAAAATGATCGGTATCACAGTTCTGGTCATTCTCGGGCTCATTTTGTTCATATTGCTGTTGATCCTGTTTGTGCCGGTCAGGTACCGTGGAAATGGCAGTTACATGGAAGATTCGTTTGCGGTAAGGCTGCGTGTGTCGTGGCTTTGGCACTTGCTGACAGTGAGGGGAGAGTATCAGAAGGATCAGGAGCTCCACATTTATCTGAAGATATTAGGGATAACAGTCTATGACAACCTGAAAAAGAACGCTGACAGAAAACGGAATAAAAAAGCGAGATCAACGAAAACTAAATCAGGGAAGACTGGTGAGATCCAGGCGGCTTCGTCAGAAACGGTAATGCCGGAAGCCGCGGCGTCGACGGACTCCTGGCCTGATCCAGGCGGCATCGTTCAGGAAGACCGGGAATCTGACGGGGATCGTCCGACCGGAGCAGAGAAGACCGTAAATGACGTCATCCTGGATGAGTTGGATGAAAATTGTGCAAAAAAGCCTGGAATTGTCCAAAAAATTAAGAATTTTTTAATAAACTTTGTAAATTTTTTCAAAAATATCAAGTTCACATTCCACAAAGTTTGTGATACAATAGTGAGGATAAAGGACAGTATAGATTATTATCTGAAAGTGTTACAGCTTGACAGCACTAAGCGTGCATTTTCAGCCTGCCGCAGGCAGCTGGTGCGTGTTCTGGGAAAGATATCCCCGCGAAAATACCGGATAAATCTTCATCTTGGTTTTGAGGATCCGGCCGTGATGGGAGAAGTCCTCGCTGTATGGGGGATGCTCTATCCCCTGCATCAGGGAAATATCGATCTGCAGCCGGAATTTGGGCAGTCTGTCATCGAAGGTGATTTTTCTTTTCAGGGACTTGTCAGTGTATTTGTATTTGTACGTACTGCATGTATCCTGTTTTTTGACAGGGATATCAGGCAGTTGATCAAACGATTGAAACGCAGTGAAATTTGATTTGGAGGTATAGGATGTCTGATAACAGTTTTAACGAAGTAGTAAATTCCATGATGCAGGGAATGGAAAGCTTTCTCTCATCCAAGACGGTGGTCGGGGAGCCGACGCGGGCAGGAGATGCGACGATCATACCCCTGGTGGATGTGACATTTGGTGTTGGAGCAGGCGCCTCTGCCCAGGAGAAGAAGAACGGCGGAGCCGGCGGCATGACTGGAAAAATGTCTCCCAGCGCAGTGCTTGTCGTCAAAGACGGCCAGGTGCGGCTTGTCAATATCAAGAACCAGGATACCGTCAACAAGATCATCGACATGGTGCCTGATCTGATCGACCGCTTTACTTCCAGGAATGACATGCCCAGTGATGACGAGGTGGTCAGTACCGCCTTTCCAGAGAACAAATAGGGAAATAAATAGGATACACTGCGCATATAATAAATAAAGATATGCCGGGGTGTAAGTTTATGCGCAAACTTGTAGGTTATACCTTGTTTTGGATTGCGTTCGGCATGCTCTTTATGCTGGTGATCGGCAATACATGGATCGGGCTGATACTTATTGCGATCTTCATTATTTCAGGGTATTTTCTATTTGACTGTAAATAAGGGTGACACAGTTTTATGTACTAAGAGGGAGTAGACCAATATGTTGGATTTTGATGAGGAACTCATGAATGCCGAGGCACCGGAGGACATCAAAAAGATGAAAGCCTGGATGTTTCAGGAGCAGGTCAGCATTCAGTCAAAGAGGGACGAGCTACAGGATCTCAGCCGTGAGCTGCAGGATCTGAAGAGGAAACTGGAGCGGGAAAAAAATGCGCTTGAGGTGCGGGAAAAAATGATCAAAAAGCGTTTTGACGACAATGAGATCTTTATCGCCAAAAAGCAGAAGATCATCGAGGACGCATACCAGCAGCTTGCGCTTGACAGAAAGGCGCTGGAGTGCGAGCGTTTGAATTTCGAACATGAGAGAAGCAAATACAGGCGTCAGAAGATGTCCAGTCCCAAGCCATATCAACAGTATGAGTCGGGCATTTACGATAGTACAAGCTTTTTCAGGGGTGTTGACAACGACATGGCCCTGCGGAAGCGTTACAAGGAATTGCTGAAGATCTTCCATCCTGACAACAAATGCGGCGATACCAAGACTTTGCTGCTGATCCAGACGGAATATGAGAATTTAAAGAGCCGGTACTATGAAAGTTAGACAGCATAAAAAAGAAGCGCATGCGCGCTTCTTTTTTATGCACACGGAAACTCAATGGAAATGTGTCAGCATGCGATGACGGACGACCCGCACACAAATAGGGGAAGACAGCGCTTCCCCTACTCAACGATCCATGTCCATATTCAAAAACCACATCTTCTGATGATCAAGCACGCTCAACAGCACCGGAACGCAGACATCTTGTGCATACATGCATTCTCTTAGCAGCTCCGTTCACTTTGCATTTTACTCTTTTTACATTGGAATTCCAAATCGCATTGGATCTTCTATGAGAATGGCTTACGTTATTTCCGAAATGAACGCCTTTGCCACAAATATCACACTTTGCCATCGTTAGCACCTCCTCGACTAAACTAAGTCATTCGACTCACAACAGTAGTATCTTATCAGAAAAAGTAACATTTGGCAAGTTCTTTTTCATAAAAAATATAACTTTTTATAAATGTTGGAAATTCTCTTAAAATATATGTTTCCTTTTTTCCAAAAAACGGTTATAATAATAGCATTAATGTTTTTTATTTTATATTATCGATATAAATAAAAGGAGGATTTCTATGAAAGGATCTATGAATACCCACATGGGTAATATCTATATTGATCCCGAGGTTATTGCCCAGTATGCGGGAAGCGTTGCTGTCGAATGCTTTGGGATCGTCGGTATGGCCTCAGTGAACGTGAAGGACGGTTTTGTGAAGCTGCTCATGAAGGAGAGCATCACGCACGGTATAGCAGTCAATATCGTCAACAATAAACTGATCCTTAATTTTCATGTGATCGTGGCGTACGGCGTGAGCATCATTACAGTGTGCGATAATCTGATTAACAATGTAAAATACAAGGTTGAAAATTTCACAGGTCTCGAAATCGAAAAGATCAACATCTTTGTTGAAGGCGTTCGAGTGATTGATTAAGGAGGATTTCTGAAGTGGGATTAAATATAATCGATGCGAAAATGCTTTCAAAGATGTTTCTCGCTGGAGCAAAGAATTTGGAGCATAAAAAAGAATGGATCAACGAGTTGAACGTCTTTCCTGTTCCGGATGGCGATACCGGCACCAATATGTCCATGACGATCATGTCTGCTGCCAGGGAGGTGGCGGCCATAGCGGAACCGGACATGGTCTCTCTGGCAAAAGCGATATCCTCAGGCTCACTCAGGGGTGCGCGCGGAAACTCCGGCGTGATCCTGTCACAGCTGTTCAGGGGATTTGCCAAAGTCATCAAAGAATACGACGAGATCAATGCAGCAATCCTCGCATCTGCCTGTGATAAGGCCGTGGAGACGGCATACAAAGCGGTCATGAAGCCAAAGGAAGGAACGATCCTGACTGTTGCGAAGGGGGCCGCAAAACGGGCAAACGACCTTGCGATGGCAGGAGAGAAGGATCTGGAAGTGTTTATCAGTGAGGTCATAAAGGAAGCTGACGCTGTCCTTGCCCAGACGCCCGAGATGCTTCCTGTGCTGAAACAGGCTGGCGTAGTCGATTCCGGCGGGCAGGGGCTTGTGGAGGTGCTCAGGGGGGCATTTGATGCGTTCCTTGGCAAGGAGATCGACCTTTCTCTCGATATATCCACGAAGACGGCGCCCAGGACAGGCGCGATGACCTCCACGATCGAAGCGCAGGCGAGCGCAGAGATCAGATTCTGCTATTGTACGCAGTTTCTGATCATGCTGAGCAAGCCCTTCAACATTAAGCAGGAGATGGATTTCAAGGATTATCTGTCGTCGATCGGGGATTCGATCGTCGTAGTGGCTGACGATGAGATCGTCAAGGTCCATGTGCATACCAATGATCCGGGACTTGCGATGCAGAAGGCTCTGCGTTACGGATCGCTCACGACGATCATTATCGAGAATATGCGGCTGGAGCGCGATGAAAAGGTTTCTGACATGATGGAGAAGCAGATGCAGAGCACGGAGCTCCCTGTCCGGTCAGAGTCAGGTTCCGACAGCGGTGATGCGGTTTCGTCGGAACATAAGGAGACCGGATTTATTGCTGTATCTATCGGTGAAGGGATGAATGAGATCTTCCGTTCGCTCGGGGTGGACTATATCATCGAGGGCGGACAGACGATGAATCCCAGCACAGAGGATATGCTCAATGCCATCGAGAAGATCAACGCGGATAATGTTTTCATTTTTCCAAATAATAAAAATATCATCCTTGCAGCGAATCAGGCGAAGCAGCTGACCACCGACAAGAACATTATCGTGATCCCGACAAAAACAGTGCCGCAGGGCATCACGGCGATCATCAATTACGTTCCGGATATCTCTATTGAGGAGAATGAATCTGTCATGACGGGGGAGGTGCAGCGCGTCGCGACCGGACAGGTGACATATGCCGTGAGAGATACGATGATCGACGACAAGGAAATCCATCAGGGAGACTTTATGGGGATCGGTGACAAGGGGATCCTGGCAGTGGGAACAGATCTGCATGAGGTTGCTTTCAATATGGTAAAAGAGATGATGTCCGACGAGTACGAACTGATCAGCATCTATTACGGTGATATCATCAAGGAGGAGCAGGCACAGAAGCTGGCAGACATGGTGCAGGCCGAGTTTGGCGGCTGTGATGTAGAACTTCAGTTTGGCGGACAGCCGATCTATTCCTATATCATTTCGGCGGAATAAAAAACAAAGAGAAGAGAACACTATGTATTTGAATGATCCGATTACAGCGCTGAAGGGGGTTGGGGATAAGACCGCGGCTTTGTATCATAAGCTGGACATTTTCACGGTAGATGATCTGATCAGGCATTATCCCAGAGATTACGAGGAGTGGCGCGATATTGTGAAGATCGGGGAGCTGAGGGCAAACCAGGTGCATGCGGTACATGCCATGGTCATCAGCGCTCCCCAGACTGTACATATAAGGAAAAATATGACCATTACCACCCTCCGTGTCAGAGATGACAGTGGGGCCTGTGATATCACATATTTCAATATGCCTTATATCAAAAATAACATCCTGCCCGGAAAAAAGTATATCTTTCGCGGACGTGTGATGCTAAAAAACAACCGTATGACTATCGATCAGCCCAAGATCGTAAGTCCGCACGAGTTTGCACAGAATGTGAACAGGCTTTCTCCGATCTATCCGACTACAAAAGGGCTCACGATCGCCGCGATCACCAAAGCAGTCCGTGCGGCGATCAGTGTTCTGGATCCTGTCGTGGATTACATACCTGAATCTATGCGCATGGAATACGGGCTTCCGGATCTGATAACTGCCCGGTCGGGGATTCATTTTCCTGCAGACCGGGAAATGATGCTTGCCTGCAGGAAGAGGATCGTGTTTGAAGAATTTCTGTTTTTTATCGTGTCTGTCATGATCTTAAAGGATATGGCGGCGCAGGAGATCAATGATGCTCCCATGATGCGGATCGATGCCTGTCAGGATCTGATCGACAGGCTTCCCTATGAACTCACGAATGCACAGAAAAGGGTATGGGCTCAGATCGAGACGGATCTGTGTTCTACACATCTCATGAACCGGCTGATCCAGGGCGATGTCGGTTCCGGCAAGACGATCGTGGCGATCCTCGCGATGTTTATGTGTGTGATGAACCATCACCAGGCGGCGTTTATGGCACCCACGGAAGTCCTGGCAAAACAGCATTTTGAGTCCATCATGAAATTGACCGCGGAGTATGGCCTGCCTTTTAAACCCGTTCTGCTGACCGGTTCATTGACGGCGAAGGAGAAGCGCAGGGCAAAGGAGAGTATCATTCTTGGCACTGGCAATGTCATCGTCGGGACACAGGCTCTGCTGCAGGACGATGTTGATTTTTATGACCTGAGACTGGTCATCACGGATGAGCAGCACCGGTTCGGCGTAAAGCAGCGTGAGACACTTGCACAGAAGGGGATACAGCCGCACATTCTTGTCATGAGCGCCACCCCGATCCCGAGAACGCTTGCCCTTATATTATACGGGGATCTGGATATCTCTGTGATGGATGAACTGCCGGCAGACAGGCTTCCTGTCAGGAATTGTGTAGTCAATACAGATTATCGGAAAAAGGCATATGAATTTATCGCAAAGGAAGTGGCAGGCGGCAGACAGGCCTACGTGATCTGTCCCATGGTGGAGGCGAACGAGGAGATCATGGGTGACCAGCCTGTTCTTGAAAACGTGATCGAATATACAGCAAAGCTCAAAAAAGCATTGCCGGATACGGTGCGGGTGGAATATCTTCACGGACAGATGAATCCGAAAGCGAAAAACTATGTCATGGAAGAGTATGCCGCGCACCATATCGATGTTCTGGTATCCACCACGGTGATCGAGGTTGGCATCAATGTGCCGAACGCCACAGTGATGCTGGTGGAGAACGCGGAGCGTTTCGGACTGGCACAGCTTCATCAGCTCCGGGGACGCGTCGGACGCGGTGCAGAGCAGTCCTACTGTATCTTTATCACGACATCCAGTCAGAATGATACGATGGAAAGGCTGCAGGTGTTAAACAAGTCCAATGATGGTTTTTTCATCTCATCGGAGGATATGAGGCTGCGCGGTCCGGGCGACCTGTTCGGTATCAGGCAGAGCGGCCAGTTTGAGTTCCAGCTGGGCGATATTTATCAGGATGCCGCGATCCTGCAGGATGCGCAGGTGTGTGCCGCGAAGCTGTACGATGCCTATATCCACGACAGGGCGTCCACAGACGAGGCCCATGAATATTATGCCTTCTGGAAATATTATGAGGAGTATGTTAATTCGAACGTTGACTTTATCAATATATAGAAATAAAATTTTTTGATCAGTGACTGTGGCAGGGCTCAACAGTTGCATGAATGATAGGGAGAGAGAATGATATGTCGAAAATAGCGATCGTTACGGACAGTAACAGTGGTATTACACAGGATCAGGCGAAGGAACTTGGCATACACGTATTGCCGATGCCTTTTATGATCGATGGGGAGACCTATTATGAGGAGATCACGCTCAGCCAGGAGGAGTTTTATCAGAGACTGGCACAGAACGCGGATATTTCCACATCACAGCCGTCGCCGGAATCCATCATACAGCTCTGGGATACGCTCTTAAAGGAAAATGATGAGATCGTCCATATCCCGATGTCCAGCGGGTTGAGCGGCTCCTGCCAGACGGCGGTCATGCTTGCACAGGATTATGACGGCAGAGTCCATGTCGTCAATAACCAGCGGATCTCTGTCACGCAGAAGCAGTCAGTCCATGATGCCATTGCGCTTGCGGGGGAGGGAAAGAGCGGCAGTGAGATCAGGGATATACTGGAGGCGGATAAATTCAACTCCAGCATCTATATCATGATCGATACGCTGTATTATCTGAAAAAGGGAGGACGCATCACGCCGGCTGCGGCCGCGCTGGGAACCTTGCTGCGGCTGAAGCCGGTTCTCCAGATACAGGGTGAAAAGCTCGATGCCTTCGCGAAGGCGAGGACTGTGACACAGGCCAAATCCATCATGATCAATGCGGTCAGGAGCGATATCGAGAAGCGTTTTGGCGGTCTCGCACCGGACAACCAGATCTATCTGGCGCTGGCGCACACGCAGAACGAGGAAGCGGTGAAGGTCTTCAAGGAGGAAGTGCAGGCGCAGTTTCCGGATTATCCTGTCATCGCGGTCGATCCGCTGTCCCTGAGCGTTTCCTGCCATATCGGACCGGGTTCGCTGGCGGTGACGTGCTGCAAGAAACTGAGGTAGACGATCAGCCTGGGCAATAAGCAGTTGAAATCATAACAGCAAAACAAAAGGAGCATCTCGGTGCTCCTTTTGTTTTTGCTGTTATGATTTTGATTTTTCTTTTATACCAATGCCGCAGTGATGATCGCCATGGAATATACCTCGATCGCGTTGCAGCCGCGTGAGAGGTCATTGACCGGTGCGTTCAGTCCGAGAAGGATCGGGCCATAAGCCTCGAAATTACCCATTCTCTGTGCGATCTTATATCCCATGTTGCCAGAGCTCAGATCCGGGAAGATAAAGGTGTTGGCATGGCCTGCCACCTCGGATTTCGGACATTTGGTGCGCGCCACACGCGGTGATACGGCAGCGTCAAACTGAAGTTCACCCTCGATCGGAGTGTTTGGGAACTTTGCCTTAGCCTTTAACGCTGCGTTCCTCATCTTTTCCACATCAGGTCCCTTGCCGGAGCCGAGCGTGGAGTAGCTCAGGAATGCCACTTTCGGATCCACGCCGAAGATCTTTGCGCACTCGATCGTCTCGCCGCAGATCTCGACCAGTTCATCCTCCGTAGGATTGATGTTGATCGCGCAGTCGCTCATCGCGAGCACTTCGTTCTCACCGGTAGCGCCAGGGCGGACGAGGATGAAGCAGGACGATACGATGCTGTTGCCCGGCTTTGTCTTGATGATCTGGAGAGCGGGACGCACTGTGTCAGCGGTAGAGTATGTAGCGCCGCCGAGGAGTGAATCCGCGACACCCATCTCCACGAGCATCGTTCCGAAATAGTTTGGCTGTGAGAGAACCTTTCTTGCCTCCTCCGGCGTCATTCCCTTGCTCTTGCGGAGCTCGCAGAAACGTTCTACCATCTCTTCCATCCGGTCATAGTGATTGCTGTCGATGATCTGTGCGCCGCGGATATTGTAGCCTGCTTCCTCGGCGGCATTCAGCACCTCCTCCTCGTTGCCGACCAGGATCGGATGGAGGAAGCTGCTTGCCAGAAGACGGGAAGCCGCCTCAAGAATACGCGGGTCTGTACCCTCCGTGAACACGATCGTCTTCGGGCTTTTTTTCAGTTGCTGAATCATGGTACCAAATCCATACATCATTTTTAATCCTTCCTTTTCCTTATAATATAGTTTTTGCAGCCTGTCTGTGAAAGCGTTTACATCATGATGTTTTAAGGGCTCGCTTATGTTCCTAAATACTATTGTATACATATTTTTTTCATTTGCAATGGTTGTATCGAAAATTGTGCAGAAAAATTTTTTATGAATATAGCACAAAAAAACGTATGTTTGAAATTTCTATGAAAAGTATTTGCAATGTTGAAAAAATGTGGTATACTCTAAAAGTCGTATTTTTGATTTGAAGATAAATGCAGATAAAAATAAATACAGAAAGGCATGGTTGTTCTATGGCAAAAACGGATAACAATGTATACGACGCCTCCAGCATCACTGTCCTGGAGGGGTTGGAAGCTGTCAGGAAGAGGCCTGGCATGTACATAGGAAGTGTGTCCACAAAGGGATTGAATCATCTGATCTATGAGATCGTCGACAACTCGGTGGACGAACACCTTGCAGGCGTGTGCAGCGAGATCCGCGTCACGCTTGAGAAGGACGGTTCTGCCACGATATCCGACAACGGCAGGGGGATACCTGTCGGAATGCACCAGAAGGGTGTCAGCGCGGAGAGGGTCGTCTTCACCACACTCCATGCGGGAGGCAAATTTGATAACAATGCATACAAGACCAGCGGCGGCCTGCATGGCGTGGGCTCCTCTGTCGTCAACGCGCTCTCGACGCAGCTCACGGTCACCGTCAGGAGTGACGGGCTGATCCATCAGGACAGATATGAGTATGGCAATCCCGTCGTGGATCTGATCGACGGGCTTCTTCCCGTGATCGGAAAGACAAAAGAGACGGGTACTACCATTAATTTTACACCTGATCCGTCTATTTTTGACAGGACACGGTTCAAGGCAGAAGATGTCAAGAGCAGGCTCCATGAGACAGCATATCTCAATCCGAAGCTCACGATCATATTTTCAGACCTGCGCGGGGAGGAGCCGGAGACGATCACCTACGCGGAGCCGGAGGGCATCATCGGTTATGTCAAGGATCTGAACAAAAATAAGGAAACACTGCATGACATTATCTACTTTACGGGTGTCAGCGAGGACATCACTGTCGAGTGCGCGTTTCAGTATGTCAATGAATTTCACGAGAACGTGCTCGGCTTCTGCAACAACATATACAATGCGGAGGGCGGCACGCACCTGACCGGGTTCAAGACGATGTTCACGACAGTCATCAACAACTACGCGCGCGAACTCAACATCCTGAAGGAGAAGGACGTCAATTTTACAGGCGCAGATGTGCGCAACGGCATGACAGCTGTCGTGTCCATCAAGCATCCTGCGCCGCGGTTTGAGGGGCAGACCAAGACAAAGCTCGACAACCAGGATGCTGCCAAAGCTGTGAGCAAGGTTACGGGGGATGAGGTCCTGCACTACTTTGACAGAAATGTCGAGGTGTTAAAGAGCGTGATCTCCTGTGCCGAGAAGGCGGCAAAGATCCGCCGGACGGAGGAAAAAGCAAAGACGAACATGCTCACGAAGCAGAAGTTCTCATTTGACTCGAACGGAAAACTCGCAAACTGCGAATCCAAGGATTACAGCAGGTGTGAGATCTTTATCGTCGAGGGTGATTCCGCCGGCGGCAGTGCAAAGACTGCGCGGAACAGGAATTTTCAGGCGATACTGCCGATCCGGGGCAAGATCTTAAACGTTGAGAAGGCGAGTATTGACAAGGTGCTTGCAAACGCTGAGATCAAGACGATGATCAATGCCTTTGGCTGCGGTTTCTCGGAAGGATACGGCAATGATTTTGATATTTCCAGGCTCCGCTACAACAAGATCGTGATCATGGCGGATGCCGACGTGGACGGCGCACATATCAGCAACCTGCTGCTCACGCTGTTTTACCGTTTTATGCCGGAGCTGATCTATGAGGGGCACATCTATATCGCGATGCCGCCTCTGTACAAAGTGATGCCTGCAAAGGGAAAGGAAGAGTATCTCTACGATGACAAGGCGCTTGACAGATACCGCAAAACACACAAGGGAGCATTCACCCTGCAGCGGTATAAGGGACTCGGCGAGATGGACGCGGAACAGCTCTGGGAGACGACACTGAATCCTGAGACCAGGATCCTGAAACAGATCGAGATCGAAGATGCCCGTATGGCATCCGAGATCACGGAACTGCTCATGGGGACGGATGTCCTTCCGCGGCGTACATTTATCTATGAACACGCGACAGAGGCGGAACTTGATATATAAGGAGCATATAACAGATGGAAGAGAGAATTATAAAAACCGAATACGCGGAGACCATGCAGAGGTCGTTCATCGATTATGCCATGAGCGTGATCATCGCGAGGGCGCTGCCTGATGTCAGGGACGGCCTGAAGCCGGTTCAGCGGCGCACTTTATATGATATGCATGAACTGGGGATACGGTATGACCGCCCCTACCGAAAGAGCGCCCGTATCGTCGGTGATACGATGGGTAAATACCATCCGCACGGCGACAGTTCGATCTACGATGCGCTGGTGGTCCTCACGCAGGATTTCAAGAAAGGGATCCCGCTGATCGACGGCCACGGTAATTTTGGCAATATCGAGGGCGACGGCGCCGCAGCCATGCGATATACGGAGGCACGCCTGCAGAAGATCACCCAGGATGCCATCTTATCTGATCTAGATAAGGATGTCGTCGATTTTGTCCCGAACTTCGACGAGACGGAGAAGGAGCCGAGCGTTCTTCCCTGCCGGTTTCCCAACCTGCTCGTGAACGGTTCCGAGGGCATTGCCGTCGGCATGGTGACGAGTATCCCTCCGCACAATCTCGGGGAGATCATCGATGCGACCAAGGCGTATATGCTGAATGAGAACATCACCACACGCGAACTGATGAAATATGTGAAGGGACCGGATTTCCCGACCGGGGGCATTGTCTGCAATAAGGATGATCTGCTATCCATATATGAGACCGGCGTCGGAAAGATCAAACTGCGCGGCAAAGTTGATGTGGAAAAGACCAGGGGCGGAAAGCTGAATCTGGTGATCACAGAGATCCCATATACGATGATCGGCGCAAACATCGGCAAGTTCCTGCAGGATGTCGCTGCCCTGTATGAGCAGAAGAAGGCCCCGGAGATCGTCGATATCTCCAACCAGTCCTCCAAGGAGGGCATCCGCATCGTCATAGAGCTGAAAAAGGACACTGATGTCGAGAATTTCAAGAACCTCCTGTACAAAAAGACGCGTCTCGAGGATACCTTCGGCGTCAACATGATCGCGATCGCGGGCGGGAGACCGGAAACGCTCGGATTAAAGAGCATTATCGTGCAGAATGTGGCCTTTCAGTACGAGATCGCCACGCGGAAATATACAACACTCTTAAACAAGGAGCTGGAAAAGAGAGAGATCCAGGAAGGCCTGATCAGGGCGTGCAATATCATTGACCTCATTATAGAGATCCTCCGCGGTTCCAAGGACAGGAACATGGTCAAAAACTGTCTGACAGGCGGCGTTACCGACGGCATCAGGTTCCGCTCGAAAGAGTCCGCCCTGATGGCGCAGCAGTTAAACTTTACGGAGCGGCAGGCAAATGCGATCCTGGACATGCGCCTGTACAAACTGATCGGTCTGGAGATCGAAGCGCTGATGGCAGAAAATAAAGAGACAAATGCCAACATCTACAAATATGAGGATATCCTGGACCGACGGGATTCCATGGCCCAGGTCATCATCCAGGAGCTTGACGCCCTGAAGAAAGAGTATGCGCACAGGCGCAAAACCCGCATCGAGAATGCCGAGGAGGCAGTTTATGAGGAGAAAAAGCCCGAGGAGATGGACATTATGTTCCTCATGGACAGATTCGGATACTGCAAGACCATCGATATGGCTACTTATGAGAGAAATAAGGAGGCTGCGCACACGGAGTTCAGGTATATCGTAAAATGCCGCAATACGGGAAGGATCTGCCTATTCACCAACACCGGACAGCTCCATACGATCAAAGTGGCCGATATTCCGTTTGGCAGATTCCGCGACAAGGGACAGCCGGTGGACAATATCAGCAATTACAGCTCCTCCACGGAGCAGATCGTCAATATCGCCAGTCAGTCGGAACTGAACCTTTACCGGCTGCTTTTTGTCACGCGGCAGGGAATGTGCAAGATCGTGAGCGGCGGGGAGTTCGACGTGACGAAACGCACTGTCGCAGCTACCAAACTGGGTGAAGATGACGAACTGCTCGACATCGAGGTCGTGACGGAGCACCAGCATATGATCCTTCAGAGCAAGAACGGATACTTCCTGCGGTTTGATACGGATGAGATCTCGGAATTGAAAAAGACTGCGGTCGGCGTGCGGGGCATGCGGCTGGGAGCGGACGATTTCATCGAGAAGGTATATTACTGCCAGCCTGATTCGGACGGTACGATCCTGTACAAGGACAAAAATGTGCCGATAAATAAATTAAAAGTTAATAAAAGAGATACCAAAGGAACAAAAATTAGGGTATAATGAAAAAAAGTGTGCTGTCCGCTGGAAGGATGAGTGGTCAGACTGATGGAGGATCATATGAGAGTAATCGCAGGAACGGCAAGGAGACTTTTGCTGAAAACGCCGGAGGGATTGGATACGCGGCCGACAACGGACCGGATCAAGGAGACACTTTTTAACATGCTCATGCCAGATCTGCCGGATGCCGTATTCGTAGATCTTTTTGCGGGCAGCGGCGGTATCGGTATCGAGGCGCTGAGCCGCGGGGCCAGAAAAGCTTATTTTGTTGAAAACAACGCAAAAGCGGTTGCATGTATCACAGACAATATCGAACATACACATCTGACGGACAAGTCCGTCGTGCTGAAGCAGGATGTCTTCGCCGCGCTCAGGGGAAGCATCCGGGAGACTGCAGACATCATATTTCTTGATCCGCCTTACCATCAGGAATACGACAGGAGGGTGCTCGAGCTCCTGAGGGACGCGGCCTGTGCGGACGAAAACACACTGATCGTCGTGGAAACTGCCCTTGATACTTCTTTTGATTACGCGGAGTCACTGGGATTTGCCGTCACGAAGGAGAAGAAGTACAAGACGAACAAGCACGTTTTCATACAAAAAAGTGTATAGGATTTGGAGGAATTGAGAGATCATGAATGCTGCAATCTACCCCGGAAGTTTTGATCCGATGACGCTGGGACATCTCGATATCATCAAGCGCGCGTCCAGGATGTTCGATGAGCTGACCGTCAGTGTTTTGGATAATAAGGCAAAGAATGCGTTGTTTTCTGTCGAAGAACGTGTTAGTATATTAAAGGAGGCGACAAAGGATCTGCCCAATGTGACGGTGGATTCCTTTAACGGTCTTCTTATTGACTATGCAAGACAAAAAAATGTCCGCATTTCAGTGCGCGGTCTGCGCGCGATCACGGATTTTGAGTATGAACTACAGACCGCACAGACGAACAGAATGCTGTCGGGCGGTGAACTCGATACCGTATTCCTGACGACAAGCCTTGAGTATGCGTATCTCAGTTCTTCCAGCGTGAAAGAGATCGCTGCGTTCAACGGGGACATCTCGCAGTGTGTGCCGGATTTTGTAGCCAGGCTTGTATATGAGAAGTTTGGCACAATGAAAACGAATTGATTTTTCTGTTTTTGCAGACAGAATATATGGAGGAGTAATATGAGCAGCAGAATAGAGCAGTTGATCGATGAGATCGAGGAGTACATAGATAACTGCAAATACAAGGCATTTTCAACAGATGTGATCATGGTGAACAAAGCGGAGATAGACGATCTCCTGCGGGAACTGCGCATGAAGACGCCGGAGGAGATCAAGCGCTACCAGAAGATCATTTCCAACAAGGAAGCGATACTGAACGACGCCCGTCAGAAGGCGCAGGCTCTGATCGACGACGCGGAGGTACAGACAACGGAGCTGGTCAGCGAACACCAGATCATGCAGGAAGCCTACGCACAGGCTGACAAGATTGTGGAAATGGCTACACAGCAGGCGCAGGGTATCCTTGACAGCGCGACGATCGAGGCCAACAATATGAAATCCGCCGCGATGCAGTATACGGACAGTATGCTTGCCAATCTTGAAAATGTTTTGAAGCAGTCCATCGAAATCTCCACGCGCGACTACAATACGATGATCGGTCATCTGCAGGAGATCGATCATATCGTTACCACGAACAGGGCAGAGCTTGTTCCGGTGGACGAGATTGTCGAGGAGGCGCAGGCTGGCGACGGATCAGACAGCTGAAAATTGTGTTGTAGATGATCATAACCCACAGTTTTTTCTGTGGGTTAATTGAGTTTCGATCGTTGAATTTTGAAGGAGGAATCTGATGAGAACAGCAATCAAAAAAACAGTCGCCTGGCTCTTATGCATTGCCATGACAGCGCTGCCTTTTTCTATGTTACCTGTATCCAGGGCTGACGCAGCGGAGCCTGTCGTGGTGGTCATCGACCCCGGTCATGGCGGCAGCAATCTCGGAACGGACTATCTGCCGATTCCCGAGAAGGTATATACCATGACAGTTGCCCTGCACATGAAGGAGCAGCTGGAAAAATACCAGAATGTTCAGGTGTATCTGACCCACACCGAAGATGTCGATATGTCTTTGAAAGAGCGGGCTGAGTTCGCCGCCAGCGTAAATGCAGATTTTCTCTTTTCGCTGCATTTCAATATGTCCATTTCCCATATCCTCTACGGGAGTGAGGTGTGGGTTCCGTCGAGCGGAAAGCTGTACAGCCAGGGTTACTCTGCTGCCAATGAATTTATGATACAGTTTGCGGAGATGGGACTGTTTAACCGCGGCATCAAGACCCGGATCGGAAGCAGCGGGAAGTCCGATTATTACGGCATCATACGCGAGAGCTCCCTGCGGAACATTCCGGCTGTCATTGTGGAGCACTGTCATGTGGACAACATAAACGACACGCCTTATATACAGTCTGCCGATAAGCTGAAGGAGTTTGGCGTCCGTGATGCGGAGGCAGTGGCCAGATATTTTGGACTCGTGTCGAAAGATGGAAAAACGGATTACAGGGAGTATGCGCCATTGGCCGTTCCAGTCCCATCCAGCCGTGTCTGCAATGATACCACAGCGCCCTCGTATGTCGGCGCGGATCTGATAAAATACGACCAGACAGGAAAATATGCGACTGTGGAGCTGACAGCGATCGATGAGGAATCGGTGATCCAGCATTATTCCTACTCATATGATAATGGCCTGACATGGTCAGACCTGCAGCCGTGGACAAAAGGCAGCCCTTCGATGACGGTGTCCGTGAACATGGGATACGGCAAAAAGGATACGCTGATCTTCAGGGCATACAATCTGTATGATATATACACGGAATCCAATATCATACAACTGCGGTAAAGAGACAGGATCCCTGTTTCCTGTATCAGAACGGTCTGGTCAGCACAAAATAATATACCGCGGAGATCAGCGTTGTCATGACTTTGTGTTTCAGATAATGGCTGATCGACAGTCCTGATCTTTCGAGGAAGCTGCTCGTCTGCATGATACAGGATATGCCGCCAAAGCACAGTGCTGTCATGATCCAGAAAACTTTCTGGTCCGGCAGGAGTGTTGTCGTATAGACTGCCTGGACACCGCCGATGATCTCCAGAAAACTGGACAGCAGATTTTTGCTGTTGACAGACAGCGGCATGAGGTCCAGAAATATTCGAAACGCGTTGGTAAAGGTGATATATCCACCCAATAAAATGAGGGATTGTGTGTTGTCCATACAGGATCTTTTGAGTGATGCGGCCAGCGAGATCTGCGGCGTGCCGGATGTGTGAGGGCGCACGCCGGCAGAAGGTGTATCCGGGATCTCTGCAGCGTGCAGGCGTCCCATCACGATCCCATAGACTGCCGGGATCCCATACATCCCAAACACGAAAGGCAGCGTGTTCTGATAGCCGCACTCGTGCAGGATCGGTATGATGATCCCCATAAAATAGGCCGGACCGATATTGTTACAAAAGGAAAGCAGGGTATCGGCTTCAGATCTGCTGATCTTTTCCTTTTCATACAGATCGCTGACGACCTTGGCGCCCATGGGAAAACCGCAAAAAAACCCCATGAACAGTGCATACAGCCCATAGCTGCTGTATCTGTACAGTTTTCTGAGCACATGGCTGAGCATACGGCCGAGTTCCAGGTCAGCGCCGCTGTATACCATGATGGAACTGATCATCATAAATGGAAAGAGGGTAGGAACCATTTTTGCCGCCCACTGGTACAGTCCTTCATAGGCATATTGAAAGGTGGCTTCGGGTCTGCTCAATATGATGATGATCAGCAGGAGATACGCTAACGTTTTAAACAGCATACATTCACCGGAATTTCCGTTTATTCTATTTTATAGGAGACTGGCAGGAATTATGAGTCAGGATTCGATAGATTTTTGGAGGCATGCGCGATGAGACTGGACAGATTTTTGTGTGATATGCAGCTTGGCACGCGGAGCCAGGTCAAGGAATCGATCAGAAAAGGCCTCGTATCCGTCAATGGCATTTTAGCCAGAGATCCAGATATGAAACTGGATGAACAGAAGGACATAGTGTCCTATATGGGCAGAATGATCACCTATCAGACATTATTTTACTATATGCTCCATAAGCCGGCCGGAGTCGTCACTGCCACCCGGGACCGCCGTGAGCGTACCGTGATGGATCTGATGAACGGAGCCTGCGGAAAGGGTTTGGCTCCTGTGGGGCGGCTTGACAAGGACACAGAAGGGCTTTTGCTGATCACAAATGACGGGGAGCTCGCCCACAGGCTGCTTGCCCCCGGGAAGCACGTAGAAAAAACGTATTATGTGGAATGCCGCGGCGTGCTGACTGTGGACAAGATCTCCATACTGGAAAAAGGCGTCGATATCGGAGACGGGGAACGGACCCTGCCCGCCAGAGTCCGCAGGATATCACAGTCAGACAGTTCGTATGTCATGGAGCTTACGATCACGGAAGGACGTTTTCATCAGGTAAAAAGAATGGTTCAGGCCATCGGAGGCTCTGTCACGTATCTGAAGCGTCTTTCGATGGGCACATTGTCCCTGGATACGGCGCTGCCAAAAGGTTCTTACCGGCCGCTCACGGAAATAGAGATATCGGATCTGGTACAAAGCCCGAAATAGGAGGACAGGAAATTGTCACTTGCAAATGGTTTTCTTCCAATGACAATGGAGGAAGTGTTGGAGCTTGGAATAGAGCAGTTAGATTTTGTATATGTCACAGGGGATGCCTATGTGGATCATCCGTCTTTCGGACACGCGATCATCACCCGCCTCCTCTGTTCCCACGGATACCATGTCGGTATCATATCACAGCCGGACTGGAAGGATGATGACAGTATCACCGTGCTCGGTACGCCGCGTCTTGGCTTTCTGGTGTCTTCCGGAAACATGGATTCCATGGTCAATCATTACTATGTATCCAGAAAGCACCGCGAGACGGATGCTTACACGCCCGGCGGCGCCGCTTACAGGAGACCTGACCATGCTGTTGTAGTATACAGTAATCTCATACGCAGACGGTACAAAAATGTTCCGATCATTATCGGCGGTATCGAGGCAAGCCTTCGGCGGATGGCACACTACGACTACTGGTCGGATTCCTTCAAGCGGTCGATCCTGCTGGATAGTCAGGCGGACATCATCTCATATGGTATGGGGGAGAGATCGATCGTAGAGATCGCCGACGCCTTGAACAGCGGGATCTGTGTGCGGGATCTGTCCTTCATTGCAGGGACCGTATACAAGACGAAGGAGATCGCCGGTCTCTATGACTATGAACTCCTGCCTTCCTATGATGAGATGATGGCAGACAAAGTCCTGTACGCCAAAAGCTTCAGGATACAGCATGACAATACGGATCCATTTCATGGCAAAACATTGATAGAACCTTATCCAAACGGAGTATATGTCGTGCAGAATGTGCCTCAGAAACCACTTTCAATGCAGGAGATGGACGATGTCTATGCGCTTCCGTATCAGAGAACGTATCATCCTTCCTACGAGGCACATGGCGGTGTGCCGGCGATCTCGGAGATCAGGTTTTCCCTGGTCAGCAACCGCGGCTGTTTCGGAGGATGCAATTTCTGTGCCCTCACGTTTCATCAGGGACGGACTGTACAGGTGCGCAGCCACGAGTCCATCGTGGCGGAGGCAGAACGCATCACGCAGGATAAGGATTTCAAGGGGTACATCCACGATGTGGGCGGCCCGACGGCAAATTTCAGACAGCCGTCCTGCCAGAAACAGCTGCAGGACGGTGTCTGCAGACACAGACAGTGTCTGTGCCCGAAGCCATGTCCCAACCTCGAAGTGGACCATTCGGACTACCTGTCGCTTCTGCGTAAACTAAGAAAGCTTCCGAAGGTCAAAAAGGTGTTTGTACGCTCAGGGATACGGTTTGATTATCTGATGCTTGACAGGGATGATACATTTTTCAGGGAACTCGTCGAACACCACATCAGCGGCCAGCTCAAAGTGGCGCCGGAGCATATCTGCGATACGGTCCTGTCGAGGATGGGGAAGCCTGAAAATGCCGTGTACGAAGCATTTTCAGAAAAATACCGCAGGCTGAATCAGGAGCTTGGTAAAAATCAGTTCCTGGTGCCGTATCTGATGTCCTCGCACCCTGGTTCTACGCTGAAAGAAGCTGTCGCGCTCGCCGAGTATCTGAGGGATACCGGCTACATGCCCGAGCAGGTGCAGGACTTTTATCCGACGCCGTCAACGATGTCCACCGTAATGTACTATACAGGAGTGGATCCTGTGACCCTCAAACCGGTCTATGTCTGCAGGAATCCCCATGAAAAGGCGATGCAGCGCGCACTGATCCAATATCGCAATCCCAAAAATTATGACCTTGTGCGGGAAGCGCTGAAGCTTGCAGGGCGCGAGGATCTGATCGGCTTTGACAGAAAATGTCTGATCAGACCGCGGAAAATGGCAAAGGAGCCTCCGAAACAACACGGACGGGAGAATAAGCAGGGCACGCATGTCCATACTATACAGAAAAAAGCAGCTCAGAAACCAAAGAAGAAGAGAACGATTCGAAATATACATAAACAGAAGAACGAGACCAGAGGACATTGACCGCATTTTGTCCTGAATGCAGGGATCGTGGACAAATAAGGATCTACAGGGAAGGAAGGAAATATGAATATCATCATCATCACGGGAGCGTCCTCCGGACTGGGCGTAGAATTTGCACTGCAGCTGGACAATGTTTTTCAAAATATCGATGAGATCTGGCTGGTCGCGCGCCGCAAGAAGGAGATGCTCGAGGTCGCGCAGTATCTGGAACATACGACGCGCGTTCTTGATATGGATGTCACAGACGAGAAACAGATGGAGCGGTTCGCAAGACTGCTCGCAGATGAGAAACCAGTTATCCGTATGCTGGTAAACTGTGCGGGATATGGCATTATGGGAGAATTTTCCGCTTCCAATATCAGTGAAGAACTTGGTATGATAGATGTGAACTGCAGGGCATTGACCCAGATGACGTATCTGTGTATACCGTATATGAGGAAGAACAGCAGGATCATACAGCTCGCCTCCAGCGCGGCTTTCCTGCCCCAGCCCAACTTCGCGGTGTACGCGGCGACAAAATCTTATGTGTACAGTTTTTCCAGGGCGTTAAACCAGGAACTTCGTTCTAAGGGGATCTATGTGACAGCAGTATGTCCGGGACCGGTGGACACACCGTTCTTTGACATAGCAGAGAAAACGGGCAGCACGCTCGCGGTAAAAAAGCTGACGATTGTCCGCGCGGACCATGTTGTGGAAAGGGCGATCGCGGACTCTTATCACAGACATGAGAAGTCCGTGTACAGCGCATGGATCAGGAGCTTTGACATCGCGGCCAAAGTGCTTCCGCACAGGGTTGTTTTGGAGCTGATGCGCTTTCTCAAATAGGCAGCGTAAAAGGAACCGTTAACAGAGAAATATGGACCAGGAGACAGCAGATGAGTATACAAAGGCATAAAAAAGGGGAGTTTGGTTATCCGCCCTGTGAACGAAAGAGGGTGATGGTCCGCACGGCAGCGTTCTTTCTGATATCGATCGCAGTATTTTTACTGGGATATTTTTCGACAGGCAAAAAGGAAAATCTCCTGACGATCGTCGCCGTGCTGGGATTGCTGCCCTCAAGCAAAAGCTTGGTTTCAGTTGTCATGTATTGCAGGATTCCCAGGTTCAGCGAAGCAGTTTATCAGGAGATCGCTGAACGTGCGGGAGATGTGTCTGTCATTTACAGCATGTATCTGACCTCGTATCGTTCAAACTTCCCGGTCAATTGTTTTGCCGTGCGCGGCAGTAACCTGATCGGATATACGGAGTTTCCGGACTGCAACGCGGCTGCCTGCGAGGAGCACATCCAGGGGATCCTGAAACAGAACAGTATCAGGAACGTGACCATTAAGATCTTTCACGAGAAAGCGCGTTTTGTGGAGCGGTTAGTCCAGTTACAGGCGCTGGAACACGGCAAAAAGGAAGCGGAGATCCTGACGCTTTTGTGTGATATCTCCCTATAAAAATTGCGGAGAAAATTAAGTGATGACTGCGGAGAGACCAGTATGATTTTGACCAGAATTTCTGCGAATGAGGCGGGACAGCGCTTTGACAAATACTTAAAGAAGTTGTTAAAAAATGCGCCGGACAGTTTTATATACAAAATGCTGCGGAAGAAGAACATTGTCTTAAACGGAAAAAAAGCCGATGGAAAGGAAAAGCTGTGTCCGGGTGACGAAGTGCAGTTTTTCCTCGCAGATGAAACGTTTGAGAAATTCTGCGCAGTGTTGGAAAAAGATCGTACCAGCACTGCACAGTATGTCTCAGCCTATCAGAGATTAGGGGATCTGCCCGTTTTGTATGAGGATGACAATATCCTGATCGTGGACAAGCCATCCGGCGTTTTGTCACAGAAAGCAAAGCCGGAAGACGTGAGCCTTAACGAGTGGCTGGTCGGATACCTGCTCTCACAGCAGGCCCTGACAGCGGATTCGCTGACAACCTTCAGGCCGTCTGTCTGCAACAGGCTCGACAGGAACACTTCGGGAATGGTGGCATGTGGAAAGACGCTCGCGGGAAGTCAGTATCTAAGCCGTATCATCAAGGATAAAACCCTTGAGAAATATTACTACTGTCTGACAGCAGGAGAACTGGCGATCCAGGAACGTCTGACAGGCTATTTACATAAAGATGCAACGCAGAACAAGGTGACAGTTTATCACAATGAGGCTGATATTCCGGATCCATTAAAAAGGGACGCTGTGTACATCGATACAACTTTCCGGTCGATCCGTACAGCCAACAGCATAACACTGCTGGAGGTACAGATCTTTACCGGAAAGACGCACCAGATCCGTGCCCATCTGGCGGCATTGGGATATCCGATCATCGGGGACGCCAAATATGGCGATGCTGCCATAAACCGCATGTATGCACCGAGAGGCGTCCATTGCCAGCTGCTGCATGCACATAAGCTGGTATTTCCCGAAATTTCAGGACAGGGATCTTCAGAAACTTCGGGCAGGGTCGTGGAATGTCCGCCTCCTGCGATATTCGAGGAACTGCTGCGTTAGATTGTAAGGAGCGAAAGAATATGTCTACATGGAATTCCAGAGGCCTCCGAGGCTCCCTTTTGGAAGAAATGATCAATATGACAAACGAGAAGTACAGGGAGAACGGACTGGCGCTGATCCAAAAAGTGCCTACGCCGATCACGCCGATCACGATCGACAAGGAGACCAGGCATATCACCCTTGCCTATTTTGACCAGAAGAGTACGGTGGACTACATAGGTGCCGTCCAGGGGATCCCGGTCTGTTTTGACGCCAAGGAGTGTGCGGTCGACCTGTTCACCCTGCAAAAGATACACCCGCATCAGGTTCGGTTCATGAGGGATTTTGACAGACAGAGCGGGATCGCTTTTTTTCTGATCTATTTCACAGCGCGCGATATCATGTACTATATGAGTATACGTGAATTGAACGTGTTCTGGGACAGAATGGAAAACGGCGGAAGAAAAAGTTTTCGGTTTGAAGAATTAAAAGACCGGTATTTCATGAGCCACAAGGGCGGTCAGATCGTGCCTTATCTGGATATGATCCAGCTTGACCTGGATGACCGGGAGAGGGACAGCGGATAATGGTTGACACGACAGGCAAAAAAGGGTATACTTCGCTTAATGCAGTGCGTTAATACGTTAAAGTAAAATGTTGGAAAGGATACTGAGGATCTTATGGGAAAACGACTTGTACATACTCCCGAGGGAGTGCGCGATATATATGGAAAGGAATATGCCAGCAAGCAGACTATCCAGAAGCTGTTTGGCGACAAACTTCACAGCTACGGGTATCAGGATATCCAGACGCCGACTTTTGAGTTTTTTGATGTATTCAGCCGCGAGATCGGTACGACGCCTTCCAAGGAACTGTACAAATTTTTTGACAAGGAAGGAAACACGCTGGTCCTGAGACCCGACTTTACCCCCTCCATAGCGAGGTGTGCGGCCAAATATTTTATGGATGAAAACATTCCGCTGCGGTTTTGCTATCTGGGAAACAATTTTATCAACACAGGCAATCTGCAGGGAAAGTTAAAGGAGACAACGCAGATGGGCGCGGAGCTGCTCGGTGACGCCTCGCCGGAAGCAGACGCGGAGATGATCGCCATGCTGGTCGAGGCACTGCGCAATTCCGGCCTGAAGGAATTTCAGGTATCTGTGGGACAGATCGATTATTTTAAGGGATTGTGCGCCCATGCGCAGCTTGACGAGGAGACAGAGTTCGAACTGCGCGAATTCATTTCAAACAGAAATGAATTTGGGGCGCAGGAGCTGTTATTGAACAAAAAGATACCCGAACAGTCCATACAGGCGCTTCTGGGGGTAAACAACCTGTTTGGTTCGTATGAAATACTGGATCGGGCATCGGAGGCTGCGGACAATCCGCGGTCACAGAAGGCAGTCGAGCGTTTGAAGCAGGTTTATGAGCTGTTGAAGGTCTACGGCGTGGACCCGTACATATCCTTTGACCTTGCAATGGTCAGCAAGTACAATTACTATACGGGCGTCATCTTCAGCGCGTATACCTATCAGGCCGGAAGTGCGGTCGCAAAGGGCGGCAGGTATGACAACCTGTTGGAGAAATTTGGCAAGACAGCGCCTGCGACCGGTTTTGTCGTCATGATCGACGACCTGATGACAGCGCTCACCAGACAGAAGATCTGTCCTGAACCCGAAAACAAAAGCCTCCTGCTCTTATATGACGGGGATTTTCGCAGCGCACTGGAAAGAGCGCGGGAATATCGGGAACAGGGGTATTCTGCCGTGCTGATGAAGCTGGAACAGCCCAGGGAGCGGTACACCCGTTTTGCCGCGGACAACAATTTTTCACAGGTAATATTTGTATAAAAGGGAGGTATTTGATATGAGTGGACAGACACAGGATATGCGGTACCTTACCTTTGCGCTCGGCAAGGGGCGGCTCGCGGATAAAACACTGGCGCTTCTGGAAAAGATCGGCATCACCTGCGAGGAGATGAAGGATAAGAACTCCCGGAAACTGATCTTTGTCAATGAAGAGTTGCGATTTCGTTTTTTTCTGGCAAAAGGGTCGGATGTTCCGACCTATGTGGAATACGGCGCGGCAGATATCGGCGTGGTCGGCCGCGATACTATTTTGGAAGAAAACCGGCGCGTATACGAAGTGCTTGACCTTGGCTTTGGCAAATGCCGGATGTGTGTATGCGGACCAGCTCCGGCAAAAGAGCTGCTGCAGCATCATGAGATGATCCGGGTGGCAAGCAAATATCCCAAGATCGCCAAGGATTATTTCTACGATCAGAAACATCAGACTGTCGACATCATAAAGCTGAACGGTTCTGTCGAACTTGGCCCGATCGTCGGACTCAGCGATGTCATCGTCGATATTGTCGAAACAGGTTCCACATTAAAAGAAAATGGTCTGGAGGTTCTGGAGGAGATCTGTCCGTTGTCTGCGCGGATGATCGTCAACCAGGTCAGCATGAAGATGGAAGCGGAAAGGATCAAAAAGCTATTGCAGGCGCTTAAGGATGTGATCACTACGGAGGCAAATTATGAGAATCGTAAAATTATCGACTGATACCAGGCAGGATCTGCTTGAAAATCTGTTAAAAAGAAGCACAAATGACTACGGCGATTATGAGAAAGTCGTGGCGGACATCATCGGGAATGTAAAAGAGCGCAGAGAAGAGGCGATCTTTGAGTACTCCCTGAAGTTTGATAAATGTGCCCTTACAAGGGAAAATTTTAAAGTTACAAGAGAGGAGATTGACGCGGCATATCAAAAACTGGATGCACACTTTGTACAAGTGATGCGCGACTCGGCGGCCAACATCCGTGCATACCACGAAAGACAGAAACGGAACAGCTGGTTTGACGCCAGGGAAGATGGCACGATACTGGGACAGAAGATCACACCGATGCAGAATGTTGGCGTCTATGTTCCCGGCGGAAAGGCTGCTTACCCGTCCACCACGCTCATGAATGTCGTCCCTGCCAGAGTCGCAGGCGTTCCCAATATAGTCATGACAACGCCTGCCGGTGCTGACGGCAGTGTCAATCCGGCGACGCTCGTCGCGGCTGACATTGCCGGCGTGGACACGATCTACAAGGTTGGCGGCGCACAGGCGATCGCGGCGCTCGCATACGGCACGGAGATGATCCCGAAGGTCGACAAGATCGTCGGACCCGGCAATATCTTCGTGGCGCTTGCAAAGCGCGCCGTATATGGCCATGTCAGCATCGACTCGATCGCCGGTCCCTCCGAGATCCTTGTGCTTGCGGATGAGAGCGCCAATCCGAGATATGTGGCGGCAGACCTGCTGTCCCAGGCGGAACATGACGAACTGGCATCGGCGATCCTGATCACCACGAGCGACGAACTGGCAAGGAAAGTATCTGACGAAGTCGACGGTTTTGTGAAGATTCTCGAGCGCAGGGAGATCATACAGAGATCACTTGACAACTACGGTTATATCCTTGTGGCGCCGGATATGGATACAGCCATTGATGCCGCCAACGAGATCGCTTCTGAGCATCTCGAGATCCTGACCCGGAATCCGTTCGATACCATGACGCGGATCCGCAATGCCGGTGCGATCTTTCTGGGAGAATACTCATCAGAGCCGCTTGGAGATTATTATGCCGGTCCCAACCATGTCCTTCCGACAAACGGCACGGCAAAATTCTTCTCACCGCTGAACGTTGATGATTATGTGAAGAAATCCAGTGTGATCGCATACTCCAGGGAAGCGTTGGAAAAGGTTCATGAGGATATAGAGCTTTTTGCCAGAAAAGAGGGACTTACCGCGCATGCCAATTCGATCCATGTGCGTTTTGAAGATCGGACAGACCAGAAAGGATAGGATCATGGACAGAATCGCAGAAATGAAGAGAGTCACCAAGGAGACCAATATCATGATGAAGCTGAGTCTGGACGGGAGCGGAAAAGCGTCTATCGACACAGGTATCCGTTTTTTTGACCATATGCTCGAGGGCTTTTCCAGGCATGGCTTTTTTGATCTGGACATCAAGGTGACAGGAGATCTGGAGGTCGACGGACACCATACGGTTGAGGATACCGGTATCGTGCTTGGCGGCGCGATCAGGGAAGCTGTCGGTGACAAGAAGGGGATCAAACGGTACGGATATTTTATCCTGCCAATGGACGATGCCCTGGCGCTGTGTGCGGTGGACCTGTGCGGCAGACCGTATCTGCAGTTCGACTGCAGCTTTCCAAATGATATGGTCGGCAGTTTTGACACCTCGCTGGTGCGGGAATTCTTCTACGCCGTATCTTACAGTGCAGGGATGAACATCCATATCCGGATGCTCAGCGGCGGGAACAGCCACCATATGATCGAAGCTGTTTTCAAGGCATTTGCCAAGGCGCTTGACGAGGCGGTGTCAATGGATGGGCGCATAGAGGATGTGCTCTCGACAAAGGGAAGCCTGTAGGCTGAAAGAAACTTAGGAAACCATTCAATACATAGACAGAGAGGACAGGTGACTGATGAAGAAACAGGGATCAGCCAACAAAATTACACGGATCATCTGCGCGCTTCTTGCGGCGTGCATGCTTTGCTGCGCGCCGGCTTTTCCATCGGAAGCGGCAGCCATAGAAAAGGGGATTGACGTATCAAAATACCAGGGAGCGATCAACTGGCAGGCAGTGGCGCAGAGCGGTGTCTCGTTTGCCTTTATCAAGGTCGGCAGCATGAAATCCGGCATCGACCCATATTTTAACTACAATATGCTTGCCGCACAGCAGGCGGGTATCAAGACAGGTGTCTACATTTACTCTTACGCGAAAAGTGTCGAGGAGGCGGCAGCGGAGGCGCAGTTTGTGTTAAATGCCATCCAGAATGTCCAGGTATCTTATCCGGTAGTGTGGGATGTGGAGGATAATGTCCAGAAATCCCTCTCCCCGGAGACACTGTCCCTCATGGCAAACACGTTCTGTGCCATGATCGAGGCAGAGGGATATTATCCGATGGTATATACCAGCACCAGCTGGTTCCGCGACCGGATAGGACCGGTCTTCTATGACAAGTGGGTAGCGCAGTGGGCGGCTGCGTGTGAGATCCCCGACGCAGCCATATGGCAGTACTCAAGTACGGGCAGTGTTCCCGGGATCGCCGGCGACGTCGATCTGGACTACGCCCTGAAAGATTATTCCACCAGCATCGTAAATACGGGATGGGTTCCCAGAAAAGGCTATTTGTATTTCTACATCAACTACAAGATGCAGCGGGGCTGGCTTGACCTGGGGACTGCAAAATATTATCTCGATCCTGCCGGGCGCATGGTGACAGGCTGGCTGCCGCTCGATGGCAGCATGTATTACCTGCAGCCGGACGGTGTCATGGCGGTCGGTTTCACGCCGATCGGACTGGGGATGTACTTCTTTGGCGCGGATGGGAAAATGCTCACCGGGCTTCAGAACCTGAATGGCCTGTTCTACTATTTTGCGCCGGAGGGACCGATGTATATTGGATTTCTTGATTTTCCCGATGGAAAACGGTTTTTTGCAGAAGACGGGCACATGCTCACCGGACTTAGCATTGTCAACAACAAATATTATTATTTTGATGCCAACGGAGTGATGCAGACAGGCTGGCAGACGATCGGCAACCAGACATTCCTGTTCGCAGCGGACGGCTCAATGGCATATGGATGGTTTAACGACGGTATGTACAGCTATTATCTGTCGATGGTGGACGGCCACAGGGTGACAGGCTGGCAGACGATCGAAGGAAAAACCTATCTCTTTGATGAGCTTGGGCATATGATGACCGGCACAGTGAACTTAAATGGTCTCTCCTATCTGTTTGCAGCAGATGGTTCGATGTACACGGGATGGTTTAATGACGGTGTGTCAGCGAAATATTACGAGGCAGACGGGCATATGGCAGTCGGGCTGGTAACGATCAACGGCAGTGTATATTATTTTGATATCAATGGAAATATGCAGACGGGAATCGTCGAGATCGACGGAATCCCCTACATTTTCGATGTCGATGGCAAAATGCTCCCACAGCCGGCCGCACCGCAGCTTCCACAATAGAAATATGAATAGAAATATGACAAGAACAGGGGATTGATATGAGAAATCTAGCTTTGAGCGATGAAATATTGCTAAAAGTCGAAAAACCGGCACGTTATATCGGAAACGAAGTAAACAGTGTGATGAAAGACAAACAGGATATTTCTGTCCGGTTTGCGATGTGCTTTCCCGATGTTTATGAGATCGGCATGTCGCACCTTGGTATCCAGATATTGTACGATATGTTCAATCGTTTCGAGGATACCTGGTGCGAGCGTGTCTACTCGCCCTGGCCTGACCTGGACGCGGTCATGCGTGAAAAAAAGATTCCCCTGTTTGCGCTGGAATCACAGGATCCGATCAGGAATTTTGACTTTCTGGGTATCACGATCCAATATGAGATGTGCTACACAAATATCCTGCAGATATTGGATCTGTCACAGATCCCGTTGCTGGCAGCAGAGCGGACATGGGAACATCCCATTGTGATCGGCGGCGGCCCCTGCAGCTATAATCCTGAACCGATTGCTGATTTTTTCGACATGTTCTATATCGGAGAGGGGGAGACGCAGTACCGTGCCCTTCTGGATCTGTACAAAACAAGCCGGAAGAACGGTCTGTCCCGGGAAGCCTTTCTGGAGGAAGCGGCAAAGCTCCCCGGAATGTATGTGCCGTGCTTCTATGAAGTGCGTTATCATGATGACGGCACGATCAGATCCTTCGAACCGACACGCCCCGGCATTCCCCGGACGGTGATGAAGGAGATCGTCACAGATGTATCGGACACATACTATCCTGAAAAACCAGTCGTACCATTTATCAAATGTACACAGGACAGGGTAGTCCTTGAGATCCAAAGGGGCTGTATCCGCGGCTGTCGTTTCTGCCAGGCAGGGCAGCTGTACCGGCCTGTGCGGGAGCGAAGCGTGGAGATGCTCCGGGATTACGCGGTAAAAATGCTCGACAGCACAGGATATGACGAGATCTCTTTGAGTTCCCTGAGTTCCAGTGATTACTCCCAGCTTGAAGAGCTTGTAAACTTCCTGATCGATAAATGCAGCGAAAAAAAGGTCAATATATCCCTTCCGTCCCTTCGGATCGATGCCTTTTCGCTCGATGTCATGAAAAAAGTGCAGGATGTCAGAAAGAGCAGCCTTACGTTTGCACCGGAGGCCGGGAGCCAGCGGCTTAGAAATGTCATCAACAAAGGGCTGACGGAAGAAGATATCTTAAAGGGGGCTGCGCAGGCATTTGAGGGCGGCTGGAACAGGGTAAAACTCTATTTTATGCTGGGACTCCCGACGGAGACAGAGGAAGATATCAGAGGCATAGCCGAACTTTCCAACAAGATCGCGGCGGTATTCTATGATACGGTGCCAAAGGAGAAAAGAAACGGAAAGGTGCAGATCGTCGCCAGCACGTCGTTCTTCGTTCCAAAGCCCTTTACGCCGTTTCAGTGGGCGCCGCAGTGTACCAGGGAACAGTTCCTGGAGAAAGCCTACACGACCAGAAAAGCTGTCGCGGAACAGCTGAACCAGAAGAGCATCAAATACAACTGGCATGAGACAGACGCCAGCGTCATGGAGGGAATCCTCGCCCGCGGAGACAGACGCCTGTGCGGGCCGATCCTGAAAGCATATCAGAAGGGCTGTATCTTTGACGCGTGGGGAGAGTACTACAAACACGATGTGTGGATGGAGACTTTTGCTGAATGCAGCATTGACACAGGCTTTTATACGACACGCGAGCGCAGTCTGGATGAGATCTTTCCATGGGATTTTATCGACTGCGGCGTTTCAAAGGAATTCTTAAAGCGTGAGTGGCAGCGGGCGCTTGCCGGACAGGTGACGCCAAACTGCCAGCAGCAGTGCAGTGGCTGCGGCGCGGCCAGATTTCAGTGTGGGATATGTACAGTGAGATAGTTGGGAGGAAAAAAGTGAGATTACGAGTAAAATTTTCCAAGCATGGCGCTCTTAGATTTATCGGCCACCTGGACGTCATGCGCTATTTTCAGAAGGCGGTCCGCCGCGCGGGTATCGACATTGCCTACTCAACAGGCTTCAGCCCGCATCAGATCATGTCGTTTGCAGCCCCGCTCGGAGTTGGTCTCGAGAGCAATGGCGAGTATATGGACATTGAAGTCAATACACTGACGAGTTCCGAGTGGTTGACCAATGCACTCAATGCGCAGATGGTTGACGGTATCAGAGTACTGGAGGCCAGGCTGCTTCCCGACCATGCAGGCAATGCAATGGCAAGTGTTGCGGCGGCACGTTACACCATTTCTTTTCGGGAAGAATGCTGTCCTCAAACCTTGACCAGGTCGGATATGGATGACTTTTTCAGTCAAGACGAAATACTTGTGACAAAAAAGACGAAAAAGAGTGAAACAACGTTCGATATGAAACCCTATATATTCGCGTGCAGTTATAATGAGGCGGACAATTCCATCGATCTGACCGTCGATGCCAGCAGCGCTGGCAACATTAAGCCCTCGCTCGTTGTCAAAGCGCTATTTGACTATAAGAATGAGGCGTTTGATGAATCTGCGCTACTGATCACGCGTGAGGAAACGTACACCAATGTCGGGACTTCGGAGGATGTCCAGCTGAAACCGCTCGGATTCGTTGGGAGTGATTACTGAATAGGAAAGGTGATACTGCAATGGAATCTATGCGCTATGTCATAACAAGATACAGGGATGGCATCCTGTCGTTTGTGTCAGATCCCGGAACTGGCAAGATGGAATCTGTCGTCTTCACACATTCCGACGAAAACATATCGGATGCGAAAATAGGCGATATCTTTGTCGCAAAGGTGAAGAATGTCGCAAGGCAGATCAACGCGGCATTCATAGACTATGCGCCGGACAAAAAAGGCTATCTGCCCATTCACACGGACTATGCCCCTGTCCTGACCAACCGCAGATATGACGGCAGGATACTGGCCGGAGATGAGATACTGGTCCAGCTTGAAAAGGAGGCTGTTCGGACAAAGGATGCCGTATTTACCACCAATCTGTCACTGGCTGGCAGGTACAGCGTCGTTTCTTATGGCAACACCTATAAAGGAGTATCCAGAAAGTGCACCAAAGCCGAGAAAGAGCAGCTTCGGGCAGCCATTCCCGGGGAAACGGACTACGGTGTCGTCATCCGCACAAACGCAGTTTCGCTTTTGCATACATTGGATACCAAAGAAGATGATGATACAGATGTGTTACAGCCAGTCCGGGATGAGATAAGCTGTCTGAATGGCAAAATGTCCGCACTGCTTCAGAATGGTCCTCACAGGACATGTTACAGTCAGATCTGGAAAGCACCCTCTCCCTATTTGACACATATGCGGGACGAGGGGATTCTGTATCAGCAGATCGTTACGGACGACCCGCAGATCTGCGATGAAATAAAGGAATTTGCAGAACTGTATATGCCAGAACAGCTCACCCGCATCTCATTGTATCAGGATGACGATTATCCATTATATAAGCTTTACCGCGTAGAGACGCAGCTCGAGGAACTGCTTGGGAGAAAAGTATGGCTTAAGTCCGGCGCCTACCTGGTCATCGAGAAGACAGAAGCGATGTATGTGATCGACGTCAACTCCGGAAAGAATATCTCAAAAAAAGACGCGGATGAGTACATCTACCAGATCAATCTGGAAGCTGCCCGTGAGATCATGCGCCAGATCCGGCTTCGAAACCTCACGGGAATGATATTGGTTGATTTTATCAACATGGAGGACCGCCAGAAGGAAGAGGCTCTGCTGCAGGAGTTAAGAGTTCATGCCAGGAAGGACCGTATTCAGACAGATGTGATCGATATGACTGTGCTTGGACTGGTGGAGATCACGCGCAAAAAGACGCTGAAGTCGCTGGCGGAACAGTTTGGGGCAGAAAGGCAAAAGTTCTGAAGAAAAAAGCATTGACAATCATCCACAAAAATGCTAGTATATATGAGTATGCCGCATAACTAGGTTGAAGTGTATTTCAGAATACTACCAAAGTTAGCGAGTAATTATTTAGGAGGTGCAATATGTACGCAATTATTGCAACAGGTGGAAAGCAGTACAAGGTTTCCGAGGGGGACGTGATCAAGGTAGAAAAGCTTGATGTTGAGACAGGAAACACTGTAACTTTTGACAATGTTATTGCTGTTAGCAATGATTCTCTCAAGGTAGGCGCAGATGTGGCGAACGCGTCGGTTTCCGCTACTGTTATGGAACAGGGCAGAGATCGTAAGATCATCGTCTACAAGTATAAGAGAAAGACAGGCTATCACAAAAAGAACGGTCATAGACAAGCATACACTCGAGTTAAGATTGATAAAATCAACGCTTAATAGATGTTGTTCGTTCAGATAGTATGACTACGATTGTTATTTTTAAATCCAAAGGCAGTTATAAAGGATTCACCTGTATGGGACATGCCGGCTTTGGAAAGTCAGGCAGCGATATCGTATGTGCAGCGATCTCGATATTAGTGATCAATACGCTGAATTCTATAGAAGAGCTGGCAAAAGAAAACTTCGTTGCCGAAAGCGATGAAAAAGAGGGCAGTATCGAATGTCATTTTCCCGACCGGATCAATGACAGGACAAAACTTTTGATGGACTCGATGGTGATGGGTTTAAAAGGAATCGAACAAAATTACGGCAAAAAATATTTCGAACTCATAATCAAGGAGGTGTAGTACCATGATGAAGTTAAATCTTCAGTTTTTTGCGCATAAAAAGGGAGTTGGTTCTACTAAGAACGGTAGAGATTCCGAGTCTAAGAGATTAGGTGCAAAGAGGGCAGATGGTCAGTTCGTAAAGGCAGGAAACATTTTATATAGACAGCGTGGAACCAGGATCCATCCGGGCGTAAATGTTGGAATCGGCGGAGATGATACATTGTTTGCATTAGTTGACGGTGTACTCAGATTCGAGAGAAAAGGAAGGGACAGAAAACAGGCTTCCGTATATCCTGTAGAGGAGAAATAAGACCAGATTGTGAATCTACTAAGGCTTCAGGTTTCACCTGAAGCCTTTTCCGTATAAGACCTGCAGGAAAAATCTATATAGAAAGGTTTAGAATAAAATGTTTGCAGACAGAGCCAAAATATATATCAGAAGCGGCAAGGGCGGCGACGGGCATGTATCTTTCCGGCGCGAAAAATATGTGCCGAACGGTGGTCCCGACGGCGGCGACGGCGGCGACGGCGGCAGTGTCATATTTGAGATTGATGAGGGGCTCAACACGCTGACTGATTTCCGCCATATCAGAAAATATTGTGCCCAGGACGGAGAACAGGGCGGAAAGCGGAACTGCCGTGGAAAAAACGGCGTGGACATCATTGTGAAAGTACCTGAGGGAACTGTTGTAAGGGAATTGGAATCCGGAAAGATCATCGCTGATATGTCAGGTGAAAATCGCAGACAGATCATATTGAGCGGCGGAAAAGGGGGGAATGGCAACCAGCACTATGCCACATCCACAATGCAGGCGCCCAAGTATGCCCAGCCAGGGCAGCCATCGAAGGAGCTCGATCTCTTCCTTGAATTGAAAGTGATCGCGGATGTAGGTCTTGTCGGTTTTCCAAATGTCGGAAAATCCACCCTCCTGTCACGCGTAACAAACGCCAGACCCAAAATCGCCAATTACCATTTTACGACCTTAAACCCGAATCTCGGCGTTGTGGATCTCGATGACGGAAAAGGCTTTGTGATCGCAGACATTCCAGGACTTATAGAGGGTGCATCTGAAGGCGTGGGGCTCGGTTATGAGTTTCTCCGCCATATCGAGCGCACGAAAGTGCTGATTCATCTGGTTGATGCGGCTTCGACGGAAGGGCGTGATCCCATCGCAGATATTTATGCGATCAATAAGGAACTCGAAGCATACAATGCGGATCTGGCACACAGACCCCAGGTGATCGCTGCCAATAAGATCGACGCGATCTATGCCGGAAATGATGAAGATCCTGTCGCTGCGATCAAAGAGGAATTTGAGCCAAAAGGAATCAGGGTATTTCCGGTCTCGGCTGTTTCGGGCCAGGGATTGAATGAGCTCTTGTATTATGTGAGAGATCTGCTTTCCCAGATCAATGAGCCGCCCACAGTCTTTGAGCCTGAATTCAATCCCGATACAGAGATCGTTGTGGGAAATGAGCCTTATACCGTCGAATATGACGAGAAGAAGAATGAGTATATCGTGGAAGGGCCGCGCATCGAAAAAATGCTCGGATATACCAACCTTGAATCGGAGCGCGGATTCAAATTTTTCCAGGAATTTCTCAAAAAGAATGAAATACTGGATGAACTGGAGGCGCTCGGCATTCAGGAGGGTGATACTGTGCGGATGTACGGGCTGGCATTTAGTTATTATAAAGAGTAATGGAAAGGGAAATAGATACTATGATGACAAGCAAACAGAGATCCTATCTAAAAGGACTGGCAATGAATATAGAACCCGTATTTCAGATCGGAAAGTCATCAGTGACGCCGGAGAACGTCGAGGCGATCTCAGAGGTTTTTCATACACATGAGCTGATAAAAATAGCGGTTCTAAAGAATTGTACCGACGATCCCAAAGAGATCGCAAATGTTGTCGCAGAGCGTACACACGCACAGGTGGTTCAGGTGATCGGAAAGAAGATCGTGTTATACAAACCGTTTAAGGAAAATCCTAAAATAATCCTGCCCAGATAAACAATGGAGGTATTCCATGAAAAGCGGAACGCGAATCGGCATTATGGGAGGTACCTTTAATCCCATCCACAATGGTCATCTGCTGTTAGCCGCAGAGGCACAAAGACAGGTTTTGCTGGATAAAATCCTGTTTATGCCAAGCGGAAATTCCTATATGAAAAGCAATGTTCTTGAAACGCAGAAGCGGGTTGATATGGTGGCCTTGGCTATAGAGCAGTATCCTGATTTCGAGCTGTCCCTGATCGAAGCTCAGAAATCGGGAAACACTTACACAGTGGAGACATTAGAGTATCTGACGACATCAGACCCCGATGCGCAGTATTTCTTTATCATAGGGGCGGATATTCTGTTTCAGATAGAACAGTGGCGGGATCCGGAGCAGATCTTTCGCATGGCAGTACTGGTATGCGCGGTAAGAGATGACTATGACCTTGATGCGATCCAGAAGAAGGGAAGGATTCTGGCGGAATCTGGTGCAGAGATCATTTATTTAAATATGCCTAAATTAGAAATATCATCTACAGATATAAGAGCAAAAGTAAAATGCAGCCGATCGATCTCGGCGCTTGTGCCGCCGGAGGTTTCGCACTATATAGAACAGGAGCATTTATATTATGAAGAAGATTAAGAAATATTTGAAAAAACATCTGACAAAAGACCGGTATCATCATACGCTTGGTGTCGCATACACGGCCGTTGCTATGGCTATGCGGTATAATCCTGATCCCAGCAATCCTGATTTTATGAGGAGGGCGGAAACTGCAGGGCTTCTTCATGACTGTGCCAAATGCATGGATAATGACAAAAAACTTCATATTTGTGACAAAAATGATATTCCATACAGCGATTTTGAAGCCAGGCATCCATATCTTCTGCATGGAAAAGTGGGCGCCTACATTGCGAAAACAAAATTTGACATACAGGACGAGGATATCCTGCAGGCCATCACGTGGCATACCACAGGGCGTCCCGATATGTCATTGCTGGAAAAAATAATCTTTATCGCGGATTATATAGAACCTTCCCGCAATCCGATCCCGGAGCTTGATGCGATCCGCCAGCTTGCATTTATTGACATTGACAAAGCTATGGAAAAAATTTTGTCAAATACGCTAAAATTCCTTGAGGAAAAGGGAAATCCGATAGACCAGATGACACAGACGACATATGACAGTTATGTACAGCCTACATATAAAGGAGGGAATTTCGCTTGAATACAGACAATACTGCTTTAAAAACAATTGTTGAGGCTCTTGAAGACAAGAAGTCAGAAGATATACAGCTCATTGACATCAGTGGGGTATCGACGATCGCAGATTATTTTGTGATCACAAACGGTACAAACGTGAGCCAGATCCAGGCACTGGCAGACAATGTGGAAGAGAAGCTATCCATGGCCGGAATCCGGCCGAGAAGCGTTGAAGGCTACAACACCGCAAACTGGATACTGATGGACTACAACGATATTCTTGTACACATATTTGACAGGGAGAGCCGTGGATTCTATGATCTGGAACGCATGTGGCGTGACGGGAAGACCGTTGATATAGCGTCCATATAATGATAAAATTTGTGACGAAAGCGATCAAATATGAAAGATTTGATCACTTTCGTCATTTTTTTGTAATAAATATGAAATTTTTATTACAAGTTATGTTCGATGTCGCTGGGATTTAGTGATATAGACGAAAAACACCATAAACTTTTCCAAGAATTTCTACATCATCTAAAATAATGGGCTCCATTGTGTCATTTTCCGGCTGAAGCCTGTAGTGTCCGTCTTCTTTATAGTATGTCTTAACAGTGGCAGAATCATCGACAAGGGCGACAACAGTATCACCATTTTCAGCTGTGTTGCAGGCGTGGATGAAGATCTGATCCCCATTGAAAATACCTGCATTGATCATACTGTCGCCTTTGACCTTCAATACAAAGGACTCGCCGGCCGGAACCATCTCGGCAGGAATAGGGAAGTAGCCCTCAATATTCTGCTCGGCAAGGATCGGTAAGCCGGCTGCGACAGTTCCCACGATCGGGACACTTGTCATCTCATGTCTGACCATCTGGAAGCTGTCATCCATGATCTCAATAGCGCGGGGTTTTGTCGGATCCCTTCTGATATATCCGTTCTTCTCAAGTGTCTCAAGATGTGAATGAACGGAAGATGTGGACTTAAGGTTTACGGCCTCGCAGATCTCCCGAACTGATGGCGGATATCCTTTTCTGAGAATCTCCGCTTTAATAAATTCCAAGATTTCTTTTTGTTTTGCTGTTATTTTTCCATATGCCATTTTTTATGCCTCCTTTTTTGTTATTATAACACACCTTACAGAAAATTGCAAACATATATTCCGAAAAATTGTTTGGAAATTTTTTGAGAAAGTATTGACAAGCAAATCTTTGTTCTGTATAATCTGTCTTAAACAGCTGTTCGGAATAATTGTTTGGAAATCATGTTCGTTCTATTTCTGTAAAGGAGTAATGCTTTATGAATCATACAGATTACACAACAAAGGCGCTGATCAACAGGCAGAACCGCAAAAGGCAAGTGAGACGCCACAGGAGCGCACTGATCGTATCCTTATTTATGATCATAACAGTATCGATTTTACTGATTTCTTTTTCGACAGAAGCAAATGATATGGAACACCAGCCTTCCTACAAATATTACAAGAGTGTCGAAATAGAAAAAGGGGATACTTTATGGTCTATCGCCAATGTCAATTTTGATCCAGCTCATTATAAGGACATCAATGAATACGTCTCAGAAGTAATGAAACTGAATACGCTGTACTCTGATGATATTGTTGCCGGACACTATGTCATAGTTCCATATTACACATCGGAATTTGTGAGTGATTAGGATCTGCGGCATCGGTCATATTCCTGCAGCTCGTCAGCGTTTTTCCCTCAAAGTGACAGCTTTTGCAGCCTGGCGCCGTCTGTCTTCCTCAAGTGCGGCATAATGCTTTCTGGTGGTATTGACATCCTTGTGGCCCAGCACATCTGCCACAAGGTAAATATCACCGGTTTCCCTGTAAAGAGTGGTGCCATAAGTACTTCTCAATTTGTGCGGCGTTATCTTTTTCAGTGATGTGACCACAGAAGCATACTTTTTGACGAGATTTTCTACGGCACGCACAGTGATCCGCTTATTCTGCATGGACAGAAACAGGGCATCTTCATGTCCCTCCACAGGTGTCATGGCAGAACGCTGCTCGAGATAGTCAAGAAGCGCGATCTCAACCTCTTCGCCAAAATATACAACCGCCTCATAACCGCCTTTGCGCCGTATTTTGACACCGTTGTTTTTGAAGTCGACATCCTGTATGTCGATACCAACACATTCGGATACTCGAATTCCGGTTCCAAGCATCAGTGTAAGAAGTGCGATGTCCCTCAGCTTATTTTTTTCATGGTACTGCAGTTGTTTTTTGGTCAGATTTTCCCCATTCTCGACGGTATCGAGCAGTATGGCGACTTCATCGGGATCTAATCTGACAATTTCCTTATCATGCAGTTTGGGCATCTGGACAAGAGCGGCAGGGTTCTTTTCGATCATCTCGTTTTTGAAGAAATAATTGTAAAAGCTTCTCAATGATGCGAGTTTTCTTGCCTTGCCTCTTTCATCATTCATATATTCCTTGCCATCTTTGGTATAATACGTGCAGTGCTCCAGGTATTCCTCAATATCCAGCCTGGTGATGAGATCGAGAATTTCAAGCCGGTATTCCCTGATCGGCGTTTTTTTGAAAACAGGATTGTTATCATGAAGATATTCAAAAAACACACGGATATCATAGGCATAGGCAACCCGTGTCCTGCTGGATATGTATTCCTGCATACCCCTGAAGTATTGCCCGCAAAAGGGTGGGAGTGTATCTAACAGTTCCCTTAAATGCATAATATTTTTTTTATTGACCTCATCGTGATAAGTCGATTTGTTTACTTTTTCCACTTGAACGCAGCTCCTCTGATAATTAATAAAACTTTAGTACAAATATACGTACAAATATGCTATAATCATTTTATACCATTTTACAAAATAATTCCAATTAAAAATTGGAAAAGATAGGAGATAGTCAGGAAATGAAAAGTAATAAAGACTATATTAAATGGGGACTTACAGCATTTTTTGTGGTTCTTGGGGGTTTTGTGAGCTATTATGTGATCTTTCACATCGACAGCCTTTCATCTACAATAAAAAATCTTTTTTCGATTTTAATGCCTATCATAGACGGATTCATACTGGCATATTTGCTGGCTCCACTTGTGAATGCAACAGAGCGTATCATCACCACTCCTTTTTTTGTTATGATCAAAAAGGAAGATAAGAAGAATCCAAAACGTTTTCTCTCCATTTTAATCACAGATTTATTGGTTTTATGGGCAATCTATGTATTTTTCTCGATCGTTATACCGCAGATCGCCAACAGCATCCGTACTATATTAGAACAATTTCCGAGTTATATCAATACCTTTGGTCTCTGGATCGCCAACCTTTTAAATGACAATCCTGAATTTCAAAAGAGTGTTATGGACTTTATATACCAGTCCTCCACGGACTTTACAACAGTGATCAACAGTGAGATCCTGCCTCAGCTCAACAGCCTGAACAATGTGACAGAGATGTTATCACAGTTTAGTGGTCTCATCAATGTCATCACATCAGTTTCGATGAGTGTTTATTCTATCTTCAAGGAAATCTGGAACCTGGTGATCGGTTTTATCATTTCCATTTATTTGCTGTCAAGCAAAGAGTTGTTTGCCGCCCAGGCCAAGAAAATGGTGTATGCCTTTTGTTCTGTGAACCGTGCCAACCGTTTTATCAGTAATGTGCGTTTTGCCCATAAGACTTTCGGCGGTTTCTTTGTCGGAAAGATATTGGATTCGATCATTATCGGTATCATATGTTTTGCTGTGACAAGCATACTTGGAACACCGTTTTGTGTGTTGATCAGTGTGATCATCGGGGTAACAAATATCATTCCATTTTTTGGCCCTTTTTTGGGAGCAATTCCATCCACATTACTGATCCTTTTTATTGATCCGCTGCAGGCACTTTATTTTGTAATATTAGTCATAATATTACAGCAGGTTGACGGAAATATCATAGGTCCCAAAATCCTCGGGAGTTCAACTGGTTTGTCAAGTTTCTGGGTAATATTTTCCATTACCTTGTTTGGAGGGATCTGGGGAATCATGGGAATGGTCGTGGGCGTGCCGATTTTTGCAATCTTGTTTGCGTTCATGAAATCTTTGATCGAGACAAGATTATCCGCAAAAAACCTGTCCCCGGAAACCAAAAAATATTTGAGACTGTTATATATTGATGTAGGATCCAGCGAATATGTAGAATTTGCTGAAAACGCCAAAAAACCATTTGGAGATATCACACAAATTTTGGTCAAAGGACATGAAAAGTTGAAAATAAAACAAGACAATGCTACAGATCAGGATCCTAAGGATGAAAACAAATAACAAAAAAACCTGTGAGTCACGGCACTCACAGGTTTTTTGTTGAATACTTTAACAACTAGTTGGCGCCAGACGAAATATCATAAATGAAGCATCTACAGCACCAACTATTCGTTAAAGTATGCTTTTGCGAATAAACAGACGTCACTCCCCCTATTTCCACAAATACACCAAAAATACATTTATTCGAAATAACTGACAGGATATCTCAGGCTGCACCTTGCGAGTTTTTGCATGATGCGGTCATATTCTTCGCCTGTTTGTGGTGTTGGACAGTAATCATTTTTAATGTCTGTTGAAGATACTTTACAGGGAATGATTTTGCTTTGTCCATAGGAAGCAGTTCCGGAATTATCCACAAAAAAGGTCTGCTGAAAGATAAACGTATCTTTATCGCTTGGATTTTTGTTTGCGCCAAAGCTGAAATTGCCAAGGCTGTAACAGATGATTTTTCCCTGATATACTTCAATGCCCTGAACCACATGCGGATGTGCCCCGACAACAATATCCGCTCCGTAGTCAATCGCACGATGTGCAAATGATTCCGTTACGGCATTGCTCTCATATTCCCGTTCAATCCCTCCGTGGAACATAACGCAGATGATATTGCATCCGTTATTTCTTAATTCAAGGATCAGGTTCTGGAGCTTTTTTGTCAGCGCATTGTTCATTGACCAGCAGTTTAATCCGATAAATCCTGTCCGGATGCCATTGCGCTCAAGCGTACATGTCTCCAGCTCTCCGCAGTATGCGATTCCATGGTCTTCCAGAATCTGTCTGCAGGAATCATACCCCGCCTGTCCGCAGTCATAGGTATGATTGTTGGCCAGATTTACCACTTCTATGGAACCGCTCTGGAGGGCGCCGACATATTCCGGCTCGCCTTTGATCGGATATTTCTTCTCCGCAACCTGTTTATATGGCGTCAAAGCACCTTCAAGATTGACGTAAGTGATATCATCCTGATCAAAGATTTCCCGCACATTTTTGAAAAAGTAATCGTTTCCATATAGATTATAGTAATCCCGCCACAGATTTCCGCCGCCTTGTCCTTTGAAACCGCCCAGTGTGCAGTCCCCGGCAAAGGATATCGTGAGCTGCCGGACCTCCGCCTGCATCCTGGACACCTGTTCAGCATCTGCCGGATCGGTCGCGGATCGTCCCTCTGATCTCCCAAAACTGACATAATGCTGGTATAATGCCAGAGGATCTGTCCCTACTTCTGCCGGTACATCCGGGTAGGTGTCGGCATAGTACGCCGCATCGAAGATCGTGCCGTCTGCCATTCTCTCAGGTGCAGCACATACGGTCATATTATTGGCAAGCATTGCCGCCGCTGCCACTGTAAATAGAATTTCTCTTTTTGATTTCTTCATTGCTCTTTCCTTCTCTGCATATGAATCTGGTAAGCTTGAAACACGCTCTAGAGAGCACGCATTTTTTTGGCAAGGCTGTATGGAATGATATTTCCGGACCCTGTCTGCGTGTATGCGGCCTCTTCCTGGACATAGGAGACCATAAGGGCAGCATCATAATTTCTGAATTTGGCTATCGTGGTATCCAGAACTGCTGTTTCGTTTTTGGACAATCCGAACGGATCCAGTGCAGCATTTTGATAAAATCGATATCTGGATGACTCATAGTCCTCCTCCGCCTGCACGATCACATTTTTCAGACCTGTCAGACTCGCATGACCGATCGGCATCATTCCCATGGACTCATGGCGGTAGACCAGCCCTGTCATGGAGTTGCCGCAGGTTTTAAAGAATAATGCATCGGCATACCAGAGCAGATTCACGAGCTGGATTTTGTATAGATCTGCGATCCGCTCTGCAAAGTATGAGACAACGCTTTCAACTTTGTCAATGTCAAGCAGCTTATAGCCGTTAAAATCAGAAGGGACGGAAAATTTTACATACTCACCCGCAAAAACCTGACGGCTCAGAAACTCTTTTCCGTAAGAATCCAGTCTTTCTACCATCCTGGTCCGTATCTGCATTCTCTTCGGCTCCGGAAACTTGTCACTGTTTTTATCCAATAGAGCGATCGCCTGGAGCGGATTTTCCTGTATGATGCGCAGCATCGTGTCATAAGCCTCGTCCTGTATTGCCTTGCTCTCATACCGGGCGATGGTCGCTTCCCCCCAGCCGAGCAGTCTGGCCGCTTCCACCTGTGTCAGGCCATAATTCTCGCGCACCGCAACGATCTCATCGGAAGTAAGCAGATCGTGTGTCCTGCGGTATGCGTTTCTCGCCGCCATCTGGTTGCTGTTTACCAGGCTCTCTGGCTGAAATTCGCGGCTGTCCTTTTGATCACCCGGACTTTCGGAATTGCTCGTGCTGCTGTTGTTTGTACAAATGTAAAAATGTTCCTCATAGAATACCTTTTCACCTTTCATGAAGGTGCTGGTCATTCGAGTCCGCTCTTCCACCTCGTGGAGCATATTACAAATGGGACAATCCATGTGAATTTTGCCAATCAGCACGCTGTTTGCCATTCTAAGCCACCTCCGACGCCATATTCTATCAATTGATATTATAACGATCAATTGATAGGATGTCAATATCATCGCAGGATATTTCGCAAAAATCGCAGGTATTTTCATGATATCTGTGAGAACATCCTGTTAATATCCTATTCAACGGGCAGTCATACGGAGGCGATCACACTGCCGGCAGCCCTGCACAGATGCCGACAATAAGGGTGACTACAGTACCTTTTCAGTTGCCTTACATTTGATCTGCAAGAACCGATTAAAACCAAACATGCCATGAAAATCCTGATATCAGAATTTTCATGGCATGTTTAATTTGACTATATTTATAAAGTTACGCATGGTTTCCGGTTTCCCAGCACCATTTTGCGATCTTTGCGATCAACGCGTCATCAATCCTGCCGTAAGGGATACGGATCGTCCCCTTATCGGTCTTGTAGTCCTGGAGTTCCTCCTTAAAGTGTGATGATACAGTCCAATGTGTCCTTTCGATGCGGCAAAGTGAAGAATATTGTGCTTTTTCCAGTAAGTTGGCATACTCCATGAGATGCGCTCTTCCGCTTCCGGCAATGCGCTTCGGAGGATCTGACGGATATGCTGTAGTGCCTCCTGTTTATCCGGATCCTGGCATTGGAATATGCATCGATGTTTTCCGGCTTTTCCCCGCAGAAATGACTCTGTCCTTTTTTCTGAAATGTCTTCCCGCATTTGGGGCATTTCCACAGGGGCGCTTCCTCGCTGTCCCTTTCCTGCAGAACAACTTCGACAGTATCGCCAAAGCTCTTGCCGATCTGCCTGCGGATCTGTCTGGTTACGCCGATGATATAGCAGGGGGTGCCCATCTTTACGACCTGTCCCCTGTATGGAATGCCGTCAAAAGTGGCGTTTACCAGCAGACGGCCTTTGCCAAAAAGTTCTTTGATATCATATGGGACTTCTACATAGGCAGCATCCATATTTCCATTTTGAAGTATCGTTGCGCGAAACTTTAGTTCCATATTGTCCTCCTTGTTATGTTTTTACTGTAAACACTGCTTTTCCGAGAAATGAAACTAAAGCCACTCGCATCATTTCACGATCCACTCTCCAGAGCGATTACTGCCCTGACGTTCTACTTTTCCCTTCTGCTGTAATACCGCCATGATCCGTTTAACCGTTCTGATCGGTATTCCTGTCTCTTCATGAAGCTCCTTTTGTCTGATCTTTGAATTTTGACGTAACAAATTTAAAATAACGTCTTCATCGGTGCCAACTTTGGCACCATTGGCACCAAAGTTGGCACCATTGGCACCAAAGTTGGCACCATTGGCACCATTGGCACCAAAGTTGCAATTTCCGGGTTCGATCACGCCAAATTGATCTACTTTCGTTTCAGCCCGGTACAAGTTTACCCTGAAATCACTTCCCATGTCGATCAGCTCTGGTTCTCTCAGGCCGTATTCCATTGCATCCTGAAACATTCGGGGGATACCGCTGCCCCATGCCTCGATTACATTCATATACGAAAATGCAGCGGCAATCCCCTTGTTGCGGATCTTAGATAAACCGGTCTTCATTTTTTCAATTGTAATATCGTTATCCAACATCCCTGGCGAGGTGACCTCCAAACGGTCATCAAACAGTGCTACCTGTATCTTGCCGGGGGATAGATAGCTGCGATGACATACGGCGTTGGCGATCATCTCACGGATCGTTCTCACTGGAAGCTCATAAATATCCTGTCTTGCCACACCTTCAATCCGGCATCCGAGATTAATATGCTGCAGAACAAAATGATAGGCATCATCGATCTGCTGATATAATGCGCCTGAAAATTCTTTTTTAGTGATAAAGATATCTCTGACAGTCCCTTTAAATACTGCGCATTGAATCGTTGCTTCCGAAAATGCATCATTGCAGCCGTTCAACAGCAAATATCCTTTTGAGGGAATGATCTTTCCGTTCTTTTCAGAAATCAGTTTCCACGACAGAAGCTGTTTTTTTCCTACTTTTGGAATAGCCTGCTTTGCTTCTTCCGAGGTACACAGACTTAGGGCATATTGATACATGTTATCACAAAAAGCACAAACTTCCGCTTCTGAGACTACCATCGCTGATTCTGTTTGATCAAAACTACGGTTCGTACCATCCAGAATGAATTCCTGTATCGTGTATGCCTGTGCCTTTCTTGTCGTACCCGAAACTCTGATAAAAGTTCCTTCCATCATTCCCATGCTTTTGATATAATAGGGCTTTTGCATACCCGATGAGATTTCCACCACGATCACGTATTTTCCATTGACCTCCTGAATGGCGATATTCGGTGTGATCTTTGGTTCACAGCTGTCACAAATTGCATTGGTAATGGCATCCATTTTCAGAAACACATCGTCTTTCTCAAAGCCCTTCACTGCCAAGGTGTTGTCCTGCACTCCGAAAATCAGTTTTCCACCAGTGCCATTTGCAAAAGCCACAACTGTTTTCATATATTTTTCGCTTTTAGGCGGGATATCTTCCTTAAACTCCATGAATTGGGATTCTCCCTGAAAAATTCCCTCAATGACCACAGCCTATACCTCCGGTATCTTTTTTAATGTATTGGGTCTCAGGTCACGCGGCTGTATCATTCTCAACATAGTCAACTGATTAATCTTCATACAGTTCCTGCAGTATAGCGACGGCAGCCGCTGTCCTTCTTTTACAGATATTTTTGTTCCGCATTTTGGGCATATGTATTCCAGCATATGATCTTCCTCTTGTATTTCTGAAACTATGATCTTTATCTTTAGAATTGTATAACTGTACTTATTATATACCCAGAACCCGCATTTCTCAATCAGTTTCTTTACGAACACTTATATTTTCTCCAACTGCACACAAGAAAGATCACAGATGACACTGCCGCGAAACCAACTACAGCGGACAGCATCCATGGATAAATCTCTCTCCATATGCTTATATCCCAATACATTCCCTCCATGATCAGCCAGATCGGAAGTGATACGTAAAAGAGAAAACGATATCTCAGAAAATAGCCCATGGCTGCCGGGAGCGCACAGCACACGGTTTTGGCGATGCAGGAATATCCTTTGTTAGAAAATTCCGGGACAAAACTCATGAGCGCGATCCCGAGTAAGATCAATGGAAATACATTCATGATGACAAATATAGAATTCTGATCCTGTCTTAGTATAAATAAGAGAAGCGGCAGCAGGATACTGATAATGACGGCTACAACCGACTGCAGGGAGCTTTTGCAGTGTGCGGAAAAGTACAGCGAAACCGCCCCGGTCTCAGCCATCGCCAAAAAACAGGACAGGACATAATAACATAAAAATTCCCTCATATAATCGGTGGTGGCGTTATGATATTCGTTCCAGTCACTGATATACGGCTCTCCCTGCATCACCTGGCCGTAGAAACAGTTCAGGCCATCCAGGCCGAACACGCTCCACGAGAGCACGAGAACCAACAGCAGGATCACGGCATAGATCCCGGCCGCAACAGTCATTCCTGCCGCGATCTTGACAAGGATATCCTTTGCCGGCCCCTCTTTCGTGGTGAATAAGATCTGCCGCGTATTGATAGAATTCTCTCCGGAAAAAACCGGCGACAGGGCGATCAGGGTCAGTGCGATCCCCAGGATGCATCCCGTCTGCAGTACCTCCGTGAATGCCTTCCATCCGTAACTGTACTCTAATAAAAGCGCTTTGCCTGTCATGGCACTTGCCTTGCCAAGTTCCGTCTCCGCGATCGGATAGGTACAGGTTCCCACACGATAATCTTCAAAGTCATGAAAATATCCGTCCGAAAATCCATTCATGATAAAATCATTCAGATAATTTCTGTCTGTGAATACATTGGAAAACTCTTCTACCCCGCTTGGGAATCCATATTTTTCAATGATCTGCGCTACTTTCTGGTCCGTGAGCGCTCCCTTAAACTCCTCCGTGATCCCGCGGTCCATCCTGACAGCCTGATAACCTGTATATTTCACACCGTTGATCGTCGATTCCGTGCTTATGACATAGCTCCAGAAATACAGCAGCAGGATCGCCAGCGAGGCCAGCGCGCTGTATATGAACATCTTTTTCGAGCAGATCTTATATAATTCGATCTTGTACAGTCTCATTTGAATCCTCCTCAATAGCTTTTTCAATATAATACAGATACGCGTCTTCCAGCACCGGTTCCACCGCTGCCGCGTCGGGGTGCGGCTTCTCTCCTGACACGATCCGCAGCTCCACCTGTTCCCTGCGGTCATCCCCATTGTAATTTCTGAGATTGCTCACTGCATACGCTGCTTCGAGTCTGTCTGCTGTCTGGGCAGGCACGATGCAGTTCCATACACAGCCCGCGACAGGCTCCAGGATCTGCGCTGGTGTTCCGGATTTGATCAACTGTCCCTGTTTCATGATCATGATCTGGTCAGCGATATATTCCACGTCAGACACGATATGTGTCGAGAGGATCACGATCCGGTCTTTTCCCAGTGCGCTGATGATATTCCGGAAGCGGACCCGCTCCCTTGGGTCAAGCCCTGCTGTCGGCTCATCGAGGATCAGGATTTCTGGATCGTTCAGAAGCGCCTGTGCGATGCCGATCCTGCGCAGCATGCCGCCGGAATAGGTCTTTAGCTTCCTGCCGGCGTCCTCGCTCAGTCCCACTGTTTCCAGCAGATGCGCTATGCGTTCTTTTGCAGTGTGCGGTTCTATCGCCTTCAGTGCGGCGATATAGTTTAGAAAACACACTGCGCTGAACTCCTTATAGTACCCGAACTCCTGCGGCAGATATCCCAGCAGGTTCCGGTAGGCTCCGCCGAGCTGTCCGATCGGTATTCCGTCACAGGTGATCTGTCCCTGTGTCGGTTTCAGTATGCCGACGATCATGCGCATCAGTGTCGTCTTTCCCGCACCATTTTCACCAAGCAGCCCGTACACCCCGTGATCAAATCCTGCCGTCAGGCTCTGTACGGCGCGTTTCGTATGTTTTTTGTTTCCGTATGTCTTTTCCAATCCCGTCAATTCTAATCTGCACATAAGATCTCCCCCTTATCCAGCGCATTGAAAAATCTCCTGACCTGCATCGCCAGCATGCCAGTGCCTGCAAGCAGTGCCATGCCCCAGAACACCAGTGCCGACGACTCATACAGAACCTGGATCGATGAGAGCACAGCCCAGAATCCCCCGGAAAAGATGCCGGCTGCAATGAGCAGCAGCAGATTTCGTCTTCCGGCCTCCGAGATCATCACTGTCAGACAGATCCATTCTGTAAACACAAACGGAACCAGGATATAGAGTCCCGTCCGTATGATATCCAACTGATATTTCAGACCGGCAGACACCGTCGTGATCATCAATGCCGCAAGGCTGATCACGCCCGAGTACACCATCTGAAACGCCGTGAGTTGGCGCACGTTAAAATAACAGCTCTCCCCAAGCTCGGTCATTCCCGCAAAGAACAGATTGCCCACCTCCAACAGCGACAGTGCACCCAGCACGCCTGACACGATCATGGCGATCTGATCCCAATGCCGGTATCTCCCGAGGAAAATGATCCCCAGACAGACCGCCAGATGAAGGAACAGGATCGTCTTGTCCATGTAACAGAACTGATACTTCAGAATCGCAAAGTCCAGGTGCTTCCGGTTTCTTCCCGGCGATAACATCGCCTGCGCCTTCTGATCCAGCTGCAGTTGTTCTAAGGTTTCCTGTTTTCTGGCGTCGTCAATTAGGAGAGACGCGTCATATTTGCAGAAAATTTCTCTGATATCATCATATTTTTCAGCCATAATACCACCTCTCTTTTACATTTTCTTTCTGATGCCCGCGATCCCCAGCCGAAACCGTGTTTTTGCCGTCGGCAGGCTGCAGCCCGTGATCCTGGCGATCTCGCGGAACTTCAACCCGTCATGGATCCTCATGATCACAACCTCCCGCTGCTCCTGCGGAATGCCCTGCAGCAGCTCCCGCAGAAAAAGTTCATTGTCACAGTCCTCGATCGACCTGCCATAATTTGCGGGTTCTCCCATCACAGTGTCTATGTTGCTATTGACCCCGTCAGTCATTGACTCGAGGGAAATGGTATTCTCCCTCTGAACCGCCTGTCTGCGGAAATGATCACAGCACAGGTTGCGTGCGATCATGATGAGATACGCTTTCAGATTTCTATGCTTACAGCCGTCTGCATATTTCAGGTACCTCAGAAATACTTCCTGCGTAATGTCATAGGAATCCTCCTCGTTTCCCGTGTAATACCGGCAGAAACGGTAGACATCATCATAATAATTCTCAACTGCCGTCTCGGCGGCAGACCGTCTGTCTCTTTGATCGATCATTTGTCACCCCTGCAAGGAAAATTGGCGCCTCATATCTGTATACACTATATAAGACTTTGTATCTGTCCAAAAAGATCCATACAATTCATTTTTTTCAAAAAAATAAAAGGGTGCTGTACAGCACACCCTTTTATGCGCAGACCCGTGCAGAGGAAAAATGCCGCTAAGGCGCCGCACGGGTCCGCGCGCGAGTTTTGGAGAAGGACATTCCCCTGCTCGATCTTAGTCTGTCGCAAGCTGCCGGATATCATACAAAGGATTCATCATACCCCTTCCGGCTTCCATGTGGTACTTCTGGAGGATCCGTTTCACGACCATACCGGCATTTTCCGTGTTCACGTCCATCAGCAGTACCAGTATCTGTGACGGACCGTACCTGGCTGTCACATCACTTTTCCGCAGCGAGGACACGATCGCATGCTGTAAATGTTCCAGTTGTCTCTGGATCGTCATTTCATCGGCATCTGTATCAGTCTCCAATGTAAAAAGAATACACTGTACATCCCTGGAGCTGCGGACCAGGTTTCTCGATAAAAAACGATAGATCTTCTCAAAATGATCGTACTCCACCTCGAGAGAGCCTTCCATTTTCCGCTCCCTCAGCTTTCCTGTTATTTCCTCGATCGAACTATGCGGTCTGGTATAGACCACATTGCTGATCTGTTTGTCATCCAGATCGGCATAAAAGCGATATCCATCCTTCCCCTCGTTCTTTACACTGTAAAGCGCCTTATCCGCATTTCTGTACAACGCCTCATAAGTCACACCGTCGTGCGGCGCAGCGGCGATACCCATGGATATCGTCACCTGCATCGGCCTGTCCGGAGTGACAATACTGCGCTCGATCTGCCGGATAAAACGCTGAGCCTTTGCTTTTACCTCGTATTTGTCATAACACTCCGGAGAAAAGACTACAAATTCGTCGCCTCCAAGCCTTGCGATGATATCCGCCAGATCCATGACTGCCTTCAGCGCTTTCGCAAATCTGACCAGCACACGGTCTCCTTCCATATGGCCGTATGTATCGTTGATACTCTTAAAATTATCCAGATCCATAATGAAAAAGATCCCTTCGCACCGTGCGCGCAGACTGGCATTGACCAGTTCCGGAAATCCCTGACGGTTTCTCAGCCCCGTGAGCGGATCCCGCTTCGCCATGGCGAGCATCTCCTGCTGTTTTTCAACAGTCTTTGTCATTTCCTGCAGCCGATATTCCAGATCCTGTTTTGTTGTCTCGAGTTCCATTAATCTTTGGTTTTCACTGCTGCCTGCCGTTTCTGACTGAAAAACTGTATGCATATTTCCCCTTCTAATGCTTTTGTACTGATAAGCCTGTTTTTCTCATAATTGTTCATTTACGAGATATTTACGAACACTATACCATAAAAACTGGCTAAATACCATAAAAATTAGCAAAACTATCTGTTGCTATTTCTTGCATTTTTGGTCAGAATTTTCCACTGCTGCCGCCATGTGTCGTACCGGAGGACGACTTGTGCGTCTGTGAACCGCCCGGGTTTCCAGATCTGGTCGAGCTGTTATTCTCAGCTTTTTTCCTGCGATCGACATGTCTGTAGAGATACAGGTCATTTTTTCTCGTCAGATGCATGCTCCCCTGTTTGATATAATTGTCCGCCTCCGACTGGCTGTGCACTGTTTTCAGCTGTCCTCTCATGATTCCCGTCACGATCAGTGATATAACGAACGCTATGATCAATGCCACTGCGAGATTCCAGACAAGATCAAACGGTTCCTGCGGAAGATGATCGATGTCATAGGGTTCTCCCGTATCTGCCTGTGTTATGAAAGCATCACACAGCACTGCAAAATTCGTAAATGCTGCCGCGTAGTCGCCCACACTCAGATCGGTCACAAATCTTTCGGATATATAGGCCTGTCCTGCGTCTGTGAATGCGGTTATGCCGTATCCAGTCGTCGATATGCACCAGTCTCTTTCTTCCATGCTGATCAAAAGAAGGATACCGTCCCGCTCATCCCCGAAACCGTAGCCGTTATAGTCATAAAAATCATCAGCATATACAACAGCGGTCTCTCCTTCCAGGGAATCGACAGTGACCACAACGACATCGAACTGATGCCGTTCACTGATCTCATCCAGCCTGTCTGACAGAGCAGATTCTTCGCTGTCCGTGAGCAGATCCGCCTGATCCACAAGCCTCGGCAGATCTGCCGCAGACGAGGGGATCCCGAAAAGGAAAAATGCACAAAAAAAAACGAAAACGAGAAATACAGTCCGAATTCTCTGATTCAATGTTCTCATCACCTACACCCCCTCACAAAAGCCAGAACAGGTAGGAAACGGCAAACAATGCCATTCCCAGGATCCCTGTCAGGCCAAACAGCCATTTTTTGTATGCAGCTTTGTCCAGAGGCAGATCTCCGACCATCCTGCCTGTCTGACCGTTCATGGCAAACAGATAGTTCTGTCCATTCCACGTGGTGCTCAGAAGCCATACCGGAAAAAGGGCATAGGATACCTTCCCGTTCTGCAGCTGGATGCTGCCAGTTTCCTTTGTAACTGTCGTGTAGCCCTTTACCGTCTCGGAAAAGGCATCCTCGGCACTGCGGCGGATCCGCTCATTGGCACGCTCCACGCTCCGCTCTGCGTCCACATCATATTTGTCCGCCAGATAGCCTGCCAGATATGCGGTCTGGAAATCCACCACTTCCGAGAAGTCAAACGGCTCGATAGATTCCATCAGATCATCCGGCATTTTAGCAGAACCGTCCACTGGAACATGTTCAAATCTGAGCTTTCCGCCTCTGCCTACCGCATAAAATTTTGTCTCTGTATAATCATATTTGCTGTCGCTCCATGTCCGCACTTTGGTCGCCTTATAGCGCATCTGGACATCCGCAGCGGTATCGAACAGCCAGAACGGAACATACACGCCTTTGATCTCGTTGATGTGATTTTGGTCTTTAAACACTTTCGGGAGCAGGCGCTTTCCCTCATAATGTTTCCTGAGAGCCTCTTTCGCAGCCCTTTTGTCGATCTTAAACGGAATCACAAAATCAGGTCTCAGTTCACCCGAAAACTGCCCCATCAGGACTACCGGATTTCCGCAGAATGGACAGGCAGTCGCCGCTGTATTTTCATCACACGCGATCTCACCGCCGCAGGACTGACAGACATACGCGTTGATCCCGCCAAGCTCATCCGCCTGCCACGCCTCCCCGGAGGCCATCTCCCAGCGCATATCGTCCGCCTGGTCGTTTCTCAGCTCGCTGTCATAGCCTGCCAGCGTTTCCATCTTGAACTCCGTATCGCAGTAAGGACATTTCATCTTCTGTATCGTACTGTCGAAGGCGATCGCGCCGCCGCAGCACGGACATTTATATTCTTGTATTGCCGCCATCGTATTCCACCTTATCTTCCTTTCGTATGTCAGATGATGTCAAATGCCGCTTTATATACATAAAGCGGCATTTGATCAGTAAAATTTCATTGCCGGATACTCCTGTCATCGCACGTCATTCTCGTCAAACGGATCACCGCACTCTGGACAGAATTTGGGCGGATGTGAGGGATCGTCCGGTTCCCATCCGCACTTGTCGCATCGGTAAAGCGGTGATCCCTGCGGTTTCTTCGCACCGCATTCCGAACAGAATTTTCCTTTGTTGGTCGCGCCGCAGGCGCATACCCATCCATTGTCTGTCAGCGGTTTTGCCGCACCGCATTCCGGACAGAACTTTCCTGTCGCCTCCGTTCCGCAGGAACATTTCCAGACGCCTGGTTTCGCGGCAGGGCGCTGCTGCGGCATCTGCTGCTGTGCTGCCTGTTGCTGCTGTCCCATCGCAAACAGGTTCTGCGCGTTCATGCCGCCTCCGGCATTCATGGCCATTCCCATGCCCATAAAACCGGTCATCGCGCCTGCGGCGTTGGACGCCGCCGCTTTCATGGCATCCGCCTGTGCTCCCGCCAGCGTCGCGCCTGCCATGTTTGGATTCTGCAAAACAGCTGTGCGCTGTAACTGCTTGATCATCTCCGCATCTTCCTTCGGGAGGGTGACAGATCCAAGCGCGATGCTGACAACCTTCAATCCGCGCAGCTCGCCCCATTTCGCTGAGAGGACTGTGTTCATCGCCTCCTCAAGCTCTGCATTGTGGGAGACGATCTGGTTCGGACGCAGTTCCAGATCAGAGAGCCTTCCAAACGCCGGCTGAAGCGCGCTGATAAACTCCGTTTTCAGCTGGCTGTCCAGCTCACTGCGCTCATAGTCCTGCTCCACATTGCCGCAGACATTTGCGTAAAACAGCAGTGGATCGGCTATTTTGTATGAGTAGACACCTGAACAGCGGACAGAGACGTCCACGTCCAGACCGATCCTGGAATCCACTACACGGAAAGGGATCGGGTTCGGTGTTCCGAATTTATTGTCCACCAGCTCCTTCGTGTTAAAATAATACACACGCTGATCCTTCCCCGTGTCGCCGCCAAAAGCAAAACGCTTTCCGATCGTCCTGAAGGTCTCTTTGATGCCTGTGCCAAGACTTCCTGTGAAGATACTCGGCTCCGTGGAGGTGTCATACTTGAATTCGCCTGGCTCAGCACACACTTCCACGATCTTTCCCTGCTCCACAATGATCATGCACTGGCCGTCCGCCACAGCGATCACGCTGCCGTTGGAAATGATGTTATCGTTTCCTTTCGTGTTGGAAGAACGGGAACCCGTGCGTTTCTTTCCCTTTGTGACCATGACATCCTTATCCATCGCCTCACAGTAGAAAAATTCCTTCCACTGATCTGCGAGCGTCCCGCCTAATGCACCCATTCCGGCTTTGATCAATCCCATATTAAAAACTCCTTTCTAAGGTAATCTTCCTCGAACAGACATCCATTTTCATATTTCAGTGACATATAGTACAGTGTACCGTATCCATCGGCAAAAATCAATATTATGACACGAATCGACTTGAAATTGCATTCAATCGACGCTGCTGAAACCGACTGGGAGGAGGTTGCCCTATGGGTATTGATCATGATATAAATACCTGCTTTTTGTCAAACGCATACTTGAGATATGTATTTTTGATCTCAGAACACTTTCCGTGCGGGATAGGGATCTCCGCCAGGCTCCTCATCGTGATCGTCTTGTACGAGATCTTCTGGATGTATTCCATATTGATCAAAAACGAACGGTACGGGCGCAGGAAATTATCATACCGGGTCAGCTGTCCGCACAGCTCGTCCAGACTGCCGGTTCCTTCCAGGACTTTGCCGTTTGCCATGTGAAACAGCAAGGTGCGCCCTATCACTTCGCAGTATTCCAGCCTGTCTAGATCGATCTGCGTGATCCACTGCGTCATAACGCGGTACCATAAGCTGTTCTACGAGCGCCTTGTATGGATCGATCTCATTGCTGAGCACCATCTTTGCGATCGTGGGTGAGAAACCGCTTACCAGAGCGACGCCAAGTACGTTTTCCCTGAGCGGGATCGTCATCGTCCTGCTGCAGATATTCCAGAAGACCAGCCTTGGCAGACGGTAACCGCGTGCTGCATACTCTCTGGAAAACGTATCAAACAGCTTTTCGTCAGGCGACACCCACCTGCCGTTGACACTGCTTCTTGTCGCTGTGTCAAATTCCATATCTGACAGGATCAGCAGGTTGGACGGAAGTTCCCGCTGCGGCATTCGATACTTGACTGCAGCGTCCAGTATCAGGCTGAACACCGCCTCGATGTTGGTATTGGACACCTCGTTGTGGCTCATGGCGATCTCCAGCTTGTCGTGAAGCGTTTTTCCCTTTGACAGGTCTACAAACTGCGGCGTCTGGCTGAACGTGATGTAGGTATCCCTGAACTGCCCTGTACAGTGCTCCGCGAAATAGATCGCAAGCGCATTTGCCACGTCAAGACAAGTCACTTTCGTATTTCCCACCCTGGAAAACATGCTTCCAGAACCGTCCGCGACACAGAGCGTATTTCCGTTGCCCTGCACATAATCAGGCAGTGCCTTCCACAGTGCTTCCAGCGTGTCATCAGGAGAGTTCAGATACCACCAGCCCGGTTTCCGCTCCGTGTCAACATACGAATGAACGATGTCGTGCGGATAGAGCACTCCCGCATGGATCGTCTGCTCTCCCTTTTTTACAGCGCCCAGAAATTCCCTGCGCCGATCCTCGTCATTCCGCAGAAATGCAGTGTTGTATACCAGATTTGCCCTTGATGGAACAGCCTCATAATTGATGTCAGTCCATCGTCCACTGCTCATCTTCACTTCCACCACATCCATGTACTGCCTGTATGCGGACAACATCCGGCGGTACTGCCTGCTTGTCATGGACAGCTTTTTTGCCAGTCTGCGCGCCATCTGCTTTGTATGGTCTGATGACGCGTTCTCTGAAGGAAGCCATTTCGCGCACAGGCTGATCGAGATCCCCTTCTCCCTGTTGACGCTGTCCTCCTGCAGCTGCTGCTGGATCAGCTTGACAGCCTCATCTGCAAGCGGAGTGTCCATCAAGTCCACCACAATATCCCACCGCGAATATTCCGGGATTAACGGCAGCAAAACCTTTCCGATCTCGATGTGGCTCTGCGCCAGATAGCCCATGATCGTCCTGAACAGTCTGCGCTCCCCGAGCCCCTGGCGCACATCGCCCGCATAGAAGAGCCACCGCACCGCGAGCGCCGGATTTTCATAATACGCCTTCACAAAGTGGCCTGTGATCACTTCCGGTGAAGCATTTCGGAACGAGGAAACTGCAAAATTCAGATCCAGCAGCTCCTTTCCAGATGTTCTGTATCCGACTGTGCCGTTCTCAGTCACAGAAGTATTGTATTCATTATTCAATATGTTCTTGATATTCTGCATGAATCCCATTTTGATTCCCTCCCTCTGAAAATATTTAATTGCAGACTGAGTTACGGTTCCATGATTTCATACATCACCAAACAGGGCTAGCCGGACTCGAACCGGCGGCAAGGGGATTAACAGTCCAATTAAAGATTGCTGCATGAGCTTTTGACAAAGCTCCTTTTTTCCTGCTCTACCAACTGAGCTATAGCCCTATATTGATCTTAACAGGAACGGCCAGGAGATTCTTATATAGCGGAATTGTGAACCATTATATCCATTATGTAAGATTGCTGTGTGTGCCTTTGTCAAGGCACGCGTCTCCCAGCCGCTCCATTTATTTACTATATCATGCAGTCAGCAATAAAACAATATACCTGTGGTATAAACTAACAGTCTATCTACACGACAAAAAGAGCACTTCGCACGGATCCCGCCGTCGAAATGCTCTCAAGATATTGATAAATAGTATTTATGATTTTGTTTATTTTGCCTGCTGGTTCTTTGACTCGAAATCCTCAATGTACTGAATGATGAGCTTCACTGTCCCATCCACACCGAGAATGCTGCTGTTGATCGACAGGTCGTAGCTGTCAGAGCGTCCCCACTTCTTGGTGGAATAATAATTGTAATAGCTCTGACGCTGTTTGTCCTTCTTGATCATCATCTCGCGCGCCTTATCCGCATCAATCTCATATTTTCTCATGATGCGCTCGACCTTGGCGTCCTCATTGGCATGGATAAAGATGTGCAGGCAGTTCTTGTACTCCTGCAGGGCATAATCTGCACAGCGCCCGACAATAACGCATGGCTCCTCCTCTGCGATCTTCTTGATCGTGTCAAACTGCGCCATAAAGACTTTGTGGCTGATCGGCATATCCACAAATGAGGAAGAATTGTAGCCAAACGTGTATGTATCCATGACCAGGTTGTAAAGAAAGGAATTGGTCGGCCTCTCATCGTGATTTCTGAGCATCTCCTCACAGAACCCGCTCTCCTTCGCGGCCCTTGAAAGTAGCTCCTTGTCAAAGCACTGGATCCCGTAATGGGCTGCAAGCTTCTCCCCGATCTCATGCCCGCCGGATCCAAACTGACGTCCGATTGTAATTATAGTATTCATAGTAACCCTCCATTCTGACTGTCAGGAACTGTCAAGAACTGACTTGTCGCCTTAACAGTTTCTTATCTATTACTGATATTATATCTCGTGGATGCCGATTTTTCAATCACTTTGTTTTTCGAAAAAAATTCCTACATCTTTCCTCTGAGTCGATCCAGCAGTTTTTCGAAATAATCCGGCAGCGGCGTCTCAAATTCGACATACTCCCCGCTTCCGGGATGGACAAAACCGATCGTCATGGCATGCAGAACCTGTCCTTCCAGATGACATGGCGGCTTTCGCCCTGAATACACAGTGTCCCCCAACAGAGGATGTCCGATACTTGCCATGTGAACCCTGATCTGGTGTGTTCTGCCAGTCTCCAGCCGGCACTCAATATATGTATATTGGCCAAAACGTTCCAACACAGTGTAATGTGTCACGGCGCGTTTTCCATTTTTTTCATTGACTGCCATTTTTTTCCGGTCTCCGGGATGCCGTCCGATCGGCGCGTCCACCGTTCCCTGCTCGTCCTTCACATTTCCGTACACGACTGCCCTGTATATTCTGGTAATGTCATGTGTCCTGAGCTGCTCCGCGATCGCATTGTGCGCCTCGTCGTTCTTGCAGACAATGATGGATCCTGTGGTATCCTTGTCGATCCGATGAACGATCCCCGGGCGCATGACCCCGTTAATGCCGGACAGACTGTCCTTACAGTGATACATTATGGCGTTGACGAGCGTTCCTTCATAATGTCCGGGAGCCGGGTGCACCACCATGTCTTTGGGCTTGTTTATGATCAGGATATCTTTGTCCTCATACAGAATATCCAACGGGATATCTTGCGCCGGGATATCTGGTTCTATGGAATCCGGAATGACAAATTTTACCTGGTCATCGACCTTTACCCTGTAGTTTGCCCTGACTACCGTGTCATTTACAAAAACATGGCCTTCTTTTATCACTTTCTGGATATAGCTCCGCGACAGATCTTCCATATAACTGCTGATGCATTTATCAATACGCTCCTCCGCCATCTCGGGAAGGATCTCGAAAACCACTTCATTCATACATACACCATTATTTTATGTCGCGGAATTTCTTTGTACGAAATGACAAAAACTCCAGATCCGTCTCTTTATAGACAAACAATAACAAGATCACCAGAAAGACAGATGACAGGGTTACATAGATATCGGCAACATTAAAGATCGGAAAATCGATCAGGCTGAAATATAAAAAGTCGACAACATAATCATTTCGTATCCTGTCGATCAGGTTTCCGATCGCTCCGCTCGCGATAAAGACAAGAGTGATATGAAGCTTCGTGTACATTTTCTGATAGGGCACTTTGATCAGGACATACACGATGACCGCAAGGATAATCGCTGCAATGAGCACAAAAAACATCTTTTGATCCTGCAGCATGCCAAACGCCGCACCGCGGTTTTCCAGATAATGCAGTTCAAATACACCTTCCCAGAGGATCCGCGGCTTCTGGTTCATCAGATTTGAAACGGCAAAATATTTTGTTGTCTGATCCACTGCAATCAGCAGAAGTGCCAATAATATGTCCACTGCTAACTGTATTTTTTTCTTCTTATTCATTCTATTGATCCCAATCTTCGTCCGTAAAATAGATCTCATTGATCCCGGCTATCATCTCTTCCCTGGTGACGGTCGTGTCGATCATAGCCTTCCCAACCTTCTTCAGAAGGATAAATTTGAGCTTATCGCCCTCCACCTTTTTGTCAGAGGATGTCAGCTCGCAGATCTCCTCCGGGTTGATATCTTCTATGGAGATCGGCAGGTTAAAGGGCACGAACATATCCCGTATCTCGTAATACTCGTCCTTGGAGAGCAGATTTCTTTTCCACGAGATGTAGGCAGCCGCAACACAGCCAAGTGCCACGCACTCCCCGTGCATCAGCTCAAAATTCTTTGCCTTCTCGATCGCGTGTCCGATCGTGTGCCCAAAGTTCAGGATCGCACGTTCACCCTTCTCTGTCGGATCCTTCTCAACAACGATCTTTTTGCAGGTGCAGCTTTTATAGACCATATCCTCCAGGATGTCCAGATTTCTGTCATGTATCTCGTACATATTTTCAATGATCCACTCATAGAACGGGGCACTCTTGATCAGTCCATGTTTCAACACCTCTCCCATTCCGGAATAGTACTGTCGGTCGTCAAGCGTCCTGAGCGTTGCTATATTCATGTACACAAGCCTGGGCATGTAGAACGCGCCGACCATATTCTTGTACTGGTCCAGATCCACGCCCGTCTTTCCGCCAATGCTGCTGTCCACCTGTGCCAGCAGTGTCGTCGGTATCTGCACGAAATCCACACCTCTCAGGTAGGTTGCCGCCACAAACCCTGTCGTGTCGCCTACCACACCGCCTCCGAGCGCGAGAAGCATATCTTTGCGCCCAAACTTATTTTGTATCAAAAACTCATAAATATTCCTGACTGTATCTAAATTTTTGCTCGGCTCTCCATTCGGAAAGTCATATACAAAAACTTCCTTGCAATGATCCTTCAGCACCCCGTACACTTCGTCCGCATAAAAGCCCTTCACCCTTGAATCCGTGATGATACACAGTTTCTTTCCGCTGATCTCGAACGGCTCAAGTTCTTTGACCAGACTGCCAAAATCCTGTTCATATACAATATCATAGATCGGCTTGTTGTTCATATTGATCGTTAATCGCTGTGACATTTTTCTCCTTTCGTCTAAAAGCCCTGCTCGCGCGACCCGTGCACCGCGCCTTAGCGGCATATTTCCTCTGCACGGGTCTGTGCATAAAAGGAAAACTCCCCATCTAATAACAGACGGGAAGTCTATCCATTCATATCCCCAATCAAATCTTAAATTACACCACGTGAGATAGGAACATCAAACGTTCCTGAAAGAATCTCCTGAAAATCTCCTGATATATCCACAGAAGCGGGTGTGATGATGAAGATGTAATTGGAAATCTTCTGAAGATTTCCATTGATCGCATATGTAGATCCCGACGAAAAGTCAATGATCCTCTGTGCGATCGCTACATCAAGCCCTTCCAGATTTAACACAACAGTCCGGTTTGCGAGAAGTGTCTCTGTGATCTCCCTGGCATCTTCGATGCTGTTCGGCCTGATCACACATACCTCCATACCATTTCCGGGTGCACGCTTGACAGCCCTGATCGGCGTTACCTTCTGTGACTGTTTCCTGGGCTTCTCTACCGGTTCATCAAAGTCTTCCTCTTCACGGACAACTCTCATTGGTTTTCTGACTGTGTTGTCTATGATCTCCCCCTCATCATAGAAATCATCGTCATCATAGTACTCTTCCTCGTTGTTCAAATGCAATGCGTCTAAAAACTTGTCCATTACTCCCATAGTTTTTCCTTTCTCTACGGCATATACTGCCTCACTCCGAAGATACCGGTTCCTACTCTGACATACGTAGCGCCCTCTGACACCGCTACCGTGTAGTCACCTGTCATACCCATAGATAAATTTTCCATAGTTATATTATCAATGTTTTCCTCCATAATGTCAACCGATATTTTTTTTAAATTGCTAAAAAATGGTCTGTTTTTTTCAGCATTTTCTACAAAAGGCGCTATCGTCATCAAACCTTTTACACAAATATTGGGTAATTTTGCAATATCCTGCACAAGTTGTTTCACTTCTTCGCATGTTGTTCCAAACTTTGTCTCCTCGTTTGCCACATTGACTTCCACCAGGATATTCACACATACGTTCTTTTTTACAGCTTCTTTACTGATCTCCTCCGCCAGCCGGAGGGAATCCACACTGTGGATCAGATAGACTTTGTCCACGATATACTTGACCTTGTTTCTCTGAAGATGTCCGATCATATGCCATCGGATGTCCCTGGGCATCTCCTCGTACTTGTCGAGAAGCTCCTGGACCTTATTTTCACCGAAATCCCGGCATCCATATTCATATGCCTCCCTGAGCATCTCCACCGGTTTTGTCTTGCTGACTGCGATCAGCGTCACATCCTCTGGATCCCGCCCGGCTTTTTGGCACTCCGCGGCGATACGATCCTCCACTGCTTTTATATTTTCCTGTATCGTTCCTTCTCTCATCCTTCTACCCCGCTCAATTATATGTGAAATCATTGTTGCTCACGCTTGTCGCATCCAGGACGATCCGGTCATATACTGTAAGACCGTACTGGGTGTTCGAACTGACGATCGAATATTCATCATTGTATGCCAGGACTGTGATCTGCTTGAAATCCGCATATCCTTTGTTCATGTTGTAGACGCCAGTTAGTACGCCCGTCTGGCTGACTGCCATTTTGTCCGTGGAATCCATCTTGCAGATATAATCTCCGATCTCCAGCTCGCTGCTGTCTATATAAAACTTTTCCTCGTCCGAACTGTAAACGTTCGTCTCGATAAACTCGTTGACCAGATTGCCGTTTTCATCAGCCTTCTCCTTCAGGACTCCATAATTTCCGTTCGGTCCGCCCTTCGTCATATAATCTGCCGGGATGATAAAAAATTCTTTCTCTGCGATCGCAGAGTTTGGGATCTTCAGCCCCTGTCTGTCAGTCACGACGAGCTCGATATCCACATAGCGGTCCGTGCAGAACGAGACACAGGAATTATTAAAGATCAGTTCTGCGTATATTCCGTCCGAAAGGCGGTGGATGACGACCTGCCCCCAGGAATTCTCCTGTGTCTTGATAAACTTGATCTCGACATATTCTGCTTCCTCCATTTCTGCAGCCCTGTCCTCGTCCACCGGAATGATCAGGGACCAGTTTTCATCTGTTATGATCTTTCCGACTGTCGCGTTCTTTTCGATCAGATCATTGTTGTTCACCCTGCTCTTTTCGTATTCCGACTGGTCAAAGAGTTCAAGTGTGATCTGATCCGGTGTCAATGTCTCATAGCCATCTGTGCTGTATACCACATACCCTGTTTTACCTGCCGTGCACAGGGACACCATCCCCCCCAGACTCGACTGATTCAGTGTCTCCAGGTTTTCATACATGTTGACGTTCACCAGCTTCATCACAGAGCCTTCGAGACTGTATTTGAAATCATAGACACTGTTAAAATTCCTGCTGTCAAACCCCCTGTCATACTGTATCACTTCCGAACGGAACTCTGCAAGTTCCTCATCCGTGTAGGAAGCTTCCCCTGTGCCTCCGGTCTCCAGCAGAGAAGCCAGCTTCCCGCTCTCATCGACAGAGTATACGGTATCCCTCGAAGACACGCGCTCCCCCTCCCTGATAAAATAATTGATATAACCAGTATAAGGGGACCTTAAAAGCTCTTCCTGGCGGATCGCAATGCCCGTATATGTTTTTGATACAGACAGCGATCCCATCTGGATCTCATACCCCTGAATCGGTTCCATCTTCAGATATGAGATGATGACAGCAATGATATAAACAGTCATTGCGCCAAAGATCGAAAGCTCGATCCGATTCATGGTCCTGCCGGATTTATTTAGTTGTTTGCTATGTGCCTGACGATTCTGGGATGCCACTAAGATAATTCTCCTTATAAAAAAGCCCCGGTATCACCTCCCGAGGCTTCCTATATATACGGATCTGCTTCTCTGCAGATCCTAAGCTGTATCAAAAAACTACAGAGCCACAACTACCTTTGATCGCATACTCTCCGGCAGTTCTGCCTCATCCAGCGAAATGCTTGCTATCACCTTAAATCCATATGTATCGCTAATGGAATCCAGTTTGTTGATCACTTCTTCTACCTGATCAGTGCCCTTAATGCAGGAGATATTCAGAAAACCATCAAAATATATCTGCTCAAGATCATGATCCTGGGAAACGATGCCGCGAATGAAGCCAACAAATTCGTCTGCATTGGCAACCCCATAATCTCTCACATTGATCAGCCTTACTTTGTTATTCAGTTCATACATGTGATCATTGCCTTTGTCAAGATATACAATGTTACCCGATGCCGTGGACACTTCTTTGTTGACCATATCCAGAATAATCTTTGTCTTGCCCTTTCCCTTTTTTCCAACAATCAGCTGCACCATAAGCAATACCTCCTAAAAATCATATCTTTAATGTAATGAAATAAAATGTAAATAAATCCACTAACCTAATTATAGTTGAATCCTTCACAAAAAACAACTCAAACTTACAATATTCTAAAAAAATGTATTATTGTTGGTTACTGTTCACACAAAACCGGGCATTTACTGCTAAATCTATACGAAAACGCATCGTCTGCGGGAAAGATCATGTTATCTCACTCAGCAGGTCTGTCATTTCCGCATACATCGTAGTTCTGTCGCTTGACTGCAGGATAATGGCAATAAACGGTTTTCCGGAACTATTGTTTGCAAATATGATCAGACAGTTTCCAGCGGCATTTGTCGTGCCGGTCTTTCCGCCGAGCACAGTCACATTGTCAGGTGTGGGGATCTCCCCTTTGATATAGGCATTGGAGTTTGCCACGTCAATACTCTTGTCCCCGCCATTGGCATCATGGTACACGGAAGTGTATGTCGACTTCTGGATGATCTCCATGATCTTGTTATTGTTTAGCGCCTCATTACAGATCAGATACAGATCATATGCAGTCGTATAGTGATCGGGATCCGTCAGTCCATGCGGGTTGACAAAATTGCTGTTCGTCGCCCCAAGACTGTTTGCAGTCTCGTTCATCAGCTTCGCAAATTCCTCAACACTCCCGCTCACATGCTCCGCGATCATGACCGCCACGTCGTTTGACGACTTCAGCAGCAGTGCGTGGAGCGCCTGGTCCAACGTCATGGTGTCACCCGCTGCAAGTCCGAGTTTTACAGCACCCGATTCGCTGATGTATACATTTTCCGTCGCTGTGAGTACATCATCCGGGTTGGCATACTTCAGGGCACACAATGCTGTCAGGACTTTGGTGAGACTCGCCGGATTTAACTTGTCATGTACATTCTTTGCATAGATGACTTTTCCTGAGGAGATGTCAAACAATCCGGCAGCTGTCGCCTGGGACATATCTACATCCGTACCTGCAGAGACATCAGCGGCCGTGACGCACAGACCGGATGCAAAAGCTTCCATCGTCTTCCCCTTCGTATGGGATGCAACCGAGAAGCTTGTATTGTTCCTGTTTCTGTCATATGCAAAAGTATATTCCTTTGCTCCACAGCCTGTAAGATCCGCCGTGAGAACAAAGGAAATCAATATGATACATAATGCCTTACCCACTTTATTTGTACATTTCACGCCAGTCCAAATCTCCTCTGTCAAGTGACCTGATCAACAATTCTGCTGTTGCAAGGTTTGTAGCCAATGGTATATTGTGAATATCACAAAGCTTTACAGCATTGTTCACGTCCGGTTCATGGGATTTTGAATTCAAGGGATCCCTCAGAAAAATAACGAGGTCTATCTGATTGTGTTCAATCTGTGCACAGATCTGCTGCTCTCCGCCCAGATGTCCCGCCAGATATTTATGAATATTAAGGTTCGTTACCTCCTCAATCAGGCGGCCTGTCGTTCCTGTGGCGTACAATTCATTTTTGCTCAAAATACCCCTGTAAGCAATACAAAAATTCTGCATCAATTTCTTCTTTCCGTCATGCGCGATCAACGCAATATTCATAGTCTATGCACCTTCCTTTGTCAATTATTTGGCTAAAGATATTTTAAACCTTTTGCGGCTAAAAATCTATATTATTATCATTTAATTCAAAAAAATTTAACAATTCTAAGCATCTTTGTGCAACCTGACTAATTTTTAACCTAATTATTGTATTTTCTAACACACTGCAATCGTACATTTAGTACAAAACCCATACCGATATACAGACTGACCAGCGAGGTGAGCCCATAGCTCACGAAGGGAAGCGGTAGCCCTGTATTTGGAAAGAGACCTGTCGCAACTGCGATATTGACAAAGCTCTGGAAGCCAATCAGCGCTGCGATCCCGGAGGCTATGCAGGTGCCGGCCAGATCCTTTGCCTTTCTTGCGACGTTCAGACATTCTATCGTGATGAGGAACAACAGGATCACAACGATGCACCCGCCCACAAAACCAAGCTCCTCCCCGATGATCGTAAAGATAAAATCTGTCTCTGACTCGGATACAAAATTGCCGTTCTTGACAGAGATCGTCGTATTATTCAGCCCTTTCCCCCAGAGCTGTCCGGATCCGATCGCCATCATAGCATTTGTCTGCTGGTATGCGAGTGTCTTGGAATATTTTTCGGGCTCGAGCCATGCAAGGATACGCAGCTGCTGAAATTCATTGATAATCTGCTGGTCCGGCTGCAAGATCAATACAAAGAGGATCACTGCGGTCGGAACGGCAAGCGCCAGCACGCCAAATATCAGTTTGTAGCTCAATCCTCCCACATACCACACGATGCAGACGATCCCGGCAATGACGATCGTGGTCGACAGGTCTGGCTGGTCATATACCAGATACAGCGGCGGAATCAGCAGCACGAGCATCGTCATTATATTTTTCAGTGAATTCAGCTTCTCCCTGTGCTTCATGATATACTGGGAGTAAAATAATATCAGCATGATCTTCGTAAGCTCTGACGGCTGGAAGCGTATACCGCCGATCTCGAGCCAGCGCGTCGCGTGGTTGACTTCTGTCCCCAGGAATACTACCATGAGCAGAAAAACGATGTTCAGCCCATAGATCGCCCAATGAAAGCGCAGGAAAAAAGAATAGTCAAAAAACGACAGCACGATCATGATGAAAAAACCCATGACAAACCCCAGGATCTGCTTATTCTGGTTGTCAGCCTTGGCACTGCCAATAGCCAGTATTCCGATAACAGTGACAGCTATCAGCAGGATTATCAGTTTGAAATCATAGTCCCGCACTCTATATTTTTTAAGCATTTTCCCTTTCCCTGCTTTCTTTAATCAACTGCGAAGATCCAGTATGGGTATATTGGCATATAGAACGGGGGTTTTCTTCCCGTTTCTTGCAGAAGTACCTGTCTTTGCGATCTGAACCTCCATACTCGACGCATCAATCTGCATGTATTTTGATATCACCTGCGCGATATCGTTTTTGATCAGTTCCATCATTTCCGGAGAGCAGTTCACTCTGTCTGATATCAGTAAGATCTTCAGTCTGTCCTTCGCGATCTGACTGGATGTTTTTCTTTTAAATATTGAAAATAAACTCATGCCCGCTCCTCCTGTAGATTTTTTCTGAATAATCCTGAGAATCTTGACCAGATCGTAATATTCTTTCCAAAATCCTTAAAAGGAACCTCTTTTCCCTCCAGCCGCTTGCAGATATTGTAGAAAGCCTGCCCTGCAGCGGAGTTTTTGCCGACAAGCGGTTCTCCCTGATTGGTAGCGATCACGACATTCTCATCATCAGGTACCACGCCTAGGAGCGGAAGCCCCAGTATGTCGAGCACATCGTCGACAGTCATCATCTCCCCGCGGCGTATTAGATCCTGGCGCAGCCTGTTCAGGACCAGATCCACTTTCTTGATCTCATTGGCCTCAAGAAGTCCGATGATCCTGTCTGCATCCCTGATCGCCGAGACTTCCGGCGTGGTTACAACAATCGCGTGGTCAGCGCCGGCTATGGCATTCTGGAATCCCTGCTCGATCCCTGCCGGACAATCCAAGATTATGTAATCGAACTGCTCCCTCAGACTGTCGATCAGCTTGACCATCTGACCAGGCGTAATACTGTTTTTATCCCTTGTCTGTGCCGCGGGCATAAGAAACAGCCCCGCGTGCCTTTTGTCCTTGATCAGTGCCTGCTTTAACCGGCAGTTGCCCTCGATCACATCGACGAGATTATAGACGATGCGGTTCTCAAGCCCCATCACGACATCCAGATTTCTAAGTCCGATGTCAGCATCGATCAGAACAACGCTTTTTCCCAACTCTGCCAGACCTGTTCCTACGTTTGCAGATGTGGTGGTCTTACCCACACCGCCTTTTCCTGATGTAACGACAATTACTTCACTCATAGGAATTCCTCCATTACAAATAATGGTTCTCTGGACGCTGGTCACCACGGATCACAGGGTAAAGCTGTCCAGCAATTCTTTCGTAATAGATTCAACCTGCACTGCACCATTGTATGTGTATGCGATCTTTGGTACTGCCTGAGGATGTTTGTGAAATCCCCACCTTGACGTTTTCTGCTGCTGTCCGCTGTATACAAGGTCACCGATCTGAAGCATGCCGGGATTAAAGTCGAGAGCCACAACAAAATGGTTATTGCTGCCGCCGGCTCCTGCAAAGACATCGCCTCTCAGTGTACCGAGCACGACGACATCCTTGTTGGAATACACGCGGCTGCCCTCACAGACATCCCCCAGTATGATGATGCTGTGCTCGGTCTCTATGCTCGCCCCGTCGCGCAGTGTTCCCCTGTAAAACTGTCCGCTGTTCTCATCCTCCTGAAAGTTCAGATGGTTCTGTACTCCGAGAAACCTGAGATTTTTCTCCTCATCTTTTCCCATAAGGCATAGTATATTCAAACGCGAATTCTGCGTGATCGCATCCAGTATTTCCCGTTCCTGATCTTCGGTCAGCTCTCTCCCCTCCAAAGATATCGCCACAGACGCATTTTTGAAGAAACCATCCGCCTCCCTGAACTTTACTGCAATATTCTCCAGCAATTCTTCAAATGAGATCGAACCATCCATAATAACGGATATGCCATTCGGAAAACTTTTTAAAATAACTGAATTTTTCACATTTGCTCCTTTTTGTATTTTGGTGTTGATGCTAATCCTGTTGTGTCCTGCTGACAGTCTCTGGAATCTCTGCTGTACCTGTCAGAAGTTCTTCCTCCTCTGCCAGACCATAGTAATATTTATATACATCCCTCGCAGTCTGTGCTGCATAATCTGAGCTGTATCCGTATGCGATACGCACTGTTACTGATATCTCAGGATCTTCATAGGGTGCATAACTGAGAAAGACTGCATGGTTGGTGCGGTTCCGCCCTTCCTGCGCTGTACCGGTCTTGCCGGCGACATTTACTGCCAAATCCTTATAATATGCCTTCTTCTCCACCACTGTACGCATTCCGGAGTGAATGGCATCCCATATACTGCTGTCAATATCAATGGTATTTCTGACCTCCGGCGTATAATCCTCGATCAGATTCCCCTTCGAATCGGTCAGCTTGTCCAAAAGGCTTAATTTGTATACAGTGCCACTGTTCGCAACTGCTGTGAGATACCTTGAAAGCCCCACTGTCGTGTAGTTGTTTGAGCCTTGTCCGATCGTTGACGGAACAATGTATTCATCGGAAAATTTAGGTTCCGACTCGGTGATCTCGATGCCTGATTTTTCTGTAAGTCCGAACAGATCCGCATACTTCTCCAGCCTCGAAAGTCCGTATTCACTGTTATAGCCATCGCTGTCCTGGGCAAGCCGGTATCCCACTTCATAGTAGAAGACATTGCACGAGTTGGCGATCGCACTTGACAGGTTCATGGATCCGTGTCCTGCTGATGACCAGCATCTTGGGGGCGGTGTGATCTTGTCAAAGATACCGGTACAGGTGACTGTTTCATCCAGTGAGGAGATAACGCCCTCCTCCATGGCGGCAACGGCAGATACCATCTTGAAAGTCGAACCGGGTGCAGTCTGCTGCTGTGTGGCAGCGCTCCACTGCGGAACAGATAAGTCCGCCTGCAGTTTTGCAAAATATTCCGCGTCCACCCCGTTTGCCAGTCTATTGATATCATACCCGGGATAAGATACCAGTGCGAGCACCTCGCCTGTATTCACATCCGTCACGACACAGGAGCCCGTGCAGGGATCCAGTGCCAGCTGTGCCGGCGTGATCTGCAGTGTCCGTATCATCTCCAGCATAAAATTGTACGCGTTCGTCGAACCATTCTTCAGGGCTGTGATCTTATTCTCCTCGACACTGATCACGTCCTGCTCCCACAGAAGCATGCAGACCTGCCTGCCGGTGATCGTCTGGTCGCTGATCATATACTGGTACATTTTTTTGGAAAAGCGGATATTATCCTGCAGGTTCTCCACAATGTACTGTATCATGCTGTTTAACACTTCCGACGAATCAGAATACTGAGACTCCACAGAGAGCTTTGTGACATCGATCCAGTTCTGTGCGATCGCATAGTTCAGATATTCGTTCAGACTGATAACCTCTTCTGTCGTCCATGCAATGTAGGTCGGATCATCCCGGTCGATCGCCGAGCTGATCAGAACCCCCTGCTCTGTGAGCATGGTGACGATATAGCTCTCATAATTCATGAATTCTTTCGTCAGCTTATTGTATGGTGTCTTTGTTGTGGTCAGTTCCTCCTCGAGCGACGCAAGAACATTCGCCTGCTTCTCAAGAAATATCTGATGGACCTCACGCTCCGTATCATACGCGTTCTCATCCGTAAAATGGTCGATATCGATCACATTGTTGTCAAACAGGGCAAAATACACGTCGTCGATCGGAATGATGATATCCTGACGCGACGCCGACTTGAGCGGATCATAGTTGTAGACATTTCTGGTCTTAGAGACGATGATACCTGCAAGCTTCTGTTCTAATATATTGTAGATCGCTACCTGCAGATCCTTGTCCAGCGTCAGATACACGTCATTGCCTGCCTGCGCGTCGACAATATCCGTTATATCGACAACCTTGCCCAGGTTGTCCACATAGACTGTCTCCGAACCTTTTTTACCCTGCAGCTGCAGTTCCATGACCTGCTCGATGCCGCCCTTTCCGACTGTGTCATTCATCGTATAGCTGTCATCCTGCTCCGAGAGCGCCGCGAGCTCCTCTGATGAAATCTTTCCGGTATAGCCGAGGATATGGGAGAAATAATATGGATAGTTATATTTTCGGATCATGTCCTCCTCGATGGCAACGCCTTCCAGTTCAGAAGCATTTTCCATGATCACGGCAACCGTCTTTTGCGATACGTCAGAGGCAACCGTCGTCGGTATATATCTCTGAAAGCTGTACAGGTTCATCTGGTATCGGAGTGTTACCATCTGAAGGATCTCCTTCCTGGTATAGCCTTCCCCCAGGGAACAGACCCGCTTTCCATTGTTTCCTATATGATATGTGCCTATTCCAAAACGCTCAACGAGATAGTCTATGATCTCCTGCGGGGAAGCATTTTTCATATAATACTTGAATTTGGGGCTGTCCAATGTGCTGCAGCCATAGACGTCTGCCTTGAACCTGAGCAGTCTCGTCCCTTCGACAGTGAACTCGTAATCGTTGTTTTCATTCAATATAATATTAAAGTCACTGACAATACTGTCTCCGTTGTCCTCGATCATGTGGATCAGCTTAAAGAGCGTATCGTTCAATTTTTCATTTCTGGTGGAACCGGACTCATATACATCTTCTATCGTGACGGAATAGGCCAGCTCATTGTACGCAAGCAGGTCGCCGTTCCTGTCATAGATATTTCCTCTCGTTCCCTCTGTTATGCGCTCCCTCTGTATCATCAGACGAAAGTTATCCACATACGACTCTCCATTTACGATCTGCAGGTCAAACAGTCTGTATACCAATAATACTGCCATGCTGACAAATATGATGAACAGCAGCAGCAGTCTGGAAGTGAGCAGATTATACAGCCACTCACCAATCCTTTTAAACAACCTTATTGTCACCTCTTTCAACGTCATCTGCCGATCTGTTCAGCAGCAGGATACAAGGATATATGAACACTGTAACAAAGACCGTATATACGATCTCGGGTATTATGATATTTTTGAAATAAAAAATGAGATCAAATCTTCTCCTCAGAAGATACAGCAGCACATAACAGGTGAAGGAATAGGCAAAATCGCTCGCAAGTATCAGCACAAGCGGCAGCTTGATATCATCCTGATAAAAAATGCTGTGAAAAACACCATTCGCCGCCCCTATGTACAAGTAGACCAGCGCGTAAAATCCAAGAACATCCCCATAAAAGATGTCCATCAGCAGCCCGCATATGAAACCCACGATCATACCGTACTTCTTACCACGCATAAATCCGTATGAAACCGTGATGATGATCAATATATTAGGGGATATCCCTCCAAAGTTCAATGCCTGAAAAAGTGTTGTCTGCAAGACAAATCCACATAATATCACCAAAAACAATATAATATTTCTCTTCATGAATCTGCTAATCCTTAATCTGCTGCTTGGTCTTCAGGATGACGAGCACCTCCTCGAGATGTTCAAAATCAACTGCCGGTGTGATCTTTCCCGATTTTGTGATATTGTTGGCATCCTGGTCGATCTCACTGATATATCCGATCAGGATGCTCGGAAGATACTTGTCGCTGATATTGGAAGTGACGACCTTATCTCCGACTTCAACCCTGTTCTGCGAATCATTGAGCTGGCCGAAACCGATCACTCCGTCCTCCATAAGCTGCAGTGATCCCTGAACCACCAGATTGTCGGAGCTTGCAAGCACCATGCCGCTGACATTGGCGTTATCATTGATCACAGCATCCACCTTTGCCCAGTTCGGACCGATATCGACAATCCTGCCGACAAGCCCTCCCCCTGCGATCACGTTCATGTCAATGGCCAGGCCATCATCTGTTCCTTTATTGATCGTAAAAGCATGAAACCAGTTTCCGCTGTCCCTCGCAATGATCCTGGCGCCCACTTTCTCGTAGCCGCTGTACTGCTCGTCCAATTTATACAATTCCCGAAGATAATTCAGCTCATACTTGTCCTGCTGGAGCTGGGTATTCTGGACAGTCAGCTCGTCGATCTGCTGTTTGAGCTCCTGGTTTTCCTGCAGGACGATCCTCAGCTCTCCGAGCTCGTCCATCCTGACAGAGATCCATGTGCCGACGCGGCTGACACCATTCTGAAAAGGGACCACGACATAGCCGACCAGCTTGTTCAGCGGTGATGCGGAATAGTCCGTAAAAAAAGTCACTGCCATGAGTGCCACGCAGATGCAGGTCAGGATCAGTAGCAGATATTTGCTTGGAATGGAGAACTTATCCCTTTTTCTCTTTATCACCGGACTCATGAATATTAGCGCCCCATTCCTTCAAGATAAGCTACTGATTTATAGTTATCGTCCTTGATGATCTTAGCCAGCCCGAGCGCGACGCCCGATACCGGATTTTCACTCACATTGACTTTGAGTCCTGTTCCCTTCGCGATCAGCTCCGCCAGATGCGCTACCTGTGAAGCGCCTCCGGTCAGATAGATCCCTCTGCGGAAGATATCTGCGGACAGTTCCGGCGGCGTCCTCTCCAGGATCACCCGGATATTGTCAATGATCACGTTAAAATTCTCAAACATGCTCTCGCTCACCAGATCTGTCGGGATCTCCTTCTCCATAGGAAGACCGGTCACGATATCCCGTCCATACACAACAGCTTTCCGCTGGTCGTCCTCGAGCTCGCGCAGATCGATCTTGACATTTTCAGCGGTTTTGCTGCCTACGATCAGGCTGAACTCCTTGCGGATCGCATTTTTGATCGATTCATCAAACTTCTGCCCGCCCACTTTGATCAGGCGGCTGAGCACGATGCCTCCCAGAGAGAGGATCGAGATCTCCGTCGTGTGAAATCCTACATTAACAACGAGGATCCCCTGTGCATTCTTGACATCGATATCCAGCCCCAGACCGTCGGCAACAGCCTTCTCGACGCGCAGGATCTTCTTTGCCTTGATGTTTGCATCCTTCACCAGATCAGAAAACGCCCTCTTCTCCACCTCAGTGATATCGGAAGGGACTGCGATATAAAACTCTGCAGGCTTCACCGCACCCTTGTTGCAGTCCAATATAAAGCTTTTGAGTATCTGCTGCATATTTTTAATATCCGCGATCACCCCATTGCAGAGCGGATATGAGATTTCGATATTGGATGGCGCCTTCTCGAACATTTCAAACGCGGAGTCACCATATGCAAATAAGTTTTTCTTATCCTCGATTGCAATCATGTTTTTCTCGACGATGACATTGTCATTGTGAGCATTGTAAATCTTGATCGTCCTGGTACCTAGATCGATACCAAATGCGTTGTTAGCCAACATAACAACTCCTTTCTGTTTCTCATAAAAGTCCTTTTTGTATAAAACTGGTATATCTGTTGTCCCCAATGATGATATGATCCAGCAACGGAATTTCAACTAAATCGGATACTTCCTTTATCTTCTGTGTCACCAGCACATCCTGTCTGCTGGGTGTCGGATCGCCGCTTGGGTGGTTGTGCAGGATTACAATATAGGACGCCTCGTTGCGCATCGCCTGAATGCAAATGTCTCTCGGTGAGATCAGTGTCATGTTGAAGGTGCCTGTTGACAATACAGACTCCTGCACGATATGCCGTCTGGCATCCAGGAGTACCAGCAGAAGCTGCTCAGTGTCCCTGTGGCGCATCTTCTCCATATAGTAGGCGGCCACTGTCTCCGGCTTGTCAAAGGTCAGATCCGGTTTCGCCTGCATGTTCGACGTCCGCTTTGCGATCTCGGCAATGCAGAGCAGCTGAACCGCTTTGACCTCCCCGATCCCGGGTATCTGCATCAGATCCCTGATGTTAAAGTGATACAGTCCCAACAACCCCATTCCTTTGCCTGCCATCCTCAGGACATCCCGTCCAAGCTCGATGGGCGTCTTCTCCTTCGTCCCGGTTCTGAGCATGATAGCAAGAAGCTCGGCATCCGAAAGACTCTCCGGCCCAAGCCTCATAAATTTGTCATAAGGCAGCTCATCCTTTGCATATAATTCTTTAAAAAGGCTCATGTATTGTACGCCTTGCTCTCCATTAAGTTATCTTACCACACTAAGTCAAGTCTGTACATAAAAAAGATTAGTTTTTTTTCGACATATTTCCTGTTTTGGAAAAATTTATCAAAATATTTATACTTTTTTCAAATCTGTACGATGCCTGCATCGACCACGCTCTGGAGTGTCTTCATGATGCCAAACTGCGCGTGTTCAAAAGTAAGTCCGCCCTGAAAATACACGGCATACGGCAGTTTGATCGGACCGTCCGCACTCAGCTCGATCGAGGAGCCGGACACGAACGCCCCCGCCGCCATGATGACCGGGCTGTCGTATCCCGGCATATCCCACGGCTCCGGCGTCACGAAGCTGTCAACCGGCGCTGCCGCCTGTATGCCCTTGCAGAACGCGATCACACCCTCCGCCGATCCAAACTCGACCGCCTGTATGATATCATGCCTTGATTCCACACTGTCGGGGACGACCTTAAAACCGAGCTTCTCGTAGATATTTGCCGCGAAGACGGCGCCTTTCAGCGCGCCGGCTGTCACGGTCGGGGCAAGGAACAGACCATGGTAAAAGTCTCTTAATATGCCAAGCGACGCCCCCACCTCCTTGCCAAGTCCGGGGGAAGTAAGCCTGTACGCCGCATTCTCGACGCACTCTTTTTTCCCGGCGATATAGCCGCCGATCGGCGCAAGCCCGCCTCCGGGGTTCTTGATCAGCGAACCGACGACCATGTCCGCCCCCGCGTCGGTGGGCTCGGTGCGTTCCACGAACTCTCCATAACAGTTATCCACCATACAGATGACGTCCGGCTTGATCTCTTTGATGAATGCGATCAGCTCTCCGATCTTTTTTACAGAGAGCGTCGGCCTTGTCTGATATCCCTTGGAGCGCTGGATCGTGACAAGCTTTGTCTTTTCATTCAGCGCTTTGCGGATACGGTCATAGTCAAAGCTGCCGTCCGCGAGCAGATCCACCTGTCTGTAGGTGATGCCGTACTCCGCGAGCGAACCTTTTGACGGACGGATCCCGATCACTTCCTCAAGCGTATCATACGGTTTTCCCACCGGCGAGAGAAGCTCGTCGCCTGGACGCAGATTGCTCATGAGCGCCAGCGCCAGCGCGTGTGTGCCGCATGTGATCTGGGGTCTGACAAGCGCATCCTCTGTGTGGAAGATCGACGCGTACACCGCCTCGAGCGCTTCTCTGCCGATATCATTGTATCCATATCCTGTCGTACCTAGCAGGCACGCCTCGCTGACTTTGTTGTCCTGCATCGCCTTGAGCACCTTCAGCTGGTTGTACTCTGCGTTCCGGTCGATCTCGTCAAAACGCGGTTTCAGACTGTCCAGGATCTCTCTGCTGAAACGGTACACGCTGTCCGAGATGCCCAGTTCCCTGTACATGCCAAGGGCAGACGGGTTCTCCTCATTTGTCATTTTCATCATAGTTTCCTTCCTTTATTTCGAGTCGCTTATGTTGTGTTCTTATTCAAGTACCTTATTTCGAGTACCTTATTTTGAGTACCTTATTTCGAGTACTTTATTTTGAGTACTTTTCATGTGTTCTTGATTTTTCATGTGTCTTGTCAGGCGAGCACCTCGGCGCTCACCTTTTTCATATAGTTTAACATTATTTCGTCATCGTATGCAAATTTATCCTTCTCGATCCAGATGACGTCCCGCTCCCGCCGGAACCATGTGAGCTGGCGCTTGGCGAAATGGCGCGTATCGCGCTTGATGATATAGACCGCCTCCTCCAGCGTGATCTCCCCCGCAAGATACGAGAGGATCTCCTTGTATCCAAGCCCCTGCATGGCAGTCGAATCCCGCTTACAGCCCAGCTCCATCAGCTGTCTCACTTCATCGACAAGCCCTTCCCCGATCATCCTGTCCACACGGCGGTCAATATTCTCATATAATATTTCCCGCTTATCTGACAGGACAAAATAGCGGGAATCATACGCGGATCTCTTTTCGCGCTCCGCCGCGTTATGCTCCGAGATCCGTCTGCCTGTCTGCCGGTAAAATTCGATCGCGCGGATCACCCGTTTTATGTTGTTTGCATGGATCTCCTGCGCCGCCCCGGGATCACATTCCCTCAGAACAGTGTGAAGGTATTCCGCGCCCTTGTCCTGTGCGAGCTGTTCCAGTTCCGCTCGGAGCGCCGTGTCCTCCGCGCTCTCCTGAAAATCAATATCATAGAGCACTGACTGGATATAAAAACCAGTTCCGCCCACGATGATCGGGACTTTCCCATGCTGATAGATCTCCGCGACCGCCTGCTTTGCATACTTCTGGAACTGAACAATGTTAAAATCCGCTGTCGGCTCCAGGATATCCACCAGATAATGCCGGATGCCCTGCATCTCCTCCGGCCGTATCTTTGCCGAACCGATGTCCATGTGCTTATAGACCTGCATGGAATCCGCGGAGATGATCTCGCCGTTTATTGCCTTCGCGAGCGCTATGGATAGTTTTGTCTTGCCGGCCGCTGTCGGACCGGTCAGTATGATCAATGGATTGCTCATGTCTGCCCCTGTTTATGGATTTCTTTTTTCATTTATTTTTTGCAGCAGATAACGTTTCTGATATTTCAACTGCACATAATCCAGGATCCGTCTGTAATAAATTGGATTGCTGATGCCGCCGAGGATTCCCGCGACAGGGATTCCCTGCACAAATTTGGCAAGGAGCATATCCAGTGCAAACGCATCTGCCGTCTTTCTGACCTGTTCCTGGAACTTCGTTTCCATCCATATGCCGTCCGGGACAAAAAAACTGTCAACCTCCGCGTTACATGCGGCCCACTGTTCGCCTCTTGCCATCGACGCTTCCAGCATTTTCAGGATAAACAGTTTTTCCCGCGGCGTATCGTAAGAAAATCCGTATCGAACCGCTGTCTCGTATGTCCCCTTGAGGATCACGGACAGGAACAGCGCAATGTCCGGCAGGCCGATGCCGAGCGCTCCCAGCCCGACACCTTCCACTGCGCTGACAGCCATGTTGACAAGATTTCCGCGCCGGATATCTGTTTTCAGCCCACGGAGTTCTTTTTTGCCGCCTTTTAGTCCGACTGCATAATCGTGCACCTGAAAATCCAACTCCATCTCGCTGCGTGAGTATGTCTTTTCGATCAGGCCCGTCCCTTTTTCAAAGATCAACTCAAACGCCTTGCAAAAAGCAGTCTGGAGATTCGTGTGTACTCTCGGCGGGATCTTCTGCTCCAGATTTTCCTTCCATCTGGCAGTCTGGTACTGCTGTGCCTGCTTTGTGAGTCTGGCCTCCCTGCGGGCAATGTGATCTAATTCTTTTTCGATCGGAGATTTTTTGTTCAGAATTTTGTTGTTCATTGTCAACCACGCTTTCCTGTTTTTTGTGTATTGAATTTCTCATACGATCCGTTTAAACTTTTTCTCAACCTCGTATTTCGACATTGAGATGATCGTCGGTCTGCCGTGCGGGCAGTTGTATGGATTGTCAAGCTCCAGCAATTGTTCGATCAGCTTGTCCGCCTCCTTGTAGGTCAGCGGATTGTTTCCCTTGACAGCCGCCTTGCACGCCATCGAAGCGATCTTTTCCCGTATGATCTGCGGCACGCCGCGCACCGGACTCTCGACCATCTGAGTCAATACCTCTTCAAACAAGCTCTTAATATCATGACCGAACAGGTCAAGTGGAACACCCCTGACAGCAAACGCATTCATGCCAAAATCCTCAATCTCAAAGCCAAGTTCCTTAAAATACTGCTCATAGCTGCTGATCAGAGCCGCCTCCTTCGGCGTGACGCTGATCACGACCGGCGGGGTCAACACCTGTGTGTAGACTTCATTGTTCTCCACTTTGCTCAATATCTGTTCATACTTCACTTTCTCATGTGCAGCATGCTGGTCAATCATCAGCATCTTGTCGCGGTATTCGATGATCCAATAGGTATCAAACACCTGTCCGATGATCCGGTACTCCTGCTTTGCCTCCCGCGTCAATATCTTCTCGTCAAAGAAGTTTAGCTGCTCTGGTTTCTCGACAATGATCTGATCCTTTGATTTGATGATGCCATGCGTCTTTGTGTCCGTCTCTTTGGGCGGAGCGCCCAGGATCTTTCCTGAGATATGGCTTTGCTTTGTCAGTCCGATCCCCTGTATCGAATCCGTGTGCGCAGTCTTTTCCCTGTTATCCACAAAAAAGCTGTCGCCGCCGTCATCATTTTTATTTTCCGCCCGGACAGGAAATCTATCCTGCTCCGGTGAAAGTCCCCCTGTTTTATTTCCCTGATCTGTCATGCCGTCATGGTCATAACTGCTGCCGCGGGAACTGCTGTAGCCGCTGTCCTCCCTTAAAACATTGGGAACCGGTGCCCTGCGCTCCTTCTCAAACGGCTCCGGCGCCTCTATTTTTTCTGTTTTCTGATCCTTTTTGGTGATCTTTTTGTCCGGACCGGGCGTCGCGCTGGGGATCATCTCCTGCCGGGACAGAAAATCCGCCACATGCTCCGCGATCAGTTTGTAGATGCTGTTCTGATTGGAAAAGCGCACCTCCATCTTGGTCGGGTGGACATTCACATCAACGTTCTCCGGCGGCACTGTAATATGTACGACACAAAACGGATATCTGTGCTGCATCATGTAAGACTGGTATCCTTCCTCGATCGCTTTGGAGATGATCTTACTCTTGATATACCGTTTATTGACAAAATAATTCTCGAAATTCCTGTTGGCACGGTTCAGCGTCGGCCTGCCAAGGAACCCTTCCAGCGCGATATCGCCGTCGACCGCCCGGAATTCCATCATCTCATTGGCGATATCCCTGCCAAAGATGCGGTAGATGATCGCTTTCATATCGCCGTCGCCGTTTGTGTAGAACTTCGTCTGCCCATTGATCACATATTTAAACGAAATATTGGGCCTTGACAGCGCCATGTGCTCCAGCAGATCTGTGACATAACTCGCCTCTGTCATCGCTGTCTTGAGAAATTTGCGGCGCACAGGCGTGTTGAAGAACAGATTCCGCACCATGAAGGTCGTTCCGTCCGGCGCGCCGACTTCCTCAAAGGCAGTCTCATGCGCGCCCTCCATACACAGGCGCGTCCCTGTCATGTCATTTTTCGTCTTGGTGACGATCTCGACCTTTGACACTGCCGCGATACTTGAGAGCGCTTCCCCGCGAAACCCCATGCTGTGCAGGCTCATCAGATCCACAACAGAGCTGATCTTGCTCGTCGCATGGCGCATGAACGCATGGCGAAGCTGATCCTGTTCGATGCCGGAACCGTCGTCTGTCACACGGATAAACTCGATGCCGCCGTCCCTGATCTCGACGGTGACAGCCCGCGCACCTGCATCCATGGCATTCTCCACCAGCTCCTTGACCACGCTGGCGGGACGCTCCACCACTTCGCCGGCTGCGATCTTGTCAATTGTAGCATCATCAAGCACATGTATCTCTGCCATATCTGTCTTTCCTTTCTATGAGTATACTCCCTGAATAAACTTTCTGGGCAGCAAATCCTTTTCACCACCGGTTCTTCAGCTTATTCTGCAGCCGGTACAGCGTGTTCAGCGCATCGAGCGGCGTCAGGTTGGAGATATCGATCTCTTTTAATTCGTTCACGATGTCCTCGTCCCTGACCGTATCAAACAGCGACATCTGTCCCAGATCCACATCGTCGTAGTGTTTTGGCTTCTTCTTTTCGCCCTTTGTGTCAACCGGAATGCTCTGCACCTTTGCCGTGATGTCATTGTCGCTGAGCTGCTCCGCGATCTCCTTGGCACGGTCGATCACCATATCCGGCACGCCCGCAAGCTTTGCAACCTGGATTCCATAACTCCTGTCAGCGCCGCCCTTGATGATCTTTCTCAAAAAGATGATGTCGTCGCCTTTTTCCTTGACCGCTATACAGTAGTTGTTGACATTGTTCATCTTGCCCTCAAGCTCTGTCAGCTCGTGGTAATGTGTCGCGAACAGCGTCTTGGCGCCGAGGATCTTCTTGTTGCTGATGTGTTCGATGACGGCCCACGCGATACTAAGCCCGTCAAAGGTCGAAGTGCCGCGTCCGATCTCGTCCAGCACCAGCAGGCTCTTTGGCGTGGCGTTGCGCAGGATGTTGGCAACCTCGTTCATCTCCACCATAAAGGTGCTCTGACCGCTTGCGAGGTCGTCCGACGCCCCCACCCGTGTAAAGATCCTGTCCACAATGCCGATATCCGCACTCTTTGCTGGGACAAAGCTTCCGAGCTGCGCCATCAGGACGATCAGCGCGGACTGGCGCATATAGGTCGATTTACCTGCCATGTTCGGACCCGTGATCACTGCGATACAGTGGTTATTGTTGTCCAGAAAGGTATCGTTTGACACAAACATATCATGGTCGATCATCTTCTCCACCACAGGGTGTCTGCCCTCCCTGATGTCGATCACGCCCTTGTCGTTCAGCGTCGGCCTGACATAGTGATTCTGCTCTGCGACGACAGACAGCGCCGCAAACACGTCAAGCCGCGCCACCGCCTTTGCCGTCCGCTGAATGCGCTCGAGCTGTGTCGCGATATCGTCGCGGATCCTGCAGAACAGGTCGTATTCCAGCATATTGAGCTTGTCCTCCGCGTTTAAGATCGTGTCCTCGAGCTCCTTTAACCTTGCCGTCGTGTAGCGCTCCGCGTTGACGAGCGTCTGCTTGCGCACATAGTCGTCGGGCACCTGGTTCCTGTAGGAGTTGCTCACCTCAAAATAGTAGCCGAACACTTTGTTGTATTTGATCCGAAGGTTCTTGATGCCTGTCCGCTCCCGGTCCTCCTCCTCGAGCTGCGCCAGCCAGTTCTTCCCGTCGGTCTTTGCCTTTCTCAGATGGTCGATATCCGCATTAAAGCCTTCCTTGATAATACCGCCCTCGCGGATCAGGATCGGCGGTTCCTCACAGATCGCATTTCTGATCAATTCATACAGATCCTCAAGCCCGTCGATCTGATCGTCGATCTCTTTTAAGAGCTTCGCGTCAAAATCCTTGAGAACGGTCTTGATGTGCGGAAGCATCTCCATGGAGTTTGCAAACGAGATCAGATCCCGCGGATTGGCGGATTTGTAGCTCACACGCCCCAGCAGGCGTTCCATGTCGTAGATCGGATTCAGATATTCCCTGATCTCGTCCCGCGATACGGTATCTTGGCAGAGCTGTTCGATCGTGTCCAGCCTGTCGTTGATGTCCTCCATGCTGACCAGCGGCTGTTCGATATCTGTCCGAAGCTGCCTGGCGCCCATCGCCGTCTTTGTCTTGTCGAGCACCCACAGCAGAGAGCCGCGCTTCTGTTTTTCACGGAGGGTTTCCGTCAGCTCGAGATTGCGCCTCGTGGAACTGTCAAGGAGCATGAAGCGGCTCGCCAGATAAGGGGTAATATGTGTGATGTGCGAAAGCTTTGTCTTCTGTGTCTCCAGCAGATACTGCATCAGCACGCCGGAAGCGATCAGCCCGGACGGAAAGTCCTCCAGGCCGAGTCCCGTGAGCGTATTGACCTTAAAATGCTCCATCAGGCATTTCCTGCAGCCGTCCTCGTCAAAGTACCACGGTTCCAGCGGATAGACTGCGATCTTCAGGCGGTCTTTGAGGTCATCAACATCGACTCCGCTCATCATGAGTGCGTCATTACATATGATCTCTGTCGGCATGTATTTATAGAGCTCGTCTGTCAGCTTCGCAAGCCCTTCCACCTCTGTCATGTAAAAGTCGCCTGTGGTCACGTCCGCCACCGCGATACCGATCTTGTTCGGAAACTGCGCGATACACATGATATAGTTGTTTTTGGATTCCTCGAGCGCCTGGACATTCAGATTTGTCCCGGGTGTGACGATGCGGATCACCTCCCGTTTCACCAGCCCTTTGGCAAGCTTCGGGTCCTCCACCTGCTCGCAGATCGCGACCTTGTAGCCTTTTGACACCAGCCTGTTCAGGTAGCCGTCCACCGCGTGATAAGGCACGCCGCACATGGGCGCGCGCTCCTCCATACCGCAGTCCTTTCCCGTCAGCGTCAGTTCCAGCTCCTTTGACACAAGCTTCGCATCCTCAAAAAACATCTCATAAAAATCACCGAGTCTGTAGAATAGAATGCAGTCGCCATACTGCTTCTTCGTCTCCACGTACTGCTGCATCATCGGTGTCATTCCAGCCATATATTAACCTCATCTTTCTGTATTTTATCGACTCTTCTATATCCTGTCCCGCATTCAGCATACCGAAAAACGGGCAGAAAAACCGTCCGCCCGCTTTTTGCTCTTCCATATTTTATCACATTTGATTTAAAAATCAAAGGGAAATTTAAATTCTTACACAATCGCCACCACATCTATACTATACACGATTTTCTCCTTTTTCACAACACAAATCGAAAAGCCGCGTTTGCGGTTGACATTTACTGATCTCATTTAGTATATTATACTCATGACAGATGAAATTCTGCCGTGAGTATCGCGCCAGTACAGCCGCAGCCACAAAGTGACATATTTCCTTATGCGGCTGTGCGCATCATATAATTCATGGAACCGTCACAGAATGCTGCACGATCTGTGCAGTAGATGTTAACAGCAGCAAATCGGCAAAGGAGGCCAGACATGTATTACGAAGCAAGTGATTTCGTGGAAACCGCAGACAATGAGACACTGGAGTTGATCGCCCGCACAAGGGAACTGACGCGCGAATATTATTTTTCGGATTATCGGGATACCGAAAAGAGAGCCGCTATTCTGCAGGAACTTTTGGGCGGCATAGGAGAAAACGTGGCGATCGATACGCCGTTTCACTGCGACCACGGAAACAATATTTTCCTCGGAAATGACGTGATCATCGGCATAAACTGCACTTTTGTGGACAATGCAGAGATCCATATCGGCAACAAGGTGATGATCGCATCAAATGTGCAGTTCTATACCAGTTCCCATCCCGTTCTGCCGCAGGAACGGCTCATACCAGACTGGAAGGAACAGCAGACACCCTTTTTCAGGACATATGCACGTCCGATCGAAGTGAAGGACAATGCCTGGATCGGCGGCAGTATCCTTCTCCCGGGGGTAACGGTCGGAGAAAACAGCGTGATCGGTGCCGGAAGCGTGGTCAACCGTTCTATCCCGGCAAACTGTGTCGCCGCGGGAAATCCATGCAGGGTGATACGCTACTTTGACCCGAACGAGGAAAAAAGCCAATAAAGTTCTATGCCGTTAGCGGCGAAGAACCTCCTCCCCCGCTAGCGGCATATTGCATCTGCACTGTGCTGCGTGTAAAAAAACTTACACAACTGCCTCCACGATCGTCTTGTCACCAACCTGAATCTCCTTCACGCCGATCTCCTTCTTCTGGTTAAAGTTAAAGCTGAGCAGATAACCTTTATCCCTATGGAAATATTCGAGGTAATTCGTGAGCTGTTTTTCCCCTCTTGTGTTGTACTCATTACCATGCCAGATCTTTAGCTCCACGATGAACTGTTCGCCAAGGTAATCCACGATCACATCCGTGCGCCGCGCATCTCTTGTCTGTGCTTCTATATAATAGTTACCTGTACCGTTTATAATCGGTTTCAAGTACAGCAGGAAAAATTTGCGCCCATTCTTTTCAATGAATGTTTCGTCCTTATCACCGCAGATTTCATGAAAGTATTCGACAAACTTTTTCAGAACCAGATCCATGTCAAGCCTGTTATTCCTGACAAATCCAATCCCGTCCCGATCCCCTTTTAAGTAGACCTCACTTTTTCCAGCCTCCTCGGTCATAAAGAG